>Ga0307372_10001996_pt1 | contig 34475 bp, 34 predicted proteins | sample OX1MG_FD_202533 | JGI IMG/M metagenome (GOLD analysis project Ga0307372, IMG submission 202533) | Soil microbial communities from Risofladan, Vaasa, Finland - OX-1 | ecosystem: Environmental > Terrestrial > Soil > Coastal area > Acid sulfate soil | place: Finland: Risofladan, Vaasa | collected... | reverse complement strand
GTGAACGGCGCGATGACGCCGATCAGCAGTGCCGAGCTGCTGGTCGACCCGGTGCTGCCGCTCCCGCAGGCGGCGAGACCCACGGCGAGTACGGGGACGAGTCCGAGACCGATCCGGTGACCGCTACCAAGCATCGCAGTGCCCTCCGATTGCCCCCTACACGGCTGACCTAAGATTGTCGACAATACTAGCGACAGCAGTGTGAACAATCTAGCCCCCAATCACCAGAGGGTTTCCACCGGCGATTCGAGTTCGGAGGTCTGCCGCCAGCTTCGCGAGGCGATCGTGAGCGGGTGGTTTCAGCCGGGCGAACGCCTCGTGGAAGCCGATCTCGCCGTTCGTTTCGGTGCCGGCCGGACGGCCATTCGAGCCGCGCTGGCGACCCTCGACCAGGAGGGGCTGATCACCCGCGAGCCGAACCGCGGGGCGCGGGTGCGACTCATCACCGACCGCGAAGCGCTCGAGATCGAGCAGGTGCGGAACGCGCTCGAGCGGTTGCTCGCCCGTACAGCGGGCGCCCAGGCGACCGACCAGGATGTGGCCGATCTCCGGCAGATGGTTGCGGAGATGGCCGAACGCATTCGTGAGAACGACGCGCTCGGCTATTCCGAGCTCAACGCGAAGTTCCACCAGCGCATCTGGGGGATCGCCGACAACCAGACGGCGTCCAGGATGCTCATCACGCTCAAGTCCCAGAGCATCAGATTCCAGTATCGAACCATGCTCCGCCCGGGTCGCACCGCGCAGTCGTTCCGGGAGCACGAGGCCATCGTCGCCGCCATCGCGGCACACGACCTGGATGCCTGCGACGCCGCGATGGCGGAGCATCTCCGCCATGTCCTCGAGACGCTCCAGTGGGCCATCGAGTCGCAGCATCGGGAGCCTCCGTGGGCATCCCTCCACCGAGACGGACCGGAGCGCGCGCGGCTGAGATCGTAGAGCCGCGACTGCATAACTATGCAGGCTGGCCGTATACTCTCTCGGCCATGGTCCACGGAACCCCACTCCGCGCCGCCGTCGTCGGTTCCACCGGCTACATCGGCATGCAGTGCACGGCACTGCTCGCCGCGCATCCTGATGTGGAGCTGATCGGCGTCCTCGCTCGAAGCAACACGGGGAAGCGATATCGCGACGTCGTTCCCGGGAGCACCATCGACCTGACCATCGAGGACAGCCTCGATCCCGGCGCGGCGGACGTTGTCGTCGCCGCGCTGCCGCACACGGTCGCGGCACGTCGTGCTCCAGGATGGCTCGCGCACGGCGTGACCGTCATCGACTGCTCCGCCGATTTCCGGCTCCACGATCCCGCTGCATATGCCACGTGGTACGGCGTCGAGCACCCAACGCCGGACCTGCTCGACGAAGCCGTGTACGCCATGGTCGAGCTCCAGCGGGAACGGCTCGCCGGCGCGAACCTCATCGCCGTGCCCGGCTGCTATCCCACGGCGACATTGCTCGCGTGCACGCCCGCGCTGCGCGCCGGCCTCATCGAGCACGACGTCGTCGTCGACGCCAAGAGCGGTGTCAGCGGCGCGGGGCGCGAGGCCAAGCTGGGCAACAGCTTCTCGGAGGTGAACGAGTCCGTCCACGCGTACGGTGTCGCGGGGCACCGTCACAAGTCGGAGATGCTCGAGCAGCTGCACGACGCGGCAGGCGCCGACGTGCGGCTCACCTTCGTCCCGCACCTGATTCCCATGACGCGCGGCATCCTCGCGACGGCGTATCTGCGCCCGCTCCCCGGAGTCACCGCCGCGCAGGTGCATCAGGTCTATGCGGACTTCTGCCACACGAGTCCCTTCCTCGAGCTTGTCGACACGCCACCGGCGACCAAGAGCGTCACGGGCACCAACCGCGCGGCGATCAACGCCGGCTGGCAGGACGGTGTCGCGGTGATCACCGTCGCCATCGACAACCTCGGGAAGGGCGGCGCCGGCCAGGCCGTGCACGCGATGAACGTCCGCTTCGGGTTCGATGAGACGGCGGGGCTGGAGACCCGCGCGCTGTGGCCATGACCGCCGAGGCCGAGCACCCGAACCGAGCCGGCGTGTGCGCGCCGCTCGGGTTCCGCGCGGGTGTCGCGGCCGCCGGCGTCCGTCTCGACGGCAACGAGACGCGCACCGACGTCGCCGTGATCCGCTCCGACACACCGGCGGTCGCCGCCGGGGTGTTCACGCGCAACACGGTCAAAGCTGCGCCCGTCGTGATCTCCCAGCTGACGCTCCGGCGCGGCGCTCCCATCTCCGCCGTCGTCGTCAACGCGGGAAACGCGAACGCCTGCACCGGCGCGCAGGGATTCCGCGACGCGCTCGTGATGTGCGCCACCACCGGTGACGTGCTCGATCTCGACCCGTCCGATGTGCTCGTCTGCAGCACCGGTGTCATCGGCCGGCCGATGCCGATGGAGCGCGTGATGCGCGGCATCCGCGCTGCGGGTCTGGCGATGTCGCCCGGCGCCGGAGACGAGGTCGCTCGCGCGATCATGACCACCGACACGGTTCCTAAGACCGCGGTGGCGACGTTCGTCGCAAGCGGCTTCACGTACACGGTCGGAGGAACGGCCAAGGGCGCGGGCATGCTCCATCCCGACATGGCGACCCTGCTCGCGTTCATCACGACCGATGCGCCGGTCGATGCGTCGGTGCTGCAGCCCGCTCTCTCGCGTGTCACCGACAGCACGTTCAACTGCGTCACGGTGGACGGCGACACCTCGACGAACGACACCTGCCTCCTGCTCGCCAACGGCGCTGCCGGCGGAACGAGCATCACGAGCGGCTCGAGCGCCGCAGCCGCGTTCGAGGACGCTCTCATGCAGGTGTGTGACTCGCTCGCCGAGCAACTGGTCGCGGATGCGGAGGGTGCGACACGACACTTCCGCGTCGCCGTCGACGGTGCCGCCGACGGCGACCAGGCCCGTGTCGCGGCGCGCGTCGTCGCGCAGAGCCCGTTGGTGAAGACCGCGGTGCACGGCGGCGATCCCAACTGGGGCCGCATCGTCGCGGCGCTCGGCCGAAGCGGCGCCGACTTCACGCTCGACAGGTGCAGGGTGGCGATCGGTGGCCTCGTCGTCTTCGACCGCGGAGCGCCTGAGCCCGTCGATCACAACCTCGTGCGTGTCGCGCTCTCGAGCCCGCGTATCGACATCGCCATCGACCTCGGCGCCGGCGACGGATCGGGTCACGCCTGGGGATGCGACCTGTCCCCGGAATACGTTCACATCAACGCCGACTACACCACCTGATATCGAGAAGAGCGAGCACATGCCAGAACAGACCATCGACGAACGGATCCAGCGTGCGGAGGTGCTCATCGAGGCACTGCCGTACATCAAGCGTTTCGCCGGGCACATCCTCGTCGTCAAGGTGGGAGGCGCCGCCAGTGCGGCCGCGGACCTCGACGCCGTGCTCGAGGACATCGTGCTGCTGCGTTTCGTCGGCATGCGGCCGGTCATCGTGCATGGCGGCGGAGCGGAGATCAGCGCGTGGCAGGAGCGCATGGGGATCGAGACGAAGTTCGTCAACGGCCTGCGCGTCACCGATGCGCCGACCATGGAGATCGCCAAGATGGTCCTCACCGGCAAGATCGGGCCCGATATCGTCGCCCGCATCCACACGCTCGGCGCCGGTGCGATCGGGCTGTCGGGGGAGGACGGCCCAACCCTGCTCGTGAAGCCACGCGCTGACGCGGGTGGCGCGGATCTCGGCTTCGTCGGCGACGTCGCGCAGGTGAACGCCGAGCCGCTGCTCGCGATCCTCGACCAGGGACGTGTCCCGGTGATGGCGTCGATCGGGCTCGGCTACGACGGGCAGGCGTACAACGTCAATGCGGACACCGTCGCGGCGGAGCTGGCGATCGCGCTGCACGCCACGAAGCTCATCCTCATGACGGACGTCGACGGTGTCCGCGACGCCGCGGGTGCGCTCATCAGCGAGCTCGACGCCGCGCGCGCGCACGAGCTGCTCGAGTCCGGCGTCATCCGCGACGGGATGATCCCCAAGGTGACGGCGGCCATCCGCGCCACCGACGGTGGCTGCGCAACGCACATCATCGACGCGCGCGTACCGCATGCATTGCTGCTCGAACTGCTGACCGAGCGTGGCGTTGGCACCATGCTGACTCGGGCGGGACAGCCGTGAGCGCGCCGCTCCCAACGGCGAACGCGACGCTCGCCGAGCGTGCCAAGGCGGCGCTCATGGACACGTACCAGCGTCAGCCGCTGGGACTGCGGCATGGGAGCGGCGCCCGGGTCACGACCACCGACGGCCGCGAGATGTTGGACCTCGTCGCCGGTATCGCCGTCAACGTCCTCGGGCACAACCATCCGGCGCTGCGGGCGGCGATCGCGGACCAGGCCGCCAGGCTGATCCACACCAGCAACCTCTACTACACCGAGCCACAGCTGGAGCTTGCCGAGCTGCTGATCGCGTCGGCGTTCCCGTCGCGCGTGTTCTTCTGCAACAGCGGCGCCGAGGCGAACGAGGGGGCCATCAAGCTGGCGCGCAAGTGGGGCAAGGCGCATCGTGACGGGGCCGACGTCATCATCTGCGCGCAGGGCGCGTTCCACGGGCGCACGCTCGGTGCGCTTGCGGCAACGGCGAACCGCCGGTATCGCGAGCCGTTCGAGCCGCTGCCGCGCGGCTTCGTGCACGTGCCGTACAACGACATCGGCGCGCTCGAGACGGCCATCGACAGCACCACGTGCGCGGTGATGCTCGAGCCCATCGAGGGCGAGAGTGGCGTGCTCCCGCTCGAGCCCGGCCGCCTCGCGGCGATCCGCAGTCTCTGCGATGAGCGCGACATCCTGCTCATCCTCGACGAGGTGCAGACCGGGATGGGTCGGACGGGCAGGTGGTGGGCACATCAACACGAGGAGGCGGCTCCCGACGTGATGACCGTCGCCAAGGGGCTCGGAGGCGGTGTTCCGATCGGGGCGATCCTTGCGGCTCCTCGCGCCGATGTCTTCGAACCGGGGGATCACGGTTCGACGTTCGGCGGCGGTCCCCTTGCGTGCGCGGCGGCCGTCGCCGTCATGCGAACCATTGCAGATGAAGACCTCGTGCGCCACGCGGCGGAGATCGGCGATTACCTCGCAGAGTCGCTGAGCGCGCTCGGTGAGCGCGGCGCTCCGATCGCTGGGGTACGCGGTCGCGGACTCATGCTCGGTGTGGCGTTGAGCGAGGACGTGGCACCGAAGGTCGCCGCTGCAGCGCTCGATGCGGGGTTGATCATCAATGCCGTCGGTGCGCGCACGCTGCGGATCGTCCCGCCGCTGGTGATCACTCGCGACGACGTCGACGAGGCCGTGCAACGCTTGAGCACGGCATTCGCGGCCGTCGAGCGTGCAGAGGAACAGGCATGACGGCGGTGCCGGCGCGCTCGGTGCACGCCACGGCGAAGCCGGCGCGTCACCGAGCCATCCTGACGCTCGTCCGCGGTAGCGTGATCCGCACGCAGGAGGACCTGGTTGCCGAATTGCATCGCCGCCGCTTCGCGGTGACGCAGGCGACGGTGAGCCGCGACATCCGTGAGCTCGGACTGCTCCGCGTGCATGACGACTCCGGACCGCGCTACATGACACCTGTTGCCGAGGTCGACCCGGACCAGAGCATGCACCGCCTGCGGAACGCGCTGCAGGAGCACGTGTTGACCGTCGAGTTCATCGACCTCCTCGGCCTCGTGCATACCGCCCCGGGGTGCGCGCCGCTGGTCGGCGGTGCGCTCGACGGGGCGCGGTTCGAGGAGGTCGCGGGCACGATCGCCGGCGATGACACCGTGCTTGTCATCGCGCGTTCCCGGCCTGCGGCGCAGCGCCTGCTGCGCCGGCTCACGTCGATTCCGGAGGAGGTGTCGTGACCACACGTGAGCGTTGCGTCCTCGCCTACAGCGGCGGGCTCGACACCTCGGTGGCCATCCGGTGGCTGCAGGAGGAGCTGGGCTACGACGTCGTGACGCTCACGGCGGATCTCGGTGAGTCCAAGGACGTCGACGCCGTCGCCGCGCGTGCCCTGCGCACCGGAGCGGTGAGCGCGCACGTCGCCGACGCCCGGCGGGTCTTCATCGACGCGTTCTGCTATCCGACGCTCGCCGCCGGAGCGTTGTACGAGGGCGTCTATCCGCTCGCGACCGCGCTGGCGCGGCCGCTCATCGCCAAGCTGCTCGTCGACGTCGCGCGCGAGGAGGGCGCAGTCGCGGTCGCGCACGGCTGCACCGGCAAGGGCAACGACCAGGTGCGGTTCGACGTCGCCGTCGGCGCGCTGGCACCCGAGCTGCGTGTCGTAGCTCCCGTACGGGACTGGGACATGGGACGTCCCGACGAGCTCGAGTACGCCACCCGCCACGACATCGAGGTGGCGGCAACCACGGAGTCCCCGTACTCCGTCGACGCCAACCTGTGGGGACGGAGCATCGAGACGGGCGTCCTCGAAGATCCGTGGGTCGAACCACCCGACGAGGTGTACGAGTGGACGGCGCACGCGCAGGCGCACGCCCCGGGCGTGGTCGTGGAGATCGGGTTCGAGCGCGGCCTTCCCGTCTCGCTCGACGGACGCCGGCTCCACGGCGACGACCTCGTGGTCGAGTTGAACGTCACCGCGGGCGCGCGGGGCATCGGGCGCATCGACCACGTCGAGAACCGTCTCGTCGGCATCAAGTCGCGCGAGATCTATGAGGCGCCTGCGGCGGTGACGCTCCATGGCGCGCACCACGCGCTCGAGAGTCTCACGATCACCCGCGACGTCGCGCGATTCCAGCGCATCGTCGCGGACGAGTGGGCGCGGCTCGTGTACGACGGCCTCTGGTTCTCCGCGCTGCGCACTGCGCTCGATGCCTTCGTCCAGGAGACGCAGGTGCACGTGACCGGCGCCGTGCGGATGCGTCTCGAGGGCGGAGAGGCTCGCGTCGTCGGGCGTCGCGCGGAGCAATCGTTGTACCGCAACGACCTCGCGACGTACGACCGTGCCACGGACAGCTTCGACCATGCTGCGGCCCGCGGCTTCATCGAGCTGTTCGGCCTGCCGTTGCGCACGCAGACGCGCGTGCAGGGAGCACTCGAGGACACCGCGCCGCTGCACGTCGAGCGGCGCACGCGGCGGCGTGGCGACGCCTGACCGCCGCGCGCCGAACGGCGCGCGCGCGACCAAGGTCTGGGCGGGCCGGTTGAGCGCGCCCACGTCGGCGCGCGTGGAGCGCTACACGTCGAGCCTCGAGGTGGACCGGCGCCTCGGCGCCGACGACGTCGCGGGCTCGCGAGCCCACGCGCGCATGCTGCGCAGCATCGGTGTGCTGAGCAGCGCGCAGCACCGCGCGCTCGACGCGGGGTTGCGTGCGATCGCCGCGGAACTCTCGAGCGAAACCTTCGCCGTCGCTCCGGGTGACGAGGACATCCACACCGCTGTCGAGCGCCGTCTCTTCGAGCTCGCCGGATCCGTCGCCGGGATGCTGCACACGGGCCGCAGCCGCAACGACCAGGTCGCGACCGATCTGCGTATGTGGGCGCGCCGCGCGTGCACGGACCTGCTGCTCGCCGTGGCCGGGTTGCAGGAGGCGCTCGTCAGGCGCGCCGCCGAGCACCGTCGTGCGCCGATGCCCGGGTACACGCATCTGCAGCGCGCGCAGGTTGTGTCGCTGGCGCACCACCTGCTCGCGTATGTCGAGATGTTCGCCCGTGATGCGCTCCGTCTCGGCGCCGCGCGAGCCGGCTGCGATGAGCTCCCGCTGGGAAGCGGCGCGCTGGCCGCGTCGACGTTGCCGCTCGACCGGGACCGCGTTGCGCACGAGCTCGGATTCGCCCGGGTCGCATCCAACAGCATGGACGCCGTCGCGGACCGCGACTTCGCGGTGGAGATCACCTCCGCGTGTGCGCTGACCATGGTGCACTGCTCACGACTTGGTGAGGAGCTGGTGCTCTGGTCGAGCACGGAGTTCGGCTTCGCCAGCCTGCCGGACAGCCACGCAACCGGCTCGTCGTTGATGCCGCAGAAGAAGAACGCCGACGTGGCGGAGCTTGCGCGCGGCCGCAGCGGCCGTGTGATCGGCGACCTCGTGACGCTTCTCACCGTGCTCAAGGGGCTGCCGCTCACGTACAACCGCGATCTGCAGGAGGACAAGGAGCCACTCTTCGATGCGGTCGACACTGCGGCGGCGACGTTGCGCATGCTCACCGAGGTGATCGCGGTCGTGCACTTCGACGTCGACGCGATGCGCGTGGCGGCACTCGACCCGGCGCTGCAGGCAACCGACGTGGCCGAGCATCTCGTCGCCAACGGTGTGCCCTTTCGCGAGGCGCACACCATCGTCGGCCGGCTGGTGGCGCGGACGCTCGCCGTGGGACGCACGCTCGCCGACCTCGACATCGAGGAGTGGCAGGCGGCGTCGGACCGTTTCACGCCGAACGTCGTCAGGCTCTTCGACCCCGAGTCGGCGCTCCGCCGCCGGGATGTCCCGGGTGGCCCCGGACCGAGATCGGTCGCCCGCCAGCTCACACGCGCCCGCACGCTGGTCGCCCGGACGAGACGAGCCGCCGCCGGCGGGTGATCGCGTTCCGTCCTCGATTCGTATCCTGAGATCATGACCCGGCCCACCCTGATCGTCGGCGACGTGCAGGGTGACGTCGACCGCCTCCGGGATGCGCTCACGAACTTTGCCGAGGACGAGTTCGACACGGTGTTCCTCGGGGACTTCTTCCAGGGAGGCGAGCCCGGCGCGGGCGGAGGGGCGGCCGCCGCGCAACTGGCGATGCGGCGGCGCAACGCGCAGTCCGTCCTTGGCAACCACGACCTGTTCCTGCTCGTCATGCTCGAGCGCTCACGGGGCGGGGATCAGCTCGGCGCCTGGCGCACCCGCGACGGGCTGAGCATCGAGGACCTCTGGCTCAGCCGGCGGGGTGACTGGGCCGACCTCGAGGCCGTCGCCTCGGACGCCGCGCTCGAGGCATGGCTCCGCGGCCTCCCGTTCCTCGTCTCGCTGGAGGACGGCACGCTCGCGCAGCACACGGACGACGACCGGTACGCGGAGATCGGCGACAGTGTCGAGGCTGTGAACGCGGCGGTGCATGACTGGCTCGCCACTCGCGGCGGCGCGTTCCAGTCGCTCCGCTACACGATCGGGCGCCATGGCTTCGACGATCCCGAGCGGCTCCAGCGCTATCTGATGCACTTCGGCGCGAGCCGCGTGGTGCACGGCCACACGCCGCACTGGGACGACGTCCCGATCTCCTTTCACGGAGGCCGCGCCGTCGGCTACGACGGCCGTTTCTCGCGTTTCTGGGGTCGCGCGGAGGGCGAGGAGCCCGGACCGATCGGCGCCACGGTGGCGCTCCTGCCGCCGCTGCCGGACGCCATCAGGAGTGGCGGCTGAGCATCTCCGCGAGCCGGGAGACCGGCGGTGTGCGGCCGGCGGTGACGTGGGCGGTCACCACCAGCGAGAGCAGGAGCACCTTGAGAGCGTGGAAGCGCGCGGCGGTCGGCTGCTGGAGAACGAGGCCCGAGAGGGCGATCCCGTCGATCGCCGACGCGATGGCGCCGGCGAGGTCGCGTGGCGCGACGAGCGAGTACGCCGGCAGCGGCCCGAGCGCGCGGCGCACCTCGGTCTCGATCTCCTCGACGAGGTGTGAGCAGAGGCTCGCGCAGCGCTGGCGGAGCGCCGGGCTGTTGAGGCTCGCCGTGTAGAGATCGAGCACGAGCCGGAGCGTCTCGGGTTGCCCCGCGCAGCGAGCCTCGGCATGGTCGAGCCCGGCGACGAGGCGCTCGAGCGGATCGTCGACTGCGGCGACGGATCGCTTCCACTCGGCGATCATCCGGCGCTCCATCACGACCACAACCTCGACCAGCAGCTCCTCCTTCGACTCGAAGTAGTAGTGGAGGAGCCCCGGGGCGACGCCGGCCTCGCGCGCGACGTCCTTCAGCGAGGTTGCGCCGTACCCCTTGCGACCGAGCACGGCGGCCGCGGCGTGGACGATCTGACTGCGCCGGCCGGCCTCGTCCTCGACCTCGACGCGGGCATTGACGAGGGTGCCGGTCTCGATCGCGCTGATCACCACGGTATGTCTTCCACCTGCCTCGGAATGCTACCCCGAGCCAGGCGTTTTGGCCGGTATCCCGAAAAACTCAGGCGAGCGGCTTGTAGAAACCCACCCCGATGGCGCCCGGCCCGCTGTGACAGCCGATGACCGGTCCGACGACGGTGAGCGCCGGCGCTTCGGCTGCCTGCGACCGCATGCGCTCGACGAGCGACGCGGCGATGGCCGGCCGGTCGGCGTGTGCGACGAGCAGGTCCGCTCCACTCCAGGCTGCGGCAGCGCGAGAGAACTCCTCGACGACTCGATCGATCGCCTTGGGATACGTGCGAACGCGCGCCACAGGCTCGATCTTCCCTTCGCGGATCTCCAGCACCGGCTTGACGTCGAGCACCGACCCGAGCAGCGCGCGGGCGCCGCCGATGCGTCCGCCGCGGCGCAGGAACTCAAGCGTCTCGACGGTGAAGAGGACACGGACCGTCTGCTGCACCGCGATGATCGCCGCAACGACGGCGTCGGCATCGCCCCCGGCCTCGACCACGCGCACGGCCTCGCGGACTGCCGCGTAATGGCCGACGGACACGCTCCGCGTGTCGACCACACGGATGTCCATCTCCGGGACGGCGCCTCGCGCCTGCGCCGCCGATGCGTACGTGCCGCTCAGGTCCGCTGAGATGGTTGTGCAGACGATCGCCCCGCCGTCGCTGCCGAGTTCCCGGAACACGGCCTCGAATTCCCCAGGGGTCGGCTGCGAAGTGCGCGGGAAGGGCCCCGGTTTCGCGAGCCGTGAGTAGAACGTGCGGGCGTCGATGTCAACGCCGTCCGAGAACGTCTCCTCGCCGAAGATGACCTTGAGCGGCACGACGCGAACCGTGTGGGCGGCACGAAACGCGGGGTCGAGGTCGGCGGTGCTGTCGCACACGAGGTGAACGGTGGCCATCGGCGCCGTAGCCTACCGCGCCAGAAGCGGTCCCGATGGATCGCGGAGCACGTCCTCCGCGATGAGCAGCGCGCCGAGGAGGGACCGCTCCTCGCCCAGGCTGCCGCGGACGATCTCCGGACGTGCCTGAAGGCGCAGGTAGGCTTCCACGGTCTCCAAGAGCGATGGCGCGAACTTCTGCCAGCTGGAGCACACCCCGCCGCCGAAGATGACGACGTCGGGGTCGTGCACCGCGGTCGTGTTGACGACCGCGAGGCCGAGCCATCTGCCGACCTCGGCCCACGCGTCGGGATCGTTGAGCAGTTCGGCGGCGACGCCGTAGCGGTGTGCGATGGCGCGCCCACTCGCCAGGGTCTCGAGGCATCCGACGCCGCCGCAGTGGCATGCGGGGCCGCCGAGCCACCCCGGCCACAGCACCATGTGGCCGCCCTCGGTGTCATGGCGGCCGATCAGGAGCCGGCCGTGGCTGACGACCCCGAGCCCGATGCCTGTCGAGACGGTCCAGTACGCGACCGTCCCGCTGCCTTTGCCAGCCCCGGCACGAGCCTCGGCCACCGCTGCGCAGTTGGCGTCGTTCTCGACCACGACGGGGCAGTCGAAGCGCTGCCCGAGCAGGTGCGCCAGCTCGAGGCCGAACCAGGACGCGGGCATCCCCGGCGGGTTCAGCAGCGCCCCCCGCTCACGGTCGAACGGGCCAGGGGCGGAGATGGCGATCGCCTCCGGCAGCTTCCCGCCCATCACCGTTTCGACGAGGCTGCGCAGCTGGCTCAGCGGGGCCGTGGGCACCGTGGGCTCGCGACGGACCGTGCCCATCGTGCCGTCACGTCCGGCACCCGCCGCGATCTTGGTGCCTCCGATGTCGAGCAGCGCGATCACCAGGCGATGATGCCTACACTCGCCGCCATGCTGCTCGCGATCGACGTCGGGAACACCAACATCGTCGTCGGCGTCTTCGACGGCGACACCCTGACCGCGGACTTCCGGATCCACACCGACGACCGGTTCACCGGCGACGAGCTCGGCCTCGTGCTGGTCGACCTGCTCGAACGCAAGGACCTCAGCCCGGAGCAGGTGACCGCGGTGGTGGTGAGCAGCGTCGTGCCGACGCTCGCCCGAAGCATCGACGAACTGTCCCACACGTACTTCCACCAGCCACCGATGCTCGTCGGGCCCGGCACCCGCACCGGGATCCGCATCCAGTACGACGACCCGCGACGGGTGGGAGCGGACCGTATCGCCAACGCCATCGCCGCGCACCACCTCTATCAGGGCCCTGCCGTGCTCGTCGACTTCGGCACGGCGACGACGCTCGACGCCATCGACGCCAACGGCGACTATCTCGGCGGCGCGATCGCGCCGGGGATCCAGCTGAGCCATGACGCGCTCGTCAACCATGCCGCGATGCTCATCCGCGTCGAGCTGACCGCCCCCGCCGAGGCGATCGGCCGCAGCACGACCGCGAGCATGCAGTCCGGGATCGTCTTCGGCTACGTCGGTCTCGTCGAGGGTCTCGTGGCGCGGTTCCGCAAGGAGATGGCCGGCTCCCCGAAGGTCATCGCCACCGGCGGCCTCGCCACCTCGCTCGCCACCCTGATGCCCTCGATCGACATCGTCGACGAGCGTCTGACCCTGCACGGCCTCCGCCTGATCCACGATCAGAATCGCTGAGCCCCCGGCGCGGCCCTCGTACCATGGGCTGATGGCTGTGGCAGCACCCGCGCACCGTCCGTTGCTCGTCGACGGGCTGGCGCTCTCGTCGCCGGTGCTCGTGGCACCGATGGTCGGGATCACCGACGCACCCTGCCGCGAGCTGTGCCGAGAGTTCGGGGCGGGCCTGGTGTCGACGGAGATGGTCGCGGCCGAGGCCGTGGTCCGGAGCACCGAGGCGGCGCTGCATCTCCTCGACTTCCCGGCCCCAGTCTCGCCGGTTGCGGCGCAGCTCGTCGGGTGCGACCCCGCCGTCATGGCCGGCGCCGCGCAGGTGTGCGTGGAGCGTGGCGCGGTCCTCGTGGACGTCAACCTCGGCTGCCCGGTGTCCAAGGTGGTGAGCCGGGGCAGCGGCGCGGCACTCGCGCGCGACGTCCGGGCCACGGTCCGGGTCATCGCCGCGATGGTCGACGCGGTCGATGTGCCGGTCACCGTGAAGATGCGCCTGGGCTGGGACCGCGCCTCGATCAACGCTCCGGAGCTCGCCCGGGCGCTTCAGGACGCCGGCGTCGCAGCTGTCACCGTGCACGGCCGGACGCGAGCGCAGAAGTACGAGGGCCGGGCGGACTGGGCGGAGATCGCCCGGGTCAAGGCGGCGGTCAGCGTGCCGGTCTTCGGCAGCGGGGACGTCGAGGACGTCGAAACCCTGGTGGGGCACATCGAGGCCGGGATGGTCGACGGCGTCGTGATCGCCCGGGGCATGCTCGGCAACTTCTGGTTCGTCCGGCAGGCGGTCCATCGCCTGGCCACAGGCGAGGCCCTGCCCGATCTCGATTTCCCCGGCCGGATCGCGCTGACCCGCCGGCACCTCGACATGCTCTGCCGCCACCACGGCGAGACCCGAGCGCTCCGGATCGGCCGCAAGTACGTCGCGTGGACGATCCGCGGATGCGCGGGCGCTGCGCGGCTCCGTGCCGAGGTGCAGACCATGGACTCGCGTGAGCGACTCGACGACCTGCTGGATCGCGCGCTCGCGGCCGGTCCGCGTCCCGAGGGCTGGTTTCAGCCGATGTTCGTCAGCGGTGAGGGATAGAGGAACACAAAAAAGAAGGGCGCCTCTGGAAACCAGAGACGCCCCGAGAGGGGGGGCAAAGAATGAGATCCACAGTGGGATTCGCAGCGGATCATATGGAGCGAAGGCATTTCCGTCAAGGAATGACTACAACTTGTTACGCCCGGTTTCATGACGCTCGCCTATACTCCGGGCTCCAAACAGCGAATGTCACCGGACATTTCGCAGGCTTTTGAGTTACAGGGAAGTGCATGGACAAGCCGGTGCTGCTCACGCAAGACGGTCTCGTCAAGTTGGAGCGCGAGTTGGAAGAGTTGCGCACGGTACGGCGCTCCGAGGTGGCCGAGCGCATCAAGTACGCCAAGGACTTCGGTGACATCTCGGAGAATGCCGAGTACGACGAGGCGAAGAACGAGCAGGGCATGCTCGAAGGACGCATCCTCGTCGTCGAGAACATGGTGCGCAACCATGTGATCATCGAAGAGGGCAGCGAGAGCGGAGTCATCAGCGTCGGCACGACGGTCGACGTCAAGGACGATTACGGCAAGCAGACCTTCACCATCGTCGGACCCGCAGAGGTCGATGTGACCACGGGCCGCATCTCGATGGAGTCACCGGTCGGCAAGGCGCTGCTCGGACACAAGGTCGGCGACACCGTCGACGTGCAGAGCCCCGGCGGCGCGCGCCAGATCAAGATCGTCAAGATCAACTAGGCCACCTCGCCGGCGCGTCACGCGCACGGAGCGCGTCTCGCCGGGGAAGATAGCGCCCATGCCATCCGACGATCTCTTCGCAGAGCGGCGCCGCAAGGTCGATGAGCTGCGCGCACGCGGGATCGCGTCGTACGGCGTCGACTTCGCCCCGAACGCGACCATCGAGCAAGCGCGCCGCCTGCTCGCGACGTACGAGGCCGATCATCCGGACGCGGAGGCCGACGCCGCGGACCGACCCGTGGTCTCGGTCGCCGGCCGGGTCATGCAGCTGCGAGACCTCGGCGGCGCCGCGTTCGCGCACGTCGAGGACGAGACCGGACGCATGCAGATGTGGTTCCGCGCGGACCGCCCCGGCGGCGCCCACGCGCTCGTGAGCATGCTCGACCTCGGGGACATCGTCGGCATCAACGGCCCGCTCACGCGCACGCGTCGCGGTGAGCCGAGCGTGCTCGTGGACTCGATCACCCTCCTCGTCAAGTCGCTGCACGCTCCGCCGGAGAAGTTTCACGGGCTCCAGGACCAGGAGACGAAGTACCGCAAGCGCTACCTCGACCTGCTCAGCGATGCGTCGCAGCGACGGCACTTCGCGACTCGCTCGCGAGTGGTTCGCGCACTGCACGCAACGCTCGAACAGCGCGGCTTTCTCGAGGTCGAGACGCCGATCCTGCAGCCGATTCCCGGCGGCGGCGCCGCCGTGCCGTTCCGCACGCACTGGAACGCGCTGCACGCCGACGTCTACCTGCGCATCGCCATCGAGCTCCACCTCAAGCGGCTTCTCGTCGGCGGTTACGCGCGCGTGTACGAGATCGGGCGGGTCTTCCGGAATGAAGGATTGTCGCCGCGCCACAACCCGGAGTTCACGATGCTCGAGGCGTACCAGGCGTACGCGACGTACGACGACATGCGCGAGCTCACCGAGGCACTGATCACGGCTGCGGCCAACGCCGCAGGCCCGCAGGTCGCGGAGGAGAGCGAGGGCGGCAGCGCGCCATGTGAGGACCCGCTGCTGCGCACGGTGTTCGGTCAGTCGCTCGACCTCCGCCCCCCATACCGCATGGAGACCATGGTCAAGCTCGTGCGTGAGCAGACGGGAGTCGACGCGATCGCATCGTGGGATGGCCTGCACGAGGAGGCGGCCCGGATCGGCGTCGACGTCGCGCCGAAGCTCGGGCCCGGCGCGGTGCTGCTCGAGATCTACGAGCAGCGCGTCGAGGGCACGCTCTGGGAGCCGACGTTCGTCCTCGACTACCCGGCTGAGGTGAGCCCGCTCGCGCGCCGGCGTCGCGACGATCCGCGTTTCGTCGAGCGGTTCGAGCTCATCGTCGCGGGTCGTGAGCTCGCCAACGCGTTCAGCGAGCTGAACGATCCCATCGACCAGCGCACGCGATTCGAGGAGCAGGCGCGACTCCGCAGCGCGGGAGATGCGGAGATCCCGCCGATCGACGAGGACTTCCTCGAGGCCATCGAGGTCGGGATGCCTCCGGCCGGCGGTCTCGGCATCGGGGTGGACCGGCTCGTGATGCTGCTCACCGGCGCGGTGACGATCCGCGACGTCCTCCTGTTCCCCACGATGCGCCCGCATCGTGGTGGTGAGGGGGGTGCCGAGAGCTGATGCTGCCGCTCCAGCGCATCCGCGATGACCCGGAGTCTGTCCGTGACGGCGCGCGCCGCAAGGGCGAGGCGGCGCCGATCGACGAGCTGCTCGCGCTCGACACCGAAGCGCGGGCCTTGCGCACCGCAGTCGAGCAGGCTCGCGCCGAACAGCGCGCTGCGTCGGCAGCGATGCGTGGTGCGCCGACGGAGGACCAGCGCGCCACGCTCAGCGTGCTGAAGCTGCAGGTGCAGGACGGGGAGGCGCTGCTGTCCGAGCTCGACGAGCGCGTCCAGGCGCTCCTGCTCGAGATCCCCAACGTGCCGCACGAGAGCGTGCCCGACGGCGGTGGTCCCGAGGACAACGTGGTCGCGCGCACGTGGGGCGAGCCGCAGGCATTCGACTTCGACGCGCTCCCGCACTACGAGCTCGGTGAGCGCCTCGGCATCTTCGACTTCGAACGTGCGGCGAAGATCAGCGGCTCGCGGTTCGCCATCCTTCGCGGTGACGGGGCGCGGCTGCAGCGCGCGCTCACGTCGTTCATGCTCGACGTCGCGCGCGAGCAGGGATACAGCGAGATCGCACCGCCGTACCTGGTGCGGCGCGAGGCGATGACCGGCACCGCGCAGCTCCCCAAGTTCGAGGACGAGGCGTACCACACCGACGACGGGCTCTTTCTCATCCCGACCGCGGAGGTGCCCGTCACCAATCTCTACGCTGGGGAGATTCTCGATGCCGCGCAGCTGCCGATCGCGCATGTCGCGTTCACGCCGTGCTGGCGGCGAGAGGCCGGTGCGGCCGGCAAGGACACGCGCGGATATGTCCGCCTGCACCAGTTCGAGAAGGTCGAGATGGTGCGCTTCACGACACCCGAGACGTCGCTCGACGAGCTCGAGCTGATCACGTCGCACGCGGAGCAGGTGCTGCAGCGGCTCGGGTTGCACTACCGCGTGCTGCTCATGTGCGCGGGCGACCTCGGCTTCGCGCAGTGGAAGAAGTATGACGTCGAGGTATGGGCCCCGGGGCTGCGGCAGTGGCTCGAGGTGTCGTCGTGCTCGGTGTTCGCGGACTTCCAGGCGCGTCGCGCCAACATCCGATACCGCCCGTCGGCACAGGAGAAACCGCGTTTCGTGCACACGCTCAACGGGAGCGCGCTCGGCGTGCCGCGCACCTATGACGCGGTGCTCGAGGCCAGCCAGCAGCGCGACGGATCGGTGGTCATCCCGCCCCCGCTTCGCGCGTACCTCGGTGGCATGGAACGGCTCGTCGGGCCGTGACCGGCGACGGCATCGACCCGTCGTGGCTCAACGATCGCAGCGCGTTTCAACGGAACTTCGTGCACGGTCTCCGCAACCCGGCGGGATTGCACCTGCAGTACGCGCTCGACGGCGACCGCGTGTTCACGGAGTGGACGCCGGGCCCCGACCACGTCGGCTTTCCGGGGTTCGCGCATGGCGGCCTGATGAGCGCGGTGCTCGACGACGCGATGGGTCGTTGCTCGGCGCTGCACCGGCACTGGGTGGTCACCGCGCGACTCGAGGTGCGCTTTCGTCAGCCCGCGCCGGTGGGGACCGTGCTCCGCGTCGAAGGCTGGATCACGCGGTTGCTGCGCCGCGCGCTGCACACCGAGGGGCGGGTGCTTCTTCCGGACGGGGCCATCGTGGCTGAGGCGACGGGCACGTACCTCCCGCTGTCGAAAGCCTTGCAGCAGCAGATGGTCGACGCGTGGCCGGGGTTCGAGGAGTACCTCTGACCGCGGCCGAGCCGCGCGAGGGAAGATTCGCCGCGGCGCTCCGGGTCACGTGCCACGTGGACTCGTACCAGAGTCGCGTGGGGCGCTCAGCCGGACGGGCCAGTTCGCGGCGCACCGGGTTGCGCCTACAGTGGGAGCGATGAGTGAAGAGCAGGAGATCAAGATCCCGGTCAGCGCGGATTTCGTGCTGCCCGACCTGGATGCGGTCGTCCCTGGAACGCGCGCCGTCGATCGCGGGCTCCTCGAGCTCTCCGCGACGTACTGGGACACCGATCAGCTGACGCTGCTCCACGCGCAGCTCGGCTTGCGCCATCGCAGTGCTTCGGGGGAAACCGGGCGATGGACGCTCAAGGCCGGCTCTCGCCACGTCGGGCTGGCGGTCTCGCGCGAGGAAACCGATTTCGCCGGCCCCCCGGATGCGCCACCGGACGACGCGCTGGCGATGGTTCGCGACTCGGTCGGCGACGTTGCGCTGCGCCCCGTCGCAAGCCTGGTCACCATCCGGCACACCATCGACCTCGTCGCCGGCGAGACCCGGTGCGCCGAGGTCGCCGACGACGTGGTCTCGGTGCGCCTTGAGGATCGGACCGTCGAGACGTTCCGCGAGGTCGAGGTCGAGCTCTACGACGCCGACGCCGAGCTGATCGACGCTGTCATCGCCCGGCTCCATGGTGCGGGCGCCGCCGATCCCGACAGCACGCCGAAGTACGTGCGTGCGCTGCGTGCGCTCGGACACGACGTCTGAGAACCGGTCCTCGGGAGACGTAGCCCGCTCGTCGCGGGCTGCGCTCCCGTCCGGCGGGACCGCCCCCCGGCATCATCCCCCTGGCCGGCAACCCCCCTCCGGTGTGGCCCCTGGCGGAGCATCGTGACAACGGCCAATTCAACCAATAGCCCCAAATTGAGCTAGGTTCACCATTATTTACGATTCGTGAATATATCTTTGCTTGCAGAGCGATCGCGAGCCTTTGGGTGGGATGCCCGCACCTTGTAAAGTCGGACGCGTGATGGTAGCGGCGTCGCAGTCCGAAACCAGAGGCAGCGGCTTCTTCCAGGACGCCACGATCGACGATCTCCGTCTGGCGGCGTTCTTCCGTCGCGGATTCCGGCAGGCGATGATTCAGATCAATCGATCGCTCGCCACATACGACCTCAGCCCGCTGCAGTACCACCTGCTGCTCGAGGCGGGCGCCGCCGGGTCCGAGGGATGCGTCCAGGGCGATCTCGCCGATTTCATCCAGGCCCCGGAGGCGCGCGTGTCGCTCATGGTCCACGAGCTGAACGCCCGGGGCCTCGTCCGGACCATGCGGTCCGCCCCGGACCGGCGCATGGTGCGGGTCGGCCTCACCGAAGAGGGCTGCAGGATGGTCGAGGCGGCGCTCCATGCGCAGCGAGCAGCCCTGCACGAGATGGCGCACGAGTTCGACGTGCCGGGCGTGACGCAGATGCTCCGCGGCGCGGTCCAGCTATACCTCGGGGTCGACATCGCGGAGGAAGGCCGCCTCTAGCACCGCGCCGACGCGGAGCGCATATCGCGGGGTGTGGATCGCCAGCCACACCGCCTCCCTCCAGTTGGCGGGGTTGCGGATCGCCCGTCCCGGCCGCACCCAGGCCGGCGAGAGCTCGTGCCGCGGGGTGTCGAGGATCACGCGTACGGTGCCGAAGCGCGGCGCGGTTGCGGCCGCGGCGGCCGACTCCATGTCCACCGCCACGTGGCCGCGGCCGGCCCAGTCCCCCCGACCTGAACCGGTGACCATCGCGCTTGTGGAGATGAGCGAGCCGGTGACGACGGGGAATCCGAGGGACAGCGCGGCGCGCTCGAGCCGCGCGGCCACGACGGGGTCGCAGCCGTGCGTGGTCCCGGTCTCGTCCGAGACGGACGTGGCGATCATCACGGTGCCGGGCACCTGGTCCGGCAGCAGCCCGCCACAGAGACCGGCACTGATGACGATCGACGCGTCACCGGGCGCGGCCGTGCCACCGATGCCGACTTCGGCGACGCGGATGCCCCGCGCGCGCCGCCGGACTCCCCACGCCTCCACGCTCATCGCACAGACAGCCTGCACGCGCTCCTCAGGCGGCATAGCCGTGCTCCCGGTACCAGCGCACCGCGCGCTCGATCGCTGCGCCGACGCTCGACGGGCGGTAGCCGAGCTCATCCATTGCCCTGCGGCTCGTGGAGTACATGTTGAGCCGCCCCATGTGCACGCCCTCGAGTGGCACTGTGGGCGTTGCGCCGGTGAGTCGGACGCGAAGATCGTCGGCATGGGCGGCAGCGGCCGCGAGCACGTACGGCATCTGCACGACTCGCGCTCGCTGCCCGGCGGCTCGCGCGATGAGCCGCCAGAGCTCGGCGAGGCTCAGGTTCACACCACCCGCGATGTACCGCTGCCGCGGCGCCCCGCGTTCGAGGGCGAGGACGTGCGCCTCCGCCACATCCTCGACAGCGACGACGTTCATCCCGCCGCGGAGCGTTGCCGGCATCCGGCCCCGGAGCAGGTCGACCACGATCCGGCCGGTCGGCGTGGGCCGATGGTCGCCGGGGCCGACCGGCGCGGTCGGCAGCACGGTGATGACCGGTGTGGTGGCGCTCAGCGCCGCACGTTCCTGGAGGAGCTTGGACGAGTGGTAGGTGACCGCGCCGGGCCGCGGCGCTGCCCAGCTGCGCTCGTCGACTGGACGTGACGCTTTCGCCGGTGGCAGCGCGGACGAGCTCGACGTGACCACGGACCGCTCGATGCCGGCGAGACGCGCCACCTCGAGCAATCCCTGCGTCCCGCGGACGTTGACATCGGCGATGGCCGTCCCGTCGCGCGGAGAGAACGAGTACAGAGCGGCCGTGTGCACGATGTACCGGCACCCGCGCAGTGCCGGAAGCAGCGTCGCCGGAGCGCGGAGGTCGCCCCGCACGGTGATGACGCCGGATGGCAGGTCGTCGCGGCCGCGCACGAGCGCGCGCACCCGGTAGCCGTGCGCCAGGAGCGCAGCCAGCACGTGCGACCCGATGAACCCCGAGGCGCCCGTGAGGAACACGTCACCCTGGCCGAGGGCGGGGGCCGGCGAGCCGGGAGCCACGTCAGTTCAGTTCAGGTTTGGTCCCGCGCGGCCGGAGGCTGTCGCTCGCTGCCCGAAGCGACTCGCGAAGCGACGACGAGGTGGCGACGACCGCCGTTGGCTCGTAGCCGCAGTGCGCCATGCAGTTGCCGCAGCGCTCGTCACGCCCCCGGCCGTACTGCTCCCAGTTCGTGGTGTCGATCAGCTCGCGATACGACGTCGCGTAGCCGTCGGACATCAGGTAGCAGGGACGCTGCCAGCCGAGCACCGAGTAGCTCGGGATGCCCCACGCGGTGCAGCTGAAGTCCACCTTTCCCTCGAGGAAGTCGAGGAAGAGCGGGGAGTGGTTGAGCCGCCACTTCTTGCGCCGTCCGCCCGCGAACGCGTCGCGGAAGAGCGCATGCGTGCGCTCGACGTTCAACCAGTGATCCTGGTCCGGAGCCTTCTCGTAGGCGAACCCCGGCGAGATCTGCATGCTGTCGACACCGACCTCGTCGTTGAGGAAGTCCAGGACGCCGCGGATCGAGGCGGCGTCGTCCTGGTCGAAGAATGTCGTGTTCGTGGTCACGCGGAAGCCGCGCTTCTTGGCGGCGGCGATGGCCGCGATCGCCTTGTCGAACACGCCCGTCCGGCACACGGACTCGTCGTGGCGCTCGCGCAGACCATCGATGTGCACGGAGAACGAGAAGTACGGCGACGGCGTGAAGAGATGCAGCTTCTTCTCGAGCAGCAGCGCGTTGGTGCAGAGATACACGTAGCGCTTGCGCGCGACGAGCGCCGCCACGATCTGATCGATCTCCTTGTGCACGAGCGGCTCACCGCCGGCGATCGAGACCATCGGCGCCTCGCACTCCTCGACGGCGTCGATGCACTGCTGCACCGTCAGACGGCGCTGCAGGATGGCATCCTCGTGCTGGATCTTGCCGCAACCCGCGCATGCGAGGTTGCACTGGTAGAGCGGCTCGAGCTGCAGCACGAGCGCGAACTTCTCGTTGTGGCGCAGCTTCTGCCGGGCAACGTACGTCCCAACCCGCAACGCCTGTCGCAGTGGCACTGCCATGACTCGCTCCTTTCTCCTGGTTTCTGCTTATGTCCGAGCGACGAGCACGCGCTCGCCCGCATGGGTCGCCGCGGCCGGCTCGCCGCCCGCCAGCGCGAGGGTCGGAAAGACGTGCCGGTAGAGGTGATAGTTGATGTAGAAGTCGCCGGGAAACCCTGTGCCCGTGTGCTCCGGCTCGTCCCACGTGCCGTTGCGCTGCCGCTCCACGAGGAACGCGCGGCCGCGAGCACACGCGGGGTCGTCGCCCAGACCGGCGAGCTGCAGCGTGAGCATCGCCCACGCGGTCTGCGACGGCGTGCTCGTGCCGACTCCCGCGAACGACTCGTCCTTATACGAGTGGCACGACTCGCCCCATCCGCCGTCGGGGTTCTGCACGGATCGCATCCAGTGCGCCGCGCTGCGCACCATGTCGTCACCCGTGTGCAGCGCGACGAGCGCACTCACCACGCACCACGTCCCGTAGATGTGGTTCACACCCCAGCGGCCGTACCAGGAGCCCCACGGGCGTTGCTCGCGGCGGAGATACGCGAGCGCCGGCTCGATGTCGGCATGATCCGGCCGGTCCCCGACCGCCGCGAACAGCTCGATGACGTGCGCGGTGACGTCTTCCGACGGCGGATCGAGCATCGCGCCGAAGTCGGCGAAGGGCAGGCGGTAGACCAACGCCCGCGTGTTGTCCTTGTCGAACGCGCCCCAGGCGCCATTGCGCGATCGCATCGCGCGGCACCAGCGCACCGCCTCCGCCACAGCGCGCTCAACCATTCGGGCTTCGCCGCACTCGAGGAGCGCGAGCGCCACGACAGCGGTGTCGTCGACGTCGGGATAGATGTCGTTGTCGAACTCGAACGCCCAACCACCGCATCCCTCGTACGGGATCTTGACCTGCCAGTCCCCGCCGCCGCTGATCTGCTCGGCGAGCAACCAGTCGACGGCGCATCGCAGCGCGGCGTGATCGCGCTCGACGCCGGCCCTCCGCAGTGCGAGCATCGCCCAGGCGGTGTCCCAGACCGGCGACATGCACGCCTGCAACCGCCATCCGTGCTCATCGTCGATCGCAAACCTGCGGAACCCCTCGAGCCCGCGGCGCATGACCGGATGGTCGAGGCGCATGCCCTCGAGGTTGAGCGCGATCAGCGAATAGACCCACGGAGGCTGGATGCCGCCCCAGCCGCCGTCCGCCTCCTGACGCTCGGTGATCCACTTGACGAGTCTGCGTCGCGATCCGGCGCGACCCGGCTGCATGGGGAGGCGGTCGTAGAGCTTGAGTGCGCGGTCCAGCCACATGAACGGACCCGAGCCCGGGACGACGTGCATCCGGTGGGCCGTTCCGGGAGCGATGACCTCGTCGACATCGACGCCGAGATCGCGCACGGGACGCTGCGTGATCACGATGAGCAACGGAGCGATCGTCCCGCGCGCCCAGCAGGCGAAGTCGTAGAGGTTGAGCGGCGCCCAGGCCGGGAGCCGCACCAGCTCCGGCGGCATGCTCGGCACGCCGTCCCACGGGTAGACGCCGAACAGCGCGAGCCAGATCTTGGTGAACACGCGCGCTTCGGTGAGTCCGCCCTGATCGATGACGAAGCGCAGCGCGCGCCGCATGTTCGGCGCATCCGCGTCGACGCCGAGCACCCGCAGCGCGACGTACGCCTCGATGGTGGTGCTGAGGTCACCGGGGCCGTCGTGATACAGCGCCCACGTGCCGTCCTCGCGCTGCGTTCCGATGATGTGACGGATCGCGCCGTCGCGAATGTCATCGTGCGACGCGCCGAGAAAGCGCAGCAGCAGGATGTGCTCCGCGGTCATCGTGACGTTGGTCTCGAGCTCGCCGCTCCACCAGCCCGCCGGGTCCTGGTGCTTCAGCAACCAGTCCACCGCGGAGCGCAGCGCGTCAGACTGCATGGGCGGCCTCCAGCGACGATGTGCTGCGCCAGCCGGCGGCGCTGCTGAACAGCGTGTTCGCGGCGGTGCGCCCGCTGAGCACGGCGGACTCGATGGTCGCGGGCCACCCGGTGTCGGTCCATGCGCCCGCGATCACGAGATTCGAGAACGCGGTCACGGGCCCGGGGCGGCGCATGCCGGGTGCGGGAATGAACGTCGCCTCGGGATCGCGGGTCGCCGCGCCGCGAAGCAGGTGCGCACGCGCCGCGGAAGGGAGCACCGCAGCGAGCGCGCTGCGGCCCAGCTCGACGAGCTCACTCTCGGGACGGCCGACCTGCGATTCGGCTGCACTCAGGCTGCAGCAGACATATCCCGGTGACTTCTCGAAGACCCACTGCACCGGCGAGTCGAGCAGCGCCGCGAAGTCACAGCCGAGCACCGGCCGGTCGTACCAGAGGTGCACGTCGACGATCGGCATCGCCTCGAACGCCTCGAGGCCCGTGACGCCGAACGCGGGGGCGTCATCGAGGATCGACGCGAGGCGCCGCGGTGGGACGGCGATCACGCAGGCGTCACAGGCCGCTCCTGCGCCGCCGCTCAACTTCACGCCGGTGACGCGCCGGCCGTCGTGGTGGATGCCGACCACCGCCTCGCGCATGTGCACCGCGTCCGCGCGAGCGGCGGCCGCTTCGGCTAGATGTGCGAGCGGGACGGTCAGGTACGCGATGCGCGCCGCATCCCGGTCACGGAGAAACGCGGTGCGGATGACGAAGAGCCCCATCGTCGCGGAGACACGATCGAGTGGCGCATTGAGCGCGGGGACCAGGAACGGCTCCCAGAACGCGCGCAGCGCGCGCGTGCTCTGCCGCTGCCGGCGCAACCACGATGCCATCGTTCCGGTCGGAGTGCTCTCGGTGCGAGCGGCGAGGAGTGCGCGCCCGACGAGGATGCGGTCGATCGCGGTGAGGTGCGGATATCGCGCAAAGCCGGTCATGAGATGCATCGGTGCCGGCAGCCCTGACGCGCGCAGCTGGGCCGGCCGGCGCGAGCGCGAGAGCACGGTCACCTCGAAACGCGGCTGAATGTAGAGGGAGTCGCGGAGACCAACCTCGGTGATGAGGTCGAGCGTGGCCGTGCAGCACGCAAGCACGACGTGCTGCCCGCAGTCGACCTCGAGACCATCGACCTCGAAGGACGTCGCCTTCCCACCGAGGAGGCGCGATCGCTCGTAGATGTCGACGTGCCATCCCCGCTTCGCGAGCTCGATGGCGGCACTGAGCCCGGCGAGACCGGCGCCGACGACGGCAACGCGTGGCTCACGCCTCATACGGCCGCCAGCCAGGACCGTGCCATCACGCCGAGCTTCGCCGCCTTGGACAGGCGTGCTCGGCTGTGGAGCGGCAGGTCGGGGGCCGCCTCGATGCGATCGAGGATACCGAGGTAGATCCCCGCCATGGTCCGCACGCAGACGGCGGGCTGGGTCGGGATCGACTCGGTGACGCGGATGCCGGACGCGTGGAGCCCGCGCGCGCGAGCCGCCTGCATCGCCATGAAGCGATGCCAGCCGGGGGCGACCCGCCGCTCGAGGATGTCGCTCTCGCTGATGCCGTATGCGGCCATCTCCTCGGCCGGCAGGTAGATGCGTCCGCGCGATGCATCCTCGTGCACGTCGCGAAGGATGTTGATGAGTTGCAACGCGACGCCGAGCTCGTCGGCGCGCTCCAGCGCGATCGGGTCACGGAATCCGAAGATGCGCACGCACATCCGCCCGACCACCGACGCGACGAGGTTCGCGTATGAGCGCAGCTCCTCCCAGGTGGCGTACCGCGTGGTCGTGAGGTCCATCGCGACGCCGTCGATGAGCATCTCGAGCTCCGCGACGGGGATGGCATAGCGGCGCATCGCGATCGCGAGCACGCCCATCACGGGATCGGTCGTGTCGCCCGGCCGTGCGCCGTGCAGGCGGCGGCGATGATGCTCGAGCCGCACGTGCCGGGACTCGCGCCCGGCGAGATCCGCGTCGTCGTCCACCTGACGCGCGAAGTCGTAGAGCGCGTAGATCGCGATGCGCTGCTGCCGTGGCAGCGCGATGAAGCCCCAGTAGAAGTTGGCGGCCTCGCGGCGCGCCATGTCCTCGCAGAAGCGTTCAGCGGCCCGCATGTCGGGCAGCGGCGGTGCGTCAACCACGTCCGTCACCGATCCGCGAGACGACGCCAAGGGTCTGCTGTGGCGCCGGTCGGCGGCGCAGACCTGTCGCGAGTGCCGAGCCCGCGATCCGCACGCGCGCGGCGCCGTCGACGACAGGGCGGCGCGACGAGGTTCGGTAGCCGCGCGCCGCCACGGCATCGAGGATCGCCTCCCCGCCGAGGCGGTACAGCGCAAGCTGGACGCGCAGACGCGGCGGCGCCAGGCGCTCGAGCTCGCGACCGGACGCGAGCAGGGTGCGCGCGCGATCACAGAGCAGCCGGGTTGCTCCGTCGACGCCGTGCTCGCGGATATCGCGCTGCAGCAGATAGGTGCGCCCGAGCCGGGTGTCGACCGACACGTCCTGCGCGAAATTCGCGAGCTGGAGGCCGATGCACACATCGTCGCTGAGGGAGGTGGCGACGGGCATATCGATGTCGAAGAGACGCAGCACCATGCGCCCGACCGGGGCCGCCGACCGCGTGCAATACGCGTGCAACTCGGTCCAGTCCTCGTACCGGTCGACGCGCTGGTCCTGCACGTTGGCGTCGATGAGATCCAGGAACGGCTGCTCTTCCATCGCATGGCGATCCACCGTGTCGGCAAGCGCGACGAGGACGGGATGCGTGCGCTCGTCGTGCTCGAAGCTCTCGCGCACCTCATCGCGCCACCTCCGCAGCCGGCGTGTCGCGACCGCGCGGTCGCCACTTTCGTCACCGAGATCATCGGTGTAGCGGCAGAACGCATAGACGCGCGTGAGATCGCGACGCAGCGACTGCGGCGAGAGCCGCGATGCGACGGTGAAGTTCTCGTAGTGACGCACGAGCTCACGGCAGTACGCGTCGGCTGCGTCGAGCGAGGTGCCGGTTCGCGCCATCAGACGGCCGTCCCATCGTTGCGTGCGAGTCGCGCATCGCTCCAGAGAGCGCCCACGTGCGATGCGCCGACGCAGAACATCACGAGACGCAACTCCTCGAGCATCACCGCGACCGTTTCCTCGAGTGCGGCATCACCCGCCGCTGCGGCGCGGACGAGCGGCCCCGCGATCCCGACGGAGTCGGCGCCGAGCGCCAGCGCCTTCGCGATGTCGATGCCGTTGCGGACGCCACCACTCGCGATGATGGTGCCGTCGGGCACTGCACGTCGCGCGCCGATGAGGGCGGTGGTGGTGGGGATGCCCCAGCCACCGAAAGCGCCCGCCACACGAGCGCGGACCGGGTCATCGATGCGGTGCCGCTCGACCTCGCTCCAGGAGGTCCCACCCGCTCCGGCGACGTCGACGGCGGTGACGCCGGCGTCGAAGAGCTGGGCAACCAGGTCGTCAGCGATCCCCCATCCGACCTCCTTGACGATCACCGGCGCGCCGAGCTCGGTGCACACCGTTTCGATCCGCGCGAGCAGGCCTGCGAACATCGTGTTGCCGGCAGGTTGCAGGGCTTCCTGGAGCGGATTGAGGTGGAGGACCAGCGCGTCGGCTCGCAGCGTGCGCATCAGGTACCGGCATTCCTCGACACCCACGCCGAGGTTCAGCTGCACGGCGCCGAGGTTGGCCAGCAGCGGGACGTCCGGCGCGATGGGACGCACATCGAACGTCGGCAGGACGTCGGGCCGCTCGAGCAGCACGCGGCACGATCCCAGGCCCATGCCCAGGCCGCGACTCTGCGCGACGCGAGCCAGGCGCGCGTTGATGATTCCCGCCTGCTCCGTCCCACCCGTCATGCAGGAGACGAGCAGCGGAGCGCCGACAGCCCTGCCGAGGAAGCGGCTGCCGAGGTCGACATCATCGAGGTCGATCTCGGGGAGGGCGCGGTGAACGAAGCGGTAGTCGTCGAAGCCCGCATCGACACCCTTGGCGGCGACGTCCTCGTTGATGTTGATGCGCAGGTGTTCGTCCTTGCGCGACGCCGTCGGCGATGCCGGATTCGTGACGGGACTCGGGCTAACGGTTGCGTTCAGCAACATGGATCGCCAGATCCGCGAAGTCGGTCAACGCCTCGTCCCGGAGACCGGTGAGGACGGCGACGGCGTCGCGCGCGAGCACCATCGGGACGCCCGCGGTGAGCGCGGGGCCGCCGAGCTCGTCGAGCACGGCACGGAGCCGGAACTCGCCGCCAGGCTCGCGGTCGTTGAAGAGGCGGCGGAGCTCGCGACGGCGAATGGGGGTGGCCACCTCGTACGCGGCGACGACGGGATAGGTGAGCTTGCGCCGGCGCAGATCGCCCGTCCGGCCCTTGCCCGTGAGCTCCGGGTCGCCCCAGGTGCCGAGCCAGTCGTCGCGGACCTGGAAGGCAAGGCCGAGCAGGCGCCCTGCGTCGTCGAAGCGCCGGCTCACGGCTCGCGGCGCCCCGGCGAGCACGGCCCCGGCAGCCATCGCGGCCCCGAGGAGCGCGCCGGTCTTGAGCGTCGCGAGCCGCAGGTAGACCTTCTGCGACGCGCCGGGGCGTCCCTCCAGGGAGAGGTCCAGGCACTGCCCTTCCACGACCTGGCCGACAGCGGCCGTGAGGATGTGCGCGGCCTTCATCCGCCGCGCCGGCCTGTCACCCGGGGCAAGCAATGCCGTGATCGCCGCTGCGAACATGCCATCGCCCGCGTTGATGCCCTGTTCAGCCCCCCAGATCGTCCACACCGCCGGTCGATGGCGGCGCATCTGGTCACCATCCTGGATGTCGTCGTGGATGAGCGTGAAGTTGTGGATGAGCTCGACCGCGACCGCGGCAGGGAGCGCCCACTCGGGGTCGCCGCCGAGCGCCTCGCACGCCCAGAGCGTCAGTGCCGGGCGGATGCGCTTGCCGGCCGGCACGTTCGCGGGGCGCCCCTCGGCATCCGTCCATCCGAGGTGGTACGCGGACATCTGCCGAAGCAGCCCTCGCATTCGCGGCGCCGTGCCGCGGAGGCCTGCGTCGAGGAGATCGACATGCCGGTCCAGCAATGCCGGATGCCCCTCACCGGAGGGCGAGGCATCGATGTCGAGAACGCGCTCCGCCAATGGCCTCCCCCTGCAGGAAGCTTGCTATGCCGTAACTGTTGCCCAATGGTAACGAACGCCTCTTCGCGGCAGCAAGCCGGTCAATCGACGCTCCCCACAGCGCTCTCCGCGGCGGGGAGGACCACCTGAAACTCCGTCCCGTGACGCGGTTCGGACGTCACCGACACGGACCCGCCGTGTGCTTCAACCACGTGCCGGACGATCGCGAGGCCGAGGCCCGAGCCCTCGCCGTCACGCTGCCGCGAGCTGTCGGCCTTCCAGAAGCGCTCGTAGATCCGGGGCAGATCCGCCGGCGTGATTCCGACGCCCGTGTCACTGCAGCGGATGAGCACGTGACCGGGTCCGCGCGGCGCGGCGGTCACCTCGATGCGTCCACCGGAGGGGGTGAACTTGATCGCGTTGTGCGCGAGGTTGCGGAGCACCTGCCCCAGCTGCGCGGAGTCGCCGGTGAGGTCGGGCGTGCCGGGCTCGACACGTGCCACCAGCGTCACGCCCTTGCTTTCCGCGAGCGGGCGGAGGCGGTCCAGGCTCAGCATGAGGTTCGCGATCGGCACGCGCTCGCTCGCCATCGGACGCTGCCCCGACTCGATGGTGCTCAGCTCGAGCAGTTCCTCGACCATCTGCGCCATGTGCGACGCCTCCTGACCGATCCTTCGCACGAAGTCCGCAGCGGCCGCAGCGTCGTCGAGACCGCCATTCGCGAGCGTCTCGGCCATGAGCTGCACGGCGGTGATCGGCGTGCGCAGCTCGTGCGAAACGTTGCTGACAAAATCGCGCCGAACTCGCTCGAGATGATGGACGCGAGTCTCGTCGCGCACCATCAGTACCGTGGACACCTCGCCCTGCAGCGCGATGGCGCGAGCAACGAAATCACGGTCGTGCAGCTTGATGGCGCGCTCCTCGACGCCACCCGTTTCACGCGCCGTCTCGATCATGCGGATGAGCCGGTAGTCGACCTCGCCGGCGACGAACGCCGAGCCCTCTTCGAGCTCGAGCCCGAGCAGGCGGCGCGCCGGCTCGTTGGCCAGCAGCACCCGGCCGTCGGCGTCGAGTCCGACGATGCCCGGATCGAGCAGCAGGCCGAGTGCCCGCAGCATCGCGACGCTGTCAGCACCGGATTGCAGGTCGCTCACGCTGACCACGTCCACCCCAGCGAGTATACGGACGAGTGGTGCGCGGAGATCTCCAGCGCCGCCACGCGTTGGTTGCACAGCGAAGGGCGGGGCCGCGGTGCGCCCCGCCCTTCCGGTCAGGGGGTTTGGGACGCCGTTATACCGCCGGTTCTCCGGTCGCGGGGTTGAGAATCAACCGGGGACTGTGCCGGTGCGAGAAGTCGAACATCTCCGCGATGCTGCCTGCCAGGGCGTCGAACGACCCGCCGCCGATGCGGGGCACGCCCCAGTTGTCCTCGATGAACCGGAGGACCGAGGTCAGATCGATCATCGAGCCGTCCACCGTGTTCTCCCGTGCCCAGGGCGAGATGACCAGGAACGGAAGACGCTCGCCGTAGCCGCAGCGGTCCTGGAAGCCGTCCAACGGTGTGCCACTCGGATTGCCGCACTGGCCCGTCGAGGTGAACGCATCCTCGGCGGACGTCGACGGATTGATGATGGGCGGCGCGACGTGGTCGTACCACCCGTCCGAGTCGTCGTAGGTGATCACGATCGCGGTGGAGTTCCAGTACTTCGACTGCTCGATCGAGTTGATGGTGTTGACCAGGAAGGTCTGTTCGTCGAGCGGGTCGGAATACCCGGCGTGCCCGTCCTGATAGCGCGACGCCTTCAGGAAGCTCACGCTCGGCAGGTTGCCGTCCGCCAGCGCCTCACTGAAGAGGCTCAGGTCGTACTGGTGGTTCGCCTGCCCGTTGTGCCCGATCTCGGCCTCGGTTGCCGGCGGGAGATGCGCGGGGTTCGCAGTGCTCGCGTAGTACTGGAACGGCTCGTGGTGCGCGCTGTAGTCGGTGACGGGCGCACCGCCGACATTGGTGTGACTTGCGCCGCAGATCGCCGTGCCGTTGACCTGCCCTGTCGGAGCGAAACCACCCTGAAACCATCCCCAGGTGATGTGCTTGGCGTTCAGCTCGTTGCCGATGTTCGTGCCGCTCTGCGAGATCGTCGAGCCCGCGGAGCACTCGTCGTATGCCGGATCAGCGTCGCCGTAGTCGGTCCCGTTGTCGCTGACCCCGGCCAGCACCGCCGGCGTCGTGCCGTGCGTCTGCCCCGAGATGAGGTTGAGCGCACCCGGGGTGGAGGGTCCGAACTCGGTGTCGAACATGTTGTCGCTCATGGCGAAACGCTGGGCGTAATTCCAGAGTGCGGTCACCGTGTTGCCGTCGTAGTAGTCCATCACGAGGCCTGGAGGGGCCTGGTCGGGCGGCGAGCAGCTCTCCACCTCGGTGTACTTGGGGAACATGTCCATCGCGCCGTGGTCGGACGCCTGCTGCTCGGCGGTGTAATCGTGATTCTGATCGCACGTCAGGGCGTCGGCAGGCCCGAGGCGCTGGGGATTGACACCGTTCGGATTGGTCGTCAACAGTGCCGAGCTCAGGCCGTTGACCGTCGGCGTCCCCGGTTTCGCCTTGAAGTGCCGGCCGTCAGTGTTCGTCGCGACCGGATAGGTGCCGAAGTAGTGATCAAAGGAGACGTTCTCCTGGAAGATCACGACAAGATGCTTGATCGGTGTGGTGGTCTTCGCGTTGATGACTGACGGCGCGGCAGCCGATCCCGAAGCGCTGACAACCGAAGCGCTTGCGATCGTCGCGCTCGCCACCAGCGCGAGTGTTATCAGAGGTCGTCTGGTCATGATGCCTCCCGTGCGGACCCGTTCGAAAGCAATGTGACCAGGGTGCGAGAGGCACCGTTATCGATGTGTTCAAGGACGGCTAATACCCGGTTGCGAGCGCGTTAAGAATCGCGTGCGACGGTGCGCATGCAACCGTGCGGAATGTGCTCCCGATGTGAGGCAACCGTGTTGCTACCGCGCCCTGTGCCGCCGATTGGCCTTCTTGTAAGCTCAGGTCATGGCGTCGACCGTCGCCAAGCGCATCCTCGTGGTTGAGGACGAGGACGCCATCCGAGAGACCCTTCGATACAACCTGGCTCGCGAAGGATATGCGGTCCTCGAGGCCTCGACAGGGCCTGACGCACTGAGCGTTGCGCGCGCTCAGCGGCCGGACCTGATCGTCCTCGATGTCATGCTCCCGGGACTGAGCGGTCTCGAGGTCTGCCGCGTGCTGCGCCAGGAGTCCGCAACGCCGATCCTGATGCTCACCGCGAAAGGCACGGAGGTCGACAAGGTCGTCGGTCTCCAGCTCGGCGCCGACGACTACGTGACCAAGCCGTTCTCCTTCAACGAGCTGCTGGCGCGGATCACCGCCCTCCTGCGTCGCTCGGAGATGAGCGGGCGTCCGGCGGGTGTCGTCGAGATCGAGGAGTTCGAGGGGTTCAGGATCGACCGGGCCGCGCGGACCATTCACATAGAAGGTGCCGAGCTGCGCCTGGCGCCGAAGGAGTTCGACCTCCTCTCGTTGCTCCTGCGCAACACGGGTCGGGTCATGTCCCGTCAGGCGATCATCGCTGCCGTCTGGGGCAACCGCTTCTACGGCGACCCGAAGACGGTCGACGTTCACGTCCGGTGGCTGCGTGAGAAGTTCGAGCCCTTCGCCCAGATGCCGTTTCGCATCACGACGGTCTTTGGTGTCGGCTACCGCCTCGATCGCGTCGGCTCGACCGAGCCGTCCCCGTAAACTCAAAGTCATATTCGAGAGGAGAAGCGTGGACGTAGTCGTCATCGGAGGAGGTGTCATCGGCCTCTCCGTGGCCTGGCGGGCTGCTCGCGCAGGGCTGAGCATCGCCGTCGTCGACCCGGACCCCGGCTCGGGCGCGTCGCACTACGCGGCCGGGATGATCGCGCCCATCAGCGAGGCGGAGTTCGGTGAGGACGCGATCGTCGCGCTGAGCCGTGATTCGGCCGCCCGTTACCCGGCGTTCATCGCCGAGGTCGAGGCCGACTCGGGGCACGCCGCCGGCTACCGGCAGTGCGGCACGCTCCATGTCGCGGTCGACGCCGATGAGCACGCCGCTCTCGAGCGTGGATACCAGCACCGCCGCTCGATCGGGCTCCCGGTGCTACGGCTGTCCGCCGCGGAGACGCGCGAGCTCGAGCCGGGGCTGGCGCCCTCGATCCGGAGCGGGATGCTCGTCGATTCCGACCACATCGTCGATCCGCGGGCGCTCACCGCCGCGCTGCTCGCCGCGTGCGCCGGCCGCGGCGTCGAGATCCATCGCGGTCGTGGGTCCCTCGTTACCGAAGGAGGTAGGGTCTGCGGCGTGCTCATCGACGGCGAGGAGCGCATCACCGCCGCAACGGTGGTGCTCGCCGCCGGGTGCTGGTCGGGCGCGGTCGGCGGCGTTCCGGCTGAGGACAGCCCACCGGTCCGCCCGGTGAAGGGCCAGATCCTCCGCCTTCGTGGTGCGCCGGAGATGTTCAGCCGGACGATCCGCGGCAGCCACGTCTACCTGCTCCCCCGCGGCGACGGCCGGGTCGTGATCGGCGGCACCATGGAGGAGCGCGGGTTCGACACCACCGTGTTCGCCGGCGCGGTGCTCGACCTGTTGCGCGACGCCCGGGCACTCGTCCCCGACGTGAGCGAGCTGGAGCTCGTGGAGTCGTCGGCGGGCCTCCGCCCCGGATCGCCGGACAACGCCCCGATCGTCGGACCGGCGCATACCCCCGGGCTCATCCTGGCCACCGGGCACTTCCGCAACGGGTTCCTCCTCGCGCCGGCCACCGCTGACGCCGTCGCCACCGTCCTGCGAGGTGGTGAGTGGCCGGAGACGACGCGACCCTGGTGGCCGTCGAGGCTGCGCCACACCGCGGCGGTTCCGGCGTGATCATCGTCGTCAACGGGGAGAGCCGCGAGGTGGAGGAGGGCCTCGGCCTCACCGACCTGCTGCGCGAGATGGAGCTGCCGCCCGAGCAGCGCGGCATCGCCGTGGCACGAAACGGCGACGTCGTGCTGCGCGCCAGCTGGCCCGACACGACGCTGCACGCGGGTGACCGGCTCGAGATCCTCCACGCCGTACAGGGCGGCTGATGGACGACGCGCTGTTCATCGCGGGTGAGCGTTTCAACTCCCGGCTGATCATGGGGACGGGCGGCGCGTCGAGCCTCGACGTGCTCGGCGCCGCTCTCGAAGCGTCCGGCACACAGCTCGTCACGGTTGCACTTCGCCGCCTCGACCCGGCCAGCAGCGCTTCGTTCCTCGACGTCGTGGCCGGATCGGGCCGCCGCATCCTCCCCAACACCGCCGGGTGCTACACGGCGCGCGACGCGGTGACCACTGCGAAGCTGGCCCGCGAGGCGTTCGAGACCAACTGGATCAAGCTCGAGGTCATCGCCGACGAGGACACGCTCCTGCCCGACGGCGCCGAGCTCCTCGTCGCCGCCGAGCAGCTCATCGACGATGGGTTCGTCGTCCTCCCGTACGCCAACGACGATCCCGTCCTGGCGCGCCGACTCGAGGACCTCGGCTGCGCCGCCGTGATGCCGCTCGGCGCCCCGATCGGCAGCGGCTCGGGCATCCGCAA
>Ga0307372_10001994_pt1 | contig 34493 bp, 36 predicted proteins | sample OX1MG_FD_202533 | JGI IMG/M metagenome (GOLD analysis project Ga0307372, IMG submission 202533) | Soil microbial communities from Risofladan, Vaasa, Finland - OX-1 | ecosystem: Environmental > Terrestrial > Soil > Coastal area > Acid sulfate soil | place: Finland: Risofladan, Vaasa | collected... | reverse complement strand
GCATCAATTCTCTTATGCCTGAACGAACGGGGCCAGAGCATGGCTGGCCCCGCCGTACTGATTCGTGCCGACCGAAAGTTCCCGTTGGCAGAGCCCGAAACGGCAGTCCGATCGACCGCACCGGCTGTGGTCCCCGCATTTTGAGTGACTCAGGGTACTGGCCTGATCCGGCATTTGCTCTCAACTGCCTGCGCGAACCACAACAGCGTCTTCACGCTGGGCAGCGTCTGGCCGCTCTCCAGACGCGCGACCGCGCCGCGATCTCCGCAAGCCATGACCGCAACCCAGATCAGTCAGCCGCGCGCCATGCGTGTGGTTCGGTAAACCGTCGCAAGCGGGACGGTGAAGTCGATGCTGGCGAGCATCAGCTCGCCGTCCTCGATCACCGTCGATGCCGCGGGCCAGCTTCCGTCACCGCCGCGGCGCAGCAGTTCGGCCCGGATTGCCGTGCTGCTGAGAAGGAGAATTTCCTGCAGGCTCGGGATCGTGGTGAACGCCCAGACGTTCCGCCAGGTGTCCGCACGGTTGGAGGGCGAGAGGATTTCGACGAGCAATACCGGATTGCTCACGTCGTATTCCTCGGTTTCATACCGGGTGCAGGTTACGCCCAGATCGGGGACGCGAAAATTCTCGCTGGCGCGAATGCGCGGGACGATGCCGGGTGCGGCGATGACGGTGCAGCGGTTGCCGGCGTCCGCCAAATGGTTGCCGATCAATCGCCCGAGTTCGAGTTGCAGCGTCCCATGGGTCCGGCTGGTGGGCGCCATCGCGATCGGCTCGCCATCGACGAGTTGCCATCGCGTCGGGCCCGGCGCGTCCCAGGCGAGGAACTCGGCCACGGTCATCCGGTCGGGCGGCTTCAGCGCGGAACTCATAGGGGAACCATAGCCGACATAAGCGCGTGGACAAACCGGATTCGCCGCTCGCGGCATCGCGGCTGCGGTCGCGAGGAGAGCGCCGATCGCCCAGGCCCAAACGCCACACCGGCAAGTCGTTGGGCAGGGCCGCGACCGCCGCGGCGGCCGCGTCGTTGTGGATTTCGGCCCGCCACGGCGTCACGACCAATCTATCATACGGCGATGACCGATGGGCAAACCAGCCCGACGGATTGAGCCCGTCTCCGCTGCTCCCCATGCTCGGCGCCTGTCCCGCAGCGAGTTACTGTGCCGGGCGGAACACCAGCCCAGGCACCGGTTCGAACGCCTGGCCGGAACGCCGGTCGCGATAGCACCGGGGCGGTGGGCCCCGTCGCCGCTGAAAGCCCGCATCTGGCGGGCCCTCGCCCGCGAAATCCGTGCCGCCGGCCTGCCCTGCGAGGCGGCACCTGACGGGATGACCGTCGAAATCGACGACGATACCGACGCCGCATCGGCACCACCACCCGCGGCATCGGCCCGGCCTATGAGGACAGGGCGCCCGCCGCGCCATCCGCGTCGCCGACCTGGCCGAGCCGGACACGGTGGCGGCCAGGCTCGGCGAGTTGCTGCCCCGCAACGCCCCGCTGGCCGGGCTGCGCGCGCCGCGCCGGCAATCGCACCCCGTTCGAGGGCTGATCCGCTCCAACAACGCCGTCCCAGCGCACGGGTACCGCTGGATCGTTGCGGAGGAATTGCCCGATGGATCGGGCCCGATGGCGATGCGATTCCGCACGTCAATTCCGTATTGCCAATCAATCTCAAATCCGATATGTTCTCCGGCTAACGAACAGTTGCGTCCAGGGCATTGGAGATCGCCATGCGCCGATGGAGCGTACTTGCTCTCCTCGTTGGGGCCGCGATGAGTTGTGCGGCGTGGATCGGCGGAGCCTTGGCGCAGCCGGCGCATGTTCGCGGGACGCTCTGCTACACGCCCAAATTCTATTGTCAGGCCTTGCCGCCGGGCCCTCCCGGAACGCCTTGCCTCTGCATAACCCCGTACGGTCCTGTACCGGGCTTCAGAGGCTGATCGGGGACGCCTGGCAATGACTTCGCCGGCTTGGACCGCAACCATGTTCGGGACAGGATGATCCTGCACAGTCATGATACACGACCGGACTGAACTTGCCGGGTTGGTGCACGATGCGAATCTCGTTGTCGCGTATGCGGCAAGAGTAGGGAAGCTGTCTGACGGAGCCTTGGCGATGAGCGTCGGCGCGGTAGAGGCGGCGCTTGCCGAAAATGGCCCGTCCGCGGAGTTGTACGCATCGTTCGTCAGGCAGTTGAGCGATGCGATCCATGCGATAGGGCCAATCTCATTGCTGGATCTGGGTTCGTCATGGCGACCATTTCCGAATGCAGTGGAGTATCCGCGGATCAACCGTTGGTTGGTTCTTCTGGCGCTGCTATTGATAGCGACGGTCGCCTTTTACACTCAGGCTTTTACGATCGCGAGTGAAACCCTGGCTGCTCTGCACGCGATTCCCGCATCCACAGCGCAGGAGAAACTCGACAGGCTTGGCGCGTTCATGCGCACTCACCCGACGATCGCCTCGCGGTATGCTTATTACATGCAAGTCGCCGCACGACCTGGCAAGCAAAAGGGCAACGACACCTCCGATCCCGGAGCTGGCGATCTCCAGGCGGTTCTGTCCGGGCTGCTGACCGACCTGCGGGCCATTAATCAGCAAAAGTCCGAGGTTGACGCTGAGATGTTCGACATCACCAGCCCCGACGCGCTGATTCCGCCCTGGATCATCCAGCCGTACCACGCAGCCACCTGGCTGGCGGACGACATAATCGCGGCGTTCTCGAGCCGGACGGCGGTCGCGTCAGACAAAACCACCGCTTCCCTGGCCGCCGGGAAAGCGACACCGTCCTTAACAGATGAGAAGGCGGCTCCGTTACCGAGCCAGCAAGACTATTTCAGCAATTTGAGCAACGGTCTCCACCGCCGGGGAGCCGGCGGCAATTCACCCGCGGGCAACGAATCATGTGACGTGGATTCGGCTGTACCCGACCCGGCGTGCGTGTACGTCCTGACGGCTCTGGTTGGCCTGCCGGCTCAGGTTCAGGCGGAATCCGATTCGCTCGAACACTGCAAAAGGATCGTGTTCATCCTCGGAAACTGGATCCTTCCCGCGTTGTATGGCCTGATCGGTGTGACGGTATTCCAGATGCGGCGAATATTGAATCCGATGCAGCCCAATCTGCCGCCGGTGCGGCTGTTGTTCAGGATCGCGCTGGGCCTGTTTGCCGGCATCATCGTAACCTGGTTCTGGTCGCCGAGCGGCGACCGGATCGCGATCGGCGAGGCAATCAGCATCACCGCATTCGGTGCGGCTTTTATCGTGGGCTACAGCAGCGAGATCTTCTTCGTGCTGTTGGATACGGCTGTGGAGCAGATGCTGCGTTTCATTCATGGCACGCTCAAACCTGCAACCTGAACCGCGGCCGGCAGGTCGGGTTCTTCGCAGGTTGACAGGCGGACCCGACGGGCCCGGCGTGACGGTGCAGTAACGACATTGGGCAACGCCGATCGGCCGGTTCCGCCTGGCGTGGCCGCTTCCGACCGGCCACGGAGTTAGCCAGCGGCCAGGGCCGCACCGCCATGGCTGGAAATGGCTCGCATTGGGCGCCCCGGCGCGGGCATCCCAGGGGTATTTCCATGGTAGCAAGACATTCACGGCACCGCGCGCGCGGCGCGCAGGGCAGGGCCGATCACCGGCTTGCTCTGTCCCCGCCGCACCTCGCATGCTCTGCGGCGGGATGTTCTGTTCCACCGCGGGGGAGGGGGCTTGCGTCCGTATCTTCCACCTCCGCCCCCTCCGCTCACCTTTCGTCAACCATTCGCCCCCATCCTGCGCGCCGACACCTCCCGCGGCGCCGCCAGAATGGCCAATCCGTCCGAAGCCCTCATCGCCGACCGCTATGCGGTACTGCTCGCCCAACCCCTGCCGGACGCCGGCGGCGGCTTGCCGGCCTTCGCCGCCAAGGACCGTCAAACAGGGGATGCCGCGCTGATCGCCATCCAGGTGCGCCGCGACATGCCGCCGCGCGCCCGCGCCTTGCAGATGCTGACCGGTCCGATCGAGGGCGTCCTGGCGCCGCTCGCCCACGGCCCGGCTCCCGGCCTGCGCAACGAGCCCGGGTATTTCGTCGTCTGCCCGGCGCCGCCCGGTCCGCCGCTCGCGGGCCGCCTCCGCCCCTGGCCGGAGGCCGCGCTCATCGCCCATGCGCTGCGGCCGCTCGCGCTCGCGCTCGATAGGCTTGCCGCGCGCAACGTCACCCACCGGGGGATCCGGCTCAACAACGTGTTCGAGGGCCAACGCGGCCAGCCGCTGGTGCTGGGCGCGGCCTGGGCGGCACCGCCGGCGATGCACCAGCCCACGCTGTTCGAGCCGCCCTACAGCGCCATGTGTCATCCGGCGGGCCGCGGCGACGGCGGCATTGCCGATGACGTCTATGCGCTCGGCGTTCTGCTGGTTGCGCTGGCGCTCGGCCGGCTGCCGCTGGCGGAGCTGGACGACACCGCGATCCTCCGCCGCAAGCTTGAGCAGGGGAGCCATGGCGCGCTGGCCGGCGACGAACGGATGCCGCCCTTCATCGCCGATCTGGTCCGCGGCATGCTGGCCGAGGATCCCGAGCACCGGCCTACACCGAAACTGCTGCTGGACCCGGCGGTGGCGCGTTCGCGCCGCGTTGCCGCCCGGCCGCCGCGCAAGGCGCAGCGTGCCTTGCCGATCGGCGAAATCGTCGTGTGGGACGCCCGGACGCTGGCCTACGCGCTGGCGGCCGAGCCGGAGCATGGTACCAGCGCGCTGCGCGGCGGGGCCGCGGTGCAATGGCTGCGGCGCGGCCTGGGCGACGCGGCGCTGGCGGCCAGGGTGGACGACCTTATACGCCTCCGTCTTTCCGATCCTTCCACGGAGGAGAGCCGCTCGGACGCGATCATGCTGATGCGGGCAGTCGCCACCATCGATCCGCTTGCACCGCTGTGCTGGCACGGCATCGCGTTGTGGCCCGACGGGCTTGGACCGCTGCTGGCGGCCGGCGCCGGCGAGCAGGGATCGACCGGCACCCTCGAAGACCTCGTCGGCGTGGAAGGTGCGGCCGGCTGGGGCGTTCTGCGGACCGAGCGATGCGACTTTGGCGCCCTGCGGCAGGAGACGCGGCAAAACCGCGCCTCGCTGGGAACCCGCGGCATTGCCGGCGGCCTGCCGCGCCTGACCTATCTGCTCAATCCGCTGCTGCCGTGCGGCAGCCCATTGGTCGCCGATCGCTGGGTCGGCCGGCTGGCCGATCTGCCCGCTGCCATCGAGGCGGCGGTTGCCGCCAATCCCAAGGTGGTGCCGCTGGATGCGCACGTGGCCGCCTTCATCGCGGCACACGGCGATAGCCGGCTGGAGGCCGACACCAACGCGCTGTCTGGCACCGTGCAGAACCCCTTCGGCCTGCCCGAACTGCGGCTGCTGGTGCAGTTGCAACTGCGCTTCCATCCGCGGCCGTTGCCGGCGCTGGCGGCCTGGGTTGTCGGCGCGTCGGCTCCGATGGTGGCGCTTTGGTGCAATCGGCCGCACCGGCAGGAACTCGCCGACCGGCTGCGTCCGCTTGCCCAGGCCGGGATGCTGCCGGCGATGCTGGCCTTGCTGGAGGATCCAGCCGGACGCAACGCCGATGCCAGTGGCGCCAGGCTGGCGGCAGCCGAGCTGAGCGGAATCGAGGCAGAACTGCGCGGCATCGTTGCCGGCGCGGGCGAGCGCCGCGACATCGCGGCGCGAATCGGCCAGGAGATTGCGGCCGGAGTCGGCTTGACGGCGCTCGCGACGATGCTCGCACTGGCGGTGCTGGGGTGATGCGCGCGAAAGCGCAGGCGCCGCGACGCCACTCGATGGTCTGGCTGCAGGGCCTTGGTTGCGGCGCGGTGGTGGCGCTGGTTCCCGCGATGGCGCTGCTGCTGGGCGTGCTGTTGCTGCCGGGCGTGCTGGCGGTGCTGTACGACCGGCAGGGTGGACGGCCCGTAGCGCGCACGGTGCTGCTGTGCGGCACGGCGGCCACAGTCGCGCCGATCCTCGCCCTGTGGAGCGCCGGCAACAGCATGGATGCCTGCATGGTATTGCTTGGCGACCTGCGCGTGGTCGGGACGGCCTGGAGCACGGCCGCAGCCGGCTGGATCCTCGCGGAACTCGCGCCGGTCGCGGTGTTGGTGGTGCTGGAGGCGATCACCCAGGCACGCGCCGCCCGGTTGCGCGCCGCGCGCGAGCGTCTGGTCGCGGAGTGGGGCTTCGACGACACCTAGCCCACCTGCTGCCTTACCGCAGAGGCTCTGACTCTTTGGTGGGTTCGGCGTATGCGCGGGCCAGCTTGACCCGGGCGCGCCCGGTTGTGAACTGGTTCCGGGCGTCACCTGACCACGGGACCGCGCGGCGCCAATAAACACTTTGTTAGCTACCGCCGGGGTACTGTGGTGCCGTCGCAACCAGAAGGATGGTACCACTATGAGCATCGCTTCAATCAGTTCGACGATGGCAGTCGCGCAGCAATCACCAAAGATGGCCTCGGATGGCGATACGGCAGCCATCGAAGCCCGCGAGAATTACGCCACAAGGAATGCAGAGAAGCTAAACGGCGGCTTCCAGCCCAAGCCCGCACCCACACAGTCCGCAGCGCCACCGACGCCGGGTGGCGTCAATAAGATGGCGTGACGCGCCGCACGCTCAGTCCGGCGGTCAACGATGTTGGAGAGTTAACGCTCTCCGATTCGATGTTGGGATTGCCGGACGACCGTGGCGGTGGCAGCTATCCGCCGGCTCGATCGCTGAAGGCGACAAGGCGAGCCGCGATCAGGCGGGCGATCTTACCTCGGTGACGCGCAGGCCGGGCGGGCTGGTGACGTCGCCGACCGCCTTGACGGCGACACGGGTGTGAAGCGCCATCGTGGCGAGCTTCTTGTGACCGAGCAATACCCCCGCCTCCGCCGGGGCGGCTCTTGCCTTGATCGACCCGGATCGCCACCCGGACGCCGTCGATGCCGCTGGACGCGAGGCTCCGCTGATAACGTCGGATGTCTTCGGCGCTTGCCCGGTCGGACGAATGTCGCCAGCCGATGCGGGGCGTCTCTCCCGCTTCGCGGGCAAGGTTCGCGGGCAAGGTGGACGATGCGCTTGCCGCGTGGCACGGTCGGTCGCGCTTTATCCCCTCAATGGAAGCCCGTCGTGACAGTGATCCTGGCCAGTCGGCCCAACGTCTATTCCTCCAGCCCGCTCGACCGCGTCGGGATGCGGCGCGAGGATTCCGCCTGGATCGAACAACAGCTCGTGCATCCGGACACGCTGTTCGTGCCGGTCTGGCGCAACCGCAACCTGGTGCGCGGGATGGACGAGGGCGCACCGGAGGCGGTGTTCATCGCGGGCGAGGCGGCCGCGGCGCTGCGCATGCACGGTGGGCCGTGGGCGTTTCTGGGGATGCAGGGCGAACAGGCGGTGTTCGCGGCCGATATCAGCGCGGCCGACGACCCGGTGCCGTTGCTGCCCGAATCGCTGGGCAAGTTCGTCGATTTGCGCTCTGTCGGCTGGGGCGTGCCGCGGCCGGAGGCGGCGGTGCTGGCGCATGCGCGCGGGTTGCTTCACTGGCGCGCCCGGCACCGGTTCTGCGGCGTTTGCGGCGGCGTCTGCGACGTGCGCTCGGCCGGCCACGTGATGGTTTGCACCGCCTGCGAGGCGCAGCATTTTCCGCGCACCGACCCCGCTGTGATCATGCTGATCACCCGCGGCGACAGCGCGTTGCTCGGCCATTCGCAGCGTTTCCCGCGCGCCAACATGTATTCGACGCTGGCCGGCTTCGTCGAGCCGGGCGAAACGCTGGAGGAAGCGGTGCGCCGCGAGGTGTTCGAGGAAGCCGGCATCCAGGTGGGTGCAGTCCACTACCACTCCAGCCAACCCTGGCCGTTCCCGGGAAACATCATGCTGGGATTCTATGGCGAGGGCCTGACCGAGGCGATCACCATCGACCCCGAGGAAATGATCGACGTGCGCTGGTTCTCGCGCGATCAGATTCGTGATTGCGAGGCGCATGACTTCGCCCTGCCGCGGGCGGATAGCATCGCGCGGCGGCTGATCGAGGACTGGATGGCGGCGGCATGAGGCGGCGCAGCGTCTGGCTGCTGCTCGTTATCCTGGCCGGCTGCGCATCGGGCCGCGGAGGCGGCAGCCCCGAGGCGGTGTGCCGACGCCAGGCGTACGACGATCCCGCGGTGAAGCACCTGACGATCGAGGGGCTGGGGGAGCCGGCGGCCAATCCGCAAACCCAGTTCAACTACGAAATGGCTTTGCGCGCCGCGACCGATGCCTGCCTGCGGCGAAAGGGGATCCAGGTGCGCGGGGGCGTCGAACCGGTGCGGCCGTATTGATGGCGCGCGATACCCTGCCGCCAGCGCCGCTGCCGCCCGATCTGCTGACGATCGGCTACGAGGGATGCACGGTACAGGGCACGCTGGCCACGCTCGCGGCGGCACGGGTCGCGCTGCTGATCGACGTTCGCGCGGTGCCACGTTCGCGGAAGCCGGGATTCTCCAAGCGGCAGCTTGCGGCGGGGCTGGACGAGGCGGGCATTCGCTATGTCCACCTGCAAGACCTCGGCACGCCGAAAGCCGGGCGCGACGCGGTGCGTGCCGGCCACCCCGAGATCATGGAGACAATCTTCCGTGAGCACATGACGTCCGATCGCGCCCAGGCCGAGCTCGGCCGGGCGAAGGCGCTCGCGCGCGAAACCCGTGCTTGCCTGCTGTGCTTCGAGCATGACCCGGCATGCTGTCATCGGCGCATCGTGGCCGAGATGATCGCGGCCGACACCGACCAGACGGTAGTGCATCTCGGCCGCGACGTGGGAGAGGCGGAGGCGCGCGAGCGCCGAGGGTGATCGGGTCGGCACGCTCACCCGGCGCTATGGGCGTCGCGCCGATCCGCTATGCGGCTCAGCCCGCCGCAGCCGGGAAGGGGTCCCATTCCCTCACGCCTGGGCCGCTTGAATGGCCTGCATGATCGCGGCCTCGGCTTCGTCCTTGCCGACCCAGCCACCAATCTTCACCCACTTGTCCAGTTCCAGATCCTTGTAGCGCTCGAAGAAATGCTCAATCGCCGCGAGGGTGATGCGCGGCAGGTCATCGATCGACTCGACATGGGCATATTGCGGATGCACCCGCTCATGCGGCACGCAGATAATTTTCTCGTCCGGGCCGCTCTCGTCCTCCATGCGCAGCATCCCGATCGGCCGGCTCCGAATCACCGCGCCGGGAACCACCTGGGTTGGGATCAGCACCAGCGCGTCCATCGGGTCCCCATCCTCCGCAAGGGTGCCGGGAATGAAGCCGTAGGCGGACGGATAGGCGGTGGCGGTGAACAGGAACCGATCGACAAAGATCGCGCCGGAGGCCTTGTCCACCTCGTATTTGACCGCCGAGCCCTGCGGGATTTCCACCACGACGTAGATGTCCCGCGGGGGTGCCTTGCCCGTGGGGATCCGGGATACATCCATCCTGTGGCCTCCCCCCGACTGTTCGGCAAACGCGAGGATGGCGGGTGGCGGGGGCGCCGGCGCATCCTCCGATGCGCCCTATGCGGCGGCGTCCTGTGACCGCCGCTCCGACCGCTTGCGCTCGTGCGAATCGAGGAACCGCTTGCGCAGGCGGATCGCGCCCGGCGTCACTTCCACCAGTTCGTCGTCCTCGATATAGGCGATCGCCTGTTCCAGGCTCATCCGTCGCGGCGGGATCAGCAGCATTGCGTCGTCCTTGCCGGCGGCGCGGATGTTGGTGAGCTTCTTCTCCTTGATCGGATTGACCTCCAGGTCCGACCCACGGGCGTTCTCGCCCAGGATCATGCCGACATAGACCTTCTCGCCCGGATGCACGAACAGCGTGCCGCGCTCCTGGATATAGAACAGTGCGTAATGCACCGCCTCGCCGTTCTCGGTGGAGATCAGCGAACCGTTGCGCCGCCCCTCGATCGGGCCTTTCCAGGCACCGTAGCCGGCGAACAGCCGGTTCATGATGCCGGTGCCGCGGGTGTCGGTGAGGAATTCGCCGTGGTAGCCGATCAGGCCGCGGCTCGGGATGGCGAAGGTCAGGCGCAGCTTGTGGCCGCCGGTGGGCCGCATGTCCCGCAGCTCGCCCTTCCGCCGGCTGAGCTTCTCGACCACTACGCCGGCATAGGGCTCGTCCACATCGACCAGCACCTCTTCGATCGGCTCCTCGCGGGCGCCGGTCTCGGGGTTCGCGCGGGTCAGCACCCGCGGCCGGCCGATGGTCAGCTCGAAGCCCTCCCGCCGCATCTGCTCTATCAGCACGCCAAGCTGCAACTCGCCACGGCCGGCAACCTCGAATGCCTCGGTTTCGTTGGAGTCGGTCACCTTGATGGCGACGTTGCCGTCGGCCTCGCGGAACAGGCGCTCGCGGATCTGCCGCGAGGTGACCTTTTTGCCCTCGCGGCCGGCCAGCGGACCATCGTTGATGCGGAACGTCATGGCCAGCGTCGGCGGATCCATCGGAATGGCGGGCAGCGGCTCGGTCAGCTCCGGTGCGCCGATGGTATCCGGGACGTTTGCCTCGGACAGACCGGCGATGGCGATGATGTCACCGGCCTCGGCTTCCTCCACTGGCACGCGATCGAGGCCGCGGAAGGACAGCAGCTTGGTCATCCGCCCGATTTCCACCACGTGGCCATCGGCATGCAGCACCTTGACCGGCATGTTCAGCCGCGCCCGGCCCTGCTCCACCCGCCCGGTCAGCACGCGGCCGAGATAGGAATCATATTCCAGGATCGACGCCACCATGGCGAACGGAGCGTCCGGGTCCACCTTGGGCGGCGGCACATGGCTGACCACAAGGTTGAAGAGTGCGGACAAGTCCTTGCGGGGTCCGTCCAGGCTGGCGTCGGCCCAGCCCTGGCGTCCCGAGGCATACAGCATGGGGAAATCGAGCTGGCTGTCGGTCGCGCCCAGCGCGGCGAACAGGTCGAACACCTCAATATGGACCTCGTCCGGCCGCGCGTCGCCCCGGTCCACCTTGTTCACCACCACGATCGGGTGGATGCCGCGCGCCAGCGCCTTGCCGACCACGAACTTGGTCTGCGGCAGCACGCCCTCGGCGGCGTCCACCAGCACGATGGCGCCGTCCACCATGTTGAGGATGCGCTCCACCTCGCCGCCGAAATCGGCGTGGCCGGGGGTATCTACGATATTGATTCTTATGTCCTTCCAGGCCACCGACGTGCATTTGGCCAGGATGGTGATACCCCGTTCGCGCTCCAGTTCGTTGCGGTCGAGCGCGCGCTCGGCCACCTGCTGGTGCTCCCGGAAGGAACCGGACTGGCGGAGAAGCTGATCGACCAGCGTGGTCTTGCCGTGGTCGACATGGGCGATGATCGCGACATTGCGGATTTGCATAAGGCGCCTGAGATGGGATTGTGCGGTGCACACATAGGGAATTGAGCGTCCAAACGCGAGAGGCGATTGGGCAATGCCGTCCTGCGGGGTTCACCGAGCCTTGCAGTCCGCCGGCCGCGCCGGCCGCCCAACCTTGCATTCGCCGTCGTTGCGGGCGTTGGCCCATGGGTTGTTTGAGCCGCGCGACGCCGCTGCTGGCCGCCCTGCTGGTGCCGCTGACCGCTCGTGCCGGCTGCCACCGCCGCCGCCTGGACAAGGTGACCGGCCACGGCCGGACCGTGCCGTTGGACGACGGCAGCCAGCGGAAAATTTCTGCTCGCGACCGGAGCGACGTTGCCACCTGGCAGCAGGACGCCACGATTACCGCCTGATCCAGGGCAATCGCTTTTGAAGTGGTGCCGCGCCGGCTGGCGGAAGCCACGTAATTGCTCACCTCGGGTGACCGCCGCCGCCCTGGGCCTACGCTTGGTTCGGGGCGGACGGATCGGGGCAGCGGCATCGTTTCTGCTTGACACGGTCACGGGCGACCCGATTCCAAACGTCGGGTGACCGCACCACCCGACCTCAGCAAGCCGAGCCACGCCGAAAAGGACCGGTTGATCCTGGCCCTGATCGGGCAATTGGCCGCGGCGCAGGAGACGATTGCGAAGCAGGAGTTCGGATCGTGGCTCTGGAGGCGCGGATCGATGAACTGACCCGCCCGCCGAAGACCCCGGACAACTCGTCAAAGCCGCCGTCGCGAGGCCAGAAGCAAAACCGGCCGGCACCGGACGCCAATCGCCCACCCCGCAAGAGTCGGCCCGGCGTGGGTCGGACGCTGCATCCGAACCCGGATCGCGTGGTCGAAGCCAGGCTGGCCGCCTGTCCGAAGTGCCAGGCGGTGTTCCCGGACGCCGCGCAGACCCCGCAGCAGATCTACGAACGCATCGAACTGCCCCCGATCAAACCGGACGTGACCCAGGTGCGCCTGTTTGGCGGTCGCTGCGCCTGTTGCGGCGAGCGGGTGACGGCAGAGGCGCCGGCCGGATTGGAGCAGGGTTCGCCGTTCGGCCGCTCGATCGCCGCGATGGTGGTCTATCTGCACTACGCCCATGCCATCGGCATGGAACGGCTGGCCGCGTTGATGGATGAGCTGTTCTCCCTGTCCATCAGCGAGGGCGCGATCAGCAACATCCTGGGCCGCGCGCGCGCGCCGCTGCTGGCCGCGGCGGCGACGATCCAGGCGGTGGTGCTGGCCAGCCCGGTGGTCTGTTCCGACGAGACCTCGGCGCGGGTCAAGCGCAAGAACTGGTGAGAATGCGTGTTTGTCGGCACGCTGGCCGCGCTGCACATTATTCAACCCAGCCGCAGCAAGGCGGTGGTGCGGGCGCTGTTCGGCGAGATCAGGCCGGGGGTCTGGGTGTCCGGCATGCTGGGCAGCCAGCGTGGCCATGGGATGCTGTGGCAGGTGTGCCTGGCGCATTTGCTGCGCGACGCGAAATACGCCCCCCGCCTTCGCTGGGACAGGCTCTGAGTGCGGCGATACCGCCTTCAGCGCACCATTCCGGCGGCTGTTGCTGCGCGCCATCGCGATCGGACAACGGCGAGACACGCTGAAGGACACCACCCTGGTGCAATATCTGGGCGATCTGGATCGTCGGCTCGATCGCATCATGCGGCGGTTCCCATAGGCGAACCCGGACGCAAGCTGCGCAAGCGCATGGCGGCCAACCGGGCGCACCTGTTCGTGTTCGTGACCCATCGGAATGTGCCGTACACCAACAACGTGTCGGAGCGGCATCGCCGCCCCAGCGTGATCTTCCGCAAAGTGACCAACGGGTTCCGCTGCGAGTGGGGTGCGGAAACCTATGCCGCCTTCCGCTCCGCCGTCGGTACCGCGAAGCTCGATGGCGCTTCGGTGTTCGACACCATCCAGTTCGTGCTGGCCACAAACCCAACCGTGGAGGCGTTGGCCGCAGTAGGGTGAGCAATTACGAAGCCACTGGTTTCCGGGTGTTGCGGCAAGTCAAACAAGCAAGGTTTTGACACAGAGTGCGCAGAGAAGAAGATAAAACCACAGAGTTACGCAAAAATAATGTCTTGAGCGGCACGAAGATCTGGCAGTATAGGTTCGCATTGAACACGCCTTTTCTGCGCGTTCTGAGGCTTGATCTTTTTTCTGCGCACTCTGTGTTGAAGTTTTGCTTGCTTTTCTGTGACACTCCCGATCATAGGCGACGGCCGGCGCGCTCCGGACCACCCAAGCGGTTCAAATGCAATCTCCCAGCACACCGATCCGTTCCGCCTTGGCCCGGTCCATTTCCAGGTCTAGGTTCCGTCCCCAATCGACCGAATGAGAGGGAACGGGATGTCGACCGCCAAGCTGTCACGACGGGGAATCCTGTCTGGTGCTGTAGCCCTGGGGGGCGTGGCGGTGGCCGGGCCCGCGCGTGCGGCGCCGCGTGCCTTGCGGCTGGGCTGGGCCACCATGCCGGGGCACCTGATCCCGGTGCTGTTCGACGATCCGGAACAGAAGGGTCTCAAACACTACGGCAAGAGCTACACCGTGCAGCCGATCCTGTTTCGCGGGTCCTCGCCGCAACTCATGGCACTGGCGAGCGGCGAACTGGACTTTTTTGCCTCTGCCGCATCGACGCTCGCACTGGGCGTGACCAATGCCCATCTGGATCTGCAGGCGGTGGCCGATATCATCCAGGACGCCCACGATCACCACTCCGACACCTGGCTGGTGAGTGGTGCCGGCCCGATCCATCGGATCGAGGACCTGAAGGGCAAACGCCTCGCCACCAATGCGATCGGCTCCGCCGCTGATACGGCGATGCGCGCGCTGTTGCTGCGCCACGGGCTGGCTGATCGGCGCGACTATCTGGTGATCCAGGCGGCGTTCTCCGCCATGCCGTCATTGCTGGAGAAAGGCGAGGTCGATTGCGCGCCAATCCTCAATCCGTTCTATGAAATTATGATGAAGACGGGGAAATATCGCGGCCTGTTCAACGCCCGCGACATCTTCGGATCCTGGCAACCGGTGTTTCTCGCGGCTCGTGCCTCGTTTCTGGACAAGCATCGTGGCGTGGTGGCGGATTTCATGGAGGACTGGGTGCGGTCCCGGCGTTGGTTCCTCGCATCGGCGAACCGGCAGGCGGCGATCGGCATCATCGCGCGCTTCATGCACCTGCCGGCTTCCGATCTGACTTATCTCTTCTCCGATCAGGATTACTACCGGGACCCGTGGAGCATGCCGAATATCCCCGGCATACAGAAGCCGATCGACATCGCGCACCAGATCGGCGTGCTGAAGCAATCGATCCAGGTGGCGCCGAAACACGCCGATCTGTCCTTCGTGGAGGAAGCCAAGAAGCGGATCACGCAGAGCTCATGAGCGCGTCCGCCGCTGTGGACGGGATCGCAATCGAGCATCTGTCTTTCGCCTATCGCAGCCGGACCGGCGCGGAGGTGCGGGCACTCGACGATGTCTCGCTTGCCGTGCCCGCCGCCAGCTTCCATGCCCTGCTCGGACCAAGCGGCTGCGGCAAAAGCACGCTGCTTTATTGCATCGGGGGGTTCCTGCCGGTGACCGTGGGCAGTGTCCGCACCGCCCAAGGTATGGTCGCCGGCCCCGGCCCCGAGCGCGGCGTGGTGTTCCAGAATTTTGCGCTGTTCCCCTGGAAAACAGTGCGGCAGAACGTGCTGTACGGCATCGGCAAGCGCGGCACGAAGGGGGAAGAGGCGCGGCAGCGCGCGCAGCACTTCATCGATCTGGTGCATCTGACAGGCTTCGAGGAGAGCTTTCCCTCGCAGCTTTCCGGCGGGATGCAGCAGCGCGCGGCGCTGGCCCGCACGCTCGCGGCCGATCCCGATATCCTGCTGATGGACGAGCCGTTCGGGGCTTTGGATGCGCAGACGCGGCGCATCATGCAGGAGGAGCTGCTGGCGATCTGGCGGCAGACGCGGAAGACCGTCGTCTTCGTCACCCACGATGTGGCCGAGGCGGTCTATCTGGCGGATACGATCTCGGTGATGAGTGCGCGGCCCGGCCGGATTCGCCAGACCATCGCGGCGGGATTCAACCGCGACAGCGATCCCGGCATCTTCAAGCGCCCGGCCTTCACCGAACTCGTGGAACAAATCTGGGAGATGGTGCGCGCGGAGGTGGATCAGGCCCGCGGGGCCTATGCCGCATGATCGCGACGGCGATCCGTTACGCGCCGCTGCTGATCCTGGCGGCTCTCTGGGAAGCGGTCACCCGGCTGGGGATCGTGCCGCGCGCGTTGCTGCCGCCGTTGTCCACGGTGCTGGTGGCGTTGGTGGGCATGCTGCGGGACGGCACGCTCGTGGGCAACGCCGCTCAATCCTTCATGCGCGGCGCTGCCGGGCTGGCGTCCGCTATTGTGGCGGGCTTCTTGCTTGGCGCGGGCATGGCGCTTCGGCCGCGTTTCCATGCGGTGGCGGGTCCGCTGGTGCAAGCCTTCTACCCGTTGCCGAAGACCGCGCTGGTGCCGTTGGTGATGATCTGGTTCGGCCTGGGGGACATGGGGAAGATCGTGCTGATCTTCCTGGGCTGTCTGCTGCCGGTGACCCTCAGCACGTATAACGGGATCAGGGGGGTGGACCGCGTGCTGGTGTGGTCGGCGCGAAGCCTGGGAGCGGCACCGAGGGCTTTGCTGCTGGAGGTGATGCTGCCGGCGGCACTGCCGCAGATCCTGACCGGCCTGCGGACCGCAACCGCCTTCGCGTTCCTGCTGATGGTGGCCTCGGAGCTGATCATTGCCAATAACGGGCTGGGTTATCTGATCGGCTCGCTCGGCGACAACGGCGCCTATCCGGCGATGTATGCCGCCATCATGACGGTGATCGCGCTCGGCTTTTTCGCGGACCGCGGTTTTGCGGTGTTGTCCGCATATCTGTTGCGCTGGCGCGGATGACTGGCGAGGCGACACTCGCGCGGCTTCCCAGGCGCGCGCGGTGGTCCCGGCACGGCCCCTGGCTGCGCATGGCGGCGCTGCGCGCCAGTGGGATTATCGGCGTGCTGGTGGCATGGGCAATCGTCGGCCAGTTCGGGCTGGTGCGGCCGTTCCTGGTGCCGCCGCTGCCGGCGGTGGTGGCGCAACTCGGCACCGATCTGTTGTCGGGAGGCTTCGCGACCAGCGCGGCGCTGACGCTGTACCGCGCGCTGGCCGGCTTCGCACTGGCTTGCGCGATCGGCATTCCACTCGGGATCCTGATCTCGCGCCGCCGGCTGGTGGGCTGGTTCGTCACACCGATCGTTTCGGTCGGATTTCCGACCCCCACGCTGGCGTTTCTGCCGATCTTCATGCTGTGGTTCGGGGTGTTCGACCTGTCGAAGATCGTGATGACGGCCTTCTCTACGGTGTTCACCGTGATCGCGGCGGCGGATGCCGGCACGCGCGGGGTGGAGCGGCACCTCGTGTGGTCGGCCGAAAGCCTGGGCGCCGGGCGCACGGCGGTGTTCTTCGAAGTCATGCTGCCGGCGGCACTGCCGCAGATACTGACCGGGTTGCAGGTCGCGCTGCCGCTCGCGCTGATCGTGGAGGTTGCGTCCGAGATGCTGATGGGCGGGGACGGCCTGGGCGGACGGATGCTGCAAGCCGAAAACTACGCCGATTCGGTGGGCGTCTATGCCGGCATTGTCGAGCTCGCCGCGGTGGGCGCGATTGCGGTGGCGGGTATGGCGCGGCTGCGGCAACGGCTGCTGCGGTGGCACGCGGAAACCGCGGCGCGATGACGGCGCGGTGCCGCGCGATGGACGGGCCGGCTGGACCGACCTAGAATCGCCCGAGGCTTTCCGGAGGGAGCGCAATGCTGACGATCGAGCCGATCAAGGCGGTGCTTGGGGCGACAGTGCGGGGGATTGACCTGGCCCGGGAGATCGACCAGCCGGAGTTCGCGCGGATTTTGCTCGCGCTCGGCCGCTACGGGGTGCTGCGCTTCCCCGCCCAGCAGCTCAACATCGGCGACGTGCAGCGCTTTTCCGAGTTGTTCGGCGAGGTCCAGGGTTCGATCAGCCGCCAGCCGGATCCCGACAAGATCGAACACCCGAATGTCGGCATCCTGTCGAACCTGCAACAGGACGGCAAATATATCGGCAGTCCTGACGCCGGCCAGGACTGGCACACCGACATGTCGTACCGCGACGTGATGGGATTCGTGAACGTACTGTACGGCATTCGCATCCCGCGCCGGAACGGCAAGCCGCTGGGTGGCACCGAGTTTGCGAATATGCACGCGGTGCATGATGCGCTGCCCGACGACATCAAGGCGCGCCTGGATGGCATGACGGCGACGCATGATTTCGAGAAATTCTGGGAGAACATGCGCCGCAACCATGGCAGCACGCGCCCGGCGCTGACCGAAGAGCAGCGCAAGCGCCGACTGCCGGTGGTGCATCCGGTGTTCCTGACGCATCCGATCACCGGCAGGAAGGTGCTGTACGCCAATCCTGGCTACACGACACGCATCAACGAGTTGCCGCAGCATGAGAGTGACGCCATGCTGGAGTTCCTGTTCGGGTTCCAGCTCCAGCCACGCTTCCGCTGGATGCACGAGTGGGCGGAGAACGACCTGCTGATCTGGGATCATCTCGGCACGATTCATCGTGCCATCGCCGACTATGGGCCGGACGAAATCCGCCTCATGCGGCGCTGCCAGGTGATGGCGACGAAGGTGTTTGACCCGGCCTTCCTGCGCCCGGTGCGGGAACTGGCCATGGCAGAGGCGGATTAAGCAATGCGCTGGATCAGGTTTTCCACGGCTGGACGGACCGCCTATGGGTCGTTGGACGGCGATAGCGTTACGGAGATCAGCGGCGAGCCGTGGGGCGCGCATGCGCCGACCGGCAACAAGCACCGCATGGGAGATATCACGCTGGAAGTGCCGGTGATCCCGCGCACGTTCTATGCGGCGGGCATCAACTATGCGGCGCATATCCGCGAGATGGCGGCCAGGCGGGGCGTGCAGCCGGTGTTCCCCGAGAAGGCGGATATCGGCTACCGCGCCAACAACGCGCTGATCGCGCATGATCAGCCGGTGGTAATTCCGGCGGATGCTACGGAGAAGGTGAACTACGAGGGCGAACTGGTCGTGGTGATCGGCAAGCAGGTGAAGCACCTGTCCGCGGCCGATGCGATGTCCTGCGTGTTTGGCTACACGATCGGCAATGACGTGAGCGAGCGGACATGGCAACGCGGCGACCGCACGTTCTGGCGCGGCAAGAATGCCGATACGTTCAAGCCGATGGGGCCGTGGATCGAGACCGACGCCAATTTGGACGCCATGACGACCATCGTGCGGGTGAACGGCGCAGAGAGCCTGCGCTTCAAGACCAACGACATGATTTTCGACATCCCGACCTATATTGCCGCGATGACGCGCTACCTGACCCTCTACCCGGGTGATGTGATCTGGATGGGCACCGACGGCACGTCGCCCGATCTGAAGCATGGCGATGTCGTGGAGGTGGAGATCACCGGCCTCGGTATGCTGCGTAATCCCTTCGTGCGGACGCCGGGCTGATCGCTGGCGGCCCGACCGGAGCCCCTTTCGCCTCAGCCTGCGACGTCGCATGATCGGGCGGTGGCGAAGGGGGCTGAGATGGACGAAAAACTCGTCGCAATTCTGGCGCGTGCCGCTGGCCTGGAAAAAGTGCTGGCGGAGTTTCCCGAGGACGTAATGGCGGCTGCGGCGCAGGCGCTGAACAATGCCGGGGTGATCCGGGTGCCGGACGACCCGGCTGCCGAGCCGTGGCCGCCGATGCGCGTCGGAGTGGGGCCGTGACCGACGCGCATTGGCTCGGCGTCGCGGAAGCGTCGCATGCTTTCGCCGCGGGCAGTCTTTCTCCAGTGGAGTTGCTGTCCGCGCTGCTTGAGCGCATCGAAAAGCTTGATCCTCGGCTGCATGCCTTCATTCGCCTCGATGCCGAGGCGGCCATGGATACAGCGCGCGCGGCGGAAAAAGAGATCACCGCGGGACGCATTCGAGGACCGCTGCACGGCATCCCGATCGGCGTGAAGGACATCATAAACGTCGCGGGCCTGCCGACGACGTGTCACTCGAAAATCCTGTTGGACAATGTGGCGCGACAGGACGCCGTGGTGATTTCGCGGTTGCGTCAGGCCGGCGCGGTCGTCATTGGGAAATTGTCAACGCATGAGTTCGCCATTGGCGGTCCCAGCTTCGACCTGCCATTTCCGCCTGCGCGCAATCCCTGGAATCCGGAGCATCATCCGGGCGGCTCGTCGTCAGGTTCTGGCGCCGGGGTTTGCGCCGGGTTGTTCCCTGCGGCTCTGGGTACCGATACCGGCGGCTCGGTGCGCAATCCGGCCAGCGCCTGCGGCATTGTCGGACTGAAGCCGACCTACGGGCTGGTGTCGCGCCGCGGCGTGTTCCCGCTGTCGTTTACGCTCGATCATGTCGGACCATTGACCCGAACCGTTGCGGACAACGCGCTGCTGCTGGACGCGATCGCCGGCTATGATCCTGGTGATCCGGGCAGCGCGGCCAGCCGGGCACGGCATTTCGGGAACCTGTTGGACCGGGGCGTGCGCGATTTGCGGATCGGATTCGTGCGGCACTTTCACGAGACCGATGTGCCGGCACACCCCGAAGTGACCGCGGCGTTGGAACATGTGGCGCGTGTGCTGCAGGCCGAAGGTGCCGAGGTCAAAACGATCACGCTGCCATCGCTGAACGAGTTCGCGGGGATCAACCGGGTGATCCTGTGCAGTGAGGCGTGGTCGATCCATGCGCCGTGGTTGCGCACGCGACCCGGCGACTACGGCCAACTCGCGCGGCGACGCCTGATGCCGGGTGCATTCATGGCTGCGGGTGATTACGTCGGCGCGCAACGACGCCGGCTGCAGATGATCGCGGCCGTCGAAGACGCCTTGCACGACGTGGACGTCTTGTTGTGTGCGAGTTCAATGGACCCGGCAAGCCGGATCGAGGACGCCGCGGAGACGCAGCGCACCTACCCGCGTCAGGCCCGGACACCCTTCAACGTGACCGGGCATCCGGCGTTGGCGATGATGGCCGGCCTGGCGAGCGACGGATTGCCGATGTCGGTGCAATTCGTCGGCCGGTATTTCGACGATGCGACGGTTTTGCGTGTTGCAGCGGCTTATGAACGGACAACGCAATGGCACAAACGGAAGCCTCCGATCGCGTGATTGACTCGGGGCCGACCTCGCGGGTGTTCTTTTCGCAACGCTTGCGGTTGCATTATGTTGATTGGGGAAACGCCGGCGCGCCGCCGTTGGTGTTGCTGCATGGCGGCCGCGATCATTGTCGTAACTGGGATTGGTTGGCGCGTTCACTACGCAACGATTACCATGTGATCGCGCCTGATCTGCGTGGCCACGGCGATTCGGCGTGGTCCGCTTCCGGTCACTACACGATGGCGAGCTATATCTACGATCTCGCGCAACTTGTGCATCAGCAGAAGCTGGCGCCGGTCTCGATCATAGCACACTCGCTCGGGGGCAATATCGCATTGCGCTATGCTGGCGTTTACCCCGAGGCGGTGCGGCGGCTGGTGGCGATCGAAGGACTGGGGCCAGGACCGCGCACCCCTGGCGCCGGCGCGCGCAAGCCCATTGCCGACCGCATGCGTGCCTGGATAGAGCAGCAGCGTGCCTATGCCGGGCGTCAACAGCGGCGATATGCCACGATCGAAGATGCGTTGGCACGCATGCAGCAGGCCAACAAGCATCTATCGCCCGAACAGGCACGGCACCTGACTCAGCACGCGGTCAATCAGAACGAGGACGGGACGTATAGCTGGAAGTTCGACCACTATGTCGCGGTCTGGCCGCCGTATGACATGACCCGTGACGCGATCGCGGAATTATGGTCCCGCATCTCCTGTCCGGTGCTGTTGGTGTACGGCAAGGAGAGCTGGGCGACGGATCCAGCGGCGGATGGGAGGCTGGCCTATTTCCGAAACGCGAGCCTACTTGCAGTGGAAGGCGCCGGGCACTGGGTGCATCATGATCGGCTGGAGCTTTTCCTCACGAAGGCCCGGGAGTTTCTGAACTGACGATGGCGCTGCTTCGGTTGGCTGATCAGCGGATCAGCGATGTGGTGGGAACCGGGAGCTGATCCAAATGCGTTCGTTCGGCTGCCGCACAACGACGTGAACGGAGAATCGGAATGGACCTGATTGTTCGCAACGCACATTTATCGAGCGCACCGGACGCTCCTCCGGTCGATATTGGTGTTGCAAGCGGCCGCATCGTGGCGATCGAGCCGCACCTGACCGCGACGGCGGAGGTATTCGATGCGGAAGGGTGCCTCGTTTGTCCGGGCTTTGTCGAGACCCATATCCACCTCGATAAATCCTGCATCATCGATCGCTGTGCCCCGGAAGATGGGCGTAACGCCAACGCGATGCCGCGCGTCGCCGCAGTAAAGCCGAGCTTCACTGTCGAGGACGTGTACGCGCGAGCCGCGCGCACGCTCGACAAATGCATCAAGCATGGTACAACGCGCATGCGCACGCATCTGGAGCTCGATGCAGGGGTCGAAATGCGTAGCTTCGAGGCAATCGAAGCGTTGCGCCGCGACTACTCGTGGGCAATCGACATTGAGATATGCGTTTTTCCGCAGGAAGGCCTCACTGACAACCCACGTTCCGACCAACTGCTCGTTGAGGCATTGAAACGTGGAGCCAAGGCGGTAGGTGCCGCACCGAACTATGATCCTGACCATGCCGGACAAATCAATCGCATCTTCGCGCTGGCGCGCGAGTTCGATGTCGACGTCGACATGCACCTGGATTCCGGAAATTCACCAGAGCAGATGGACATTCAACTGGTGTGCGAATTGACGGAGCAGTGCAAACTTGGGGGTCGCGTGGCGGTTGGCCATGGTTGCAAGTACTCTACCCTGCCGCCCGACGACCTGGCTGCCCTGGCGCAACGCATTGCCAGAGCGGGCGTAGCGGTGACAGTTTTGCCGGCGACCGATTTGTTCATGATGGGACGCGACCAGGATCACAGTGTCCGCCGCGGTGTCGTGGACGTGAACTTGCTGACGGAGCATGGGATAAACTGTTCCATCTCCACGAATAATGTGCTCAACCCGTTCACGCCGCTGGGCGACTGCAGTTTGCTGCGCATGGCCAATCTTCAGGCCAATGTATGCCAAATTGGCCATCCGCGACGGTTGCGCGACTGCTTCGCCATGCTAACGGAGCGATCAGCCAGATTGATGAACCTCGCGGATTACGGAATTCGGATAGGAAACCCCGCGGATATCGTCGTGGTGGACGCGGTGACCCCCGAGCAGGCCGTGGCTGAGATCTGTCCGCCTGTCGCGGTGTTCAAACGTGGTCGGCGCACGGTTACTCGGCGGCGGGTTGAATTGCATCGCCCGCTTTAAGGCGGATCGCACAGTCGAACCAGGGGGGCGCAGCGCTCCCTGTATCGACGGCGGCTCCGCGCCACCGTCCGTTATCGACCCATCGATTTCTGGCATTCCGATAGCCAATCCAGCGGCAAGCCGGCGCCGGCGGCGTTGCTTTCAATCAGGTCACCGTAAACCCGGTGGGGTACACTGTCGGCGCGCTGCCATCTGTTCCTTCCACCCAGGCATACCATGTTCCAGGAAGCGATGGTGTGCTGACGTACGCCCCCCACAAATCCGTGTTGACATAGTTGCCGGCAGTCCAACCAGTCGGTGTTACCGTCGGAGAGGTCGAAAAGCCGAACTGCACAGGCGCACTGCTCGGGGAGATATGGGCATTGATGCCAATGGAACCACTGCCATGTGTGTAACTTCCGGACGGCGTTACGTTCCAGGTGCACGAGGCTACGGAAGTGCCGGCCGCCGCCGTGCTCGCTGTCGCCACGCCCGACGCCGGCCCGGTGCCCGCGGAATTTGCCGCGAGAACCTCGAAATCGTAGCTGGTTGCGGACACCAACCCAGTTGCGACGAAAGACGTTGACGCCAGGCCAGAGGCCCCGATTGACCAAGGTGTCGTCCCTGATACGCGATATTGGACCGTGTAGCTGCCAACAGTTCCCCCGGATGCCGGCGGCGACCAAGCCAACGAAATACCGCTGGCGGTAGCGCTGCTCGTTGTCAGACCGGTTACCTGGCCGGGCGGATTGAGGCCCACAGACGTCGTCGCAGTGACGATTGCCGAGGGGATGCCAACGCCGACACTATTTGCGGCAGATACGACAAAATCATAGCTGGTCGCCGAGAGCAGACCGGTCACTGTGCACCCAGGTGCGGTTACGGATGGCGCAGTTGACCATCCCGCGGTTCCACTAATTCTGTACTGCACTGCATAGCTCGTTGGCGATGGCGATACTGCGGTCCAAGTCAGCACTACCGTGGCAGCGCTCGCTGAACTCACGATCAGGCCGCTGACCTGTGCCGGTGTTCCTGACGACGAAGTCGAGGTACTTGTCCAGGCATAGACGAGAGTTCCCCCCGAATATGTCAAACAAGCGAGGGTTGCGGCCTGGCCTGGGGCCAGGGTGGATGTTCCCGACGATGTAATGATACCGCTGCCCAATGAGACATCGCCCGCAGTGACATTGATCAGATCGCAGGTGAACCCATTCCCCATCGCGGCCGTTGCAGCGGTGATGATTATGGGCTGACTGCAGATCAGCACACGCCCATTATGGTCAGGCGCGCTTAAGGTAGTGTCTGCAGTAAGTTCAAGAACAGGACGCAGATAACCCGGCAGTTTTGAAGTGAGCCAGACCCAAATGGCTGCCAAGGTTTGGCGCAGCAGCACATTTCCGCTTTGTGCGACCAAAAAGACGTCGGAGTCGGAAGCCGCGGCGGCGCCCACCACCTGGTCGATGGTCTGGCCGTCGATGAGATTGGCGTAAGCGATAGTGTGGTCCGATCCTGACTGGCTGATCGCCACGAGATCGCCGGATGAAATCGAACCCACAGTCGGAAGGCCGGTGATGCTATAGCCGGATGAACCGCTCAATGTACCACTTGGCAGAGTCGCGGAAATAGTGCCAAACTGGTCGATCGAGATATTCGAGCCTGAAGAGAACAAGCCCCGCAAGAGCGACAATTGCAAAAGCTTCGGAACACCTTCGCTGTTCAGGACCGCGTCGTCGCTGAGCGTAAGGTTGCTCTCAACAGGATAGGTCGCATGATCGGCCCCGGTGGCGACTAAGGTATCGGTATTCAGGAGAAGGCCGGTACCAATTCCGACTGGGTCTGGCCCTCCAGGCCCCAGACTCGTGCGTCCGAGCAAGGTTCCAGTCGCCGCAAGAATTGCCGGCTGAGTGCCGGCCAGCAGCGTGCCGACACTGACCGAGCACGCTGAACCTCCTTGGCTGATGGGAAGCTGGTCGGCAGCAGTTACCTGCGACGTTGCAGGAAGCTGGGAAATCGTTGGCATAGGTGCTCCGAAAGCGTGGCCGCTCGTCACGTATTTCTTGTGTCATGCCTGCACTTGAGATCCGGCGCACACCGAAATCCAGTGGACACCATCGCTGAAGACCTCCACCCCGGATCCGGCACCGGCGGCCTCGGTTGGCTTGCGCCCATTCGTGGCGAATGCCTTTGCGCCGGCGATCGCGGTAGCGGGCAACCCCGCAACCGCATACGACGGCAGCACGGGCGGACCGCCGAAACGCGGATTGACCGAATTTGTCCTGAATACTTCTCGCCAAGACGAGCTGCCATCCGAGATAATGTGATAGCGGTCGTTTTGGTGGAGCATTACCGGACCGTTATCGATTGCATCCGTGCCGGATGGCGTGATCGACACTGTAGCCGTGCTGGCGACCGAGAACGTGAACCCTGTTCCTGCCGCAACTGTGGCAGCGGCCGGGAGGGTAACTGTATAGGTGCCAGTGCCGGCGAGAAAGACAATGTTCCCCGAGATGTAGCTGGGCAGCGTTGTGTTGGCGGTGCAGACGTTCTGAAATCCTACGGTGATCCCCTTTCCGATCACATAGGACAGCGTGCCTTGATACCAGCGGAGGACGCCTGTTGTGCTATCGAAGGCCAGGCGATAAGTGACAGTCGGCTCAAAGGCGATCGCATGGCCGGCGGCCAAGCGTATCGCCGCGGCACCAGTCATCTGCGTGGCGCTTGATGTGTCGAAGACGGATGTCGAGAAGGGGATACCGACTCCGAACACGGTGTATGCGTGACCCGCGTGCCCCGCGGCAAGATACACACCTACAACGGTGGAAATCTCCATGGGGGCACCAGAAAGATCGTTCTGGCCCACCACGAGAGACTGGATTTGCCGATTGTGGCCATCATCAGGGCCGTTCCCGAACCAATCCATTTCGGAAGTTATTCCAGCGTTCGTGGTGCTAGAGGGTTGCGCCGTGGTGTCGCGATACTCCAGGCATGTGGCCCAAAGCTGCGGCTGCGGCAACGCCGCCCCGGATGAATTCTTGCCCACGGATTGACGTATCGTCTGCACATAACGGGCGACGTGTTGGGCCGGCGCAGTCGCGAATCCGGTCTGAACACCGACCCACACCATGCGGTCAACGCCGCCCCATATGTAGTTATTGGGGCTGTTGTAAATGATGGTATCCGTGCGTGCGTTGGCGGATACAACCCCAGTCGTCGGCCCTCCTGTATGATTAACAATGTATGCGGAGTGCGACACCGCAAAATCAGTCGGTTGGGATGATCCCTGGGAGATCTCGGCACTCACGTTGCTGTTGCCTACGACAACCCCTGGCAGGATCAAGCTGGCCGGCGCCCCGCCACCGGGGATTGCGTCCGCCAGTGACGTTCCGTTTGGTAGGGTGGTGCCGTCGATGATCCACTTGACCCACTTCAAAAGAGGGATACCCCATGTGGTGGGGTTCTGCAGGTTTGTTACGCCATTCGGCACGTAGATCACCGAGCCAGCCGGGGCCGCCTGATATGCCGCGATAAACGCTGCCGTGTCGTCTGTAGTTCCGTTAAGTTGCGCGTTGTACGGGGAGGATTTGACGTTGATGACCCCGGTGATGCTTCCGGGGCTCAAGTCAACGTATTGCTTGGTGGCGGCGCTCAAGGAACCTGTTGGCGCACTTGCCAGCGTCAACGACCCAGTCAACGTCCCGCCACTGATCGGCAAAGCGGTAGCGATCTGTCCATCAACATACTGCTTGGAGGCGGCCTGCATTGCGAACGTGGGATTGGCCGCAAGCGTGACCGGACCGGTTATGACACCGCCAGAAAGCGGCAAGCTAGTTGCGACCTGGCTATCTACATAATGCTTGGTCGCCGCCTGCAACGACAAAGTCGGGTCGGCAGCCAACGACAGTGAACCGGTTAGGCTGCCTCCGGCCCTCGGCAGCGCCGTTGCTATCTGCGCATCCGTGTACCCCTTGGTTGCCGCCTGTAGGGCAGAAGCCGGGTCCGACGCCAAAATCAACGCCCCGGTCAGAGTGTCGCCCGATCGGATCACACGCGTGTCCACGTAGTCCTTGGTCGCTGCCTGCAATGCGGCGGTGGGATCGGCAGCCAAGGTCAGCGACCCGGAGAGCACGCCGCCTGCCGTCGAAAGCAAGGTCGACGTCCGGGTATCGACATAGCTCTTGGTGGCGGCCTGGGATGCGGCGATGGGATCGCCTGCCAGCGTCAACGGCCCTGAAAGCGCCCCGCCGCCCTGAGGCAACGCAGTTGCCACCTGGCCGTCCACATATCCCTTAGAAGCCGCCTGAAGCGGCGAAGCTGGAACAGCGGCGAGTATCAACGGGCCCGTCATCGTGCCGCCAGCGATCGGCAAGGTCGCTGCGGCAAAGTCCGAGAGTCGCGCGCTTGTCGTGGAGCCCGTCGCCGTAAGGAGCATTTGGGATGCGTCTATATTGGCGACGTCCGGCAGACCGCTCAGAAACTGACTGTAAGGTACCGTCGTGTTGATGCCTCCCTGGCTGAGCGGTACCAAGTCACCGGGGGCCGGCACGGTCCCGTTGGGCAATGCACTGACCAGGTACGGTGTCGCCAAGGCCGATAGGGTGCCGCTGGACAGGGTAAGATTTGCTCCCACTCCCAGTGGTTCAGGAGCGCCGATGCCCGCGCTGCTGCGCCCCAGCAGGACGCCACTCTGAAGTGCCAGCTGCGGCTGCACGCCGGCCAAAATCTGGGCACGCGTCATTTTGAGAGCAGTGCCAGACTGGCTGACGATATGTTCGTCGGTATCTGCCGCCGCGGTTGCCGGGGCGAGTTGGTCAATCGTCGGCATGTTTGGTCGAGCTCCAACCGCAGAACCCGCTTGGCAGTCTGCCCGCGGGAATTGCCGGACTATTGCAATGGTTCAATGATTGGTGAAAACCATAGACCCATCGGGGTCAAGTGAGTACTGGGTTGCCATTTTGATCGGTTAGAACCACCCCGGCGGTGATGTCGATAGCAGTTGGCGGGATCGGCGGTACCGACAGCAGAAGAACTGGAAGCAATATGCTGCGCTGTAGCGCCCGTCCGTTGATCGTGGAGATCAGGATCGTGATGGTATAGACGGTGCCCGCTTGGCCTCCGGACAGCCACAACACGGCTGAGGGGCCATCCGCCTGAGCTTCATTCAGTGTCAGGTCCCCAGGGTTGTCAGGTGATATGGAGACATCTAGAGTGGCAATTGAATCGCCTTCGTTGCCTATCAGTGCCGGGGCTATATTGAGCTGATAATCCAGGACATCGCCTGGATCCTTCGTAGGCCAGTTCAACGGAGGTGGGGCGATCGCGGTGGATCCACGCGGTACCGCAATGAACGCGTCAAGGAGAACGGTGCGCGCACCGCTGGGCTTGGATACATGGATAGCTGGAGTGGCCATGGTAACCTTCTGAAGCGTGTAGGTAGAGCGCCCAATATCGCGCGACTGGGTCGGTCGGAAGCGAACTTGAAGGCGCCTAAATACGCGCCTTGGCAAAGTAATCCTGTTCCGAAGAGACCCGGATACCTACCGTATTGGTGCATAGCTTAAACGTCTTTGGTCAAAGCTGCGAGCTGAGTGGCGAGAATCGCCATCTGGGCCTGTAACCCCGAGATGGACAATGCTGGAGATGCAATTTCGGCGACCACCGCCCTCGAAAAGGCCGACCCGTCATAGGTCCAGCCCTCCGATATCCCAGTCACGTGCGAAGCATCCACCCAGGTCAACGCTGGATGGAACATGGTTGAAATATCCAAGTCCGTGGCCACTAATTCGACCACGCGTCCGTCTTGAACCCGTGCATAAGTTCGCATATCACCACCGTACAACCACTAACCCAAGTGCACCCGCCGCACCATTGTATGGCGTGTTACCGCCGGAGCCCGTGCCGGCCCCGGAAGCACCTCCTCCAGGAAACACCCCGGCAACGCCGGACGTCCCGCTGTTCTGACTGCCACCCATTGGAGCGCCCCCGCCCATTCCCCCTTGGTTTAGCACGGCTGCCTGACCGGCAGATCCGACAAGATTGACGTCTCCGCCGATGCCAATTCCTGCCGGCGTGGCACCGTTCTGGGGGCCTGAGACAGTAGCGAGATAATTGAGGCCACCCCCCGTCGCGCTGACGTAGGGTCCAAAGCTCGATGTCCCGCCGGATACTGGAGCGCCTCCGCCTTCTGTCCCGCCATTGCCGCCATTGCCGACGACAACGGCAACGGATTGGCCCGGCGTTAAGCCGGTAATCCGTTTTCGTGCATAGCCTCCGCCCGAGCCACCACCTGAGCCGATGCCAGTGGATACGCCGGCCACTGATGCGTAGCTGCCGGCGCCGCCTCCCCAGACTTCAACCTCCGCCTGCGCGACCCCCGCCGGGACAACAAAATTCCCCGATGCGATGAAACTCTGGATTCCCGAGCCGAAGCCGGGACGCAGCAGCGGCAGCTTCCACGACACGAAAGGTGCCGTCGGAACCGTCGTGATGTTTTCTGCTGTAACAGATGTTTGACCATATGAGACAGTGATGACGTAGAGTCCAGTCCACCCGTTGTCAACAGGAGGCGTAGATTGCGCTCCGGAGGTTGCGGGTGCCCCGGACTTCATCTGTAGTTCGACACATTGCGTACGCAAGGTATTCTGGGTTGCCCCAGAATTTGCCGGGCCGCTATAAGGCTGCGAGGGCAATGACGCATTGTAGTATGGCAATACTGTCGGATTTATATCGCTCTCCTGAAACGCAGCCTCGATAAGGTAATTCGTGGACTGACCCGATGCGGAAGGCGCGGTAAGCACGAAACTTGTCGCGGCAATATTGATCCCAATCTTGAGAAGCGGGTCAGTTGCATCCGCCGGCAAGGAGCCGTATGCAAGTACGTCAACTACTGAAAGCTGAGAGATTGCTCCGGGCCCGATGGTTATGGTCATGGAGGCCGGGGACGTTGGATTGCAGGCCAGTCCGTCCACAATAGAGCTGCTGCCCAATACCGCCTGTGCCAGGTAGCCTAAAGCAATCATCGTATTACGATTGATCGAAAGCAGATCGGTATCAAGCGGGATGCTTCCTGGATAGACTAAGTTCCGGTCCATATGGTCCTCTTGCTCTCAGACGAATGCGCTAGCTGCTTATTCGGGCCCAGGCGACGACCCCAACCGGCAGTACCCGGGTAATTGCTAGGCAAATATCGGTATCTGTGACTTGGCCCTGCATCATGTACAGGCTTGCGTATTCCAATGAACCCTGGCCGTATCCTCCCCCGCCACATTCCCAACCTGATACCGACCCGATGCCGATGCCCATAGGCCGAAAGGCCGTGACAAAGAATTGAAAAGGTAGGCTCAAGCTTCCCCAGCCGCCAGCCAGTTGATAAGCCAGCCCACCACTCATTTCACTCGTGCTGCCATATCCGCCCGTGTCCCGGGGGTTTGCCGGCTCAAACACAATAGGAGGTCGCGCAGTTAGATCAACGAGTGACCGCGTGATCGCTCGCCGTGTCCCCCGTTCACGGACCAGTTCCAATTGAATTCGCAGCCGATATGCGTCGTCATTCTCGCCAGCATGGCGGTCGATGTCGGAACCAAAATAGTCCGCGGCTGCCAGGTCTAACCAAGTACTCTCAGCCGTGGAGATGCGAGCTTGGGTTTGAACGTACCGAAGAAGCGAAAACACCCAGGACCAGGCCCAGGCGAAGCCGCTCAACAGTATGTCAAGAACCGGTGCATCGTCGGGAAACCACCGTAGGGGGAGAACCTGCTTCAGACGAACCAGGATGTCCTGTTGATCGCCGATCATATTAACTCACCACGACCGTTCCGATCTTGATCACCCCGGAAAGTTGCACGACAATATCCGAAGCTTGACCATTCAGCAGTACTTCGGTGACATTTATGACGCTACTGGTTGTCTCGTAAGAGATTTGTGCAATTCTGCTCGCTGGCAGTGTAGCACCGACCGGAAGGGCATTTACGTAGGCGCTTATAGCACTGATGATCTCCGGAGTAACCGAAGCAACGTCAGCAGCGGTCGAGACCGCGAGGGTCAGCGACACGTTGGCTATTGTTACGGTCGGACCAAATACCGCAAATGTTGAGCCGATCGGCCGCACTAATTCGACTGCCTGCTGGACCATGGACAACAGTGCATTCGATGGATACCCAGACCCGTCGTCCACGACGATCAGGAAGTTTCCTAGCTGAGTTCCACCCGACGAACCTTGATTCTCCTGAATTGTGTAGCGCAGTCCGTGTTGAACGGTACTGATCGCGTACTCTACCGCCGCCAAGGTCGCCCGGGACTGGCTCGCTATAAAACTCTGGAATCGCAGTCTGAATGCCGGATCTGACTCCGCGTCGACGCCACCTTGAAATGCGGTAGCATTTAATACGCTGTCTATGCCGGACAATGCCGATGAAAGAACCGATACTGCCGCAGCCTGCACATTGCCACTTGTTCCGGCGATCTGTGCGACGACAGGCACGTCAAGCGTCGATATTCCCAAACTCACAACATATCCGCTTTGTGCCGCATTCCATCCCGGCGCACTGGAATCTGCCGAAACCACAAAAGTTTGGCTGCCGTCGGCCGTTCTCACAAGAGATCCCGCCGGAATAAGCGCCGCAGCGCTAACATTGAAGCGAGAAAATGTAACCGTTCCGGACGCCGGGCTCGCCGGCAAACGTCCGAGAGAGAAATCGGCCATCCAACTATCGAGGTCTGCCCCGGTGCTCGTTGCCGCGCGCGTCATGCGAAGGACTTGCAAAATAAGCCATTGCATCCATAATGCAATCGATGCCGTCGCTTCCAATATTGCCCTAAGCGTGGAACCAATCGTTAGGTCAAGGAGTTGATCGGCGGCAGCTTGAACGGCTGCTGCCATATTCTGAATCATGCTGGCAAAGGTCTGAAGCGAAAGCTGCATCGTTTATCTACCCACAGAGAAGGTCAGGATCTGGGTCTGCCCGGTTTGTGCATCAACGTAAAGAAGATGCACATAGACGTCCCCGGCGGCGCCCCCGCGAGAAAGCGTCACGTCGATGGTCGGCTCTGGACTTTGTGCTACCGCCGCTTCCTTGAATATCTGGCTGCGAACCTGGGCGCGAATTTGAAGGACGTTCGCTGGTTGCCCGATAAAGCCCGCCAAACCAGCGCCATAGCCAGGCTGCCAGATGTAATCGAGTGGATTGGTAAGAAGGCGCCGCAGGACGCGTTGCTGGCCGAAGGTCGAACCCGTAACGATAGCCAGATCTCCGGTTGGTCCAAACCCAAGATCGGATCCCCATTGGTGCGCGATGTCAGCCATGGATGACCTCAATCCGGTTGGCTCGTTGCAGTCGTCACGCCGCCGCGGGAGTCGATATGCGTATGGGCATCATAGTGGCTCCGCAATCGTGACAAGGATCCCTGGCTGTCATAGACGTCTCCACTTACGTGCAAATCGCCACCGACCTGGACAGTCCCGTCGTTGAGCAGCTTGAGGTAGGAGCCCGACTGATGAACGAACCACAGTTCACCACTCGGAGCCGCCGGAGGACGTTGCAGGCCTGAGAATATCCGACCGACGATGACCCCGTGTTCGGCAGCCCCCTCCTGCGCGAGCACAAGCACCTGATCTCCTGGCGCCAGGGGACACACCATTCCCCAGCCAGCGCCTGCCCAGGGCGACAGAACAGGAAGCCAGCCGCTCAGGACCCCTTCGGGCTGTAGCGTGAGCCGCGCGGTTCCTGTATTCGGATCGACCGACACAATCGTACCGAATCGTGGTTGCGCCTGCGTCTGAACCAGTGCATCCGCGTGTGCCTTGATCGCGTTGACGAAGCGCTCCATCGACTAGCTCACCGTCTCGGGCGCGATCTCTGTCCTCGGAGAGCTATTGCTTGCTCGAATACGCTGTAAGAATCCGGTCTGACGCGTGAAACTCCGGTCTATGGAGTTGATATAGTAAACTTGGTCGAAATCCGTTCCAGTTCCGTCCAATAGAATCATGCTGCGAGGCGTGAGCGTCAGTTCCCCCGGCATCGAGAACTCAATGCCGCGTTCGTGGCGCGATACTTCAGACAATTGTTGTTTAGCGATGGTGAGCGCCATATCGGGTGTCAAGTTAGGACGCACAACGACGTATTCGCGAGGGGTACTCGCGGCGCTGCTTGCGGCATTTGTAAGGTTGCTGGTTAGGGTGTTCCTGACGGCCCCAGTGAACGCCATTTGCTGAAGCGAATTCCAGCTACGCACCGTGACCTGAATGTCGCGTGCCAAAGTTACCGCGCGTTCCAGTCTGAGCTCGGTCATATCTGTCGGATGCAATACCAAATCAATTGTCGGCGTCCGGATCGCTGGTTGAAAGCATAAGACCGTCCCGGTCACGAACGTATCATAGCTTTCCTGCCGCGCAAGATATGCTAAGAAGTCCCACTCGGTCGTTGCATTGGAAAACCGGTTTAGCGTCTGGCCTTCATGATCACTTTGGTAAAAGCGTCCGATCGGGGTGCTTGTGGGGACCACGCGTGGAACAAGGTCATGGCGTTGCGCAAAAATCGTCGCGATTTCGCTGGACGTCCGGTTGGCAAACGTTTCCTGCGTTTTGGCCTCGATCAACGCCGCGGCAAGATCCCTTCCAGCGATTCGGGCAACCCCTTCGATCGGATCAATCGATACCATATCAACTAAGCCCACTAAAAGGCTTGTAAAACTTTCTCCATTATCTACACTTAGTTGTACATCAATCCGTACACCGGATACCGAAGACCAGAAGCCCAAGTCTGCCCATGGATCGGCTCCCAACGCAAAAACCGCATTGAAGCTGTCTGCGCTATAATAGTTATTAGACCGGACCAAAACCTCATACGCCCCAGTGAGAACTTGGCCATTTACGAGAAGACAGAGCCGCGGAGACCGATAGGACAGTTGCGGTTCATTGAGCAGCAATGCCGCCTCCTGCGCTCGGATCCTGATCTGGAATCGTTAGAGTCAGGATGCCAGAAATCATTGGATCGGTAAGTCCATTCAATTGTGCTATTCTTAGCCACTGCGTAGCGTCGGCGAGTTGCTCCGCGGCGATGCGAAACAGATTACCCCCGGCGACGGTGATTGTCTTCAATGTCAGGTGCTCGCGTTCGAAAGGTTGCGGGCGGCGCGGCCCAGGTACGCGCTGGCGCACGTTAGCGCGCACAGTTGCTGCGCAGCCATAGTCGATGCTTCGATGCTCGACACCAGGGAATTGGCCGAGGATTGGGGGACCGCGGTAACCGCCTGGAGCGTGGCCTGGCTCATGCCGATCTGTGCATCGATGATGGCCCGGGTACTGCTAATGCCAAGCCCAGCCGCCGCATAAGCTGCAGTCCCCCGGATGGTAGCGTCAGGATTTGCTAAGGAATTCTGGGCACCCGAAAGATCAATGCCGAACTGGGCACATTGACCAGCCGCGGCACCCAAATCTGCAAGTACCGAACTGCCCAAAGACGCCATTAGCGGAATCACGGCAGCGAAATCATCCTGAACCACGGTACAGGACAGGCGGTAGGGTATCCACATCGGGTTCTCGTAATTCGCATTGAAGTGCGCCAGGATGACCGTATAAAAAAAGACGTCCCACGTCAGCGGCAGTACATCGCCCGCACCGCGCAGTGAATCTAAAAGTCTGGCACGTAATACCAACCGTCGCAACGGCCGACTCATCTCGGGGGGCTAGGAATCGGTCGCGGACTTCGCTTCCCTGTGTCGGCCGATTGGTCGGCGGGGACGGAGGCGTGAGATGGGGACTGCGGTTGAGGT
>Ga0307372_10001991_pt1 | contig 34516 bp, 29 predicted proteins | sample OX1MG_FD_202533 | JGI IMG/M metagenome (GOLD analysis project Ga0307372, IMG submission 202533) | Soil microbial communities from Risofladan, Vaasa, Finland - OX-1 | ecosystem: Environmental > Terrestrial > Soil > Coastal area > Acid sulfate soil | place: Finland: Risofladan, Vaasa | collected... | reverse complement strand
GCCGCCGCGAGCGAGCTGGCGGAGGGGATGAACACGGGCGAGCTGCCGCCCTTCATCGGCATCCGCCTGAAGCCGTTGAGCGAGGAACTCCGCGAGCGCAGCATTCGCACGCTGGATATTTTCCTCACGGAGCTGGCGGCGAAAACGCGCGGAGGGATACCGAAACATTTCCGGATCACGCTTCCCAAGGTGACCCTGCCGGACGAGGTCGCGGTCCTGGCGGATCTTTGCTCGTGCCTCGAGCCAATGCTCGACTTCGAAGCCGGCTCTCTGCGTATCGAGCTGATGATCGAGACCACGCAGGCGATCTTCAACGAACGAGGTGAGGTAAATCTGTTGCCGCTGGTGAACGCGTCGCGCGGCCGCTGTATCGGCGTGCACTTCGGCCCGTTCGATTACACTGCGTCGCGCAACATTGCCGCCTCCCATCAGCTCAGCACGCACTTCGCGGCGGATTTTGCGCGCGAAGTGATGCAGGTGGCGCTGGCGCGAACGGGCGTCCACCTCTCCGACGGCCCGACGAACATCATGCCGATTCCGCCTCATCGCGCGGCGAAAGATGGCGCGCCGATCACCGCGCGCCAAACGGAGGAAAATCGCGCGGTCGTTCATCAAGCCTGGAAAGTGCACTTCGACAACGTCCGCCGGTCGCTCTCGAATGGCTACTACCAGGGCTGGGATCTTCACCCGGCGCAGCTGCCGGCCCGCTACGCGGCCGTCTATTCCTTTTTTCTGGAGAACCTCGATTCGGCTTCCGGCCGCATGCGCAACTTCATCGAAAAGGCCGCCCAGGCCACTCGCGTCGGCCAGGTATTCGACGATGCGGCGATGGCGCAGGGCTTGCTGAACTATTTCCTTCGGGCCATCAATTGCGGAGCGATCACGGCCGGCGAGGCGCAGAGTCTGACGAGTCTTGCCCTCCCGGAGTTGCGCACCGGCTCCTTCTTCAAGATTCTCGAAGGCCGGCGAAGCTAGATTGGCTGCGGCGTGAGAACTCCGGAAGATCCCGCGTCTGCCGGGCTAGGCGCTAATGCGCTGCCATGCTGGTTTTCCGCGGTTTGATCTTTTTCATGATAAACATCAGCGGGATCACCACCAGCGACAGCATGGCCATGATCCAGAAATTGTCAGTGAACGAAAGCATCATGGCTTGTCTCTGAAGCTGCGCATAAATGACGCCTTGGGCCTGCACCGCCGCGTGGGCCGCATCCGCTCCGCGCGACATGAACACGTGGATCAGATGATTGAGAGCCCCCTGGTATTGTAGATTCTTCGATTGCAGGTTGCTGACCAGGCGGGCCTGATGGAACTGGGCGCGGCGATCGAGCATCGTCGTCACGAACGAAATACCCAGGCTGCCGCCCACGTTGCGCGCCAGATTGATTAATCCCGTCGCATTGTTGGTATTTTCCTTCGCGACAAAATAAAACGCCATGACGTTGATAGGCACGAACAAGAACGCCGTTCCCGCCCGTGACACGATCCAGTCGTATACCGGCGTTCTTTCGCTGACGTCCAGGTTCATGTGCGCGAGCTGGAACAAACCTATGGCTATGATCACGAACCCAAACACCACCAGCCATCTCGGTTCGAAGCGGCTCAGCAGCCAGCCGACCAGCGGCAGTACGAGAAGAAGCACTAATCCTCCCGGTAAAAGCACCAACCCGCTCTGCATGGCCGTGTAGCCCATGAGCGTTTGCAGCAGGATGGGAAGCAATACGGTGGTGCCGTACAGTACGAGCCCGAGTATGAACATCATGAATGTTGAAATAACGAAATTCCGCTCCTTCAGAAGCCGCAACTCGATCACGGGGTGATCGATTTTTAGTTCCCAGATAACCAAGGCCACCAGGCAAACCACGGCGATCACCGTGGCCCAGGTGATGAACCGGGAGCCGAACCAATCGTCCCGTTCTCCTTTATCGAACACGATCTGCAGGAATCCCAGGCCCACGGCCAGAAGCCCCAGGCCCAGGAAATCGATCTTCAGCCCGTCCTTGAAAGTTTTGCGGATGATGTGCGGCGGATCGATGATCAGCACGGACGTCATCAGCAGCGAAAGAATTCCCACCGGCACGTTGAGGAAAAAAATCCATCGCCACGAAAAATTGTCGGTGATCCAGCCGCCCAGCGTGGGCCCGATCGTGGGCGCCACCACCACGCCCATGCCGTAGACGGCCATGGCCATCCCTTGCTTGTCGCGCGGGAAGCTGTCCACCAGAATGGCTTGCGAAATCGGCTGAAGCCCTCCACCGCCGGCGCCTTGGATCACGCGGAATATCACCAGCAGCGGTAGAGACGGCGCGAATCCGCACAGTAGAGAGCTGAGCGTAAAGATTATCACGCAAGCCATGTAGAACCGCTTGCGTCCAAACAGCGAGGAGAACCATCCCGTCAGCGGCAACACGATCGCATTGGAAACGAGATAAGAGGTCAGAACCCAGGTGCTTTCGTCCACGCCGGCCGAGAGGCTGCCCGCAATGTGCGGCAACGAGACGTTGGCGACGCTTGTGTCGAGCACCTCCATGAACGTCGCCAGCATCACCGTCACGGCGATGAGCCACGGATTCACCGCGGGTAACGGCTTGATTTGTTCAGCGATGGCCGCCATGGATCCTCGCGCGCGCCAGCGTAGGCAGATCGTGTATCCGGCTCAAAACAGATTGCTCAACATTGCAAAACGGCAAGATCGGTTTTCAGATCCCTGTCTCATATTAAACAGATGCGGTGGACGCGAGATCGATGCGCGTCTTCTGAACGAGTTTTCCCATGAAAATCGCCTGTGTACTGCTATGGAGCGCGACGAATCGGAGCTTGGATTGCTCACAACTTGTCGATCTTCGCCGCGAGAATGAAATCGCTTTCGGTCAAGCCGTTCACTTTGTGCGTCCAGGTTGTAATTTCGGCCTTTCCCCAGGAGAGGAGAATGTCCGGATGATGCCCCTGCTGCTCCGCGAGTTCTCCCACTTTGTTCACAAAAATGAGCGCCTGTCGAAAATCCTGGAAAGGGAACGTGCGGATAATGTGGTGGCCATCCACAACCTTCCACTGTGGCACCTGCTGCGCAAGGTCTTCCAGTTTTTTGCCGGCCAGCGGCGGCACTCCTCCCCGGCACGGTACGCAGGTCTTACTTGCCAGTTCACTCATCAGAATGTTCCTCCTCGATACCCAACACGCCGTTAATAAAATAATTGTACTGGACCAAGCCTCGCGATGGTAGCCGGTAGGCCGGGAGCTGAACGATAGTGGCCGGCGGAGCGGTCTGCTATTCTCTTACTGCCCGGAGCTGTCATCGCTGCGGCGAGGATTGCATATGCCGGAGAAAATGCAGGAACTCCAGGAGCACGCAGAGCACGCCGCGCATGAACCAAGCCTCGCGCCCGTTACGGTGACCATGGCCATTCTCGCGGTTTTGGTTGCAGCGGTTTCGCTGCTGGGCCACCGCGCGGATACCGAAGAGCTCTTGTTGCAGACAAAGGCCACCGACCAGTGGGCCTTCTATCAGGCAAAGGACATTCGGCGCCGCAGCTACGAAGTTCTCCTCGACGAAATTCCCCTGTTCACGGTGCAAAATCCCGCCCAAGCTCAACAAATAAGGGACAAATATAAAAGCGAAGTGGCGCTCTACGCCAAGCAACAAAGCGACATCGAGGCCGAAGCCAGAAAAGCCGAACAAGAAGTTTTCATCCAGCAGCGCCGGGCGGACCGTTTTGATTTGGGAGAAGTGATCATTGAGGCCGCCCTGGTGATTTGTTCGATTACCCTTCTTACCAGGAAGCGATTCTTCTGGCGGCTGGGAGTTGTGCTTGGATTTGCTGGGCTCGCGATTAGCGCTGCGGGATTGCTCATTCGCTGACGCGGTCGCTCTGCGCGCTGATTGCCGCTTTTCAGCCTTTCCCGGCCGCGATTGCGTGCGTATCGATGTATTCGCGTACATAAGCGGCAAGCGTTTTTTCAAGCTTTCGCGTGGCGGGTCCTGGCGCGGCCGCGATCTTGCGGCCGTTGATTTCGATGACCGGCAATATGCTGCGATTCGTCGAAGAGATGAAAACCTCCTCGGACGCGTAGAGATCTTCGGGAAATAGCAGGTGTTCCTCCACTGGCATGCCCGCGCGTGCGCCGATCTCGAGTAGCACGCTGCGAGTGATCCCTGCGAGACATCCCGTCGAAAGCGGCGGCGTGAGAACGCGGCCGCCCCGCGCGCAGAAAATGTTCGCGGTCGTGCATTCGGCCACCTCGCCGCGTTCGTTCAGCAGCACCACTTCATCGAAACCCTGCTGCTGCGCCTCATACAAGCTCCAGACATTATTGAGCCAGGAAGTCACCTTTACGCCCGCCAAGGGCGAAGCGGCGTGGCGCCCGTGCTCGCGAAGCCCGAGCCGCACGACTTCCCGGAACGATGGCAAGCCCGCCGAGCAAATCAGCAGGTCCGCCTCTGGAAAATTTTCCTCGCTGCGCCAAAAACCGGCTTGATTGTAGATCGCGTAGATGCGCCCGCACCCTTCCCGCACGTGATTGGCTGCGAGCACCTGTCCCACCTGCGCACGGACAGTTTCTTCAGCGAAGGGAAAGGGGCAATGCGTCCTTTCGGCATCCCGTGCCAGCCGCTGCCAGTGGCGCTCGAAGACAAAGGGAATGCCTTCCACAATCCGCATCGTCGTAAACAGGCCCCAGCCGCTCAATAAACCCGACTGGCCGGGCGAAAGGCGCACTTGCTCGATGGGCAACAGCCGGTCGTTATGAAAAACGAAGCGATCGATCAATTCCACTCTCCCACGAAAGATGCACCTATTCTATCGCAGAAGCGCACACGGCCAGCCGCGCGTTGCGGCGTCTGTTTCGGTAAGGCAGATCGTGCGGTAAGAGAAAGCTTAGGAACGCGGATCGCTAACTAAACCTGTGACAGCGCCGCCTTCACTCGTTCCGGCGTGAAGGGGACTTCGCGGACGCGGGCGCCTGTAGCGTCGAAAATGGCATTTCCGATGGCGGACGCAACCAGCGTGATTGCCAGTTCGCCCGAGCCGGTTGCCCTTTCGTCCGGCCGGTTGATCAGCTCGACTTCTACCTTGGGAACGTCGAAACCTAGCGGCAGTGTATGGTAGCTGGTCCAATCAATCGAAGTGATTTGTTGGGCGTCCCAGGTGACTTCTTCTCCAAGCGCGCGGCTCATGCCCTGGAGCGCGCCGCCCTCGGTCTGATTCTTGAGCCCGTCGGGGTTCGAGATCGGGCCGCAATCCACGCTGACGATGATGCGTTTCACGGCGACCTTTCCCGTCTCCTGGTTCACTTCCACTTCGGCCATCATGGCGGAGTATCCGTTGTTGCCTTCATAGTTCACGCAGGAAATCCCGCGGCCCGTGGCGATGCCGGTCTTGCGGGCTCGAGGTTTCGGCGACGGGCGCGTGTCCCAGTTTGCCGCTTTCGCCGTGCTCTGCACTACCGCGATCAGACGCGGATCGCTCAGGTGACGCAGCCGGTATTCCACCGGATCGGCTTTCGCCTTCGCGGCCAATTCGTCCATGAAAGATTCATGCGCGAAAGTGTTTTGTACCCGCTGGGGCGAGCGCAACGGTCCTGTCCAGAACGGTGATACTACATTATGGGTCAGCGACCGCTCGCTCTTCACTTTGCCATTTCCACCGCATGTTTCGCCGATACAACCGGCAATATAGGAGGGCATGCCGTTGGTGTTGTTGCTGTAGCGGGTCGGATCGGGCGCGGGCGTTCTCGGGTTGAACTCCTCGGGCTCGAACCCCACGAGAAAGCCCGTAATCACATTTCCGGGAGTGTTCCTCCCTGGCCGGGTGCCCAGCGCCGGAACCCAGCATTCGTAATCCCACGCGGAGATATTGCCCTGGGCATCCAGGCCGCCTCGCTCGTCCATGACGAAGGCGTTTCCGTAACTTTCCCCCCACGCCATCTCGTCTTTTCGCGTGAACTGCACACGAACCGGCTTGCCAACGGCCTGCGACAGCAGCGCAGCATCGTAGGTAATCGTGTCTGCGCCATTGAGCCCATAGCAGCCTGAACCTCGCGTGAAAATCACTCGCAGATTCTCCGGTTTCAGCCCGAGGACCATGGCCGTGGTGCCGCGTGTGTACCATACGCCCTGAGTGGCGGACCAGATGGTGCCCTTTTCGCCCTGGATATCAGCCACCGCGCAGGAGCTGCCCATCGATCCGTGCATCTGGTAAGGATAATGATAGGTGGCCTTCACCACCGTGGCAGCCGCGGATAGCTGCTGCTCCACGTCTTTCGAGTCCACCAGAAGCGTGTCGCGCGTGGGCTTCTGCTTCCGCACATGCTCGTAGAAATCTCCCTGGTTCGGCAGGCCGGAACCGGGAGTCCATTTGACCTTTAATTGCGCGGCAGCCTGGATCGCCTGCCACGGCCTTTGCGTCACCACGCCCACGAAATTCTTCTTCACCACCACCTTCACCACGCCGGGCAGATTCTTCACGGAACTTTCGTCGACACTAATAACGGTGGCGCCCACAACCGGCGGCCGGACCACTTGTCCGTGCAGCATTCCAGGCACGCGCACGTTGTGGACAAACTCAAACTGTCCGGTAACCAAAGCGGGAATGTCCGGGCGGTGTACAGGGGTACCCAACACAGTCCACTCGCTGGCGGGTTTGCGCTTGGCATTCTTGTCGACGATAAGGCTGAACTTCTTGCCCCCGAGCAATTCGCCGTAACTCACTTTCTTCGACGGATCGTTCTTCAGGCTAATCGCGCCATCTGCCGCCATGAGCTGTTCGGCTGGCGCGCCGAGATGGTCGGAACCAAGCTTCACAAGAGTTTCTCGGGCTGTCGCGGCGGCTTGCGCCAGGTTGGCATGATTGAAATTCATGGGGTGCGACTGGCTTCCCGATGTGTAGCCTTCATCCGGGGTATAAGCCGTATCGCAATAGATCAGCTTCACCCGATCAAACGGCACGCAAAGTTCTTCGGCCACGAGCTGGGTTTGCGCCGTTACGATTCCCTGGCCCAGTTCTTCCTTGCCCGTGTATGCCGTCACGCCGCCGTCCGCGGAGATGGCAATCCAGGAATCCACCTGATTCAGCGGCGGAGTTCCCGCGGTTACGCCCTGAAACACCTGGGCCTCCGCTGTGTCCAGCCCCACTCCGAGTCCCAGCACACTGAAGCCGACAATCAGCGCTCCCGATTGTTTCAGAAAATCCCGCCGGGAGAATCCGGCGCGTTTCAGGGCCGCGCGCGCATCAGGCGTCAGCGCCATTCCGTTCGCGGCATTCGATGTTCTATTGCTCATCGTGCCGCCTCCTGCGCGTACCGCTTGATCGCGCGCAGCATCCGTGTATGCGTAAAACAACGGCACAACACGCCGGACATGGCCCGATGTATCTGTTCGTCGGTAGCTTTCGGATTTTTATCCAGGAACGCCTTCGCGGTCATGATGACGGCGTTCACGCAGAAGCCGCACTGGGCGGCCTGCTCATCGATGAACGCTTGCTGAATGGGATGTGGCTTCTCAATGGCGCCCAGCCCTTCAAGCGTGGTGATTTCAGAGCCCGACACCGCTTCCACCGGAGTAATGCAGGAACGGATCGCTCTTCCTTCCAGGATCACTGTGCAGGCCCCGCACTGTCCCAGGCCGCACCCGAATTTCGGTCCGCGCAGCGCGAGATCGTCGCTCAGCGCGTAGAGCAGCGGCGTGGAGGGATCGAGGTCCAGTGTATGCGTTGTGCCATTAACCTTCAGAGTAATTGCGCTCATACTCTAAAGATTAGGTCTGAAAATTGTTTCGGTCAAGCCGCTTGTGCGCACCGCCACGGGTATTCCATGCGCCACGCAACTAATCGCTTTCCCGCGCGGAACGAACGCTTCCTCACACGGATACCCGTGCGATTCCCCATCTGCTGTTCAAGCGCCCCCATTTTCGCCAAGCTCCCACCCATCCAACGGAACACTTCAGAATTCGGGCACTTCTTCAGTTGTAAGCGTTGTAAGTAAGAAGGGTTTGGTAGCGATACCGGGACTCGAACCCGGATTTGAGCCTTGAGAGGGCTCCGTCCTAACCTTTAGACGATATCGCCATCGGTTTGAAAATTAGCAAGGATAGCGCTTCTTGGGCAAGCGCCAGATTAAATTCTACACCGAGCCTTCACTTTAGGAAATCAGCTTCGGCACTTGCCAAATCAGTCTGCTCGATGTTTCGTGTAGGCTTTGGGCCCATGCGCAGCCCGCGTACGGCCGTCAGAAGAGGATTTCACGGAAATTTGCAAGAGGAGATTGCAACTCGGCAATAGTCCAGAGCCGCAAGCCCTGCTCGATCGGTTGTGGCGTGGAAGCAGGCCATTATTCACCGTGGCTGAGAGCGCGGCTGAGAGGATGTCCGAGGTTCCAGGCGCCGTTCTTTCGCCGCGTAGCCCTACTCTCCCCAAATGCTTTCGCTAAGACATTGAGATGTCAGTATTTCTCGATTTCCATCGCTTCTACACCGACTGCGCCAGCTGGTTCCATGTTGCGTTTCGCGATTAACAAAACTATAATGGGTTGCTTCAAGATGGACGTATGTCCAAGTGGGCGCGAGCCCACTTTTTTGTTTGGCTAAAGTGTCCTCCGGGCAGCATTTTCCCGGCAGCGATAGGCGCCACCGATCGAATAGCATGGACTTGGCAAGGATTCGCGAGGCGGCCGAACGGGTGGCTCGTTCGGAGGGCCTTGAGGTATTTGACGTCGAGTGGAAGGTCGGCAAGGATCGCCTCCTGCGGATCTATCTCGACCGGCTCCCCGGACCCGCAAATCCGGAGGGCTTGGGTGTCAGCCACAACGATTGCCAGCGGGTCAGCGAGCAATTAAGCGTGATCCTCGACGTGGAGGATCTGGTGCCCGGCGCCGCTTACATTTTGGAAGTCAGCTCGCCGGGCCTGGACCGAAAGTTGATTCGGCCCGAGGATTACGATCGCTTCATCGGCCGGCGCGCGCAGATTTGGCTGAATGAGCCGGTCGAGAACCAAAAGCATTTCGATGCCCGGCTGGCGGGTTATGCCGATGGCGTCGTGAAGTTGATGGTGCGAGATCGGGAAATCGCAGTGCCGTACGCCGGGATTCGCAAAGCGAACCTGGTAGTCGAGCTGTAGCAGCGCGAGTCTGAGGGAGAGACGGATGGCGAGTCTGCTGTTCCAGACAATCGAGCAGATCAGCCGGGAGAAGCACATCGAACCGGAGATCATCGTCGCGGCCATTGAGGACGCGATGGTGGTGGCGGCGCGGAAATACTACCGCACCGAGGAGGAGCTCCGCTCGAAGTTTAATCCGGATACGGGTCAGATCGACGTGTATTCGGTGCACGTCGTGGTCGACGAAGTTTCCGATCCCCTGAGGGAAATTTCGCTGGCGGAGGCGCGCAAGCAGGTGCCGGACGCCGAAGTCGGCGCCGAAATCACCCATGGCAAACCCACCGACGTACTGGGCAGAATTGCGGCGCAGACGGCCAAGCAGGTGATCCTGCAGAAGGTGCGCGAGGCCGAGCGCGACACCATCTACAACGAATTTCATACGCGCGTCGGCGAGCTTGTGAACAGCATCGCGAAGCGCACCGAGGGCCCCGACTTGATTGTGGACCTGGGCCGCACAGAGGCGCGCCTGCCCAAGCGGGAGCAATCCCGCCTTGAGGCGTACAACGTGGGCGATAGACTGCGCGTCACCATCCGCGCCGTCGAACGCGCCGCCAAGGGGCCTCAGGTCATCGTCTCGCGGGCCGATCCCGCCCTGGTGCAGCGGCTTTTCGAAATGGAAGTGCCCGAGATTTACGACGGCACCGTGCAGATTCGCGCCGTGGCGCGCGAAGCGGGCGAGCGTACCAAAATCGCGGTCGAAAGCCGCGACAAGGATGTCGATCCTGTGGGCGCCTGCGTGGGTATGAAGGGGATGCGCGTCCAGTCCATCATCCGCGAGCTGCGCGGCGAGAAGATCGACATTATCCCGTACAGTGAAGAGACGGTGGCGTTCGCGCAAAAGGCCCTCAGCCCCGCGAAGGTCACGCGAGTGCAAATCGTGGATCCCGAGGAAAAGCGCCTCGAGGTGATCGTCGAGGATACGCAGCTTTCCCTCGCCATCGGCAAGAAGGGGCAGAACGTGCGCCTCGCGAGCAAGCTGATCGGCTGGAACATCGATATCAAGAGCGAGGAAGAGAAACGCCGCGAAATCGAAGCGCAAATGGCCGCGCTCACTGCGCCGGGCACGCCGCTTTTGGAGCTCAAAGGCGTGGGCCCCAAGACCATCGAGAAGCTCGAAGCGGCCGGCATTACCTCGGTCGAGAAGCTGGCGGATATGACTCCCGAACAGCTCGTCGAAATTCCCGGCATCGGCGAGAAAATGGTCGAGAAGATTCATCAGTCCGTCGCTGCCTATTTCCTGGCGCTCGAACAGGGACCTGCTGTCGAAGGAACCGCAGCCGAAGGTGGGCCGGAACTTCTGACGGAGCCCGCCGAAGGGCAGGCAGGGGAACAAATCGAAGAACAAATAGACGGGCAAATGGAAGAACATGTAGAAGATCAGGCCGAGGCAGCGGCCACCGGCCCTGAAGCGCCGGCAGAAGATCCGGAAGCTGGCGAAGAATCGGCGGAGGCGCCTGAATCGTCTGACTCTTCGGCTGGCGAGGAAGAAGAAGTGGGCGCGGAAACCGATATCGCGGGAGCGCCGGAAAATCAAGAGTCGGCTCCGTTGCCTGAAGATGACGAGCCAAGTGCCGAAAAGCCGCAGGGTAATTCTGAGTAGCACCGTCTCGGCAAGCCGGGATGATGAATGGGGGCTAAGAGATAGAAGCTGATGTCAGATGCCAATCAAATTCGCATCAATGAGCTGGCCCGTGAGCTTGAGATCAAGGCCAAAGTCCTGATCGAGTATCTTCCGGAAATAGGCGTCACGGAAAAAAAGACGCACTCCAGTTCCCTTGATGTCGACCACGCAGAACTTGTGCGGAAGCACTTCCTGGGACTCGCTGCCGCAGAAGCGGCCGCCGAAGCGGCCAAGTCCGCGCCGAAGGTCAAGCCCGCGCGACCCGCCCCTGTTGTGGCCTCTCCCGTGCCAACGGCCCCCGCGCCGCATCCGGCAGTTCCTACCGCAGGGGCAACACGACCAGGCACTGTTCCGGGCGCTGCTCCCGCGGCGGCTCCTCCTGCTCCTGCTCCTGCTGTATCGATTCGGCCTCCAGTTGCGCCGTCGCACCCGCCATCGCATGAAGTGACTCCTGGAGCAACAGCGCCAGCTGCGGCCGCGCATCCTCATACGGCAGCTGCAAAACCGGGCGTTGCTCCTGCGGCTGTGCCGCCAGCGTCCCCGGCTGCTGCCAAGCCAGGCACTGCTTCTGCGCCGCCGAGAACCGCTCCGCCTCCGCGCCCCGGTGCTCCGGGCGTCGCGCCGTGGCAACCTCGACCGTCTGCTCCTGTCTCACAACGACCTGCGGCGACAGCCCCTTCTTCCGGGCACCCAGTGTCGCGGCCCTCTGCTCCACCCGCATTCGGCCAACGATATCCTGTGCGGCCGGGCCAGCCGGGCCCCGGCCAAAATCGCCCAGGCGCTCCTCAAGGGATGCGCCCCGCTGCTGCTCCCGGTCAGACCCGGCCGGGAGGTCCGCCGCGGCCCGGTGCTCCGCCATCCAGGTACCCCCAACGCCCAGGCGCGGGACGCCCGGGGCAACAGCAACCCATCGGGAGCCAGAGGCCTGGAGCTACGGGTGCGGGAGCGGTCCCGAAAGCGGAGCCTGGAAAGCCACTGTACGCGCGCAAGCCGCCCGCCGCCCGCGGCCGGCCGATGATCGAAAAACGCTTTGCCGAAGGCGAGCGAAAACTTCATCCGGTGCGAACGCGCGCGGGGATGGGATCTGGCGGGCGAGCGGCTCACGTGGAGCCGGTCGCGCCGGTGCAGCGCGAGCCGCGGCAAATCACCGTCACCGAAGGCATCACCGTCCGCGAACTGGCCGAAAAGCTCGATATTCGCGCCAAAGATCTGCTCAAGACATTGCTCGACCGCGGCATTTTTGCGAGCATCAACCAAGCTCTCGACGTGCCCACCGCCACCAGTCTGGCCGAGGCCTTTAATGGAATCGTGCAGGTGGTCACTTTCGAAGAGCAGCTCGTCCACGAAGAAAAAATCAAGGAAGAGCGCACCGGCAGCCTGCATCCACGCGCGCCGGTGGTCACCGTGATGGGTCACGTCGACCACGGCAAGACAAGCCTTCTGGACGCGGTTCGCGAAACCGAGGTCGCTGCCGGAGAAGCCGGCGGCATCACCCAGCACATTGGCGCCTATGAGGTGCATGTCGGCGATCGACGAGTCGTTTTCATCGACACGCCTGGCCATGAGGCTTTCACGCGCATGCGCGCCCGCGGCGCTAAAGTCACCGACATCGTCGTGCTCGTCGTCAGCGCCGACGACGGCGTGATGCCGCAAACCGAGGAAGCGATCTCGCATGCGCGCGCCGCGCACGTTCCCATCGTCGTGGCCATCAACAAGGTCGATAAACCCGACGCGCAGCCCGAGCGCGTCAAGCGCCAGCTCGCCGACCGCACGCTCATGCCCGAGGAGTGGGGCGGCGACACCGTGATGGTCGAGGTATCGGCCAAGACGAAAAAGAATCTGCCCCGCCTGCTGGAAATGATTCTGCTGGTGGGCGATCTGCGAGAGCTTAAGGCGGATCCCGATGCTCCCGCCAGCGGCACGGTGCTCGAATCGCGCGTGGACAAGGGGCGCGGACCGGTGGCCACCGTGCTGGTGCAGAACGGCACCCTGCATGTCGGCGATGTCTTCGTCGTCGGCGCCGTATACGGCAAAGTTCGCGCCATGTTCGACGATCGCGGCCAGCCGATCAAGCAGGCTGCTCCTTCCACTCCGGTGGAGGTTCTCGGCCTGCAAGGCATTCCCGAAGCCGGCGATCAGTTCCAGGTGGCCGATGAAGCCAAGGCCCGCCACATTGTCGAATACCGTCAGGGCAAGCAGCGCGAAGCTTCTCTCGCCAAGACCGCGTCGGGCCGCTTGACTCTCGATCAGTTGCACGAGCAGCTCCGGGCCGGCGAAGTGAAGGAACTCCCGGTTGTCATCAAGGCGGACGTGCAGGGCTCGGTCGAAGTGCTCAACGAAATGCTGCCCAAGGTTTCGAACGATCAGGTGAAGCTCAAGGTCATTCAGGCCAGCGTGGGAGCGGTCACCGAAACGGACGTTCTGCTCGCCTCGGCTTCCAACGCCATCATCGTGGCGTTCAATGTGCGGCCGGAGCGCAAGGCCGCCGACCTCGCTCAGCGCGAAAATGTGGACATCCGCCTTCACACCATCATCTATGAACTGCTGGACGAGCTGAGGAAGGCCGTGGCCGGATTGCTGGCGCCGGTCATCAAGGAGACCTACCTCGGACGCGCCGAAGTCCGCGACACCTTCCGTGTGAAGGGCGTGGGCATGATCGCCGGATGCTCGGTGCAGGACGGCATCCTCAAGCGCGACGCGGAGGTCCGCGTCCTGCGCGACAATGCCGTGATCTATACCGGCCGGATCGTTTCGCTGCGACGCTTCAAGGACGATGCCAACGAAGTCCGCGCGGGATTCGAATGCGGCGTCGGCATTTCCAATTTCAACGATGTCAAGTCGGGCGATATTCTCGAATGCTTTAAGATGGAAAAGTCGCAGCCCCTCGAAGTGCCGGCTCCGGGGGATCGGGGACGCGCGCCCGACGCCGTGGAAGCAAGGCGAAGTTAGCGCGATAGCGTATCGTTTCCCTTGCGCTCGATGAGGCGGAAATGCCGATCGGCCTCCTCACCCTGGAAATTCACATCTCCGATGCGCGGTCCCTCAAGGACAAGCGGCAGGTCGTGCGCAGCCTCAAAGACCGGCTGCGTGCGCACTTCAATGTGGCCGTGGCCGAGCTCGACTATCAGGACCTTTGGCAGCGGGCTCGGGTCGGCGTGGTCAGCATTTCCGGCGACGGCCGGCATCTCGAAGAATCGCTCGCCACGATCGCCGCGGAATCCGAGCGCCTTCTGGGAAGAGACCTCGTTTCGTGGGAAATCGAATATTTTGAGGATGGCGAATGACGTTCGAGGGGCATCACTCCGGCCATCGCACGGAGCGAGTCGCGGAGGAAATTCGCAACGAAGTCAGTCTGATGGTGGCGGGGGAACTGAAGGATCCGCGCTTGGCCCTGCCCGTCATCGTCACCGAAGTCCGCCTGTCGCCCAATCTGCGTACCGTGCGCGTTTTCGTGCGGCTGGAAGGAGACGAAGAAGAGCGCGCATCGGCGCTCGCGGGATTGAGGGCCGCCTCCGGATACGTGCGCCGCGAACTGATCGACCGCTTGCGCCTGCGCCGCGCGCCCGAGGTGATTTTTACGGTCGACCAGTCGGAAGAATATGGCCGGCACATTGACGATCTTCTGCGCAATCTGAATCAGCCGGAGAAACCCTAGCGGCGTCTCTTCCGCGCTGGCTCGCGGCGCTACCGCGGATGCCGCACCGCAGCCAAGCCTGCAACCCGAAAAAGAAACTCATGCCCAGAATTCCACAGCCTCCTCCCATCGACGGGATATTGGTAGTCAACAAACCGCCCGGACGAACTTCGCACGACGCCGTCGAAGCCGTGCGACGGCTTGTCGGTTTTCGCCAAATCGGACATTTCGGCACTCTGGACCCGCTGGCCACCGGCGTCCTGGTCCTGGCGCTCGGCCGCGCCACGCGCCTGGCGCGTTTTTATGCGGGCCGCCGGAAGCGTTACACCTGCGCCGTCCGCTTTGGGTTCGCTACAGATACCTACGATGCGGATGGAGAAGCGCTCGGCCCCGATAGTTCTCCTGCGCTTGACCCTGCGCAGTTGGAAGCGCTCGCCGCGCAATTTGTCGGCAGAATCCAGCAGATCCCTCCGGCCTTCTCCGCGAAGAAGATTTACGGCCGCCCGGCGCACGAACTGGCGCGGAAGCATAAGCCGGTCCAGCTCCAACCGGTGGATGTGGACGTGTATGAATTTCGGCTCACCGGCGTCGAAGGCTCTGTGGCGCGGTTCGTGGCCGAATGCGGCTCGGGGACCTACATTCGTTCGCTCGCGAACGATTTGGGAAAGCTGCACGGTGCTGGCGCGCACTTGGCCGAGATCGTGCGCACGGCCGTCGGCGAATTCACCTTGGATCATGCCGTCACGCTCGCCGAGCTCGAGCAGGACGCCAAGGCGGGAAAAATTGCGAGCCGCGTGATTTCTCTCGAAAATCTTCTGCTGGACCTGCCTCACGCCACCGTGCTTCCCATTGTCGAAAAGCGGATCCGGCATGGCGCGAAATTCACCGTGCCGCTCGCACAAATTCAGCCGGGCCGGGTGACGGCCGCGCAGGGCGCTCCCGCTCAACTTGATTCCGGGGATTGGAAGCCGTCGCGGTTGCGTGTATTCAATCCGCAAGGCCAGCTCATCGCCATCGCCGAGCCCGTGGTTCCCCGCACCTATCAGCCCGTGCTCGTTCTCGAAGCCGTCCCTTGACGATTTCTGCTCCCCGCACATCTGGCCGGGAGCTGGCGTAATCCTCGAAGAGGTAGAGGTTGCGGTATTGCGCTCGCCAATATCTTCTGCGCGTGGACCGCTTTTACGGCTGCGATTGCGCCGGGGGCGATTGAAAGTGAGAGGATGAGGGGGCGTTCGGCTCCTGAGGATTCGGTTGGGCGGGCGGCCGAGCCTGCGGTGGCTGGCCGGGCAGCGTTCGAGGCAGCCGCTCTGCCGGATTGGGCTGGAATCTCACGGGCGGCGTGGCCGCCGGGCCGGCCGGCCCCTCGAGAGAACCCTGCCCCGCGTAGATCGTGTGGTCCGTGCGGGGCTCAAACCGCACCAGGCGCGGCGTCACCAGGATCAGCAATTCGGTGTCCTGGTTCTGCGCGTTCTGGTCTCCCTCAAACAATCCGATTTCCGGAATGTTCGCAATGCCCGGCGTGCCGTTCAAAATGGTTGTGGCTTGTCGCTGGAGAAGTCCGGCCAGAATCGCGGTCTGATTTTCCTTTACGCGCACCGTTTGCGAAACGGTATCGCTGCTGATCACGGGAATCGTATTGATGCTCGTGCCGCTCAGGCTGCTGAGTTCAAAATCGAGCTGCAGCGTCACTTCATCGTCCGCATGGATTCGCGGTGTCGCCTTCACTTTCAAGCCCACGTCGACGTACTGGACGCCCGGGAACCCGGCGTTCACGAATGGGCTCGAAGAGGGCGGGGAGAAATTCGACGAATCCAAGATCACCGAAACGTTGTTCGAGCCGTTGTTTGCCACTGCCACGTCGGGCCGGCTGTCTCCGTTGAAGTCGGCGGTTGCAAGGGCGACCGGAGTCGTTCCTGTGGGCAATTCAAAGTTCGGCCCGAAGGTCCCGCCGCCGAGATTCAGCAGGACGGAGATGGCATTGTCCGTCTGATCCGTCACCGCCAGATCGGGAAGGCCGTCGATATTATAATCGGCCACCGCAATCGAGGTGGGTCCGGTGCCGGCTGGATAAATTGTCTGCGCTGCAAATGTACCGTTCCCTGTGCTGGTCGTCCCGCCGTTCGCCACCCCGGCCTGGCCGAATAAAATCGATACGGTGTTGTCGCCCTTGTTGGCCACCGCGAGGTCCAGGACGGAATCGCCGTTGAAATCCCCTGTCGAAACCCACACCGGAGAATTTCCCGTGGGATAATCCGTGCCGGTGCGAAACGTGCCATCCCCGTTCCCCAGAAATACGGACACGGTATTGTTGCCTTCGTCCGCCACGGCCAGGTCGATGTGGCCGTCGCCGTTAAAATCGGCGGCCGCGATCGCCGACGGGGTGTAGCCGGCCGGCAGTTGAATCTTCGTCGGCGTCTGGAACGTGCCGTCGCCGTTGCCCTGGTAAATCATGATCGTGCTGTCGCCGTGATCGGCCACGGCCAGATCCAGATTACTCGTACCGCTCGCGTCGTGCAGGTTTGCCGCCACCACGCTCACGGGCTGGCTGCCAGTCGGAAGATCGGTCTTGGCCCCGAACGTACCGTCGCCATTTCCCAGCAGAATCGAAATCGTGTTGTCGTTCTGATTGGCGACGGCGAGATCGACATTTTGGTTGTTGCTCGCGGACCGGAACGCTCCGGTCGCGATCCAGGAAGGGCCTGCTCCAACGGGAAACGTGGTTTGGGTTCCGAACGTTCCGTCCCCGTTGCCCAGCAAAACCGAAACGGTACCGTCCGTGAAATTCGAGACGATCAAATCATCCTCGCTGTTGTCGCGGAGGCTGGCCGTGGCCACGTACGTCGGCCCGGCTCCCGTGTCGTAATTCGTTGTCGGGAAATTCGCCGAGGCGAGCCCCGCAACGCTGGAGCCCGTTCCGGACAGGCTCGCGGAAAACATCGACAGCTCGATCGGTATGCGGTCTCCCACAAAAAAAGTAGCCGGCTCGCCGTCTTCGGCGCGCAGCAGGATGCGCCGCCCGTGCTGCACCAGCGAAAGCATCTCGGAAAAATTGGCCGCCGCGCCCGGCATCGTGGCCAGAAAAGTGGTTTTGCCCCCTCCAAACGCCACCACCGGCGGGAGCAGCGAGTTGGTGTTCAATTGCCCCGAGTTCAGCAGCGAAGTAATTTGGCTCGCGCTCAAGCCCGAAAGCGACGACGGCAGGCCGAATACCTGCGAAATCACGCTGACGAGCCCGTCGACCGATTGCTGCGCTTCCTGAATCTCCTGTGTGTTGAGCGAAAAAATCTGGCTCGTCTGCGGAGGCGTGATTCCGAGCTGCCGCGCGTAATTCCGGTCCACTTCCAGGACTTCCATTTCCAGGATGAGCTGCCCCGTCGGTTTTTGCAGGTCCTCGATTAAATCGCTGGCCACGCCGATAGCTTGCGGCGAAGCCCGCAGGGTGATCGTTCGAGACTCCGTGTCGAGCTGCGCCCGCGTAATCCCCGTGATGTCCCGGATCACCCGCAGCGTTTCGGTCATTTCCTCGGGCGTCTCCGAAGCGGGAAGCAGCACGGTCCGCACCACGGACACGTCATAGTCTTTTCTCTTCTGGGGCGTGTCGTCCGCGACGAAAAAGAGGCGCTTCGTCAGTGGCCGCCAGAATGTTCCGGTCATGTCGCCGAGCAATCGCAGCGCGGTCGGGAAGTCCACGTTCTGCACTTGAAGTCGAACCGGCATCGAACGCAAATCGACGTCGAACGCCACCTCTACGCCGAATTGGCTTGCCACTTCGTCGTAGGCTCCCTGTGTGGTCCCGCGGTAATCGAAATTTTTGGTCCCGGTCTGATAGTCCACCTGGACAGGTCCTGCAAGTTCGACGTCCGCCGGACTTTCTTCGCTGTCCCTCGGCTCGAGCGCCGCCAATTCCGTCAGCCGCTCTCGCACCACCGTATTGCTTGGGTCCAGGTAGCTTGCCTCGAGAAGTTTCTGGCGCGCATCCTTGAGATTTCCTGAGACCGCGTCCCGCTCGGCCAGGTCCACCTTGGCCTGCACCAGATGGCTTCGGGCGATGTCCCGCCGCAACAAATATTCGTGATCATCCGGCGCCCAGTTCACCGCTTCCGAGTAGGCGTCATGAGCCGCTTCCCAATCGCCGGCTTGCTCCGCTCGAAGTCCCCGCTTGTAGGCTTCCTTTGCCTTCTTGGAGTCGGGTTTGAGGCGTGGAGTCGGCGGCGTCTGCGCGCTCTGGTTCGCTCCGGCGGAACGGCTCGTGGCAGGCGAGGGCATTCCTCCCTGTGTCCCTTCTTGTGCCCTTCCTTGTAAACGTCCCTCGGGCACAAGCAGGGCAGCCGCCGCCAGCAAAACCGCCAGGGCTGTCCGAAATAGAGCCGAATGTAAGTGTCGCCGCGTGAACATAGAAACCGCGATACTTTGAGATGCATATTGTACAAGGATTGAGGTACGCTCAGCGCCATTGGCAACATTGAATTTTCTTGATTTTAGGGGATCTGCCCGGATACACTCACTGGTCAGTTGCAACTCTTTGTCAACTGAATACTATGCTCTCCGCTCTTCTGGTCGCGCTGCGCGAAGGCGTCGAGGCCGCTCTGGTCGTCGGCATCGTCCTGGTTTATCTCAACCGCACCGGCCGTCGCGCCCTCACCCGTTACGTCTGGGGTGGCGTCATTCTGGCCAGCCTGGCTAGCATCGCCGCCGCCGTGCTGTTGCAGCGCTGGCAGGTCAGCGAGGACGGCTTCGAAGGCCTGCTGATGCTGGCGGCTGCGGCGCTCGTCGTCACCATGATCGTTTGGATGAACCGCGTCGCGCGGCACCTGAAGCAGGAAATCGAACAGCGCGTCGAGGCCTACGCCCAGCGGTCCACCCGAGCGGCGGGATGGGGAATCGGCGCTTTCGTCTTTCTGATGGTCGTGCGCGAAGGCGCCGAACTGGTTCTCATCCTGCGCGCCGTCGAACTCTCGAGCGCCGGCGTGCAGGTCTGGATCGGCACGGCGCTCGGCATCGGCATCGCCGTCGCCGTGGGCCTTTTCTTCTTTCAGGGTACGCTGCGCATTCCGCTGCACCGCTTTTTCTCCGCCACCAGCGTGATTTTGATGGTCGTCGCGTTTCAACTGGCGCTCACCGGCGTCCACGAGTTGAGCGAGGCCATGTGGATTTGGTCGAGCAAGACGGAAATGGCTACCATCGGTCCCATCGTGCGCAACGAGGTTTTCTTTTTTGTAGTGATCCTGGGAGCGGCGGCCCTGGTCGTGCTGCGCGAATGGTTTGGCGCCAGGCGTCCCGCGGCGGACGCGGCTCTCAATCCCGCCGAGCGCCGCATGCGCGAATGGGAATTTCGGCGGCAGCGCCGCTGGAGCTTTGCGGCGGCGATTTTGTGCGTCGCGGTGGTGCTCTCGCTCGCGGCCGAATTCGTCTATGCCCGCGCCATGAACGCGCCCCAGCCCGCCCGGCTGCTGGTCGCCCGCGATAATCAAGTTCGCATCCCGCTTTCCGATCTCACCGATTCGAGTTTGCATTTTTATTCCGCCAGCGTGAACGACGCGGTGATACGCTTCCTGGTGATCCATCAGACCAATGGCGATTACGCCGCCGCGCTCGACGGCTGCCAGATCTGCGGCTGGTCCGGCTACCGCCAGGAGGGCCAGAACGTCGTCTGCCGCAACTGTGGCGCGACCATCTATATTCCTTCGATTGGCGAGAGTGGCGGCTGCAATCCGATCAAGGTCGTTTCACACGTGCAAGGGGGAGAGGTCATCGTCGATCTTTCGGCGCTCGCCGGCGCCGCCTCAACGATCCACCCCTAAAAAAATGTTTGCCCGCCTGGTGCGAGAATCTTTCGTTCGCAATCCGCGCCGCAAGATTATGACGGCCGCCGCTCTCGTGGTCGGCATGGCCGTTGCCACGGCCACTCTCACCGTAGCCCTCGAAGTAGGCGACCGCATGGCGCGGGAATTTCGCAGCCTTGGCGCGAATCTGCTGGTAACGCCGCAATCGGACACGCTGCCTCTTGAAATTGGCGGCGTCGATTACCGTCCCGTGGACGAAGGCGCCTACCTGCGCGAAGCGAACCTCGGCAAGCTCAAGATGATTTTCTGGCGCCACAATATTCTCGGATTCACTCCATTTCTCGATGTTCCTGCGGTGCTGGCCCAGCCTCAGCCGGATCGAAAATTCACAAGTGAAGCTGGTCCCGCAACCCTCGCCAGTCCCTCGCAGCCGCTTTCCGTGATGGTGGTTGGCACGTGGTTCGACCACGATGTTCCTGTGCCCGACGGCACTCGATTCAAGACAGGCATCCGCCTCACGAATCCCGCCTGGAAAATTCAAGGCCAATGGTTCCACGACGGCGCCAACGAAGCCGTAGTGGGCGTAACGCTCGCCGCCGCTTATCCCGGAGGAATCTCCGCCGGAAAAACAATCTATGTAAACGTGCGGAGCGGAGTGGCGTCTCAGCCGCGGCCGGTCCCGCTCCTGGTCACCGGAATCGTTTCCACCGGCGACGCCGAGGACGATGCCATTCTTGTGCCGCTGTCCGTCGCGCAATCGCTTTCCGGGCATCCCGGTCAGTTCCGCCGGCTTTTTGTTAGCGCGCTCACCAAGCCGGCCGATGCGCTTTCCGAGCGCGATCCCAGCACGCTAACGCCCACCGAATACGACCGCTGGTTCTGCTCTCCCTACATTTCTTCGATCAGCTATCAGATTGAGCAGGTTCTGCCGGGCACGGACGTGCACGCCATCCGGCGCGTCGCGGATACCGAAGGCCGCATCCTCTCGCGCATCAGCACGCTGCTCTGGATCGTCACCCTCGCGGCGCTCGTGGCCGCCGGGCTCGCCGTGGCAGCAACCTCGGCCACCACGGTGCTCCAACGGCGCGACGAAATCGGCATCATGAAAGCCATCGGTGCCACCAACGCGCTCGTCGGCGGAATCTTTCTCGCCGAACAATTGATGCTGGCCATGGCGGGCGGCGCCGTCGGATTCGTTTTCGGCGTGGTTCTCGCGCGCGTTCTCGGCGCAAGCGTGTTTGGCTCGCCCGCGCCGCCGCGTCTGGTGCTCTTGCCCGTCATTCTCGGGCTGGCGGCTATTGTGGCCATTGCCGGCAGCCTTGTTCCCTTGCGCCGCGCGGCCAATTTCAATCCAGCGCCCATTCTGCGGGGCGAGTGATGTTCGCGCGCCTGTTGTGGAGTTTGCTTCGAGGCAGCCGCGGGCGTCTCGCCGTGGCTCTGGTTGCGCTGATCAGCGGCGCGACGGTAATTTCCGGACTCCTGAATCTCAACCTGGATATCGGGCGCAAACTGGCCCAGGAATTTCGCATGCTCGGCGCGAACGTGGTAATTTCCTCGCCTCGGCCGTCGCAGTCGATTGGCTCTTCGGCCGATGCCCCCACGGCGGCGCCGGCGGTGATGGATGCGGCCACCGTCTTGGACGAGATTGGCCTCGTTCGGTCCGGCGATATCGTTGCGGCGCCTTACCTTTATATTGTCGCGCACTCGGCCGGTGCGCCCGTCGTGGTGGCCGGCACGTGGCTCGATGAAGCATCGAAGCTTGCGCCCGCCTGGAAATTTGCGGGGAATAGGGTCGCATCGCGGAGCGACATGACCCAATGCCTGGTGGGACGCAATGTCGCGCGGCAGTTCCGTCTCGCTCCGGGCTCCGATCTTGCATTGAGCTACCTGGGCCGAAGCGTTCATCTAAGAGTGGCGGGCATCGTTGATGCGGGCGATACTGACGACAATCAAGTGTTCGTCAATCTGCCCGTCGCTCAGGCGCTCGCAGCGCTGCCTGGAAAGATCGAACTCGTCCAGTTGAGCGTGGGAGGGACGTCCGCTACCATTGCCCAATCCGTAGCGCAGCTTGCCGCGGCTCTTCCGGGGTACGACGTACGCCCCATACGGCAGGTGACGGAGGCGGAAGGTCAGTTATTGAATCGCACGCGCTTGCTGATCGTCTCCATGGTGGTGCTGATTCTGGTGCTCACGGCGCTGTGCGTGCTTGCCACCATGGCGGCCCTCTCCATGGAGCGGCGCGAGGATGTGGGATTGATGAAGGCGCTCGGCGGCTCGATCTCCCGCATTGTAGGATTGTTCCTCGCGGAAATGGGCGTTCTGGGCGCGGCGGGCGGCTTGATCGGCTGCATCGCCGGTATGGCTCTTTCGCGCTGGATGGGCGAGCGCGTGTTCGGCGCATCCATTACGCTGCGCTGGGAGATTGTTCCGCTCACGATTGCGCTGATGGTGCTGGTGGCTCTGGCCGGTGCGCTGCCGTTGCGCCTGCTGGGCAAGGTGAAGCCGGCCGTTATTTTGCGAGGCGAGTAGTGGCGACGCTGGTAAAAATCGAGAACCTGCGAAAAGAGTTCGGCAATGTGCGCGCTCTCGATGGCGTCTCGCTGACCATCGAGGAAGGCGAATGGATCGCCATCATGGGCCCCTCCGGCTCGGGGAAGACCACCCTCATCAATATTCTCGGCGGGCTCGACACCCCGACCTCCGGCCTAGCCTTGGTGGATGGCACCGACGTGGCGCGGCTCGACGAGCGCGGGCTCACCCGCTTCCGCGCCGAAAAGATCGGCTTCATCTTCCAGCAGTTTCATCTGGTGCCCTATCTCACCGCGCTTGAAAATGTAATGCTCGCCCAGTATTTTCACAGCACCACTGACGAAGCCGAGGCCAGCGTCGCGCTCGGCCGCGCTGGCCTCGCGGACCGCCTGGAACACCTGCCTGCCCAGCTCTCCGGCGGCGAGCAGCAGCGCGTTGCCGTGGCTCGCGCCTTGATCAATCACCCTAAGCTCATCCTCGCGGACGAGCCCACCGGCAATCTCGACGAAATGAACCAGACGAAGGTCATTCGCCTGCTTCGCGAGCTTCATTCCGAAGGCCACACAATCCTAATGGTCACCCACGATCCCTCCATCGGGCAGCTCGCGGACCGGCGGATCGATCTCGCGCACGGTCGCCTCGCGCAGATCGCCGAATTTTCCTCGGAATTGGAAGTTCGCTTCGACCACCTCCTCGAGCAAGTCTGGATTTTCGGTGAAGAAGGTGTCACGCCGGAGCTCAGCCGCATCCAGCAGAACGGCATACCGGAATCCGCCAAGGTCATCGCTCGCCTCACGGATCTGGGCCTGATCGAGGTTCGCGACAGTGAGGTGGCCCTCACCGCGCACGGCGAGAATCGTGCCCGCGACATCGTTCGCCGCCGCCGCCTCGCCGAGCGCCTTCTCACCGACACTTTTTCAGTGGCCGAATCGGAAGCCGATTCGCACGCCTGCAAGTTCGAGCACATCATCAGCCCTGAACTTGACCAGCGCATCTGCACTTTTCTCGGCCATCCCAGGACGTGCCCTCACGGCAACCCCATCCCTCCCGGCCGCTGCTGCCCGTCCCACTGAACACCCGCTCTTTCAGCTCTATTCCGCGGGGAACAACCGCCGTTCCCCGCTTCTTAGAGATACGTCACTGAAGCGATTACCAGAGGAGCTTTAGGCCCAGCTGGATTGAGCGTGGCCCTCCGCTCCCCAGCACTGGGTTGGGAGCCACCTGATCGGGAGTGCCGCAACCGCAGCCGAAGGTGGATGTGGCGGAAGGATCGTTCCAGCCGGGTGCTGCCGGCCCTCCTGGGTTGGCGAAGGAGGGATGGTTCAGGACATTGAAAAACTCGGCGCGGAACTGCGCGCTCAGACGTTCCGTGAATTTCCAGTTCTTGGCAACCGCCAAATCCCAGTCGCGGAAGCCCGAGTCGCGGAAGATGCCGCGGCCGGCGTTTCCGACGGTTCCCGCTGCTGGAGGAACGAGGACGGAACTGCCCTTCATATAGCAACCGTATTGCTGGAGATCTGCCAGGGCTGCGTGAGCCACGCAAGCGGCTGGGAAATTGGTGGTGAAGTACGGAATTGGAGTCGGTCCCGAAGTGAAGTCAGACCGGTTGCCAAAAAAATTCCACGGTTGGCCGTAAGTGGCAAGGTCGTTGATCTGCCCGTTCTCGGCAAAATCGTTGCTCATGTCCGTCGGTTCCCAGGGCTGACCGGTTTGGACCGTCACGATATTGCTAATCGACCAACCTTCCAGTAGCTGCCCACGCGAACTCCTTCCGGGAAGTTCGTAGGTCGCCGAGAAGGTAAAGCGATGCCGGATGTCGAACGGGCTATTCCCATACAAGAACCTGGGATTGTTGCTATCCGGTGGGACGAAAAAGCCATCCCAATTGCTCGAAGCCTCGTCGAGCGAGTGGGCCCAGGTATAGCCGGCTAAAAAGGACAGCCCGTGGCTGGCTCGTTGAGTAAGAGTCAGTTGCAGGGCATTGTAGTTGGAAAAGTCTATGTTTTTGAGTTCGGCTATCTCTCCCAGGTATGGGAACTTACTGTACTGAAATATGGCCGGGCCGTCTGAGGATTAGCGGAGCCGAGCGGCGGTTGATTGATGTCTTGCAAGCCCAGCAGCTTCGTACCATGGGTGCCGACGTAGCCGGCCTGCAGGGAAAGATTGTTAGTGAAGGCTTGCTCTACGTTCAGAGTCCAGGTAGTGATGTACGGAGAACGGAGATTCCGGTCCGCGGACTCGATATTACAGGGCGGCGGGTCCGAAACGGACGTTGCGCTGCCCGCCGGGGTAAAGGCCAGTCCGTCGCCACATGAGACGGCAGCGATACTGGACGGGATGATTGGGCCGCAATTGGTGGTGAAAAGACACGCGGAAGTCTGCGCTTGCCAGCCCGCATTTAGACCGTTGGTGCCTTTTATGCTGACTTGGGTTACCCCCACCGTGCCGAAACCTGCCTGCGTCACCTGGGCGCTCGTGCCACTCACGCACGGATCCGTCGAACAGTAAACGTTCGTGGCCCCGGTGGGGACGCGGCTCAATCCCAGTGCATTGGCAAGGTCGGCGAAGGTAGCTACAGGTGCATACTCGTACATGACGCTGCCGCCGGCGCGGACAACGGTCTTCCCATTGCCGCGTACGTCCCAAGCCAGGCCGAGGCGCGGCGAAAAATTGTTGTGGTCGCCGTTAAGTGGAGAAGATATCTGGTAGCCCACTTGCAGCAGCCCCGTGGGTGTGGTCGGGTCGAAGTTGCCCAGCAGGTTGTTACGTTCCTTAAGCACCGTCATCAATTCGTAGCGCAGGCCCAGATTCAGCGTTACTCTCGGAGTAATGCGCCAGTCATCCTGAACGAACGCTGCGTATTGCTGATCGGAGAAATGCCGCGTGGGATCGCCAACCTCAAGAGCGGACACACCTGAATTGCCGCTCCTCATCACGCCTTCCAGAAATTGCGTCAGATTCTGGAACCGGAGCCTGCCTTTGCCATTCGAGCTGATAAACGATGTGACTTCGTTGCGAATCACCTCGCCGCCGAACATGAAGCTGTGATTGCCGTGCAGGATCGAGACATGATCGAGAAACTGCAAGCGGCCGAATGTTCCGCCAAGCACAAATGAACAAACTGGAGTTGTCTACTCGTCAATATAAGTCCGCCGGATTCGACGAGAACCAGCCGCGAGTTTCCTGTGTGGCTGCGACATGCTCACCCACGCGCTCAATGGCGATGACGGACGCTACGAACAATTCCTCGTGCTTCCTGAGCGACGGGTTCATTGTGGGCAGCGTCACGGCTGAGGGGAACGGACCATCTTATCTTCCAGATCGCCTTCCAGCCTGTCGAACGTGGCGCGAATTTGATCGAGCGAGGGTGCCCCCGGCTGCCCCTTCAATTCGAGCACAAGCGAGACCGGCTGGAGCGCACCTGCGAATGCATCGAGAGCTGCATCCCAATCGATGCTGCCGTCATAAGGGAGAAGATGCTCATCCTTTTCTCCATGATTGTCGTGAATGTGGGCGGTGACGACAAGCTCGCGCATGGCCTCGAACCCTTTTACGGCTCCATCTTCCATATGGGCGTGGCCGATATCGAAGCAGAACTTCAGATCGTGCAAATGCGTCTCTTTCACAAGATTCCGCAACGATTCGGGCGCGCCGAGTTCATCGGGCGTGTTTTCCAGCGCGATGGTGACGCCGCGCGCCTTGGCGAAGATGACGAGGTGCTCGAGCGAATTGAACGCCGCATCCATCTTGCGCGGGTCCGCCGTCTGGTGGCGATGGCCGAGGTGCTGGACCAGGAAGCGAAACGGAATCCGCTCCGCGACGTCGATGGCGCGCTTGACCTCGTCCATGGCGTCAACGCGCCGAATCCGTTCGGGATCGCAGATCGAGATCGGCGTACCGCTCTCACGGGCAGGCGCAAGATCGCGCTCGGTTGGCGAATGCAGCGCGTGCATCGCGAGACCGTATTCCCCAATAGCATCGGCCAGTTCGCCCACTGCCTGGGGTGATCGATACCTGAAATGCACCGGAGCGCAGAATACTTCGATGGCTGGAATATCCGCGCGCGCGATTTCCGACAGAAGCAATCGCGTCAACGGCTGGTTAATATACCTGTACGTGGAAAGGATGCGTTGCATCGTCCCTCGGTTCAGAATCAGGATGTTCGGTGGAAGCTGCTGTGCCGTCAATAGGTGGCATTCATGAACCGGTAATAGCCTTCTCAATTTTCGGTGTGTAGGAACCAGGCACAGCGCCAAAGGCGATGCTCAACCGGTTCCAGGCATTGATGGTGATGATCGCCATAGTTAAGTTCACCATCTCCTCCGGAGTGAACTGTTTTGTCGCCCTTTCGTAGACGTCCTCCGGCGCGTGCCGTTCCGCGATTAGTGTAACTCCTTCGGTCCACCCAAGGGCGGCCCGCTCGCGCTCGGAATAGAACGGGGTCTCCTCCAGGCGTTCAGTGCATACAATCTCTGTTCGGTTTCTCCGAGGGCTCGGGCATCTTTCGTATGCATATCGATGCAGAAGGCGCATCCGTTGATCTGTGAAGCTCGTGTCTTAACGAGTTCCATTAAAGAACGCTCAAGGCCGCAAGAGTCCACGTACTGCTGAAGTCCATACATCGCCTGAGCGGCCTTTGGTGCCACTTTATAGGCATCTAATCTTGATTGCATTTTCACACCTTCATTTCGTGGGCAGAGAAATTATATCGTAACCCGATCTGCGCCGAGTCCATACAGAATGGCATTGTATGACAGGCCTGAGGCCGGGGTACAATTGCGGCCATCCGGAAAGGCTCAGCCTGTCAAAGAGGGCTGGAAGCTCGGCATCCATGCTTCAGCGTGCACGGAACTGGTGTTCACCGACTGCGAAGTGCCCGCGCAAAACCGCATCGGGAATGAAGACGAAGGCTACAAAATTACGCTTTCCACTCTCGATGGCGGTCGCGCGGGCATCGCCGCGCAAGCCACGGGCATTGCGCAAGATTCGATGGAATCAGCGCTCGCGCAGCAGCGCCACGCCTTTGGTCATCCCATTGCCGACTTCCAGGCTATTCAGTTCATGCTTGCGGACATGGCCACAGAAATTGACGGAGCACGTTTACTCGTCAGGCGCGCAGTCTGGAATCAGGATTCGGGCGCGAGATTCACGATTGAGGCATCGATGGCAAAACTATTCACGAGCGAGATGCCACGCGGGTGGCACACCGGGCTATGCAGATTCACGGAGGATATGGCTACAGCCGCGAATATCCGGTGGAGCGGGCCTACTGGGACGCGTATCACTGAGATTTATGAAGGCGCGAGGGAAATCTAGCGCCTGATCATAGCGGGCGAGTGTTGCTGAAAAATCGCTGATGCGTGCCAGCCGTTGTCGCGGCTGGCAGTCGCTCGATTTGTTCTGAGGCTTCTTCCTCACAGGCTCACTTGCGCCAAGGCCTCAGTGTATCCTGTCGTTATGCTGGAGCTCGACTGTAGTCAGGAATTCGACGCGTCGCGCGACACGGATTTCTTTGCGACCCTACCATCGCGCCCAGCGGTATTCCTGCTGGAGATGGCTGATGCTAGCGCCCGGCCCTATCTTGCGAAGGCGGCCGATCTTCGCCGTGCCGCGCAGCGCCTCTTGCTCCCACCGGAGATGCCATCGCAACGCCTGAACTTGCGCGGCGTGGCGGCGCGAATTCGCTATCGACTCACCGGCTCGAAATTCGAGCAAACGCTGGCGCTTTATCAGCATGTACGGGCGCATTTTCCTCATCGCTATCGCGACTTGCTGCGGCTGAGGCCCCCCGCCGTGCTGAAGTTGAATCTACGAAACGAATATCCACGGTGTTACGCTACGCGGCGCATTCATGCCGACGGCTCCTTTTATTTCGGGCCATTTCCGTCACGGCGTGCAGCGGAGGCGTTTGGCGAGAGTTTTCTCGATCTCTTCAAAATGCGCCGGTGTCAGATCAAAATTCGTCGCGACCCGCAGTTTCCCGGCTGCATTTATTCGGAGATGAAGATGTGTCTTGCTCCCTGCTTCGCCAGCTGCACGAAGGACGAATACGACGCCGAGGTCGGCCGGGTGCTAGAAGCGTTGGCAACGGCCGGCGCAGCTCTTACCGAGAAAATGGAGTGTGAGCGCGAAGCGGCCAGCGAAGCGCTCGATTTCGAACTTGCCGCCGCGCTGCACAAGCGGCTGGAAAAAGCATCGTTGGTACTGCGAGGCTTGCCTGAACTCCCTCGAAGGATCGAGGCGCTCGATGCCGTAGTTTTGCAACGCGCGGGGGAGAAAAAAACGATCGTTCTGTTTCCCATCCGCGCAGGCATCCTCAGCGAGCCTATCTTTTTGCGGTTCGGTGAACTCTCCAGCCAGCCGCGGTCTGTGGAAGCGATTCTGCGAGCAGAATTGGACCCGACCGCGAAGATTGACACTCATTCAGCAGGTACTGAACACACTCTAAACGCGGACGCGGAGAACTGTCGGATTCCCACCGGCTCAGCCGGTGAACACCGAAGACGGTACGGGCTGCATACAGCGTCCGTGGAGCTGCCCGAGCACCTGTCACTCATTGCGCGCTGGTTCTATTCGAAGCCGCGCGAGGGTGAAATCTTCTTTCGGGAAGCAGAGTGGCCCTACCGCAGGATATTGCGTGCCTGCAGCCGGTTGCTGGCACCCGCCGCGGTTCCTCAGAGTGGAAGGAAAGCATCGCCGCCTCAGTCCTGAAGCGAGCAAACTTGTCCACAATTGGCGCAAACGCAATTCGATTACATCGTACAATCAAAATTAATGTCTGAAACGACCACAACAAAGGCTTCTCCCGCCCCCGGGCTGCAGGATCGCTCGCGATTTCACGATATGGTGCGGTCGCTGAAGTACCGCAATTTCAAGCTCTTCTTCGGCGGCCAGATGATATCGCTGGTGGGCACCTGGATGGACAACATCGCCGAAGCGTGGCTGGTCTACCGGTTGACCGGGTCGTCGCTCCTGTTAGGGACTGTGGCGTTCGCCGCCCAAATCCCCATTTTTCTACTGGGGCCGATCGGCGGACTTGTCGCGGACAGGTTCAACCGGCGCAGTATTGTAATCGCAACGCAGACTTCCTCAATGGTTCTAGCGTCCATTCTTGCGTTTCTAACGCTTACGAAACGGGTGACCGTGGGAGAAGTCATCATGCTTGCGGCTTCGATAGGCACCGTAAACGCTTTCGACGTTCCGGCCCGGCAGTCATTCCTGGTTGAAATGGTGGGCCGAGAAGACTTGATGAACGCGATCGCGCTGAATTCATCGATGTTCAACGGCGCCCGGGTGATTGGGCCCGCCATCGCGGGAATATTGGTGGCAAGCATTGGTGAGGGCTGGTGCTTTTTCGCGAATGCAGTGAGTTACATCGCCGTGATCGCCGGCCTGCTCATGATGAGAATCGATCGCACGCGCATTGAAAAGCATACCGCGTCACCATTGGAGCACATCGTCGAAGGGTTCCGCTTTGTGAGCCGGACCGCACCGATCAAGGCGTTGCTGCTTCTGACGGGGCTCAACAGCTTGGCGTCGTTGCCGTATACGGTGTTGATGCCCATTTTTGCGGCGCGCGTCCTTCACGGAAACGCGAGGACGCTCGGTGTGCTGATGGGAGCCACGGGAATCGGCGCATTAACGGGCGCGCTCATGCTTGCTTCGCGCACGAAGCTGCAGGGGCTGGGCCGTCTGGTTGCGATCGCCTGTGGCAGCTTTGGAGGGTGCCTGATTCTGTTTTCGTTTTCGCGATCGTATCCTCTCTCCGCGTTTCTTCTGGTGCTCGTGGGATTCTCCATCATGGTGCAGATGGCTTCGACGAACACGCTGATTCAGGCGATGGTACCGGACCGGCTGCGTGGTCGAACAATGGCCGTTTACTCGATGATGTTCCTGGGAATGGCGCCCATCGGTGCACTTCTGTCGGGCGCTGTGGCCAGCCGCATCGGCGCGCCATGGACGGTCGCGATCGGCGGAACTATTTCCATTGGGGGGGCTTGTATCTTTGCAGGAAATCTCCCGAAAATCCGCGTGCAAGCCCGTGAACTGATTATAGCCCAGGGTTTGGCGGGCGGCGAACCGGCACAGGAAATGAACACGGGCGGCGTCTAAAGAGTTGCCCACTCGGAGTTTCCCGTTGGGCTCGTTCTGCTATGCTGCGCGCGCATTCATTCGCCGCAGGAAGCGAGGCACGAATGCCATCACCCTCACCCGACGATAGGGCGCTCGCCCCCGGATGTGCCACCGCGCAAGACACGCTGCGCTATGCGGCGCGATTCCGAGAGCATGCGGCAGCCGGCCATTTTCGCGAGACGCCGGGAGGCCTTGTTTTGTCGTCCATCGGGATCGGAACATATCTCGGGGAAGCGGACGCGGCCACCGATGCGGCGTACACAGGCGCGATCATCGCCGCGGTAGAAGGCGGGGTGAATGTGGTGGACACGGCGATCAACTATCGTTTTCAGCGCAGCGAACGGTCGGCCGGCGCGGCGTTGAAGAAGCTTCGGTCGAAGGGCTATTCACGCGAAGAAATCGTTCTGTGCACGAAGGCTGGCTTTCTGACGCCGGATGGCGAAATGGCTGCGGATCCGAACGAATATTTTTCGCGGGAGTTCCTTTCACGGGGGGTGTTTAACCCGGAGGATATCGCCGCAGGCTGCCACTGTATGACACCGCGCTACCTGGAAGACCAGCTTGAGCGCAGCCGCCGGAACCTGGGTGTGCAGTGCTTGGACGTGTTCTACCTGCACAATCCAGAAACGCAATTGAGCGAGGTTCCCGCCGGTGAATTCCGAAAACGAATTGCAGCAGCATTCACGTTCCTGGAATCCGCCGTCGCCGCCGGAAAGATCGGAGCGTACGGCCTGGCGACATGGAACGCATTCCGCGAGAACCCACAGTCGCCCGGCTATCTTTCGCTCGAAGATATGGCAGAACTCGCCGTGGAAGCTGGCGGCCAGAATCATCACTTCCGATTCGTGCAATTGCCGCTGAACCTAGCCATGCCGGAGGCGCTCACGCTAGCCAATCAAAAGGTGGGGGACCGAACGATGGCGATGGTACAGGCAGGACGAGTCCTCGGGATCACCCTGGTGGCAAGTGCGGCGCTATTGCAGGGACAGCTCACGAAGAACCTTCCGCCGCACATGCGGCAAGCCCTCGGACTGGAAACCGATTCCGCGCTGGCGCTGCAATTCGTTCGTTCCGTTCCCGGTCTCACGACGGCGCTTGTCGGGATGAGCCAGATCGGGCACGTGGAAGCAAATCTGGCTCTGGTCGATGTGCAACCCGCGGCACGCGACGAATTCCTGAAGCTATTCGGAACGAGACCCTAAAGACGAAGTTGCTCCGGTCGTGGGGGGGAATCGATCATCGAGCCAAGTGCCGATGGCAATGCTCACTTCACTAAGTCTGCCCGTGAAAAAATGGTCCGCGTCTTCCACGATGACCAGCCGCTTCGGACCAGTAAGCTCGGCGAACAGGGCTTCGATGTTCTCCCGCGACCCGAATTGGTCGTTTCCGCCCTGAATGAGCAGCTTCGGTTTAACGCAATCGCGTAAATAGCTCACATCCGACTTGTCGATTGGAAGTCCGAGGCCTACGAGGTCCGCAACGCGTGTATCGTCACAACCGACTCGCAAGCCCACCCACGAACCGAAACTGAACCCCGCGAGCAGAATCCGCCGGTCGGGATATTGTTCTGCCAGATAATCGAGCGCTGCGCGGACGTCCTGTCGTTCTCCCCAGCCGCGGTCATGCTCTCCTGCACTGAGCCCGGCGCCGCGAAAATTGAATCTCAGCACGGGCACGCCGTGGCTATGCAACGCCTTAGCTGCCTGAAAGACTACCTTGTTGTGCATCGTACCGCCAAAGAGCGGATGCGGATGGCACACGAGCGCGACCATTTCGTGGTTGGTCCCGGGCGTAGTCCAGAGCAGAGCCTCGAGACGGCCCACCGGTCCTGCGATGAAGAAATTGCGATGAAAGACATCCGCCATGAGCGTCAAATCCTAGAACAAATTCGGCGTAGCCGTCCCAACTCCACGTATCCAAATACTTCTGACGTTTTGTTTATCCGCTTGAGAGCTTGGCAGGCCTCGCGCCTTGGTTTGATTCTACTGGTCTTACTGGATTCGTCCATTGCGTTATAAAGCATGCTTATTCTTTAAGATGATGTTACGAACGCGCAACGCCGCACTACCAGATGTAGAGCATATTCACGCAATTATCCAACCATACGTCCACGAAGGTGCGCTGCTTCCTCGGAGCATCTCCGAACTGTGCGAAAACGTTCGAGATTTCGTCGTCGCGGAAGAGGACGGCCGAATCCTCGGCTGCGAAGCTCTCCATCTCTACGGGGATGCACCTTGCCGAGATCCGTTCGATCGGTGTTCCGCCGCAAAGTAAGGGACGCGGAGTTGGCCGGTCTTTGGTAAACGCTCTTATGGAGGAAGCGCGACGGCACTTGGTTACTTGCCTCTGCCTATTCACCGGGACGCGAGAGTTTTTCGGGCGAAATTGTCCGGAGAGAGATGCTGCCCGACAAAATCTACAAAAACTGTGTTCATTACTTACGGATTGCGATGAGATAGCTATGGTGAAGGGCACGATTCCCGTGAACAAGAATGGTTGCACGACCCCCGCATTTCGATTCCCTTAGTGCAACTGAAATCCTGAAGTCAATGCGACCGCGTTTCCTCATGCTCAACCGCATGCTCCACTGCGGTTACATCTTGAAATGCAGACCGTGAAGCTGGTCCACCAAAATGGACTTGCCTGAAGAGGAGAAAACGGGTTAAAACAACCGGTTCTGCCCTCATTCATTGACCGGTTTTGAAGTGACCCCGAGAAACTTTGACCATAGCTTTGGCAACGCAAAACACAGAAGATCTGAAGATCAGGGAATTTCCATTCCCTATCTTTCCCTGCTAATTCCCTGTTCTGATTTGGTTTGAGCTATTTCCCCAGGCGAACCCACCATATAAGCCGGGACTCGCGCCGGGGAGGCTTAAATCACGCGAGGGAAATTCCCTGTATTTTCCCTGTTATAGGCATGTGGGGAAGCGAGCCAGAGAAAGGTTCGCGGGCGACCTGCATCCACCGCCAACCAGTCTCCATCTTTCTCTGATTGTCCGACAGTGAGCGAAAAGCGGTATTTTTCGCCCAAGATAGCGATGATTTTCCTGCAGTGTGTGCCTATCGGAGGATTCTGGCACTCAAACTCTTAAAAAAAGCTGCGGTATTTTCTCTCAATTTGTTGTCGAGTTGCACTGACAGTAGCTGACCGGGCCAGAGGCACGACGTGGACTCTGACCACCGACCAGGCGGGCGCGTACAATGCGACCAACCTGACTCACAGCAGATACACGGTGCAGGCTGTGCCTTCGAACGCCAAAACGTTATTCTGAAAGTCAGCGGGAGCATCCGCGCGGACGTAACCCCTCAGCCTGGGAAGCAGACGGTGACGCTAGACCCCAGACATAGACGAGAAACGTGAATACGGGCCTCCCGAGTTGTTGCGCGAGCTGAAACTCGGCACCCGTATAAGTCAGTCCGGGGTTATCAGGGATCAGGTAACCAGCCGACGATCAGTACTACCGCATCCGGCAGCCGTAGCTGCTCAAGACAAACCTCCAATGAGACGACGGCTCAGACACAAAGAGTTCCATTCCCAAGGAACTAGTGGCCTGTACCAACTGATTGTGTACTGATATGGCGCGATGGATCGGTATATTTCCATTTCACGGTGCGGGACGATTTGTTGTACTGACGGATGTATCGCAAGAGCTTTCTCTTCAGATCAGAA
>Ga0307372_10001989_pt1 | contig 34541 bp, 44 predicted proteins | sample OX1MG_FD_202533 | JGI IMG/M metagenome (GOLD analysis project Ga0307372, IMG submission 202533) | Soil microbial communities from Risofladan, Vaasa, Finland - OX-1 | ecosystem: Environmental > Terrestrial > Soil > Coastal area > Acid sulfate soil | place: Finland: Risofladan, Vaasa | collected... | reverse complement strand
CGCCGTCGCGACAACGGCGACAAGATCCACACCGTGCGAATCCTGTTCACCGTGGAGTTGGCGGGCGGCGAACTCCACCACGAGGTGCACGGCACGACCGACCACGCCGCGTGGTTCGAGCTCTCCGGCTTAGAGAATATGAACATCGCCGAATACGCTCAGGCGGCGATCGCTTCGGCTCAGGGAAAGTAGATCGCCGGCATCTCGCGTTTCAAGAACTTGCCCGCAGCGTTTCTCGTGAGCGGCGCGTCAGTGAAGATGACCCGAGTCGGGATCTTGAAACTCGCGAGCCGTTTCTGCAGGTGGGCTCGCAACTCGTCCTCGGTGAGGTGTTGACCGGGCTTCAGGTACACCGCGCTAGCCACGACTTCGCCGAGGCGTTCGTCCGGCAGACCGAAGACCGCCGCCTCGTAGACCGCCGGGTGTTCGTAGATGGCGGCCTCGACTTCGGCCGAATAGACGTTCTCGCCGGCACGGATGATCATGTCCTTAACCCGGTCCTCCACGTAGAGGTAGCCATCGTCGTCGATGTGACCAAGATCGCCCGTTCGCAACCACCCGGCGACGAGAGCATCGGCCGTTGCCTCGGGCTCTCGCCAGAAGCCGCGAATGAGCGTCGGCGACTTCAACCAGATCTCGCCGCTTTCATTCGGCCCGAGGGTGCGAAACCCTTCGTCGCGAATCTCGACATCCATGACCAGCGTGGGGACCCGACCGGTGGACGTCGGATTGGTCACGTAATCGTCGCCTTCGATTCGCGGTCCGTAGGCGTTGGTCTCGGTCATGCCGTAGCCGAGCGTTGGGCGCCCCTTCGCGAATGATCCATCGACCAGATTGACCAGCGCCGGTGGCGCCGGGGCTCCCCCGCCACCGACCGAGGACAGTGACGAGGTGTCGTAGTCGGCGAAGTGCGGCGACTCGACAAGGTCCCAAGACTGAGTCGGCACACCTACGAACGTCGTCACCTTTTGACGCTCGATCAACTGCAGCGCTCGCTCCGGCTCCCAGCGATACATCATCACGAGCTTCACGTGCCAACAGAAACAGGTCATCATCACCGGGATACATCCGGTCACGTGAAAGAGCGGAACCACCAAGATGAAACATGGCGGCAGGTCGCTGCCCGACTCGTCCGGTCCTCGTCGAGCCATTTGCACGGCGACTCCCGACGAGAAGGCCAAGACGGTTTGACAGATGGTCTCGTGAGTGGAGACTGCTCCCTTTGGCAAGCCCGTCGTTCCCGAGGTGTAGAGAATCGTCGCATCCATGTCGGGACGGAGTTCTACGTCGGGCATAGGCGCGCCGCGCTCGACCACTTCGGGCCAGTGTTCGACATTCGGTGCCAGTGGCGCAAGCGTGTCAAGTCGCACACCCAGTATCCGCACGTTCGCGCGTTGACACGCTGCGACACAGCGTTCAATCCGCTCGCTGTCGCCGATGAGTACCGACAGCTCCGCGTCATTGATCGCGTACTCCATCTCCTGTTCGGTCCACCAGGCGTTCATGGATACCGAGATGGCGCCAATCGAGAGTATGGCGGCGAACGAGATGATCCACTCCGGATAGTTGCGCATCGCGATGCCGACCCGATCGCCCGGCGCCACGCCAAAGTGGTGAACCAGCGCGTGGCTAAGGGCGTCCACCTCCACCATCACTTCGCCAAAGGTCCACTCCTCATCCTCGTAGACAATGAAGGTCTCGTCGAGTCCGCGTGCCGTGTCGAAGAACTCTCGGAGAGTGGACGGCGCGTTCTTGAACATCCGATTGGTGACGCCGTCGCGTTCGACGTTGATGACCTCGAAAGGACTGCCGGGCGCGCCAACTTCGGCGTTCGCCTCTTGAAAACTCAGTCCCACGGGGACCCTCCTAGCTGTTGCCAAATACTAATTAGGGCAATGATGCCCATCGTGCACCGGTGCACTTACGTGACCGCGCTAGTACTAAAGGAGAACTGAGATTTACGCGAGTACGACGGCCGCGGCGGCAGCTTTTTGGGCCATCCGCTCGACGCCTTCGCCTAACTTCGCGACGAACTCACTCAGTTCTTGTCGGGCCTTCTCGGCTTCGGCCGAGAGACCGGCCAGGTGGTCAACATCCCACAGTCCCAGTACCGGGTCGAGCACATCACGCAGGAACTGCTTAAGGCCGTAGATGCCTTCTCGAGCGATGCGCACCGCGTGACGAGTGAAGCTCGGAATACCCGTGCCCGGCATCGCGAAATCGCGTACCTGCTTGGCGACAGCGATCATCATGGTCGAGGGGTCGATGGCGAAAGCGGCGAGCGTAAGGTCGCGGTAGAACAAAAAGTGCTTGGTCTCGTCGCCGGCGATGAGGCCCAGCACGTTGCGACCGATCTTGTCGTCCTTGGGTAGTTTCGCTCCGGTGTTGCGGTGCGCGATCTGGGTGGCGCGCTCTTGGAATGACACGTAGGAGATGAGTTCGGCCATGTCCTTGGGCTGGGGCACCTCACCCTTCTTCATCTGGACCCGACGGCCGTCTTCGAGCATTGTCGGGTCGATGCAGCGGCTGATGTGCACCCAGTCACGCATGACCATGGCGTGACGATTCTCTTCCATCGTCCACTGGTGGTTCCAGTCAAGGATGGGATGACCTTGGGGAGCGTGGCTCATCAACGTGTGCGTGTAGTAGGGCAGGTTGTCTTCGGTGAGCAGATTCACGTAGATCGAACTGCGCACGCCGTCGTTGAGCGGATACTGCGATGGCTCCCAGGGTGTATCGGCGAAGTTTTCGCCCTCACCCCAATTGATTTGTTCGTGCGGATACCAAAGGCGAGGAGACTCGAGGTGTCGGTTATAGAGGCGCTCGACGTCGGGCGCAATTTCAATCAGGAGATCGGTACGGCTTTTCGGTGAAATCTTTAGGACCATCTACCACCTTTCGCCCACCCGAGGGCGGGTTACATACCCAGCGTAATACTCCGCGAGATATGACAATCTCATAACTTGTGATTCGCTGCACAAGGCGCTGACGTAATCTGTCTGTTCCGTGAAACTCATTGAATCACTCGTTCCTGCCGATTTTCGAAGCAGTATTACCCGTCCCCTGCGACGGTATTACACCGGCACGTTCGTGTCGTGCATGGGACAGGGTCTGACTCTTTCGCTCTTTGTTGTCTACCTGCACAACGTGCGTGGTTTCTCGACCGACTTCGCCACACTCTTGCTCTCGGCCGCCGCGCTAGTCGGCATCTGCAGCAGTCCGCTCTGGGGCTCGTTGACCGACCGGTTCGGCCCGATTCGCGTGATCATGATCGCCGTCGTGGCCGACGCCGCGTCATTGATACTTTGGGCGCACTCGCACTCCGAGACCGAGGCAACCATCGCGGCGCTCCTGCTTGCGCTCTTCGGCGGAGCTGGCTGGGGCCCGAGCAGTACCTTGCTCTCTCGCATCGTCCCGTCCGAGCACCGCCAGCGAGCCTTCGGTTTCAACTTCATGCTGGTGAATCTCGGAATCGGCTTCGGCGGTCTCGTGTCGGCGAGCATCGTCGACCTGCACCACCCCGAGTCCTTCGTGGTCCTCTATACGTTCAACGCCGGTATCGCGATGCTGGGCGGTTTCATCGTCCTCACGCTGAAGCGCTACGGCGGGCCGATCAAGGAACATCGCGAGGACGAACGGTTGCGCGAGGAGGGTTGGCGCGAGGTTCTCAGAGACCGTCGGCTACGCCGTTATGTACTGGCGTCCGTCGTGTTGATGATCGGCGGTTACGGTTCGCAAGAAGCGGGCTTCAGCCTGTTCGTCGTGAACAATCTGAAACTCCCCGTTCACGTCATCGGCATCATTTTCTTCTTCAACACGTCGACCATCGTGTGCTCACAGCTATGGGTCCTCAATAAGATCGAAGGTCGCAGCCGCACCAAGGTGATGGCGACGGTCGCGCTCTTTTGGCTGGTGTTCTGGGTGATCCTGGACGCCGCCCTTGCGCTACCCAAGGTGCTCGCCATCGTTTCGCTGTGCGTGGCGATGGTCATCTTCGCGTTGGGCGAAACCATGCTCTCCCCCGTCGGGCCCGCGCTCGTCAACGAAATCGCCCCGGAACACCTGCGTGGTCGCTACAACGCCGCCGCCGGTCTTGCCTGGGGTGTCTCGGGCACGCTCGCCCCGGCGATCACGGCCTTCTACTTCAACGATCACCTGGGCGGCTGGTGGCCGCTGGGCACGGGCATCACCGCCTTGGTAGGCGGTGCTTTGATGCTCAGTCTACGAAAACTCCTGACCGCGAGCGAAGACGGACGGCAACCTCACGTCGCGCACGACGCGACTGAGTAGCGACCGTGCAGTTCGGCCGCATCGACGCCACCGAGGACGCGCTCTTCGATGCGTGGTTCGGCGTTTTGCAACGCTCCGAACTGAGCCGTGACGGCGAAGCTGGTCAGGGCTGGCACCCTGACGAATGGCGCGCCCGATCGATTGACGACTCGGCGCCCAGGGTATTTCGCCTCTACTCCTTCGGGCCCGACTTGGAAAGTCCCGTCGCAGTCGGTGCACTCGAAGTCACGCGCGACGACAATCTCGCGTTCATCGAAGGGAACCTTTGGGTCGATCCTTCGCAGCGTCGGCGTGGTTATGGTTCAGCGCTGCTGGCCGAATTGGAAGCGTGCTCACGTGAGTTGGGTCGCCCGACACTCGTCATCTTCGTCATCGAAAGATCGCAAGAGATCGGCACCGGTCCCAACCGCACCTTCGCTCCTCGTCACGGTTACCGCGTCGCCGAAGAGGGTTTTCGTCGCGACCTCGCTTGGCCGCGACCGGCTGGCGAGCTCGATGGACTCTGGAGCAATTGGATCGCCTTCGCCGACGACTACGAGATCCTCTCGTGGAACAACGGCACGCCTGAGGACCTCGTCGAAGGGCGAGCCCACCTGTCAGCGATCATGCCGGCTGAGACTCCGCACCTCGACATCGACGTCGAAGCCGAACACTGGGACGCGAAACGAGTGCGAATCCATGAAGCGACCACCAACCGAATGGGTCGAGATTTGCTCGTCGCGGCCGCTCGTCACCGCGAAACCGGCGAACTCGTCGGCTTCAGCGAACTCACCGTGTCGCGCGAACAACCTCAAACCGCCTATCAGTGGGACACGTTGGTCGTAAGTGCGCACCGGGGCCATCGACTCGGCGGCCTCTTGAAAGTAGAGACCATGCGCCTCCTCGAAACTGGCCAGTACCCGACGACGAAGATCACGACGTTCAACTCCAAGTTGAACGAGCCGATGATCGCGGTGAACGAGGCACTCGGCGCTCGCGTCGCCGGCGCCATGGTCGCGTGGCGCAAAGACCTCTAAGCGCTGATCGCCCGCGGTCCCTCAACGATCATCTCGCGCACCTCGTCGAAGTCCATGTCGTACGGTCCGATCCAATTGAGGAACCAATCGACACCAGCCTTAGCCCACGGTGATGGGTCGTCGCCAATGAAGCCGGTGACCACGACGTCGAAACCTTCGAGATCGGCGCCGTCGCCCTTAAGTCGCTCGCGCAGTACCGCGACATCATCGGGATCTGTCATCTGGATGATGATGACGCCACCGTAGTTCGCGGCGCGGCGAATCGGCGCTGGATTGGGCCAGCGCGCGGCCAACCAAATCGGAATGCCGCCGGGGCGTGACGACGACGTCGGCTGAAAGGTGACGTCGTTCGCCACGTAGTGCTCGCCGTGGTGGTTGACGGGTTCACCGGAGAGAAGTCCCGACAAAACGACGAGCCCTTCGCTGAGCATGCGCCCCCGCTCCCTCGCGTCGGTGATCTCGCCGAACTTTGAAAACTCGCCCACGTCACCGTCGTCGCCGATGCCGAATCCGAGTATCAAGCGACCATTCGAAAGGAGATCGAGCGTCACCGCTTGGCGGGCCACGATTTGTGGCCGTCGCCGAACGAGCGGTGTCACCATCGCACCGAGTTGAATCGTGGTGGTCGCCGAAGCGATCGCCGCAAGCGAGATGTAGGAGTCCAGGATCTTCGTGACGTTCCCGCTGTACAAGAGGTGGTCCCAGAGGAAGATGCCGTCCCAGCCAGCCGCCTCTGCGGCCTGGGCTAGTTCAACAAGCCGATGGGGATCGGCGACTCCATCAAAGGGTGGGAAGAATAGTCCTTGGCGCACGACGAGTCACACCTCCTTGGTACTACATCTCGTGTGGACTTTCGCGATGGCGACTACGACACCTTCTTCTCCCACGGCACTGATTCACCGGATGCCTTGAAGAGACGGAACGCCAATATCACTTGGACGATGCCCGCAAGAATTACGAGGTACATGCCGTATTCGGGCCCGTAACTGTAATTCGCAAACCCGCCCTTCGGAATAGTGAGCCAGCGAATGGCCACGATGATGGTGCCGATCAACGAAAGTCCGAGCACAGTGACGCCCGGTCCGTACGATATCTTCGGCATGTTCGACCCAAAGCGAAGGGCCGTGAGATACACCGCGGCGGCGATGATGAGAATCGCGCCGAACCATCCATAGCCCGTAGAGAATCCGCTCACCGATGCGCTGTAGATTCCAGAGGACACGCCGTACCACGGCAAGAACAAGCAAATAAGCGTTAACAGTCCCATACCAATAACAATGCGGTCGGGCCGGTCAAGTTTGTTCATATCGAATTGCGCCATTGGTTCCCCCTGAGTTTGATTGTTCATATAAATACCACAATGACCCTCGCGGCGCTTGGATAATCAAACGGACGTCGTTCTGTGCCAATCGGCGATGATCGAGTTGTGCCACGGCCAACGTTGGCTCATCTCGAGACTGTTCGGGACACCCGACCACCGCGATAATTACACTCGACGTCGTGCCAGCCAGCTACTCAGGAACGCCTCTCGCCAAGAAACTCGGAGTCAAAAGCGGCGATCGTATCTGGCTCACCGGAGCTCCTACAAAGTGGTCGATCGAAGGTATGCCCTCGAACGTGAAAATCGTCCGAAGACGAAGGTCCAGGACTTCCGACGTCGTCGTTGCCTTCGTGCGAGACCTGAAGTCGTTACGAAGCAGCCTCGATACGTTCGCGAAGTCGATCACTGTCGACGGGTCACTGTGGATCGCGTGGCCCCGGCGAGCGGGCGGTCACGTATCGGATATCAGTGACAACGATGTGCGGTCTGCGGTGCTACCCCTCGGTCTTGTCGACGTGAAGGTGGCCGCCCTGGACAACGACTGGTCGGCACTCAAGATGATGTGGCGCAACGAGCTTCGTGGGAATCGCCGTTGAGTCGCGTTCCACTTTTGATCTAGTTACAGGCCGGATAGTTCTTGAGTTCCCAGAGGTGAGCAACGACGGATGGAACATCCTTGGCGCACAGCGGAAAACCAGGTGAGCCGATCATGAACCATTTGCCCGACCCGATCTTGTTGTAGATGCCCATGTTGCCGCCGTCCTGGAACGAGACTTCCGCTTTGTAACTGGCAGGGAGGATCAAGTTGAAAGAAGCAATCGCCCAGCCGCGGTGATCGACGGCGTCGTAGGCGATGACCGGCAGATTCGGTCCAGACGGTTCGATGACCTGGCCCCAGGTGATCCGATCAGTTCCGACCATTTCTTTGTTGTGAAGTTTGAACGCGAGATACGCAGCCTTCAACGCGTCCATGTTCGCAGGCGTTGCCTTGATCGTGTGCGAGATCGACGGCGAAGTCCTTCGCGCCGGAGAATTCAAGTTGGTCGCGACCACGGTGCTCACGATTATCGCTGCCAACACCACGAGACCCAGGAACGACCTCTTCATATGAAAAGGGATGTGGTGCACTGGACCACGTCAACTCCCGACGGCACAATTCTTACGGGCCTTCGGATCCATTGAGACCGCAGGACCTCGGATCCCACGGCTGCAGCGCCTGCGTGACGTCGGTTGGTGCCGAGAGCTGGGTGTCGTGCTTGACGGCGGAAGGATCGACCACCGTGATCTGAGTGGTGGGCTTCGTCGTGGTCGTCGATGCGTGATGTTTCGTCTTGAGCGTGGTGGTGGTCGTCGACGTCTTGTGTGGCGGCGCAATGATACTCACGTCCGAACCGGTCAGTACGGTGACCTCGGCACCGGCGGTCGTTGGACCGAGTGCCATCACCGCCGGTCCCTCAATGGTGTGCAGGACAGCTTGCGCGGCGGCCAGCGACGCCGCAGAGTTATTCGCGTGGAAAACCACGGTCTCTTCACGAACACCGTAGGGAGCGGCGGTTCCAACGCCGCGAATAACAAATCCGAGACGACGCAGTCCCGCGGCGACCACGTGTTGCTGATTCGTAACGCCTGAACCGTCGACTACCGAAACGGTCACGCTCGAAGTCGTCGGCAGTGCTTTGCCGTCCATTGTGTTCACGTCGGGTCCAACGTCTAAGAATCGATCGACTGTTTGCGTGACTCCCGGTTCAATCGGGAATTCGACGTCGCCGTAGTAATACCCCTGATAGAGGTAGCCGCTGGCAGTTTCGACGAGCACGACCGGCACAGTTAGTTCCGGCACAGATCCAACCGAAACGCCGTGGAAGTGCTCGGCGAGGCTCAGCAGGGCGCTCGTAGTAAATCCCTGATCAACTGTTAGATATCGTGCGACAGAGGTGGCCAATCGCTGATCGGTCAATGGATTCGCAATTCCCCTCGCCTTGACGGCATCGGCCAAGACTTTCAAGAACTCGTGATCGCGCCGAATCCGCGCAAGATCAGATAGTGCCTCCTGGGGCCAAAGTCGATAATCCGTGCCTTGACCGGGGAAACGAATCTGAAGATGGCGAGCCCGTACCACTTGCAGCGCTCGGTAACCGTCGAGTTGAATGCATCCGGTGTGGGGAACGTACAGACCCGAATACGCGTCGAAGACCTCCATGGGAAAGTACATCTTGATGCCACCGAGCACGTTCACGACGTCGGCGAACGTGTCGAAGTTGAGCTCGACGTAGTGATTGATGGGAATCCCAAAGTCTTCTTGGATCGCGTTCACAAGTTGCGACGGCCCGTTGTAGAGCGCGGCATCGATCTTGTTGGCGCCGTCCTTTCGCGCGTTTGGTACGAACAAGTCGCGCGGCAACGAGAGAATGGAAACCTGAGTCGTAGTCAAGTTGAGATGCAGGATCATTACCACGTCGCTGTTGACGCCGGTGACGCCTTGCGAGCAGAGTCCGTACGCCTTGTTCTGTACCTTGAGTCCGCAGCGCGTCGTTGAGCCCACCAACAGGATGTTCTCAGAGTTGTTGTACGTGGCCGTCGTCTCAGATCCGACGTCGAGGTGTTTGATCAAGTGGTTGATGTACCAGTAGTCACCGGCCACCGCCGCGACGATCACCACGACGGCGGCGGCGAGGGTGATCAAGACGATCTTCGTACGTGATCGCTTCCCTGGCTGGCGATCACGCGGTCCACCTCGACCGGCATCCACAGCGTGGCCGAGAGCTTCGAGTCGGGCCTGATTAGGTACGCGCGGCGTTGGCGAACCCGAATCCGACATGGACTGATTTTACTTATGCGAATTCGAACCTCACGGACGCTGGACGATTATTCAACGACCTGCGTTCTCGTCGCGTTTAAATCGTGCGACCAGCGTCTTCCCAATACGGCTGACGCAATTTGCGCTTGAACATCTTGCCGGAATCCTCGCGTGGCAACGAGGCGTGAAACGTGACGACCTTGGGCACCTTGAAACCAGCCAGATAGTTTCGCACGTGTCTTCGTATTTCGTCGGCGCTCAGAGTCGCACCTTCATCGAGCTTGATAGCGGCAGCGATCGACTCGCCGTACTCGTCGTCCGGAATACCGAAGACCGCACAGTCAGCGATTCCATGGAGCTTCAAGAGGCACGCTTCGATCTCGATCGGATAGATATTGACGCCGCCTGAGATGATCATGTCGCGTGCGCGGTCACAGAGATACAAGAAGCCGTCTTCGTCAAGAAATCCAATGTCACCGCAGGTAATGAGGCCGTCACGCTCCACCTCGGCGCGAGCCTCGGATTTCCCGAAATAGGTGAAGTCAGAATTCGCTTTAGCCCGAACGAATACCTCTCCGGACTCCCCGACCGGTACTGGCCCCTCCTCGCCAATGATCTCCACATCACTTGACGGCAGGGGGCGCCCCACGGTGCCCGGATGCGCCAGCCACTCCTCACTGGTGCAACCGGTGATGAATCCGACCTCGGTGCTGCCATAGAACTCATCGACAATCGGTCCCCACCACTCGATCAAAGCGCGTTTCACGTCTGGCGGACACGGTGCGGCGGTGTGCGACACGTGTCGCAGCGAGGAGATGTCGTAGCGATCTCGTACTTCTTGAGGAAGTCGGAGTAGCCGAACGAACATCGTCGGCACCATGTACATCGAAGTGATTCGGTGACGCTCGATCAACGACAGGAGCTCTTCGGGATCGAAACGGTCCTCTAAGACCAAGAACGCCCCGTAGGCGCGGGCGGCAACCAGCGAAAATGCGTACGGCGCCGAGTGATACATCGGTCCGGCGACAACCGTGCGCATGCCGTGCCAGGCCCCGAAGAGATTCGCAACTTCAGTCATGTACTCGATCGCTTGTGATCCATCGTTCGTCCCCGGGAGGCGTCGAACACCTTTCGGGAACCCGGTCGTGCCGGAGGTGTAGATCATCGACAATGGATCGCCGATGTGGGCCTCTTCGAGTTCGTCAAAGTCGTCGCGCCACCGCGACCATTCAGCGACATCGCTCGGTAACGTCGCGTCGGCGGCACTGACCCCGAATCTCTCGACGATGCTCGGCGGAGTCGTCACGCCCAGGACCGTCACCGACGAAGGCAGCGCGTGGCGAACACGGTGCAAGAGGTCGGCGTGGGCGACGATGACCGCCGCTTTGGAGTCGTTCACCACGTAGGCGATCTCTTCGGCGCTCCCGTGCCAGTTGATCGGCACGGTCGCCGCGCCGAGGGCCGAGGTGGCGAAGGCCGCTTCGAAGAACTCGTGATCGTTTCGCAGCAAGAGCGCTACGGAACCGCCGGCTTCGACCGCGAGTGGCCGAAGGCCGGTTGCCGCTCGACGAGCACGAGTCATCAATTCATCCATCGTGACGAACACGTCACCGCGCAAGACGCCAGCCACCGTGGACTCGTCGCTCGAGTTCACGTTCGTACTTTCCGCCTGAACCATCGTCCCCCAATGGACATCGAAAACCTAATGGGACCATAACGCACGGTCCTTTATGGTCTTGCGTACCCGTGTCGGGTTGACCACCGTCGAAGAGTGTTCGTCCGAGACATTCTCTTGCGAGCGGACGATGCATTGAGACCATGGTCGAGGATTACCGCGAGAAGGGAATCGTCTGTCGAAGTAACGTCCTCGAGATTCGTCACTATTACTCTTGGGGATCCAAAACGGTTCCTTACCACTCGATCGTCGGCGTCCAGCGAGTGACCCTTTCGACAATGAAGGGTCGAGGCCGGATTTGGGGCACGGCCAACATGGGCTACTGGACGAACCTCGACACCCGGCGACCGACCAAGAAGGAGGGTCTGATTCTCGATCTCGGGAAACGCGTCAAACCCTTTATCACTCCCGACGACCCCGAACGGGTGGAGGCGATCATTCGGGAACGCTCGGGACTAGGTCCTCCCGGTCCGACGATCTCGGCGCCGATCATTTGACCTTTGATCACGTCCATACTTAAAGCAGCCGCCACTTTTCCAAGATGCTCTAAAGTACCGTCACCGGGTGAAATATATGCAGTATCGCTAAGGTTTTGGGACCTCAAAAAGGAATGAGTGTTTATTATGCCGATTACGGTATAATAAAACACGTGCCAAGAGATCTAGTGACACTTGAACAAGCAGCGAAAGAACTCAAGGTCTCCCCCCGCCGAGCGCGCGCCATGGTGCAATCCGGTCTCCTGCAGGCAGAAAAGTTCGGCAATCGCTGGGCCGTAACAATCGACGCTCTCGATCATGCAGCGAACAACTTAACCGGGCTGGCCGGAAGGCCGTTTAGTGAATCGACGTCTTGGCGCATCATCCAAGATGGACTGGCAAAACAGAAAGGCCTGGATAGCAAGGAGATTGACCGCCTCAGACGAAGACTTCGCACTCGGGCCAAGCATTGTGATTACTACACACACCCCGGAGTCGCAAAACGAGCGGAACTCGACCCGCGAGTCGTTGTAGGAGGGCAAGTCGCAGCGATTGCAGCGGGAGCTCCCATCGACGACTCCGGCTCTCGAGATTTCTACATCCGCGAAGATGAGCTCGGCTCTTTCGTCAGCGAGTATTCGCTTCGCGCCGTAGCAACAGGCGCCAATCTTCACTTGCACGTGGTGAACGTCAATGATTGGCCATTTGAAAGCGGGTGCCACCTCGCCGATCCGTTCGTCGCGTGGCTCGATCTAGCCGACCGATCTGAGCGGTCAGCAACGACGCTGCTTGATCGACTCGTCGGAGGTCGGCTCGTTGCGAGAGATTCCGCGAGCAGCCTCTCGACCTGCTCTTGTTGCACTGAGTTTGACCCGTGTCAAGGACTTCCCAGCAACCGTATCGATAAAGGGTGGATGTCACAACTCTCGCTGTGACGCCCACCCTGATCAACCTCCCTGATCACACGTCTATGTGAAGAGTGACCTATGTTGCATCTGGTGCAATAATTGAGGGTTCTACGAGCAGCCGCTCGTTGCTCCGCAACTTGAGCAGACATAGCACGAGCCGGCACGCTGCATCGCGTTCCCGCACTGGTAACACATCGGAGCGTCGCGCTGTTGGTCACGACTAAGCAGCTTCGATTGCTCCGTCGACTTCTCGCTCATGTCCACACGCGTCGGCTGCACACTCGCGTTGAACGTAGGAGTCGCCTGCTCAGCGATCTCTGGCAACGTGGGTTGAATGCGTTCAGTCGTCGAGAGAACACCCAACTCTTCGCGGTCACTCGGACTTAGGTAGTCCAGCGCCAGGCGACGGAATATGTAGTCCACGAGCGACGTCGCGATGCGAAGATCGGCATCGTCGGTCATGCCCGAAGGTTCGAACTTCATGTTCACGTACTTGCGCACGTAGGTCGCCAAGGGCACACCGTGTTGGAGGCCGAGGCTGATCGAGATCGAGAAGGCATCCATGATGCCAGCCAACGTCGAACCCTGCTTAGAGACCTTGATGAACACTTCGCCGGGTCGACCGTCCTCGTATTCACCGACCGTGACGTAGCCTTCGCAGTCCGCGACGCGGAAGGCGAACGTCGTCGACACGCGACGGCGCGGCATGCGCTCGCGCAGCGCTTGGATCGTGACATGGTGGCTCTCGGACCTGGCGACCTTCAACTCCGCCTCAAGATTCTCGATACGAGTGAAGAGTTCTGCCGCGACCGAGTCGGTGGCGGTGACCGACGATGACGACTCGCCGTCCTTCTTCGCCGTCGACAAGGGCTGGCCGACCTTGCAGTTGTCGCGGTAGATGGCGACAGCCTTGACGCCCAACTTCCAGGCGTCCATGTGCAGGTTCGCGACGTCTTCGATGGTCGCGTCCTCGGGCATGTTGACGGTCTTGGAGATCGCGCCGGAGATGAAGGGCTGCACGGCACCCATCATCTTCACGTGACCGAGGTAATGGATCGTGTTGTCGCCCATGGAGCAGGCGAAGACCGGCAGGTGCTCAGGGTTGAGGCCCGGCGCGCCGACGATCGACTTGTTCTCATCGATGTAGGCGATGATCGCTTCGAGCTCCGTCTCGGAATAACCCAATTTACGAAGCGCTCGCGGTACTGTCTGGTTGACGATCGCCATGTTCCCGCCACCGACGAGCTTCTTGAACTTCACTAGTCCGAGGTCCGGCTCGATGCCGGTCGTGTCGCAGTCCATCAAGAGACCGATGGTGCCGGTGGGTGCAAGTACCGAAGCTTGGGCATTGCGCACACCGTGGCGAGCGCCGAGGTCCACGGCGTCTTCCCACGAGCGCTGTGCCGCTTCGAGGATCTCGACCGGCGCCAACGCCTCGTCAATCCGATACGAGGCGTCGCGGTGCATGCGCAACACGTCGAGCATCGGCGTGGCGTTCTCCTCATACCCCTCGTGAGGACCCATGCGTCCGGCGGTGCGCGCACTGACGGCGTAGGCGTGGCCGGTCATCAATGCGGTGATCGCCGCGGCCCAGGCTCGACCTTCGTCGGAATCATAGGCGTGGCCCGAGGCCATGAGGAGCGCCCCGAGGTTCGCGTAACCCAGACCGAGCTGACGGAACTTGCGTGAGTTCTCGGCGATCTTCTCGGTCGGGTAGTCCGCCGCGCCGACGATGATCTCTTGTGCACTGAAGAGCACTTCGATCGCGTGCTTGAAGGCGTCAACGTCGAAGTTGCCGTCGTCTTGGAGGAATTTCATCAGGTTAAGACTGGCGAGGTTGCACGCCGAGTTGTCGATGTGCATGTACTCCGAGCACGGGTTCGATCCGTTGATGCGGTCCGTGTTCGGTGACGTGTGCCACTTGTTGATAGTGGTGTCGAACTGGAGTCCGGGGTCCGCGCACTCCCACGCGGCACGAGCGATCTGGCGCCAGAGCTCGCGGGCCTTTACGGTCTGCACGGTGCGTCCGCCGTGGCGCGCCTTCAGCTCCCAATCGGCGTCGGCGATCACGGCGTCCATGAATTCGTCCGAGACGCGCACGGAGTTGTTCGCGTTCTGATACTGGATGGAGTGAATGTCCTTGCCGTCTAAGTCCATGTCGAAGCCGTTGTCGCGCAGGACCCGGGCCTTCTTCTCCTCGTTGGCCTTGCACCAGATGAACTCTTCGATGTCCGGGTGATCGGCGTCCAGGATGACCATCTTGGCCGCGCGTCGAGTCTTGCCACCGGACTTGATGGTGCCGGCCGAAGCGTCGGCGCCGCGCATGAACGAGACAGGACCACTGGCCGTGCCGCCACCTTCGAGCATCTCGGCACTGGAGCGAATCTTGGAGAGGTTGACGCCGGCGCCCGACCCACCCTTGAAGATGATGCCTTCTTCGGTGTACCAGTTGAGGATCGATCGCATCGAGTCCTCGACCGAGAGGATGAAGCAGGCGCTCCCTTGCTGGGGCACGCCCTTCACGCCGATGTTGAACCAGACCGGGGAGTTGAAGGCCGCCTTCTGGGTGATCAGGAGATGCTTGAGTTCGGCGCGGAAGGCCTCGGCCTCTTCGTCGTCGACGAAGTAGTCGCGCTCGATGCCCCAGGCGGTGATGGTGTCGACGATGCGGTCGGCCACCTGCTTGAGGCTGGTCTCACGCTCGTCGGTGCCGAGGGTGCCGCGGAAGTACTTCTGGGCGAGGATGTTGGTAGCGTTCAACGACCAGCTGGAGGGCACCTCGACGTTCAGTTGCTCGAAGGCCACCGAGCCGTCGCGGAAATTCGAAATACGAGCGTCACGGCGATCCCAGATCACCTCGTCATAGGGGTGTCGGTCGTCAGTGGTGAAGTATCGACGGATGCCAATTCCCAGTCGCTGAGGTGCGATAGCCATATCATTCTCTCTTTTCTTGCCGAAACCGACACTACGTAAATGCCTCTCGCAACGCCGGAGTCGGGAGGACCAGTTTACTACCCATTTCCCCCACGGCCACAAGATGTAGTGGTCAGACCACTTCTCGTCGCAAGATGCTGTGTCATTACAGCACTGTAATTACACCGCGTCAACTCAATCTTGATGGTTTTTGAAACAATTATTTTCAACCCAATGATCTTCCCGAAAACTGCCCGGTAACCATCGCTAGCGTGACGCCCGTGGAACTGGTTCTCGCCCTCGACGCCGGTACCACGGGGGTCCGCACGGTGGCCTTCGACGCCACCGCGACGCTCCGCGACACCTCCTACCGAGAACTCACGCAGCACTTTCCCCGACCCGGCGAAGTCGAGCACGACGCTCGAGAGATCGCTGCTCTCTGTAGTGAGACCCTTCGCGACGTCGCCCAGCGAGCACAAGTGAACGGCGATGATATCGTCGCCCTCGGCATCACCAACCAGCGTGAGACAACGGTCGCCTTCGACCGCCAGACGGGACGACTTCCCCACCGCGCGATCGTGTGGCAGGACCGTCGCACGGCCACGTACTGCGATGAACTGGACGCTCGCGGCGAGACGCCAGCAGTGCGTTCAACGACGGGACTCGTGCTCGACTCGTATTTCTCGGCGACCAAGATGCGTTGGTTTCTCGATGCGGGCCACATGGACGATCTGCGAGCACCCAGTTTCGCGACGGTCGACTCCTGGTTGGTGTGGTGGCTCACCGGTGGAGTTGAGGGCGGTCTCTTCGCGACCGAGCCGTCGAATGCGTCGCGCACGATGTTGATGGACCTGGGTGACTTGCGTTGGTCTGCGACGATGACCACGTTGTTCGGCATCGATCCCGCGATGCTGGCGACCATCCAGCCGTCACTTTCATCATTCGGCGTCGTGAGCAAGGACGTCGTCCCCGAGCTGGCCGGAGTGCCCATCACCGGGATCCTTGGTGATCAGCAAGCGGCGCTCTTCGGTCAGGCTTGTTTTCGACCGGGGATCGTGAAGGCGACGTACGGCACGGGCGCCTTCATCCTCGCCAACGTCGGTGAGAAGAACCCCGGCGTCTTTGACGGACTGATCACGACGCTGGCCTGGGACTTGGGCGACGTGGCGCCACCGTCCTACGCCGTCGAGGGCTCCGCGTTCGTCGCCGGCGCCGCCGTCCAGTGGCTGCGCGACGAGATGGGATTCATTAGCGAGTCCTCGCAACTCGAGGCGCTCGCCGAGAGCGTCCCAGACAGCGCCGGCGTGCAGTTCGTACCGGCCTTCACCGGTCTCGGCTCGCCCTTCTGGCGTAGCGACGCACGCGGATCGATCACCGGACTCAGTCGCGGTGTCGGTCGCGGACAGATTGCGCGCGCACTCGTCGAAGCACTCGCCTACCAGGTGCGCGCTATGACCGACGCCTTCGATGACGGCGGTATCACTCTGCACGAGCTTCGTGCCGACGGGGGTGCAGCCTCCATGGACCTCCTGATGCAACTCCAGGCTGACAACTCGCGACTCAACGTGCTCCGAAGCACGTCACTGGAGGCGACCGCGCGCGGCGCGGCCACCATCGCCGGTCTGGGCGCAGGCGTGTGGTCCAGTTTGGATGAGTTGATTACCCTCTGGACATTCGATCGAAAGTTTGAGCCGGCGGATCCACTCTTCGTCGACCTCGGCTACGCCGCGTGGCGTCGCGCACTCGAACGCGCCTGAGTTGTAACTTGAAGAAACGTCGATCGGGGGATCATGAAGGAGTACAGCGCCACCGTCGTTCGCGGGGGGCTCGGCTTTGGCGAGTCTCCGCGCTGGCACGAAGGTCGACTGTGGTACTCGGACTTCTACCGTCGCGGGGTCTATTCCATGGCCGCCGACGGATCGGACGAAATCCTGCATCACGAAGTCCCGACCCAGCCTTCGGGGCTCGGGTGGCTGCCGGACGGCGACCTCCTGTGCGCTTCCATGACCGATCAACAGATCCTTCGGTTTCACGGCGACGAAGTGAGTACTTTCGCCGACATCAGCGAGCACTGTGGGTTCTGGGCCAATGACATGGTCGTGGCGACCACCGGCTACAGCTACGTGGGCAACTTCGGATTCGACCTCGACGGGCGCTTAGCCGAACTCGGAGTCGAGCGATTCCTCGCCGAGCCCGCGCCCACGACGAATCTCGTCGTGCTGAATATCGATGGCGATGTCATCCAGGTCGTGCCGGATATGGCCTTTCCCAACGGCACGGTGATCACGCCCGACGGCGCGACGCTCATCGTCGGCGAAACCTTCGGCTCACGACTCACCGCCTTTGACGTCAAGAGCGACGGCACGCTCGTCAATCGCCGGGTGTGGGCGCCGCTCGAACGAGCCGCTAGCGACGGCATGTGCCTGGACGCCGAGGGTCAGATCTGGTTCGCCAACGCTACGACTCGCCAGTGCGTGCGCGTGCGCGAGGGCGGCGAGGTCACCGGGACCGTCCACTGCACGACGCGCGCGTTCGCGTGCATGCTCGGCGGTGAGGACCGCGACACTCTCTTCGTCATGACGTCTGGCTCGAGCGATCGATTCGAGATCGCCGAAAAGACCGATGCCTGCATCGAAGCGGTCCAGGTCGACGTCGCCGGTGCGGGCACGCCGTAAGGCCGACCGTAGTTGGGGTTCAGCCAAGTTTCGTGAGCGCTTTGCGCAAACCGCGAATCGCCTGGGTCGTCCGTTGTTCGTTCTCGATCAGCGCGAAACGAACGTGACCGTCGCCACCGTCACCGAATCCGACGCCCGGACTCGTCGCCACGTCGGCCGATTCAATGAGGAATCGGGCGAACTCGAGCGAGCCCATCTCGCGATACGCCTCGGGCACCGGCGCCCAGATGAACATCGATCCTCGTGGTGCTCGCACATCCCAGCCGATTCGGTGGAGGCCCTCGATCAGCGTGTCGCGGCGAGACTGGTAGATCAGGCGAAGATGCTCGGGGTAGTCGGTCGCTTCGTTCATGGCGACGATGGCCGCGATCTGGACCGGTTGGAAGGTGCCGTAGTCGAGGTAACTCTTCAACTTCGTCAGGGCCGCCACGATCTCGGCGTTACCGACCAGGAAGCCGACGCGCCATCCGGCCATCGAAAAGGACTTGGTGAGCGTGTAGAGCTCGACACAGCACTCCTTCGCACGCGGCACCTGCAGGATCGAAGGCGGGGCGTAGCCATCGAAGCCGAGGTCGGCATAGGCGAAATCGTGACAGACGATCAAGTCGTGTTCCAGAGCGAAGGTGACCAGTCGCTGCATGAACGAGAGGTCCACGCATGCGCTCGTCGGATTGTGCGGGAACGAGCAGATCAGCACTCGCGGTTTCACCTCGGCGCTCTCCCATGCGCGTACGAGACCGGCGAAGAAGTCGTCCCCGGGATCATTGGTTGACGCTCCGGGGTCGTGCATCGGCACCGTGATCACGGTGGCGCCGGCGAAGCCCGGACCGGCCAGGTGGATCGGGTAGCTGGGACTCGGCACGAGGGCTGAATCCCCGGGTCCGAGCAACACCCACATCAGATGCGTCAGACCTTCTTTGGCCCCGATCGTCGTGACGATTTCGGTTTCGGGGTCCAGGTCGACGTCGAACATCGATTTGTAGCGCGTGGCCATGGCGAGACGCAGATTGGGAATACCGCGCGATGCGCTGTAGCGGTGATTACGAGGGTTGTTCGCCGCCTCGGCCAGCTTGGCGACAGCCACGTCAGGACTCGGGAGATCGGGGTTCCCGAAGCCGAAATCAACGACGTCGCGACCGTGGCTACGTGCTTCGGCCCTCAACGCGTTGATCTCCGCGAACACGTACGGCGGCAGCCCAGTGACGCGACGGAATTCCATCAACGAACATTACTTGTCGTTTTGTTCGCGCCAATCTCGCAGTGCCTCGACGTCGGCGTCGGGCGCGAAGACGGCCCAGGTCGCGCCGGCGTCGCGCACCGCGTTCAAGGTCTCGGTCAATTCCTTGGGCACTGGTCCGGCCCAACTCACCTCGCCCGAAGCCGACATCGCGCGCACTCGCTCGGGAGTGGCATCCCAAAGATTGATGGTCGCGCCGACATCGCGCGCCACCTGATTCGTCTCGTCGCTGCCGGCTCCGAACCAGATCGGCATGCGATAACGCAACGCTCGCGAGGTCTCGGCCATCAACTCCCGTCGATGATCGGCGCTACGCATCGGTATGTCGTAGGCCTCGTTCTCCGCCGCGGAGAGTTTGTCACCCGAACCGAGTGCACAGATCACGCGCGACGGTGCAATCCGCTCGAGCGTCAAGAACTGTTCGACCAGATGACGCGTCCCGACAAGTCCGACGCGCGCCACGAGCGGACCGACGACGACGCGCTCATGACGACGCGCGACAGCCGCGAGTAACGAGAACGGTTCGAGCGACGGTCGAGTCGGTGATCCCATCGGCCAGAGGTGGTCGTAGGCGAAGAGACCGTCTATTCCAGCCTCGACGGCCCGGTCGGCGTAGGCGATCGCGTCAGCGGATCCGTTTCTAAACGTCGGTAGCAAGACGCCGAGCTTCATGACGTGCGTTGGAAGGCCACGAGCGCGGCGCCCATCGCGCCCGAGCGGGGTCCGAACATCGACGGTGTGACCGTGATCGCCGGGCGCGCGCGGTACCCCTCGACGAGATCGACCAGGTACTCCCGCGCCGATGGCAGCACCAAATCCGACGCGCTGGACAGCCCACCACCGATGACGAAGTGGCCGCAGTCAAGAATCGCCGCCAGATTCGCAAGACCGAGCGCTAGCCACCATCCAATCTCTTTCACCAGTACGACCGCCTCGGCCAGGTCCTGTGCGGCGGCCTCGGTCACGTCTTCGGCCCGTACCGCGGCGGCATTGCCGCGTTGGGCAACCAGCGTCGGCAGTCGGCCTTCGATCGCCGCTTCTCGCGTCAAACGGTTGAGTCCCCCACCGGAGGCGTAGCGTTCCCAACAACCGTGACCTCCACAGAGACAGGCGGCTCCGCGAGCGACCACGACCATGTGACCGATCTCGCCGGCGAAGCCACTGCGACCGCGAATGAGCTCTCCATCAGCGATGACGCCACCACCGATGCCGGTGCCCAGGGTGACCATGACGAAGTCATCGATGCCCCGACCAGCCCCCCACTCGTGCTCACAGAGTGCCGCGCAGTTGGCGTCGTTCTCACAGAACACCGTCGAACTGGCCAGTGACGCACCGAGCAGGGCGCCTAAGTCCGCTCCTGACGCCGAGCGAAGATTGGGAGCGTAGACCAATCGTCCGTCGCGACGCAGCATGCCCGGGAGTCCGATGCAGACCGGCAGAGATGAAGGATCGAGACCTTGGCGCTCGCTCAAGTCTTGGATCAACTTCGTCACTACGTCGGCGGTCGGTGTGCCCACGTTGTCGCTCATCAGATGCGGCGTCGGAGCTTGCACTTCACCAAGGACGCGACCGTCGCGCGCGACCAACAGTGCCAACGCTTTGGTTCCACCGACGTCAACGCCGATTGCGACGTCGATCATCGCTGTTTCTCGGCCTGCGCTTTCAGTTCGCGCAGGGCTTGGGTCTGGATCCGGTAGGCGGCTCGAGACTTGATGAACGTGGGAATCGGCACCAGCAACTCAACTTCGAGATCGTAGGTGACCTTGGTTTCGTCGCCGTCGGCTTCGAAGCGGTAGCGCCCGTTCAAGGTTTCGGTCAGGTCCCCACGGACCTGACGCCACGACAATTCATCGGGCACCTTGGAGTAGTCGTATTCCAAGGTATACGTGGTCGAACGACCGAAGGCGGCCGCCCGGAATTCGACTTCCAGCGCTCGTCCCTGGTCGTCGCGGGTCACGACTTCGATCCGCTTTAGATCAGAGACCCAGTCGGCGTAGTGCTCGAAGTCCGCGACCACCGCGTAGGTGGTCTCGGGCGAGGCGTTAATCGTTATAGATTCCGTGGCTCGCTGTGGCACAACTCCTCCTCGATCCAACCTTAGGGCAGGTGGTGTTTGGCTCGAAAGTGGTCAAAGGGCGCAAGCTCATTCGAAAGGCGTTTGGCCAGAATGTTCCAGTCAAATCGCTCCACGGCCGCGACGCGCGCGGCCCGAGCGAACTCGCGCCGTCGGTCATCATCGATTATCAACGCCCGAATGGCTTTCGCGAGTAGTTCATCACTTCGCGAGTCTCCTACGACAAATCCGGTCACGCCGTTTTGCACGGCTTCGTGACTACCGCCCGAGCGCCCCGCGATCTGTGTCACACCGGTAGCGGCCGCTTCGACGAAGACGATGCCGAAACCCTCTTGCTCCAGTCCCAGCCAACGACTCCGACAGTCCATCACCATGAGGTCACTGGCACCCAGCCATTCGCTCAATGTGTCGTCCGGTATTCGGCCGAAGAACGTGACGGGCGCGTCCAGTCGCGCCGCCAAGGCGCGAAGTCGTTTCTCGTCGCGGCCGGTTCCTCCGATCGCGACGTGCAGCTCCGGGAAGACCGAACTTAATCGAGTGGCTGCCTTGATGAGCGTGTCCATACCTTTTCGGGGCACTAGTCGCGAATACGAGCTGATCAAAAAGGAACTGTCGTTGAGCCCGAACGCTTGGCGCACGTTGGCACGCTGTGTGGTATCGAGTGGCGTGAAGCGGCTCGTGTCGACGCCGGGCGTCACCTGGATGATTGGCGGCGTGTACTCGGCCGTTATTCGTCGAACCTCAGCTTCGGGATACGAACCGGCACAGATCACGACCGCCGCGTGCTTCAACACGAAGCGAAGCGACGAGGCCACGATGGGCAGACGCCCCGGCACCGCCACTTCGGCACCGTGGACGACCACTCCGTACGGAACCGAGAGCGTCGGACCGAGCAGTCCTAATGGCCACGCCGGATCGAAGATGACCAAATCGGGCTGGTGGCGAGCGATGGCCGAGTCGATGGCCCGCTTCGCGCGCCACGTCGGAAAGAAGAGCGTCTTTCCGGGAACTCGTTCGACGACGATCTCCGAGCGAGCGTCAAACTCGACGGCGTTGGGATCGGATGACGCAGTGAGGACCACCGCGCGATCGGGTTCGAGTCGACGCCACAGTTCGTGAAGGTAAACCTGGATGCCGCCCGTCTTCGGAGGGTAATCATTGGTTACCAGCAGGTGTCGAGCCACTGATTCAACCTAGTCAAGGCGAACGCGCTGAAAATTACTCGGCGAGCGCGGATTTACGTTGAAACTTGAGTCGCGGCATCATGCCTTGCGACGTGAAGAGCTGGACGACGTCAGCCTCTTCGGCCGTCATGATGAGTTCATCGGGCTCTTCGCCGAGCACAAAACTTACGAGACAGTCCGCGCAGTCGGGAGTTCCTCGTCGTACACAATCATTGCAGCTAATGGAAAGTTCAATTTCGTTGCTCATGGTGGCACCCTTCACTCTGCCCCACTTTGCTCGGTCGCTGTGACACGTCAAGCCTTGAGATACGCAGCAATCTCCGATGCGACCTGCGCGGGACCGAAGAGAACGCCTTCGGTGAGTGCGCGTCGGGCGATTGGATCGACCAACACGTACAGCGGCGGGCAGCGCACATCGAGGAGTCGAAAGCCGTCGGGCGAGATGAACACCGGACGGCGAGCGTCGCGCCACTCCCCCATGTCGTCTTCTTCAGCGCTGATGATCAACACGGGCACGCGAAGATCGTCGAGGTCGGCATCGAGGAACGCTCGACAGCCGTCACAGTTCGATTTGATGGCGACGACGAGCGTCACTTCGGACAACGCGATCGTTTCTTCGGCGCCGTACGACCAATGGCCCCTCAGCGAATCGGGTGCCTCGCGTTCACGCGCTCGGTCGAAGGAGCGGGCGTCGAACTCAGACGTCACTGGACTCGACGATCGGTTCGACCGCCCGTCCGTGGCCGCACCAGCGACACGTCACCGAGTCAATGTTCTTGGCGATGATCTCGGGCTCTTCGACCGTCAGGTCACCGCCCACGGTGAAGTGGTGGAAGGAACGGATAGACGTGGTCTCCACGACGTCGAATCGGGTGAGATTCCCGCACGCGGTGCACCGGTAGCGAGTAGTCACAGTGTCACGGTACTTGGAGATTCGCCAACTCATTCAAAAGAAGGATTGGCGCGCTGACGCCGGGGGCGCACTTCGTAGTCGAATGGTTCCGGCTCTTCGAAGCCGAAGATGGTGTCGAAAGGCACGGGCTCGATCTGATTATTCGCCCGCTCGGCGTCGATGAGACGCACAAGCGCGCCAGGATGACGGAGTTTTCCGATCACGATCGATCCGCCGTTCGTCTCGAGCACGACGACGCCTCGCTTCGTCAGTCGCTCCGAAACCCGCTGATCGACGCGCAGCGCGACGACGTCGCGCAGGTCGACCGTACTGCGCTGATGGTGTAGGACGCCGCCCTCCACCACGATTCGCTCATTGGTGACGTGCACCTTGTGCGAGCGCCAGCGCCACGTGCGCGTCAGCGCCACGACGGCGAACGGACCAGCCAAGATCAGCGAGAACAACATCTCGTGTTGGTGGATGAAGAGCACGTGTTTGGCCGCGAAGATCACGAGACTAAGCAAGACGATCCCAGCCAGACACGGTCGGACCGTGCCGCGCGCGACGGGGGTCACCGAGATGATCTTCATCTCACCATCACGCAAAATCATTCGTGGTGCCACACCTCAAGCGTAAGGACTCCGCGAAGCAAAGTCACAACATTGCCCGTGAAAGTCGTGTGAAAATTAGGCTTAGACGTTGCGCATCTGGTGCGCGGTCTTGTCGAAATAGTCGTGCAGTTCGTCGAACTGCTCACTACGCATCGCGTCTCGTTCCCGCTCCATAGCCTTCGACATAGCCGCGAGCCAGGCGTCGCGGGCCGCGCGGGTGATTCGAAAGGGGGCGTGACGCATCCGAAGTCGAGGATGCCCGCGCTCCTGCGAATAGTTCTTCGGACCGCCCCAATACTGCTCCAGGAACATCTCGAAATGACGTTTGGATTCGCTGAGATCCTGAGGATACATCGGTCGAAGCGACTCGTCGTTCTCGACCTCGCCGTAGAAGTTCTCGACCAGTCGATGAAAGAACGCATGACCCCCGACCTGGTCGTAAAACGTGGCTTCCACCTCTCCAAGATAACGGCGTCGCCTAGACTCTTTCGGGTCTCGTGTGAGACGTGCGGGTGTAGCTCAATGGTAGAGCTCCAGCCTTCCAAGCTGGCCATGCGGGTTCGATCCCCGTCACCCGCTCTCACGCTTTTCGTTGAGAGTGCAATGGTTTCAAGCACTTTCGCGTGACCACCAGTCACCACGAGTAACCACGAGAGACCACCGTGAAGTGCCCATAGGTGCCCAAAATCACGTGCATGATGACCACTGCACGGGCCCGCGATGCCCGCGCTGGGCTCAGTTCACCCTGACCGTTGCACGAGCCTCGGGAGCTGGCCCGGCAATGAGGGACCAAAACACCGTTACAGGACCGGGAGCGATATCTCGCATCTTCATTTGATACCAGACGGATTGATGAGCTGGAATCTCACGAACCGTCATGCAGTTGAGTTGAAACTCGAGCTTTGTACCCTGGGATGAGTGTTCTATATAAGCGGGACACAGGGTGAGCGCCACCGGTCGACCCAACGGATTGCTCAGCTCGATGCTGTAGACAAGGGTGCCTCCATTGCTGACTGATGAGGCCAGGTGGATGTGAGGCACGAGGTGCGTCATTGGGAGCACCGCGTACTTGACCGCGGGCTTCGGCGTGGCAAAGGGTGTGACCGACATGCCGCACGGAAAGTTCAGCGTGAGTCCATGCAGCGTTCTGGTGGCACCATTCGGCATGGTGATGACGATGCGGTGGTAGATCTGCAGGTTCTGATTCGAACCGCCGGGATTCGCGGCGCACACCAGAGGGGCGGAGAGATCGACCACGTCCGCAGCGCCGGGCGCGATGTTGGCCACTTCAGCAAAAGTGGGCATTGGCGCGGCCGCAGCGACGACGTTACGTTCGTCGGATTTGGTCGCCACAACTTGGGGCGTGCCCCGTTCCAGACATGTGGTTGATGATGCATTCCGGAAGTTAAGTGCGACGCCACCATTTTGACTCCATTGCAGGACGCCGACCGACAGAGCCAGTTTCGCTTCGGCGCAGGGCGGTGCATTGGTCTTGGGCGTAGGAATCGGTAATGGCTTGGGTGACAGCGACTTGAGGAGGGCTGAGGTCACCGGTTTACTCACCCACGGCACCAAGGGCGGCTTTGCGCTGGCTACTCCTGTAACGAACAAGACCGAACTGGCGATCAAGAAGGCTAGGGCATCTAAGTACCTTGGTCCTATGAAGTGGCGCATCAACTACTCCGCCTTTACGTTGATAAAACTGACGTTACCCCCATTGCATTTGGCTGAAGTCGTCGCATATTGGATAAGAATGCGCACGGCGCATTCGGGAATGGCTGCGAAGAGTTAGTGCCCGCTCTCATGTCACCCGCTCTCAGAGTCTTGGTCAGATGTGTGCCGCGCCACTTTGGGATTTGGGGTGAGGTTCACCAGGGTGGTGACGAGGCGCTGATTCCGGGCACAAGCGCTCGCATTGGCGAGGCGTTCCCTCTCGATCCGAACGTTCTCGAAAAGCTGTAGTGTGACGTCTAGGACGTCAAGACCCCGCATCCTTCTCGCCTGGCAATTCGCCGGGCCGTTCAGAAGTGAGTGTGCCGTGGGATTGTCAGGAATGGTCGAAAGCGCGATTTCGGTTGCTGTAGGCGCGATGATGCATGTGGTTAACACCCGTCAAGGCTATGGATTCAGTCCCTCAACGGTGGGACAGATCCTGATGCTGGCTGGTGCGACTGGCATTGTTGTGTCGGCAATGGTCATCAGCTGGTCTCTGAGTTCCGACAAATACCACCACCTCACGGACCGTCAGGTCACTGACCTTCGTGGTGGTCTCCGTACAGCCCACCACGAGGTCAAGCGACTGACGCAGAGGGTGATGTCGTCCACGACCACTCGTCCCTCGCGCCAAATACTCCCGGCGCGGGGGACGAGTGATTGTCGAAATGTAGTCGTCAACCGAATGGCTCTCGGATAAAGGGATCAAGGAAGAGGACATGCGAATTCTAAGAAAAAAAGACGGCGGCCAGAGACGCGAGGCGGTGGAACGGGTTCGTTTCACTGAGCCGAATGCGAGTCGCGAAGCAAGTGACCCGAAGAGCGGTTTGATGCTCCTCGGCGAGAAGATAGCTGATGCGACTACGAGCTAAGCGCAAGCCGCGTTCTCAGCTGGCACCGCCCCAACAGACGGTCGCTCAAGACAGCGGAGTCGATTCGACGTCGCCCGTAACTTGGAGCGTTGAGCAACTGAACGCATTGGGACCCCTAACTGGACCCGGCCATCGCTCTGTCGTGCCGATCGTTCGCAGCACTCTGCGGGACACCTTGCTCGAGGACGTTACGGAGATTTACTTTTAGCGATATCAAAATTGTGTACTAACACTGGAGGCATTGTGGTTATTTTCGGTTTAATTCTTCTCCTCATTGGATTCATCACGGGAATTGCGATCGTGTGGACAATCGGAGTGATTGTGCTCATAGTTGGATTGGTTCTCTGGCTACTCGGTGCGATGGGTCACGCCGTTGGAGGTCGACGGCACTACTACTAACTTCGAACACTGTCGGAGGTAGGACGGAGCTGGCACGCTCCGCAGTTACCGTCAAGAGGGACCGCGAGTGTCCACAAGGGGACTGCTGACCATCAAGTCCCCTTTTCGGAGCGAACGATTCTCGTCCTACTCAAAGGTTCCTCAGTCCCGCTTGGCCGACTTGGCGCTTAGCGCCCGCCGGCCGCGGGAGATGGGATTCCAGAAGAAGCAAGGCCCCGGGGGTCGATTTGAGGAACTCTTCTTTACGTTGTCAAGGGACTCATTCGTCGCCGTCAGTTTCTCTTCACAATTTGCATACAAAGTGACCTTTGTCCCTAGTGCCACTGCCGAGTCGAGAGTGACGATGGATCGGTCGAAGTAGTTACGTCAGGGGATGTCACCGATGCCATACGACGATTGGAATATGAACATGGGTTGGGGTGGGGCATTGTTGATGATGCTTTTCACGCTGCTCTTCTTGGGTGGGCTCTTGCTGATTGCAGTGACGGTAATCCGTCAGAACCATCATCACGAACACGGCTACCACGCACATGGCGACGAGCCCACAGGGGGCCGATCTGCCGCCCTCAAGATCTTGGATGAACGGTTCGCTCGTGGTGAAATCGACGAGGAAGAATACAAACGTCGTTGTGCGCTCCTCTAATCACCGTTGGGATAGTAGGGAACGTTCAAACCCGTACCAAATTCGACTTCGGCGACGTCGCCCGCTTCGTGACCTCGTCTTGAAGTTCCGGTAGAATCCTTTCTCCGTAAGTGCCCACAAATGACTCCTCACTCAAGTTAGGTTCCCGAGAAGAACTCATTGCAAAGGGTGTTCGGAATCCAGGCGGCCACTGACATAGCGTCCAGGATCGGCGTCGAACTTCGCGGCACAGCCCTGGTTGCAAAACCAGTAGTCGACACCTTCGTAAGATCGGTGTGCGGCGACCGTCTTGGGATTGACCGTTATGACACAGACGGAGTCAACCGCGCTGTCTGTTGTACTGCCGTGTGCGCTCATTTCGTTCGTGCCATCCATACCTATCGGCCCTTCCATTCCATCCATTTCGTGCACGGGCGCCACGTCCGAGGTGTATTGCTCGGGTTGCGCTTCGAAACGTTCACGACAGCGGTCCGAGCAGAAATAGTAGTGATCGTGCCCGACCGAAGCCTGCGCAGGCGCACTCGCTTTGCGAACCTGCATCCCATGATCTTCAACCCGACAACCTACGCACTGCTTGGCGTACGCACTTGGCCTGGGCCACCCGTCCTCAGCGCGCCCTGTGACGGCGTCGCGCTTCTCGGGGTCAGCATCGTCAACTCGATCCCTTCGAGTCAGACTCCACCAGCGTCCTGATGTCGCTCGACGACACGGGAACACGCTGGACAACGCCCCATCCAACCTATGTCACTCCACCGAGCCCATAACGTGTGAATCGGATTCGTCCCCTTCGCCCATCACTTCGATGTCGGACTCGTCGCCGTCGCCCACTACGTCAGCATCCATTCGGTCTTCGCCGCCCATCACCTCGCTGTCGGACTCGTCGCCGTCGCCCACCACGTCAGCATCCGTCCGGTCTTCGCCGTCCATTGTGGATTCTTCATCCTTCATATGGCTCCTTCGCTAGTTCGACGCCGCCGAGGACAGGAAAGCCGAGGCGACACTGCTCTTTCTTGGACAAGTATTGATCCAGGCGGGTCATCTGTCAACCGACACGGTGGAAAAAATACCCACGCTCGTAGTTATCGGAGTGTCACTACTTTGTTTAGGAGCGTTCGATTCACCGCGGAATCGAGAGGACGTTGTCAATATGAAAACTATGACGTGCAAACAATTGGGCGGTCCTTGTGATTTGTCTCATCACGGCGTTACGGCCGATGAGGTGATCAAGGCGCAAGACCGACACCTAAAGGAGATGGTTGCGAACGGCGACACCACGCATGAACAAGCTGCAAAAGAGATGAAGGGACGTTGGAAGAACCCCATCAAAGGAATGGGTTGGTACAAGAAGGCAAAGAGCGATTTCGTTCGGCTGCCCGAGGACTGATCGATTCCAACTTCTTTTGCGTTGAATCCCTTAGGAGCGAGCGGACATGGTGATGAAGTCACGCGCCCACGACGTTTCGAAGAAGGTCCAGGGACCTTGCACGGTTGACGCAATGAGTTTGCTGCCGTTTGACGGTGATGCGAGGCCGTTCGCCGTGGGCGGATCGTAAGTCGAGAAGTCCGGCCAGTCCGAATTGATGTCGAGTTCCATGGCGCGAACGGCGCGGGCGCGCACGAGTAGTTGCGCCAACTGGAACGGACTGAGTCCTGGTCCCGTCACATACACCAACGCTCCGTCGGACGTGATCCCCACGCCCGATCTCCACTGATGATCGACGCCGGGAACAGATTTAGCGCACGAATAGACACCGCACGTTGCGCCCCACGTCTGCCAATTTTCACTTGTCGCGCTCGCGGTGAGGCGCCCGTTAGCCACGAGCGGCACCAGGTTCTGTCGGACACTTACGACACTGGAGGTCATGGATACGTCGCTTCCCCACGCACCAATGTTGACGTTGCCGTTGTCGTAAATGACGAATGACGCCGCCCCAGATTCCAAAGGATCGACCATACGTCCCTCGGTGTAATACCCACCGTGGGCAACGTTCATGATGAAGCCGCCATTGAAAGCGGCCACCAACGTCCGCGCTTGCGTCGGCAAGATTGGCGCGGTGAATCGATACGGCCCCTTTCCAGGGCTCAGCGACCCGGAGTACAGACGAGCGGACAGAAGACGCGTATCCATCCATGCAACCCTGGCCGCCTCCGTCCCCCCCGGCGGCACCATGGTCGTTTCGTAGATTGCCCCTATCCCGTCGACGGGTCGCCCCACGGGACGCCAGACACCCTCCCCAACAAGCGCGCTCTGACCAAAGTGTTTCAATTCCTTAGGCGTGGGCAAGGGAGTCAGATGACTACTTTTTGCGTGGGACGAAAGTTCCTGGGCCGAGGTCAATTCGCCCCACGATCCGAGCACAACCATCGCAGCGCAGAGCAACACAACGCTCAACCACCGCCTCAAATAGGAATGAAGTCGTGCCGATTTCACTCTCTCAATGTAGACAACACTTGACCACACGACAGTGCGGTCAACGTTGCAGATCAGCCTCCTGATCCAGTCGCGTCAGTTTCTGTGGGTTGCGGATGGCATAGATCCGAGTGATTCGCTCCCCCTCGATTGCCAGACTCACTGCGGTGACGTCGCCACGTACTTCGAAGCGAGCACCAGGCATCGCGTTGAACCACGTGGTGGAAACTTCGAGATCGGAGAGATCCGCCACGCGCGAGAGGAATGACACCACTGATTCGACCCCGACCGTTGGCTTGCGAGCGGCCGCCACAACGCCACCGCCATCGGCAATCAACACGACATCCGGCGCCAACACATCCATAAGTCCTTGGACGTCGCCGGAGGTGATGGCGGCCAGGAATCTGTCGAGAGTTTCTTCTTGCTGGGCTCGGTCCAACTGCATACGGGGCCGCCTCGCAGCTACGTGCTCGCGGGCGCGGTGCGCGGTCTGGCGGACCGCGACCGGTGATTTGCCCACGATGTCGGCGATCTCGTCGTAGGGCGTCTCGAAGACCTCGTGTAACACGAACACTGCACGCTCGGTCGGTCCCAGGGTCTCGAGCACCGTGAGCATGGCGATCGAGACGTTCGCCGCGAGTTCGGACTCCACATCCGCACTGGTGCTGACTGGCTCGGGCAGCCATTCCCCGACGTACTCCTCTCTCTGGCGAGAGAGCGCTCGGAGTCGATTCAAAGCTTGGCGGGTGACGATTCGGACGAGATAGGCCCGCGGGTGATGCACTTCGGCCTGGTCCACGTTGGTCCAACGCAACCAGGTCTCCTGGACGACGTCCTCGGCGTCGACCGCGGAGCCGAGCATTTCATAGGCGACAGTGAAGAGTAAGCCGCGGTGCGAGACGAACGGGTCGTCGCTCATGTCCTCGAGGCTACGGCGAGAGGCTCGAGGCCACAGGCCGCTGAGAACTCCTGGGACTTTACGCCGAAGGCTGTATTGCATCGGGCCATGAAGTTCGACAGCGCGATGACCGTCGTCAACTCTACGAGCGCTGAAGCGCCGAGCGCTTTCAAGAGTCGAGCAGAAAGTTCGTCAGTGACGCTCGGTGGGGTCTGGGTCATCGCCTCGGCGTACTCCAAGACGTCGCGCTCCAACGGCGTGAAAATGTCCGACTCGCGCCACCGGGGCACCTCACGGGCCCTGGTCCCGTCAAGTCCTTCGTTGTGAGCCTGGAAGTAACCGAAGTCAAGACAGAAGCTGCAACCGATCAGGCTGGCCACCGCCATGTGAGCGAATGACTTCAAGTTCTCGTTGCACTGATCCATTTTTTGTGACTTTCGACCGATGCTGAAACTCAAGTTGAGCGCCTTACGGTTGTGCCACGCCACTCCGACCGGTTCCGGAACCTCTCCGAACAACTTGCGTGACATCCGTTTGACAATTGCGCCGTAAAGTCCGGTTAATTCTGCTGGCGGGATCCGCGTACAGTTCGTCATGATGCCTCCTGTGGTCACTTGCTCTCACCATTGAGACACCGACCTATGTCGTATGTGACACCTATAAAGCTCCTACGACGACGATGGCACAAATCTCCTAATAATCACCAACTCTCGCTCTACGGGCCGACGAAGGGCCATCCCGTCGTCTCGCGCGACGAGCATTGTCGCCCAATGGCGGCGATCATCTGCACGTCGGTGACGTTCTTCTCTGCCTCATCCCGACCACGGCTCGTGGTCCGGGTCGTCCAATTACTTGTGAGAACAGACATTTTGACGGCCTTCGAATCTTCGAACGTAGAGCGGCTTAGCAGCGAGTTTCCACGGGGCTGCTTCGACGGAACACACGATGGCCAGTCGCGCGGCCGCTGTGAGGGAATACTCTGGTGCTTCGGTGACGACACGAGTGTCCGATTGACCAATTGAGACATTCGATCGGAGGTGCGGAGACGATGAGCGCTGGACACGAGATCCCCGATACGCTCTCCGTCGCTCAAAACGGACGTGACGTCCACGGGCGAATCGAGAACTTCAAGGACCCGCGTCAAGAGTGGCGCCGTCTCTTCTCAGAACTACTCGGCACTTTCTTCCTCGTGCTCGTCGCCGCCGGTGCCGCCATGATGAACGCCGCCTTTCCCGGCACGATCGGACGATCGGCAGCCGTCGTCGCACCGGGGCTCATGGTCATGGCAATTATTTTGTTCATGGGCCGTGTGAGTGGTGCGCACCTGAACCCGGCCGTCACCATCGGTTTTGCCCTTCGCGGGGATTTCCCGTGGCGTCGTGTGCCGGGCTACATCGTCGTCCAGCTCGTCGGCGCCACTCTCGCCGCACTCTTATTACACGCTGTCCTAAACGTTTCCTCCGTCTACGGCTCCAACTACCCGGCGGGCGGCTACTCGGGCGCCGCGGCCATGTGGATGGAGATGATTTTGACCGTGGGCCTCGTGAGCGTGATCCTCGGCACCGCCTCGGGCGCGCAGAACGTTGGCCTTCTGGGCGCCTTCGGCGTCGGAGGCTACATCGCCCTGGCGGGGCTGTGGGCCAGCCCACTGTCGGGGGCCTCAATGAACCCGGCACGAACATTTGGTCCAGATTTGGCGGCCACCAACTTCACCGATTTCTGGGTCTACGCGGTCGGCCCAGTTGGGGGTGCCATCCTCGCCGTCGCCTTCGCCACCGTGTTGCGCGGTCGTGGTGGTGACAGAGACGCCGTCGCCGCAGCACAAGGTACGCTCGACGACTAGAAAAGCGCCCTCTCGTCTAATCAACGAACACGGTCTCTTTGCCCTTGGTGATAGTTCCTTGCTACGAGACGTGCGTGATAGAGACACGGTCAAGTTCGGGAAGTACACAGAGTCACATCTAGCTCTCCAAAGATTTTCTTAGGAAAGCCGGAACTAGGCTCACTTGAGGGCAACGATTCGACCAGTTTGTGGGAATACCAGGAGGTCACCATGAAGACGGAGCACTGGAAGGAAGAGCCGGACGAGAAAGATTATCCAGCGGCGGTCAATTACTTGTCTCTCAAGACTGATCCCCGCGAGGCAAAGGAAATCGTAAAGACAATGAAGCGGAGTTCGCGGATCGAGCACTTCATGGCCAAGGACATATTCCGAGCCAGTGGATTGCCCCATCTGGCGGCCGACGACCATCAGGTGGAGAAGGATCTCGCCAAGGTGAAGTCCGGTGAGAAGCTCTCCCCCGTACTACTGGTGCGAGGCACGCCGCTCTGGGTGGCCGACGGCTATCACCGTATCTGCGCTAGTTACCACCTCAACGAGGACGAAATGATCCCGTGTCGAATAGTTGACCGCATCTCCGCGACTCGGTGACACTCAGCGGGTTGACGGCCGTAGCGGGCACCGGAAGTGTGACGACGCGTGGCCCGAGACCTTCACGGGAAGTGAATCCGATCGGGAGCGTCTAATCGAACGCCAGTCGCGCTCTCAGACACGGTCCATTAGTTCGGCGAAGCTCGTCACGACCACGACGGCACCGTGGTCGCGAAGTTCATCATCGTAATCGTGCGCACCTGCCGCATCGTGATGGTCGACACCAATGACAAGCCCGAAGTGACCGGCCCGACCTGCTTTAGCACCGGCGAGGGCGTCTTCGAGGACCACCGCATTGATCGGCGCGACGCCGAGAACCTTCGCCCCCTTTAGGTAACTGTCAGGCGCCGGCTTTCGCGCGAGATCGAGATCCTTGACCACGTGTCCGTCGACCATCGCGTCGAATAGGTCAACAATGCCCCCCGCCGCCAGTGCCTCCTTCGTGTTCTCGCTCGCGGACACGACGACGACCTTGGTCCCACGCTCATGCAGCTCGTGCACGAGTGCGACCGCTCCGTCGAAGACCTTCACGCCGTCCTTCTTCATCTCCTCCAGAAATAGTTCATTCTTGCGGTTGCCCAACCCCTTGACGGTGCGCGCGTCCGGCGGATCGTCGTCAGTTGATCGCGTTCCGCGAGGAGAAACCGACGCGTGAGCAAATCCTCGGTCTGATCCTGGGATTCTTCGGTGTGCTGGTAGTGCTCGGCCTGTGGGAAGGACTTCGCACCGGTCAGCTCCTCGGGACGCTCGCTTGCGTCGGTGCGGTCTGTTGTTACGGCGTGGCCTTTCCTTACGCACGCTGTCATCTCTCGAATGACCCCGAGACAGCCCTCGCCAAGGCGACCGGTCAAGTGGCTCGGCGCGGCGTTTCTGATTCCGGGCCTCTTCATCTCCGAGATCGTCGCGCCACCGCGCCGCGGACACCTCGGTCTCGGCACGGGCGGGAATGTTGGCGCTCGGCGTCTCCAGTACTGGCTTCGCGCGTACATCTTGAATTTCCAAGTCATCGACGCGGCCGACAGTTCGACGGCGGCCGGTGTCGCGTACCTCTCACCGATCGCCGTCGTCATCGTCGGGATGGTTTTCTTGGGCGAACATCTGTTTTG
>Ga0307372_10001987_pt1 | contig 34554 bp, 29 predicted proteins | sample OX1MG_FD_202533 | JGI IMG/M metagenome (GOLD analysis project Ga0307372, IMG submission 202533) | Soil microbial communities from Risofladan, Vaasa, Finland - OX-1 | ecosystem: Environmental > Terrestrial > Soil > Coastal area > Acid sulfate soil | place: Finland: Risofladan, Vaasa | collected... | reverse complement strand
CCGGGGGCACCGTAGTCACGCCACCCGCATTCTTTCCCGTCAGCGCGATTCCAGAAGTGCCGCCGCGCCCGCCGCGGCGCCCAGCAGCGGCGTTTCCCCGTTGAGCGCCACCATGATCGGCATAGCGGCCAGCAGATCGACCAGTTCCGCCTTCTGCAAAAAGGCTTCGACGAACGCGCCGCCGGTGATTTTCGGCAGGATCTTGGGGGCGATTCCGCCGGCGACGAATACCCCGCCGCGCGCCAGCGTCTTGAACGCCATATTGCCCGCCTCCGCCCCGTAGAGGCGCACCCAGAGATCGACCGCCGCCACGCAGATGGCGCAGGCCCCGTCGAGGGCCCGGCGGGTAATTTCAACCGCGGGATCTTCGTGCTCGCCGTGAAAGTCGGGGTGGTCGACGCCGGGTCCCAGGAAGCGGTGAATTTTGTGGAAGCCGCGGCCGGAGACGATGCTCTCGACATCCACCCAGGTCTGCTCCTTCTTCAGAAACCGCAGCAGCTCGATTTCTTCGCCGGTCCGCGGTGCGAAATCGGAGTGACCGCCTTCGGTCGGCACCACCCGGTAGCCCTTCCCGTCCCACACGCGAAACGATTCGCCCAGGCCCGTGCCTGCCGCGACGAGCGCTTGCGTGGCTTGCGGCGCCGGCCGGCCGCTCTGAAGCACCACGACCTCCTCCGGCTCGAGCGCGTCGATGCCCGCGAAGGTGGCTTCCATGTCATTCATCAGCCTCACGCGCCCGGTCCCCAGGACGGCGCCGGCCACGGCCGCGTCCACCAGCCACGAGAGATTGGTCGGTTGCACACGAGAGCCGATCACCGGCCCCGCCACGCCGAAACAGGCCGCTTCACATTTCGCTCCGGAACCGAGTTCCGCGACAAAAGCGCGCAGCATTTTCTCGAACGACTCGACTTCCCGGCTGGGGAATTTTCGCTCGTGAAGTTTGCGCAGCTTCCGGCCCTCGCGCTCGAACGCCGCCAGATTCGTCTTCGTGCCTCCGATATCGCCGCCAAGAATCATGTTTCTCTCCCGTCCGTTTGCCGTATCCATCTATTTTTTCGCAATCCTACCGCGCAAGCAAGCCGCATCGGCCGCTCGGCAGACGGCTAGGAATCTCTCGCCCTTTGCTGTATCTTGAACTAGCGACTACGGAGGACAGCATGGCCGAAGAGAATTGCTCGAATCCGCCAGCTGCGCCCGCCGGCGAATCCGCCCGGCCCGGCCAGCGAATGGTGCATTGCGTCAAATTTGACCGGGAAATGCCCGGGCTCGAGCGCCCGCCCTGGAAGGGCGAGCTGGGCAAGCGGGTGTATGAAAACGTTTCCCAGGAAGCCTGGCGGATGTGGGTTGAGTATTCGAAAATGCTGATGAACGAATACCGCCTGAATCCTTTGGACCCGAACTCGCAGAAATTCGTCGAGGAGCAGATGGAGCAGTTCTTCTTTGGCGAAGGCGCGAAGCTGCCCGAAGGCTACGTCCCCCCAAAAACCAAGTCCTGAGCTGCCGGAAATTCCTTTCATGGAAGTGGCGGGCGGATGGTAATGTGCGCCGGGGCGGTTGAGGCGCACCCTGAAGAAGGAGCCAATCGTTTTGCTTCCCTCGGACACTTCCCCCGCCCGGAAGCAAAGGGCCGCCGCGTGGTCCTGGCGTCGCGTGCTGTTCGGGTTTCTGCGTCTGGCTGTCGGCCTCGCGCTGCTGGCCTACCTGGCCAAGTCGGGCCTGATCCACGGCCGGGATCTCGCGCGCCTTTTCCTGGCCGCCTGGCCGTTGACGCTGGCGGCTCTGATTCTGGTCCTGCTCCATCTGGCGCTGATCGCCTGGCGTCTTTCCCTCCTGTTTCGGCCCCAGGGGTTGAAGCTTTCCTTCGTGGCGTCCATGCGGCTGGCCCTGGTCGGCCTGTTCTTCGAAATTTTCATGCCGGGGGCCATAGGCGGGACCGTGGCCAAATTGTTCTATGCCACGCGGGAAAACCAGGGCCGCCGGACCCAGGTCGCGACCGTTATTCTGTTCGACAGAATGGTCGGCATATTTTCCTTGATCGCTCTGCCCCTGATTTTCGCCCTGCCGTTTTATCGGGTTGTTTCCCGCGCGCCTGCGCTACAGACCATCCTGCTTGTTTACGCGGTCATCGCATCGTTGCTGATCGCCGCCTTCCTGGCTTGCCTGTGGCGCGGGTCCGATGTGGACCGTTTTGCCCATGCCACCCACTATCGCCCGCTGCGGAAGGCTCTTTCGCGAGGGCTGGAAACGGTCGGGGGGTACCGGGGAAGCCGCGCGACCCTTTTTTCCGTCTTTGGCCTTTCGCTCCTCGGCAATCTTTCCATCGTTGGGGTGATCGCCTTGGGGGTCCGGGTGGTGCATCCGGCCAGCGTGGCCTGGCGGCTTTGCCTGCTCGTTCCGATCGGTCAGCTCATCAACAGCATTCCGTTGACCCCCGGCGGTCTGGGGGTGGGAGAGATAGCGTTCAACACGTTATTCAAACTCGGTGGCCTGAGTGGGGGAGTGGAAGCGGTGTTGTGCTGGCGGATCTGGTCCGCGATGGCGAGCGGCATTGGCCTCTACTTCTATCTCCGGGGCATGGAGCGCCATATCGTAACCACCGAGGTTCCCGGAGATGAAGACCCGCTTCGGCCGGAGGGCGAGAGCCGGCCTTCGGTCTGAGACGCCCGCCGGGTATCCCCGGAATGCGCAACCCTGTATGTCGACAGGGGTTGGGGCGGCCCGCCCGGAGTGGTAATGTATATTTCCTGAGGGTAATAGCGAATGCCGAAACTCTCCGTCCGCCGCACGGCCAGGCACTGGAGTCGCACGTACCGGGAAGCCCGGATGGTCGCCTTGGCGTTGAAGTCGCCAAATCATCCGATTCTCGCCCACGTTGTGGTGACGCGGCGCTGCAACCTCGCCTGCACCTACTGCAACGAATTCGATAACTTCTCGAACCCCGTCCCGACCGCCGAGCTGCTGCGCCGCATCGACCTGCTGGCCGCTCTGGGCACAACCGTCATTACCCTGACGGGGGGCGAGCCCCTGCTTCATCCCGATCTCGAGCAGGTCATCGGGAGGATTCGCCAACGCGGCATCGTTGCGGTGCTCGTCACAAACGGATATCTGCTCACCATCGAGCGGATCGAGCGCCTGAACCGGGCCGGGCTCGACCGGATGCAGATCAGCGTGGATAACGTCAATCCCGACGATGCATCGAAGAAAAGCCTGAAAGTCCTCGATAAAAAGCTCCAGTGGCTGGCGCAGTTTGCGGATTTTCCGACGAGCATCCACTCCGTGGTCGGGGCCCACATCGATCACCCCGAGGACGCGCTCACGGTCGCCCGGCGGGCAACCGAGCTGGGCCTGATCAGCACGGTTGGGGTTGTTCACGACGATGCGGGACGCCTGGAGCCGTTGAACGAGAAGCAGCAGCGCGTCGTCGAAGACATCGAAGGCCTCTCCAAATCCCGCTTTTCGTTCGCGCGGCACAATCCGTGGCGGGCGAATCTGGTTCGCGGCCTGCCGAACGAGTGGCATTGCACGGCCGGCGGCCGTCACCTCTATATCTGCGAGGACGGTCTGGTCCACCTTTGCCTGGCGCAACGCGGATATCCCGGCACCCCGCTTTCTCAATACACGCGGGAAGACGTCATCCGGGAATCGAAGACGGTGAAGCCCTGCGCCCCGTACTGCACGATTTTCTGCGTTCAGCGGGTGGCCTCGCTCGACAAGTTGCGGACCGATCCGAAGCAAGCCCTGGTCCAGTTATTCCCCGCCCGCGGCGGGCAAGGCCAGCCGGCGGCGCTTCCAGCTCCCATACGAGTTCTGAAAGCTCTCTTTCTGCCCGCGCGCGAAGCCTCCGCCGCGCGGTTCTTCCGAAAAGCAGCCTTGCGGTTTCTGAAAGTCGATTAAGCGATTGAACGATTGTGTTTCGGCGACGGCTTCGACGCCGTCAGTTGCGGCCGTTGGTGCGCAGCCGTATGTGCCGGCGCAGGGTGGCTCGGGAGATTTGCAGCGTGTGGCAGAGATCCTCTTCGGAAGCGGCGGAAACATCCTGCTCGGCGATCTGGCGCGGCAATTCCCGTTCGCGCCGGATGACCAGGCGGTAGAACCGCTCGAGGTCCCGGGTCGCTTCCCCCCAACCCCACTGCTCGGCGTCGAGGCGGGCCTGCCGGCTCATTCGTTCCCGAAGCGGGCGATCGCCAAGCAATTGGCGGATGGCGCCGACCGCGTCCGATGGACTGGCGGGATCATAGAGGTAGCCCGTGACCCCAGGCTGCACGATGTCCGGGATTCCGCCGGCGGCGGCCGCCACAACGGGACAACCGGAAGCCATGGCCTCCAGAAGCACCAGTCCCAGGGTTTCCGTTCTCGACGGCAAAAAGAATACGTCGGCGGAAGCGAAAGCCGCCGCCAGATCCATTCCTTCCAGGAAACCGGCAAAATAGGTGGGCGTACCGGCGAAGTATTCTTCCAGCTTGCCGCGGTGGGGGCCGTCGCCGACAAGCGCCAATCGCAGTCCCGGCAACTCATCGAGAACCGACCGGCAGCGCTCGATCTCCTTCTCGGCGGAAAGACGCCCCACGTACAAAAGAAGATGATCTTCCGGATGTCCCCCGGTCAGTCTGGCGCGCATCTGCGCGGAGGCGCGCCCCGGATGAAACGTTTGCGTATCGACCCCGCGCCGCCATAGCTCGACCCGCTCAATTCCTCGTTCCTGAAGGTCCATTTGCATGGCGCGCGAGGTGGCCAGGGTGAGATCCGCCCGGTTGTATCCCATCCGGATACCCCACCACAGGAGCCATTCCAGGCGGCCCATGCCGTAATAGCGCAGATACTTGCCGAGCTGCGTGTGATAGGAGACGACGAGCGGCACCCGGCACGAGGTGCTGTAGAAAAACGCGGATACGGCCAGACACGCCGGGTTGACCGCGTGGATCAGGTCGGGCTGAAATTCAGACAGCGCCTTTTTGATCGACGGCCTGGGAATCGCCACGATCTGGTCCGGATACAGCGGAAACTTGAACCCCGGCACGGAGTGGACGGGCGTGCCTTCGAAATCCGAGACGCTTTGCGGCGCGACGACGAGGACCTTCTGGCCCGATTCGCGCAGGTGACGAACCGTGTGGAGCAGGCGCGTGGTAATGCCGTCGATCCTCGGCAGGAATCTTTCGGTAAAAAGGGCGATGCGCAGGGGTGGTTCTTCTTCGAGAGCCGCTGTCTGCCGAAGAAGGCGGGATCCTTGGGTCAATGGTTGTCTTGGCAACGCCATATTCCGCCCCACCGATGCATGATTCCGTTGCTCTCCAAGTTGCCGGTGAAGTTTAGCCGCAGGCTCATTGGCGTCCCGAAGAGGCGGTACTGCCTGCGCCTCCCTTGAACCGAGTTTGGACCCGTAGGGGGAAGCTCGTACGGGGAAAATCGTCCGCCCGCATTCGCCGGACAGAACCACATTCGTGATTCATTCCGGCTCGATCGATACCTCCGCGCGCGTTTCCAGCTTGTCGCGGGCGCCATCCCCTCCCGGCGACAACGTGGCGTGATCGAACTGCCCGTTTCGCGAGAAGAGCAGGCGCAGGATGGGCCGCAGGCGGTCGCTTCCCAGAATAATGACCGCCGTGACCGCCGGATCGAGCCAGCCCGGCTTGCCGTTGCCGCCATCCAAATAAAAGGAGATCGGGTGCCAGCCGTAGCCCTCGAGATCAAAGAAAATCCGATCGGTAAACCGGCGCCGGCCGTAAGGATAATCGGGGTAGCGGCGCAGGACATCGCCGGCGGTCGCCAGCTCTCGCAACGGGGCCGGTTCCTCGTAGGCCGGCAGGAAGAGAACGGTACTTTGCCGCTCGGTTCGGATCGCCCCGACGAATTCCGCCCAGGTTTGCGCCGGACTCAGGTTCACGACCGTGTTCGGACGGCAACCGTGGCGGTCGCCCCCGGCGAGGACGGGCATATCGTACTCCTCGGCCATGCGCAGCACGTCCCGGTTCTCGGTCCACGAACGCATCCCGTTCACTTCCAGGGCATGAATCCAGCTGCCGCACCGAACCAGAAGCTCGCGCAGCGAAGCCAGGTGCTCGGGACCTGTGGTTCGAAGAATGTTTTGCAAAGGGTGATTGAGAACCACCAATGTACCCGGGGAACCATGAAGAAAGGCAAGCAGCTCACGGAGTTTTTCATCCCCGGGAGAGGCCGTGTAGTCCGACAATGCCTTCATGATCTCGACCGAATGGTCGGGAGGAAGGTGATGAACGCCCAGGTGGAAGGTGTTCCCGGCGAACGGTATCGTCCATTCCATGGAAATAGGGACCGGGACCGAAGCGCCCGGCTTCTGCAAGGAAAGCGGGCCATCGATCGTGTCGTGATCGGTCATCGATACCAGCGCCGCCAGGCCCAATTTCCGCTCAATTTGTTCCGTTTCGGAGGCCACCACCATTTCGGGCGTGACGGGAGGGGTCCAATAGGCGCGGTGAAAATCGAGCGTCTTGCCCTTGATTTCCCGGTATCGGTCCAGTCCGGACTGAACCATTCGGGTGATGAATCCGGTCCGAAGGAACTCAATATAGTGCGGGAAAAAGCCCAGATTTTCCTTTGAATGGCAAGTATGACTATGCAATGAAATGCCGGTGCGGAATCCCGTCACCGGCCGTATGACTCCATTTTGTCTCTGCACCTGAGTGCGGGCTCGGTCCAAAACAACACCTCCTGAGTGCGGCAGGGCCGATCATTGGTGCCCCTGCAAATAAACTCGCCTATCGCCCCATCCAGGGGAGAACGGATTGATCGCGCGGCTCTTGGGATGTTCCGCCGCACCGTTCTGTAAGCGGATGGCTGGCAAAAACATGAGACCTTCGCCGAGGATTTGCATCTTCGCCTGCGGACTCAGACTGGCCATGCTGCGACGCATCCCTCGCCCCGCTCTCCATGTATTGCTTCACACACCGGGGCACGGACAACCCGTTCGCCTGGGGGTTGCCTGCCACCTCGGTCCGGGAGGCTTTTGGCTGCCGATCTCGCCTGCTTCAGAGACTCGCGACGGCCCCGGACTCCGGGGCACCGGAGAGAAGGGTCATTTTTCCACATCGCGGGCAGAAGAGAAAGAGTATAGGCCAAAATCGGGACCTAATCCTCTACGATTCAGGAAATTCGGGGATTTCGAAACCCCGGGCGAGAGCGGAGCGAATCAGCCGTTTCCACCGTTTTTTGGCCTTCACCGCGGCGCGGCGGGATGCTCGACCGGCAGTTCGGCAGAGAAGACGAACCTCAATTTCGCGTGAGCCGCGCGAAGCGCCTGTTCGACCCCGGCCGGCTCGCCGCCGCGTGCGAAGATGAAACCCAGATAGCTCGATCCTTCCGGCCAGGCCAGAACCGGATCGTGACGCCGCGCGGTGATTTCGATTTCTTCGACCGCCGGCGTCGCGAGCGCATCCTCCAAACCCTCCACGCGCTCGAAAATCCCGCTCCGCGGCACGGGAATCATCATGACCCCGGACGCGGCCCCTTCTCTTTCCCAATCGGCGCCCGGCAGTCCCAACGCGTGCCGCGCCAGCAATTCTTCGAGGCCGATCCGTTCCGGCCCGAACCGCAGCGCCCGCGAACAGAGCCCGCCAATCGGCCTGGGCTGGATTTCGAGGATCCATGGCCCTCGTTCATTCCATCGGAATTCGGCGTGGACCGGGCCGTGCGTCAGGCCCAGCGCGGCGATGGCGCCTTCGGAGCAGGCGCGAATGGCGTCTTGCGCCTCCCGGGGCAGGCGCGACGGGGTCACATAAATCGTCTCCTCGAAAAAGGGGCCTTCGAGCGGGTCGGGCTTGTCGAATATGGCGAGCACACGCACGCGCCCGCCGCTCACCAAACCCTCAACAGCCACTTCCCTGCCCGGAATGTATCGCTCGACGAGCAGCCGGTCGAGTTCGCCGCGCCGCTCGACCTGCACCGGCGGCGATTCGACCAAAGCGCGGATGCGCCGGGCCGCCTCGCGAAATTCGGCCGGATTGTCGGCGCGAATCACACCCTGGCTCGCCGCCAGCGCCAGCGGCTTAAGCACGCACGGGAACATGGCTCTTTCCGCCACTTCCTCCGGCGGCTCATCCAGCCGAAAAACGAAAAAATCGGGCACCGGCAATCCCGCCGCCCGGAACGCTTCCCGCTGCCGCAGCTTCGTCCGGCAATTTTCCACCGCTTCGACCGAGTGAAAGGCAAGTCCCAGCCGGCGCGCCGCGCGCGCCGCCGCCGGCACGGGACGATCGCCCAGAGCCAGCACGGCATCGACCGGCGTTTCGGCCGCCGCGCGAACGATCGCCTCGGCGGCAGAGTCCGGCTCGCCAAAGTCGAGCGGGATGGCGCCGTCGCCCCACGGGTCGTCCAGGCGGTGGCAGCGATCGGTGCCGAAGAGCACGTCAGCCCCCAGGCGCCTGGCGGCTTCGGCAAAGCTTCTGGTCTGATAGCCGAGCTTGCCGGACAAAAGCAAAAGCCGTTTCGGTGAGTGGGAAGGGGGCATAGCCGTTCGATTTTCAGCCTAGCATGCCCAAAGCGGTCAGACGAACGATTCGCCGTGCCGGAGCCTTTGCCGCGTCTTGTGGATGGGGGCCAACTGGTCCCCGGTCGGCTCGGCTCAACAGTACCAGGGCTCGGTGAGATACGGGATCGCGGCGCGCGCCACCAGGGGCTTCTCGACCGGCCGGCCAATCGGCTTCCGGCGGTCCCGCGCGCCCGGGGTCCCACCCGGGGCCGCGCCCGCCGCCGCGTCCTGCACACGACCGAACACTTCGCCTCGCGAAAGGTCTTGCAAGTGTCCCGTTTTCACAATCGCTTCGATCTCCTGCTGCAACCGGTCGATCCGGCAATCCGCGTGACGCCAGGGATAAACGAGGCCGGGCGCGTCGAACGGCCCAACCATTTTCCTGATTTCATCCAGTTCGAGCAGGCGCGAGCCGGCCGGGATGAGCAGGCGGATCGAGAGCTGCACCGGCGCGACGTTTTCGATCAGACCGAGCGACCGGAGAGAATCCAGCAGGTCCTCGTAGCTTTCGAGCGTGGTCCACGGGGTAAACGGAATGAAAGTCGGGTGCAGCGTCAGCTTCGCCTCGCGGAACAGGCGCGCCGCCTCGAAAAAATCCGCGCGCGTATGCCCTTTTTCCAGCCGCGCCAGCACGGCGTCGTCGAGCGATTCGACGGCGGTTGTCACGAAAAGGCAGCCCGTCTCCCGCAGCGCGGCCAGATCGGCGCGGCGGTCGAGCAGGTGCTCGATCTTGATCGTCGCGTCGTAGGTGAGAGCGGGAAATTCGCCGTGCAGGGCCTGGACGATCGCCAGGGCGTGACGCGGCCCGTTGAAAAAATCGGGATCGCCGAAGGTGACATGTTCGGCTCCGGCGGCGACCTGCCGGCGGATATCCTCGATGACGACTTCGGACGGCACGATGCGGAAAATCCCGTTGTAAACGGGCACGACCGGGCAATGCCGGCAGCGATGCTTGCAGCCTCGGCTCGCCTCCGTGTAGCCCACCCTTCTTTGTTCGCCGCCCGGCAGGGTGAGATGCGCGTAGCGATCGAGCGGAACCAGGTCCCGGCGATCGGGAACGAGAAATTTTTGCCGGTCGAGCGAAATGACCGGCTCCGGCTGAAAGCCGGTTGCAGGGGCTGAAGCCCCGCCACTCGGCGATTGTGGATGTCGGAGCTGAAGCTCTGACTCCCGGAAGCCGGCGGCGGAATTTTCAGACGAAGCCGCGAGGCGGTCAGCGAGGCTGGCGAGGCCCGCTTCGAATTCGCCGCCGAGAATCGCGTGGGCGCCAAGCCGACGCAGATAGGCTTCGTTCACCGGGGCATAGAGTCCGTAGAAGCAGAGCGGCGCGCGCGGATTCAAGCGGCGAATGGGATCGATCAGCTCGACGGCCAGACGCGCGGCCGTGTGCATGGGGACGTAGAGGGCGACCAGATCGGCTTCGCGAATGGCCTCTTCGGCGAGCGACTCACGAGACAGGTCTAAGCAGCGGACCCGGTGGCCTCGCTCGCGCAACCATGCGGCGGGCGATGCCAGTCCGAATGGCTGGCGGCCCAGCTCGTAAGTGGAAATCAGAACGACGTTCATGACGAGATGGCGCGGCGGCTTCGGCTTCCATTGTAGCAGCCGCGCAACAGGGCATTGCGGCAGCGCGGCCCCGGCGGGGGCGGCGCGGGCAGGATTGTCCGCGCCGCCGCGGGGATTAATGGGCGTTGAGGTTGAAAACCAGTTTGCCGCCGCTGGGCAGAACACTGGTCAAGTTGCCGCTGCCGTCCTCGACCGGCACGCCCCAGTCGGAAACCATGAAGTAGTAGGTCGTGTTGGCGCTCAACGAAAGACCCGTGAGCTGGGAGGGCAGGTTCACGGTCGGCACGATGTCGTCGTTGCACGCAAAACTGGTGAGGGTCGGCGATGGCGGCGGCACGTTGATGCTTCCTCCGCCGCCCCCTCCTCCGCAGGCTCCGAGGAAGGTCAGCGAGCCGGCTAGCATGGCCAGCGCCAGCCCACTGGCGAAGCGCCGCGAGAGGGGCCGGCTGCGGCGAAACGCAAACGTCAGGAAGAACACGCAAAGGGCCACCGCCAGAATGAGGTAGATGGGCGGCCGAACCGGCGGAACGGCCGGAAGGGGGACGAGAGTAGCCGAGCCCGGCGGGTCGGTCCAGACCGAGAGGATCGTATCGTAGTTGCTGCCGATGGTGTCGACATCGGCGGTGACGTTGCTCGTCGGCGTGTATTTGAACCAGACGCTCTTGTAGTCGCCACTATCGTTACTGACACCGCCTGGGTTGACCGTCGTGCACGTCGAGGGAATCGCGGGATCGCTGGTCGGGGCGGAAATGGCGCCGGAGGTGTCCTCGGTCTTCTGGAACGAGTTCGTAGTGATATTGGTCGCGCTGGCCAGGGTTCCATTCGGAGGCGCCGAGCCGGAGATGTCGAGCAGGCAGCCGGGCGTGCTCATGCCGGTGCAAGCCACGCCGTAGGGCGAGAGCGCCGCGACAAGGCTCGGGTTCGACGAGCCGCCGCCGGGCGGAGGGTTATTGGCCGTCACGAAATAGATGCCGCCGTACTGCAAGCAGCCCGCGCTGATGCTGGCGGTAATCTGCGTCGCCGTTCCGCCCGAGGCTTGCGTCACGGGACTGCAGGGCAGCGCCGAGACCACGGTTTGCAAGCCCACCGTTGTGCTCGAAGAAAAGTTCGTTCCCTGCAGCGTGATATTCAGAGGGTTGCCAGAGGGGTTGGTAATCGGGCTGATATTCGTGACCGTCGGCGTGTTCGAGGTGACGGTGAATCCGAGAGAATTCGTGGGGCTGGTCTCGGACGGATCGGAAACGCTGACCTGAGCGGTGCCGCCCGAAGCGATCAAGTTCTTCGGGACGCTAACGGCGATGCAGGTCGGTATGGCGCAGCCAGAAGGAGGGCTTGTTTGCAAGAGTGGTGTGGCCGAGCCGCTCCAGTTCACAGTGGAACTCGCGGTGAAACCGTTCCCGCCGAGCGTCATCGTGAACGCCGAGCCGCCGGCAGAATCCGAGGCGGGATCGAGCGAAGTGAGGGCAAAGGCCGGCAGGCCGCCGAGCTGGAGCGCCCAGGCGCTGCGGCCGTGCGTGCCGGCGATGAGCGTGCGCGACGCCTCGTTCAGGCTGAGCGACATAACGGCGGAATTCGGCAGGTCCGTGCCCAGCGGCTGCCAGCACGCTCCGGTGACAGCCGTAGGAACAACGCCCTGAAGCGTGCCCATATAAACGCCGACGTCCGTGCCGACGTAGAGCGTGCCGGACTGGCTGGGATCGATCACGATGGAGTTCACGGGAATGTCGGGCAGGTTGCCGCTGCCCGTCGGGCATAGGGACCCGTCGCTAACGTCGGTCCACACGACGACAGGCGTTGCGGTTGTCGTCAACGCGCCGACATAGACGTGGCCCTTGCCGTCGCAACCCGAGCAACTCGAAAACCCGGAGAAGGTCGCATAGAGAGTATTCGCATTACTGGGATCAACGGCCACTTGCGTAATGTAGCGATTGGGAAGCTGCGGCGTAGTGACGTCGATCCAGGCGGAACTTGTCCCCTGCCCGGCATTCACCGAGACGGCAACATGCCCGATATCGCTTCCCGTAACGACCTCGTTCGAGTCGGTCGGCGCAACAGCAATCGAAGTGAGAACATTGCTCAACTGCCCGCTGCCGGAGTTGCATATTGGGCTGGTTGCAGGTCCCCCGGTCACGTCCTGCGAAATCGCGTTCCAGTTACTGTCGCCGTTAGTCGTCTGCCAAACGCGGCACGTTCCGAAATAGAGCGTTTGGGCGTCGCCGGTCGAGCCCGTCTGGTTGGGATCGATGGCCAAAGGCGGGATGAAACTGCCGTTGTCGCTGGCATCGATGCCCGAGGAGGCTTCAAAGAACGTGCTATTGCCTCCGCCGGAATCGTTGGATTCGTCGACGTTGCCGTTGAAAAGCGATTTCTCGATTCCCAGCAGGAATCCCGGGATATAGCTGCATTCGCCGTAGACGGTGCTGGGAACCAGCGGGTCGACCAGCGTCACGCCGCCGTCGCCGCAGGAAAGCGTATCGTCCCAGGCCAGGGGGCTATCGGAAAAATTCGAAACGGCCAGAAGATCCGGGGCGAGCACCTGTGTGCCGTTGTCTTGGGAGCCGAGGAAGCTGCGGTACTGCCAGCCGGAGGGGTTGTTGGACATGCCGGTATAGATCTGCGTAAGGCCGAGCGTCGCGTTCAAATCGTTCCAGCCTTGCGAAGTGGATGGCGATTCGGGATTCGCCGTGCTCCACACGCCGCCGTCGGTGCCGACATAGACCGTGCTGCCATTGGGTACGAAGGCAATCGCGTGCGCATCGACGTGGATGCCGTTCAGCGCCGTGGAATTGTCGGCCACATCCGTCCAGCTGTTGCCGCCATCCGTCGAGGCGATGAGGGTATTCCCCTCCCCGCTAGCTCCGCTGCCCGGCGCCGAACCGCCTGCGTAGATCACGTTGGCATTGTGCGGATCGATCACGATCGGCATATCGTAAAAGCACTGGTCGTCGCAGAATGGCGTGCCGCCGAGGCTCAGAGACGTCACGAGCGGATCGGTCAGCGCGGTCCATGTACCACCGCCGTCTGTGCTTTTATAAACGCCATCCAGGGTGCTGGAAACGTCGGAGGCGTTGGCGACAGCGGCAAAAATTTCATCGCTCGATGAACTGGTCGTGGACGTGGAGTAGACGGAGAAGGAAATCCGCCCCATGGCGGAGGCGCCGCCGGCCAGGCTGGTCAAATTGCTGAGCATGTTGAGCGTCGGCGAACAATCAGAAGTGTAAGCCGTCCCCGACTTATACACGCCGTTGGCCGAGCCGGTACCGTCGATATTGCCGATGGCGGCGTAGCCGTAGCCCGCTTGATCGAATGCGATGGCCGTGCCGACATCACTCAGAATGCCCGACCCCGGCAGCACGTCAGTCCATACGCTACCCCCATTGTCCGAACACCAGATTCCCGAGGGCAGCGTCGATCCGGATCCCTGCACCGCAGCCAGCAGGACCAATGGGTTCTGTGGATCGACGGCCAGGCTGCCGATGTAAGGTCCGGCGTAACTCTCACTCAGTGGATTTGAGGTATTGAAAGCGCCCAGTGTCTGGTCGGGCGTGCAGGAGTAGTTGGTCCCATCGGACGTGGTGCAGGTAAGCACGCCCGCGCCGTAGTAGCTGTCATAGGAAAAATTTTCCTCGCCGGTGCCAACGTAAATTGTCTTCGAGGTCGAAGGGCTGCCGACGCATCCCGCGCTGGCCGGCGGCAAGGCCAGCGAGCCAACCGCCAGTGATGGCAGGGTGGTCTGGTCGCCCACGGGAGTCCAGGTCGTGCCGCCGTTAATCGTCTTCCACAAGCCCCCTTGCGCGGCGCCGAGGAACGCCGTGCTCCCGGTCGCGTCGCAGGGATCGACGACCAGCGCGGTCACGCGGCCGGAAACAGCGGGCTGATTGAAATAGGCATTGGTCGGCTGCGGGCCGATCGGGGTCCATGGATTGCTGACGATGGGGGCGGAACTCGTAATGGCGAGCGCGGCGATCTGCTTGCGGTAGTTGGCGCCATATTTTTGTATCAGGGACTGCCGTTGCTGCTGCTGCATCCGGCGGAAATCGTTCCAGGCCCGCTCGCGGGCGAATGCGGGGATGTGGCTGAGCGGATAGGCGCGCTGACGGAAAAACCAGTTGGCGCGCGCCCGAATCAGTTGCGCGCCGCTGACCTTGGGCTTGGTTTTGCCGGAATGCGAGGAGGGATGGGTCCCTCCGTTTTTTTGCGCGTAGGCCCCCATGACAAGGCCGAAGCAGGCGAGAATCGAAAGAACCAGTGCCGCGTATCGCAGTCTCAACAGTACCTCCCGCTAGGAACGGCTGTAGAAGAAATGTCCCCGCCAGCCGGATAGAAAAGCAGGGCCCCTATCGCGGCCGGCATGTCACGTGACTCCTTTTCAGAATGAAAGCGTCCGCCTGCCCCGGAAGGAATCCGGCTGCCCGCCTTCGGCAGGTTACGGCGGGCCGGCCGTGCGGCCGGAATAACTGTGTTGGACTTTCTTTGAGCAATCCTTTGATCGGCCGTTGAAATTTGTTGGATGGCGAGCGTTCCTACCCGGCGCCTGGCTATGCCCATGTCACTTGGGCCAATGTTACTGCGAAAACCAGGGCCTTGCCACGTCTGGTGACCAGACGCGCAACCCGTTTCCCCCCTGGAGAAACAAAGCGTATGATGCGTGCGCCTGACACCGGGTTGCGACTTTTGGCATACTAGAATCAAGAGATCCACCCCCTCTGACGACGGACATGGCCAACCGGAAGGAAATCCTGGAACAAACGACCCGCGAGGGTGAGCTGTACGAACGGCTCGAAAAGGACTGGGTCCGCTGCTACGCCTGCGGTCACCAGTGCCGGATCCCGCCCGGGCAGGCCGGGGTGTGCAAGGTGCGATTCAACTCCAATGGGCGGCTGCGAGTGCCCTGGGGCTATGTGGCCGGCGTCCAGTGCGATCCGATTGAAAAGAAGCCGTTTCACCACGCCTATCCCGGCTCGCTCGCCTTCAGCTTCGGCATGCTCGGTTGCGACCTGCACTGCGGCTATTGTCAGAACTGGGTGACCTCGCAGGCCCTGCGCGATCCCGCCGCCGTGGCCCCGCCGATGCGCGCCCGGCCGCGCCGGCTCGTCGAGGAAGCGCTCGGCCAGCAGGCGCGCGTCGTCGTCAGCACCTACAACGAGCCGCTGATTACCAGCGAATGGGCCGTTGCCGTCCTTCGCGAGGCCAAGGCCGAGGGCCTCGCCACGGGATTCGTTTCCAACGGGAACGCGACGCCGCGCGTGCTCGAATACCTGCGGCCCTGGGTCGATTTCTACAAGGTCGATTTGAAAAGTTTCGACGACCGCCACTACCGGCAACTGGGCGGGAGGATTGCGCCGATTCTTGATGCCGTTCGCATGATTCACCAGATGGGATTTTGGCTGGAGATCGTCACGCTGGTGGTTCCCGGCTTCAACGATTCCGACCGGGAGCTGACACGGATGGCGGAATTTCTGGCTGACATATCCATCGACATTCCCTGGCACGTCACCGCCTTTCATTCCGACTACAAAATGACCGACCCGGAAGACACGCCGCCGGAAACGCTCGTGCGCGCGGCGGCCATCGGGCGCCGGGCAGGGCTTCGCTACGTCTATGCCGGCAATCTCCCCGGACAGGTCGGAGACCTCGAAAATACGCGATGCCCCGGCTGTTCGGCTCTGCTGATCGAGCGATATGGATACAGGATCGTGAGCTATGCGCTCACGCCGGACGGCCGGTGCCCCTCCTGCGGGACGGGGATTGCCGGACGCTGGCTTGAGCGGTTCACCGGGCAAATCGCCGAACGGCCATTCGTGCCGGGCTCCCGGAGCCCGGACTCCCGGCACCCCGACTCCCAGCCCGATGCCCCGTTCCGGATATTTTCCGCCTGAGGCGCTGCGCCCGCCAAAATCGCCGCGCAAAGGAGTCGACAAAATGGGCTGGCGAGGACGAATGGCCGGATTGGTTACGGCGGCAGGGGCGGCGGCTGCGGCGGCTCTTTTGCTGGCTTGCGGCGCGACGACCTCCGCCGCCCGAAACGCCGGAATGAAGAAGGAGGCGTCTATGAACTTCACGCTGGGCAGCCCGAAATGGAAGGCGGGCGACACGATTCCCCGCAAGTTCACCTGCGACGGCGAGGACGTCTCGCCGCCGCTCGACTGGGACGCGGCGCCGGCCGGAACCGAAAGCCTCAGTCTGGTGGTGGAAGATCCGGATGCGCCGGGCGGCACGTTCATTCACTGGGTGCTATACGATTTACCTCTCGGCACGCGGGAATTGCCCGAGAACGTGCCCGCAAAAGGCAATCTGGACGGCGGAGGCCGACAGGGCCGAAACAGCTTTGGCCGGGTCGGTTATGGCGGCCCATGTCCTCCTGCCGGGCCCGCCCATCGCTACTATTTCCGCCTCTATGCCCTCGACCGGAAAACCGGCCTGGACGCCGGGGCGGGCCGAGCCGATCTGGATCGCGCCATGCAGGGCCACATCCTCGCGCAAGCCGAATTGATGGGCCGCTACAAACGGCGGTGAAGGCGCGCGGGCAAAGGGAAGAGGGCGGCCGGCGGGCCGCGGCATTGAGGCGGATTTTAGCGTTGGGACGGCTGAAAACCCATGCTACCATTCCGGCTTCGCTCGCCGCGATAGCGGCCACGAAGGGAAGGAATTTCTTGAACAGAGGTGGAAGTGGAAGTGAGAGAGCAAGGCGTAGTGAAGTGGTTCAACGCGACCAAGGGATACGGCTTCATTCGGCGCCAGACGGGCGAGGATGTTTTCGTGCACTTCTCGGCGATTCAGGCCGATGGCTATCGGACTCTCACCGAAGGCCAGACGGTCGAGTTTTAGGTTCGCACGGGGCCGAAAGGCCTGCAGGCCGAGAACGTCGTCGCGGGTTAAGTCATTTCCAGCGGGCGGCGTTTCCATCCACTGCCTCGCCCTCCCTCACGGAGTCTTACCGACTGGCAGACGCTCGTCGTGTTGTTCGGCGAGGCGGAAGGAGAAGTCCCGGTGAAAATCGCATTCTTCGGCGCGGGAAACATGGGCGAGCCCATGGCGCTCAACCTGATGCGCGCGGGACACGAAATCACGGTATTCAATCGGACCCCGGCAAAGGCGGCGGCTCTCGAGAACGCCGGCGCGAAGGTCGCGAAGGCGCCGGCCGAGGCGCTTCAAGAGGCCGAAGTCGCGATCACCATGCTCGCCGACGACCAGGCCCTTCGGGATACCCTCCTCGCCAGCGACGCCATCCGGGCCCTTCCGCGGGGAGCCATCCACATGGGCTGCAGCACGATCAGCGTGGCGCTTTCGAAGCAGCTCGAACGCGAGCACGCCCGGCGCGGCCAGGGCTACGTGGCGGCGCCCGTTCTCGGCCGTCCGGATGCGGCGGCGGAAAAGAAGCTCTGGGTCCTGGCCGCCGGTCCGCGCGAGCAGGTGGAGCGTTGCCGGCCGCTGATGGAAGCCATCGGCCGCGGAATTTCCGTCGTGGGAGAGCAGCCCTGGCAGGCGAACGTCACCAAAATCGCTGCCAATTTCATGATCGCTTCCGTCCTCGAGACCCTGGGAGAGGCCTTCGCCCTGGTCCGTAAATCGGGCATGGACCCGCACGCCTTTCTCGCGGTGATGAATCCATTTTTCAATTCCCCCATCTATACCAACTACGGCCGGATCATCGCCGACGGGCAGTTCGAACCGGCGGGATTCCGCCTGCAGCTCGGGCTCAAAGACGTCAACATGGCGCTCGCGGCCGCCCAGGACGCCGCGTCTCCCTTGCCGCTCGCAAGCCTGATCCGGGACCACCTCCTGAGCGCCATCGCTCATGGCCGGGAAGACGCCGATTGGTCCGCCTTGACAGAAGTGATCGCGCGTAATGCCGGCCTCGAAGGCCAATAGACAGGCCGCCGGCTCGCCTGCGCGTCCCGCGTGACGCGGAAAGGAACGACTCATGTCCCTCCGTCCGGTTCGACGATTGCTCACATCCAAACCGACCCTCGAAGGCGCCGGCGTGCACCTGCGCCGCGCGTTCGGCTTTGGCAAAACCACCGATTTCGATCCCTTTCTTCTCCTCGACGATTTCCGGAACGAAGTTCCGGCCGATTATCTGGCGGGTTTCCCGTGGCATCCGCACCGGGGCATTGAAACGATCACCTATGTCCTCGCCGGCACGGTCGAGCATGGCGACAGCATGGGCAACAACGGCATTATCACCCCGGGCGACGTGCAGTGGATGACGGCCGGCAGCGGCATCATTCATCAGGAAATGCCGAAAGGGGACCCGGCCGGCCGCATGCACGGCTTTCAGCTCTGGGCGAATCTTCCCTCTTCGCTCAAGATGACGCCGCCCCGCTACCAGGAGGTGAAGTCGGGCGAAATTCCCGTGGTGAAGGACGACGACGGCACCGAAGTTCGCATCGTCTGCGGGACGTTTTGGGGCAAGAAGGGCCCGGTCGACGGCATCGCCGCCGATCCCATCTACGTGGACGTTTCGGTCCCTGCCGGTCTCAGGAAAACCCTGCCGGTCGAGACGACGCGCCACGCCTTTGCTTACGTTTTCGCGGGCAGCGGGAAGTTTGGCAACGCCTCCGGCCCCCTCGCCGTTCCCACCGAGCCGGTCGGCGGGCTCGATACAACTCCGCCCGCCGAGGCCGGGAACCGCTCGCTCATCCTTTTCGATCGAGGCGATGAGGTGGTGGTGCAAGCGGGAGAAAACGGCATCCGGTTTCTACTCATTTCGGGCAAACCGCTCGAAGAGCCGGTGGCGTGGTACGGGCCCATCGTCATGAACACGCAGGAGCAGCTCCAGCAGGCATTTCAGGAGCTGCGCGAAGGAACCTTTCTCAGGGAACAAGGGCGCCAATAGCGGGCGCGCGAGAAGGCGCTGTCATTTCGAGCGAAGCGAGGAATCTCTCCGAAGAGATTCCTCCTGCCCGGAAGCCCCCGCGGGGAATCCTCCTGCCAGTTTCACCGCGACCCGGGATGATTGCGGCCGCTTGTCCGCGTCCGGACCGGGTCCCGAGTATCAGGCGTCCGGCGCGAGAGGATGCGTCATATCCTCGGGCCGCACCCATGCATCGAACTGTTCGGCGGTCAGAAAGCCCAATTGCAAGGCGGCCTCGCGCAGAGTGAGGTTTTCCCGGTAGGCCTTGAGGGAGATTTGCGCCGATTTCTCATAGCCGATATGCGGGTTCAGGGCCGTCACGAGCATGAGCGAATTGTCCAGATGCTCGCGAATGCGCTTTTCGTTGGGCTCGATGCCCTTGGCGCAGTGGTCGTTGAAGGAAGCCGCGGCCTCGGCGAGTAGCCGGATCGATTCCAGAACGTTGTGCAGGATGACCGGCTTGTAGACGTTCAACTGAAAATTTCCCTGCGAGCCGGCAAACGCCACCGCCTGGTCGTTGCCGAACACCTGCACGGCCACCATCGTGAGCGCCTCGCACTGCGTGGGATTGATCTTTCCGGGCATGATCGACGAGCCCGGCTCGTTTTCGGGAATATTCAGCTCGGCAAAACCCCCTCGCGGGCCGCAGGCATACCAGCGCACGTCATTGGCTATCTTGAGCAGGACGCCGGCCAGCGTGCGCAGCGCGCCGCTCAGAGTCACCATCGCATCGTGGGCCGATAGCGCGGCGAACTTGTTCGGGGCCGAAACGAAGCCCTTCCCGGTGTCCTCGGCGATCTTGCGCGCCGCCGTCGCGCCAAAACGCGGGTCGGCATTCAGTCCGGTACCGACCGCCGTTCCGCCGATCGCCAGTTCGAGCACGCCCGACAAGGCGAAGCGAATCCCCTCGAGCGCCTGATCGATCTGCGCGACCCAGCCCGAAATTACCTGGCCGAGCATCACGGGAGTCGCGTCCTGCAGGTGCGTCCGCCCCAACATCACCACGTGCGCGTACGCCTTCGCCTTGGCGTCCAGGGTTTCCCGCAAGGCCCCGACGGCGGGGACCAGCACGTCCTCGACCTGCTCGATCGTGGCGATGTGCATGGCGGTGGGAAAGGTGTCGTTCGAGGACTGGCTGTGGTTGACGTCGTCGTTCGGATGGATCGGCTGCTTCGACCCCACCTTGCCGCCGGCGAGCTGAATGGCCCGGTTGGCGATCACCTCGTTGGCGTTCATGTTGGTTTGGGTGCCCGACCCGGTCTGAAAGACAACCAACGGAAATTCTCCGTCGAGTTTCCCGTCGATGACCTCCTGCGCGGCCCGAACGATCAGATCGACTTTCTCACGCGGCAACTGGCCCAGCTCGCCATTGGCCTGCGCCGCGCATTTCTTCAGGATGCCGAGCGCGCGGATCACGGGCCGTCCCCAACGATAGCGTTCGACGCCGATGGGGAAGTTGAGGCGCGACCGCTCCGTCTGTGCGCCCCAGAGGCGCTCGGCGGGAACCTCCACGTCGCCCAGGGCGTCGTCCTCGATGCGGAACTTCTCGTCGGTGCGGTTGTCGGCTTGCATGCATTCCTCCGTTTGAATCGCGAAATCCCGAACCCATATCCTGCAAAAAACGTTTTCTGCCAACGCTCCGGGGCCAACGCCCCCGGCGGCCGTTACAGCGTATGCAGATAGGCCACCAGGTCGGCCAGTTGCTGCTCGCTCAGCCCGCCGCCGGCCGGCGGCATCATGCCCCTGCCGACCACGATCGTCTGTTCCACGAACCGGTTGTTGGCCGGAAGTCCGCTCGGCAAATAACGCTTCCGGAAAAGCCCTTTGAGGCTCGGCCCCATGGAACCGGCCGAAGAATAGGCGTGGTGGCAGGAGGCGCAGTCGGTTTGGAACACGCCCCGGCCACTGGCCTGCTGCGCGTTCAGGCCGAGCTGCGCGTCCGTTTTGGGCGGGGCCTTTCCACAACCGGCCAGCAGGAACAGGAGCGCGGCGCCCGGGAAAATGAATAACATTTTTCTCATCGGAAAAGCATACCGCACCGCGACAGGGGAAACGGCTTCGCGCGGGGGTATCGGCTGAAGAATTGCAGGGAGCAGTCAACGGCCCGCAGGGGCGGCGCCGCGGGCGCCTATAGCGATCGCGCCAGTCCCTCGAGAAGAGACCGGCCAATCAGCTTGCGAGCCAGCTCCGAGGCCTGGCGGGCGGTCTGGGCCTGTTGCCGCTCGAGTTCGGCCTGCGCGCGGCCCAGCGCCTCCTGCTGCGCAACGAGCGCGGCCTCCAGCTGGCCCGCCGACTGTGGATCTTCTGCCTCAGCCCGTTTCATCCGGGCCCATTCCATTTGGGTAATGCCGCTCTGCATCGCGTCCCATTCCGCTCGGGCGAATTCGGCCTGCGCGCGCGCCGATTCCGCCGGCGTGGTGGCCGACTCGATTGCCAGGAGCCTCGCCTCGAGTTCGCGGATCGGCGTCCCAAAATCCGGCGTCTCGAAGCCCGCGGCCATCCGCCACATCGCGAGCGCAACCTGATCGCGAACGAGGCCATTTTCCTTCCAGACCAGAACGGCCCGCTGCTGCTCGATCGTCAGCAGGGGAGCAAAAGCGACGAAGGCGGCTTTCACGGTCGCCGGATCGTCAACGACGTAATTGCGGCCATCCCTGTGAAACCAGACGAAGCTCCCGGGGACTTGGCCGCGCAAATTCCATACGCCGTCCAGCTCGGAGGCCGAGGCGCATTCGCTCATGGCGAATCGGCCGGAGACGACGGCAAAGGCTTCGCCGCCGCGGCAGCCCATGCCATTCGGCCGGCCCTCGCCCTGCGCCCTGTGGGGCACCGAGACACGCCGCTCGGCCGGAGACGCGGCGGGGGTTGCCCTCGCCGGCACAGAGGCGGGCGTCAGCGCCAGACGAGGCGGCGGGGGAGGAGCCGTGGCCAGCAGAGACGCGGGTATCGCGGCCACGCGGGAAGGCTGGACAGCGGCCGCCAGACAAATCAGCGGCGCCACGGCCAGCACGACGGCGCCGAGCGCCGCAAGGCCCAGTCCGCGCGAGAGCGGGGAGTTTTCCAAAATTCTCTCGACCCTGCGGCGCGAGAGCGAGCCCTGCGCCATCGATACCCCTTCCCACCGGACCCGACCGTGGGCGGCCCGCAGCGCGCGGAAAAAATGGAGCAGCACTTCGGCGTAACCGATGCGATCGGCGCCCGACCGCAAGGCCGCGTCGTCGCTGGCCTGTTCGGCCAGATCGACCAGCGTGCGGTCGAGCCACCAGCTCAGCGGACTGAACCAGAAAAACGCCCGATGGAGCCGCGAAAGCGCCTGCGTCAGGCCGTCGCGGCGCGCGATGTGGGACAGCTCGTGAGCCAGCACGGCGGTCGTTTGCGCCTGGTCCCACTCGTCCCATTCCACCGGCAGAAGAATCACATGCCGGAACAGGCCTAGCGTCGCGGGAACCGAAAGAACGGCGGACTCGGCAAGCGGCGGAGGTTTTTCGAGGCCGGCCTGGCGGGATTCGCGCGCAAGCAGCCGGCGCAACCGCTCATCCAAAATGGGCGCGCTCGCCCGGCGCAGCCGCCGGCTCGAAACCAATCCAAGAGCGAAACGGGCGAGGAAAATCGCCATAACCAGCAGATAGACAACGATGGCGATCGACAGCCAGAATCGGTTCCGCGCCGCGCCGGTGTTCCCGCTCGTCGCTGCGGGCGCGGCATCTGCCGGGCTTTGCGCGTCGGTCCGGGGCGCGCCGGCCCGGGCGGCTTCCTCCGGATGGTAAACGGCGAATTGCGTGACGGGAGCGATCGCCGGCGTTTTCGATAAGGCAAAATGGCCGGCGGCCGGCCGGGCCGTTTGCGCGGAGAGAACCGGAAGCGCGACTTCGGGCACGATGCGACTCAAAAAGGGCATCGCCAAGGCCGCATACAAAATGACCGTCCAGGCCGCCAGCCGAAGTGAAATCCCCTTGATACGGAAGGCGGCGAACAAGAACCAAACCACGGCGGCGAGAATCAGGGCCCGCGCCGCGGGCTCGAGCACGTAGTGAAACCATACCGAATCCATGGCCGGCGCCGCGGGAAGGCTCATCGCTTCTGCTCCTTCCGCTGCGCAATTTGCCGCGCCAGCCGCTCCAGATCGGCCGAATCCAGCACCTCGTTGTCCACCATGCCGAGCAGCAGTTGCTCGACCGACCCTCCGCAGAACCGATCGACGATCTGCCTCACGGCCCCGGCCACCACGCTATGGCGCGGCTGTGCCGGGCGATACACGTAGGTGCGGCCGCGGACCTCATGCTGCAAATAGCCCTTTTCTTCCAGGCGCCGCAGGACGGTGCGAATCGTGGAATCCTTCAGGGGATGAGACGCGCCCAATGATTCGCGGCACTCGTCGGCGGTCGAGGGGCCCGATTGCCACAGGGTCTCCAAAACGGACTGCTCGATTGGGCCGAGCCCTTTCACCGGACCGGGTTTTTCAGTGTGGATCATCGCAACGTTACATTTTGTAACGTAATGCGCGCCCCTGTCAACCCTCCCTGGGGCGGCTTCGGTGAGGCGGCTCGCTCGGGTCCTCGCCCGGCACGGCAACCGGCAGAAGTCCTAATCGTAAATGGAGAAGCGAATCCAGACGGGAAAGCCCTGGAACTCGAACGCAACCAGGCAGCTTTTCGCCAGCGGATCGCCGTCGGCGCTCGCATGGCCGAAAACGATGGGAGCCTCTATCAGGCATTCGCGCGCCGGGCCGGCTGCCTCTTTTCCCATCGTTCGGGCGATTCGATGCGCCAACTCGCCCAGGGTGATCTGGATCTGCTCTTTGGTCGGTTCGGGAACGCCAAGCATGCCCCTCGCGAAGTTTCCGGCCGCAGCCCAGGAGCAACGGACGCTCAGCGATCCAAAAATCGCGCCGCTCAGACCGATGACGGCAGTGAGGTCTCCGTAGCGGGCCGCACGGGAGGAAACGGCTGCGATCCTGCGGGAAGGAAGTTTTGCGAATACCGCGCCGGCGGCTCTTTCGATCCGTTCGCGCCATGGGGTTTCGGGAAAAACCCGGCTGGAAGCGATAGATTCGGCGTTGAGGAGATTTCTCATCCGCTTCCCCTCCCCGCGCCGGTTGGAGGATGGAAATCCGCTTCCGGATACCAAAGTCCGGTCTCGCGGAGCACGCGCGGGTATTCCCGGGCGAGCAGGAAAACCAGATCCTCCAGTTGTTCGAAGCTCACACGCCGGAAGCAGGAGCGATACACGCCGTCGATGGCAAACGGCGAGGAACCCGAAGCGTCGACGGCGATATGGAGAAAGTGGTCCGCTGCGGCGACGATTCCCACCAGGTCCGGATCGAAGCGGGCCTTCTCCGGTTCGTGGTGCCATTCGAGCACCTCGATCAATCCGGGATCGAAATTCCAGGAGATGCCGAGTCCGCGCCCCACTTGACAGTGGTCGAACCCGAACTGTTCGCGTTCGAGCCGGAGCGAGCCTCTATCGTCACGCCCGCTCCAGTCGTAGGCGTCGCCGCCGGCGCCGGCGGCCGCTATCAGCAGCGGCAGCTTGCCCGAATCGTGCATCAGGCCGCCCAGATACGCTCGTTCGGAATCGTCGTAGCCCACCGCTCGCGCGGAGATTTCGCTCAGGGCCGCCACAGCCAGGCCATGCGTCCAGAACCTTTCCAAATCGGGTTTGCGCAGACGATCGCCCGCCAGAAGAATCAGGTAGTTGGCGAAGATCAGATTTTTCAATCTTTCCGTGCCCATAAGGATGGCAGCCTCCTCGATCCGCTTCACCCCATTTTGCCGGCCGGCACGAAGCGCCTCGCTCCATCGGAACAGCCGCGCGGTCAACTGACGATCTTCCCGGATCACCGATGCCACCTGTTTCAGATCGACGGGACTGGCCGCCAGCAGGACCGAGAGCCGGCGCAAATGGCTGGGCATGGGCGGCAATCCTTCGGTGAGGATGGCCAGAACTGCCGTTTTCCTATGCGTTTGTATATCCTTACAACCCTCGTCGCAGATCATGGGAAACGACTCCGCATTCGTCAAAAGGCTCTCGCGCGCCGATTCTTTCATCGCGCTTGCCGCCGGGAATTACGCTCTCCGAGACGCGCCCGGACCTTGCCGAGCGCGGCGACATGAAGCTGGCACACGCGCGACTCCCCTACGCCAAGCGCGCCGGCAACCTCTTTCATCTTGAGCTCCTCGTCGTAGTAGAGAGCCAGCACCCGGCGTTCCCGCTCGTCCAGCCCGGCGGCAGACTCCGCGACGATGGCGCCGATTCCAGCCCGCAGGCACAGCTCGAACGGATCGCACCCTTGGGCATGAGGTTCGGAGAATCTTCGCGGCTCCCCGGCGGCTTCCTCGTCGAGGGTTTCGAGGCGAAGACCGCGCAGTTCCGCGATCAACCGCCGGTATTCTTCAACGCCGAGCCGCATCGCCCAAGCCGATTCGAACTCGTCGGGCGAACGCCCGAGTTCTTTTCGCAGGCTTTCCTTCACCGCGCCCAGTTGCCGCCCGCAGCGGCGCAGACGGCGCGGGCCCCAGTCGATCTCCCGCAGGCAGTCGAAAATGGCGCCGCGGATTCTGAAATCCGCAAAGGCGGCAAATGGCGCACCCTTCCGCGGATCGTAGCGGTCCACGGCTTCGATCAGCCCGACGACTCCCGCATGAAACAGATCTTCCTCGCCCGCCTGCGGCGGCAACCGGCGGCGCAGGCGGGAGGCGATCGACCGCACCTGCGGCAGATGGGCCATCAACAAACGCTCGCGTTCGTCCGGCGAAATGCGCGGACGCGGGGGGCGCCGAAAGAGCGAATCCCCGGAAGCCGGCCGGTAGGGAATGAGGCGTTTTCCAAATGCGCGGCGCGACGCATTTCTGCCCACCTCCTCGGCCGATCGGTGGCCGGGCCATTGTCCGCGCCCGAAGGACTGGCTTCCCACCAGAGCCGTTGCCATTGTCCGTTCACCCGGTCCTTTCCCGTCCGCATGGAGAAAGAGCAATCGGTCCTCCAAACTTGCGCCGCGAAGATAGGGGAAAACTCAGGAAAACGGCCGTAAAACCAGCCTTTTCCTTCTTTGGGCGGCGGTCGAAACCGAACGCGCCGGCGGCAGGAATCAGCGGTGCAAGTCCCGGCGAGTCCTCATGAAAGTTTTCTGAACCGGAGGGCCAAACAAGGAGGGTGGCAAGGAAATCGAAAAATCAGGCGGCGGCGCGCTCGGCGATCAGGCGTTTCTCCCGGTAAACGCAGCCGGTTTCGGTTGCGTTGGCCGCGAGTGTCCGCGGGCCTGAACCTGCGCCGAGCGCGTTTGCCCGCATGCGCCTTATGCCGGCTGAATCCCCCGCCTGATCGGGGCGGAGAATTTCAGCCGGCAAGAACCCGTGGCCGGGCTTGCCAGCCAGACAGCCCAAGGTGCGATTCTTTCCGTTGTCGTCCGCGATGCGGGATTCCCTCGAAGCCGGCATTCCTCCGCCGTGGGACAGCACGCCGGAAACGCGCCCCTGGAGGCGGAACACCTGCGCGTTTTTTCGGCGGCGCCAGGCGGCATCCTGCTGCCCAGACTCCGTGCGCGCCCGCAGCGCGCACGAGACGGGAACATGGCCCGGGTGGCTTCGTGGGAATCCGCCCGCATGAACAAGACGACCGCAAAACCGGCAAACCGATTCGTCTGTTTGCCGCCGATCGCTTCCCGGCGGCTTTCTTTGGTTTCCGTCCTTGGCAGATTCTTCACGCCATTCCAAAGAGCAATGCGCATGCCAAACGAAGGGCTCGAATGATGTGAATTTTCTAAGGTTTCTGCATGCGCCGCTCCGCCACGCTTCGCGGCGGAGCGGCCAGGGTCATTCTTGCGGAAGACTGGATTTCAGATGGAGCATTTCGGGCGTGATCTCCGGGCGATCTTCCGCGAGGATGAACGCCCGTTCGATGAAGTGCTGGAGTTGCCTGACGTTTCCCGGCCAATTGTGCCGGCGCAGCAGCGTCTCGGCGTCGGGACTGAACCTTTTCAGCGGAAGGCCGACCTCGCGGGCCAGCGAGCGCAGAAAGCTTTCGGCCAGTTCGATGATGTCATCGGGGCGCTCCCGCAGCGACGGCAGCTCGATGGGGAAAACCGCTAGCCGGTAAAAAAGGTCGGAGCGGAATTCCCCGCTGGCAACCCTCTTGGCCAGTTCGGCGTTGGTCGCCGCCACCACGCGCACGTCCACGCGGAACACGTCGGAGCTGCCCAGCCGCTGCACCTCCCCGTGCTGCAGGAAACGCAGCAATTTGGGCTGGAGTTTGAGCGGAAGCTCGCCCGCTTCATCGAGGAACAGCGTGCCGCCGTGTGCCGCGTGGATGCGGCCCAGGTTGGACTGCACGGCGCCCGTAAAGGCCCCGCGCACGTATCCGAACAGTTCGGCCTCGATCAGGGATTCGGGTATGGCCGCGCAGTTGACCACGACGAACGGCCCCTTGGCGCGCCCGCTGAGCTGGTGAATCGCCCGCGCCACCAGTTCCTTCCCCGTGCCCGTTTCGCCGGTAATCAGCACGGCGGTCTGGCGTGGAGCCACCAGCCGCGCCAGGCGAAAGACCCGCTTCATCGACGGCGTCGTACCCAGCATGTCCGGCAACGGCTCCGCGGATACGTTGGAATTCTCGTACTCGCATTCGGCCGCGACGGTTTCGACCGATTCCTCGCCGTCGAGCCCTTCCTGGAATTTCCGGCCGGAGACCTCTTCGGCCGGCGTCGTCGCTTCTTCCGCGCCCTCCACTTCCTCGGCGGATTCCAGCAAAACCACATCGAGATCGGGGCGCTGCACCCGCAGAATCTCCACCATCTCCTCGGGGTTCAAATCGAGCAGGCGCCGATCGAGCAAGAGCACCTGGCAGGGCGAGGAATCGAGTTGGGCCAGGGCGTCGGCGCCGCCCGTCGCCTCGAGGACGCCACCAATTTTCCGTCCGATTCTGGCGATCAGGTCGCGGCGCAACTCCTCCCGGGGGCTGGCGACCATCACGAATGCGCCTTCAGGGATCACGTTCCTCTTTCTGAGCTTCGCGGCCATGGCATCTCCTTCCATGGCCGTATTTCAACATCCCCTCATTAGAATTCGATTAGTGCCCCATTAAATCTTTCTAGGTTCTGAGGAAACGGCTCGGTCTTGCGGGAGCGCCTGATGGATGTCGTTTTCTTCGCCCTCCGGCGTTCCGATCCGGTAGCCGACGCCGCGAACCGTGCGAATCAGCTTGACGGGCGAATTACCGTCCACCTTTTTGCGCAAATAATTGATGTAGACGTCGACGACATTGGTCGCACTGTCAAAGCCCAGGTTCCAGACGTGTTCGATGATCATCGAACGGCTGACGGAACGGCCCGCGTTGCGAAGCAGATATTCCAGAAGCGCGAATTCCTTGGGCGTGAGATTGATGGGATGGCCGGCTCGCGTCACGACTCGCTGCACGCGGTCCATGACCAGGTCATCGACTTTCAAGACCGATTCGAGCGGCCTCGTGCTGCGCCGGGCCACCGCGCGCACCCGCGCCAGCAACTCGGACAGGGAAAAGGGTTTCGTGAGGTAGTCGTCGGCTCCCAGGTCCAGCCCTTTCACCCGGTCGCTCACCTGCACGCTGCCGGTCAGGAACAGCACCGCCAAGTCGGGCTTCTGCGTTCGAATTCCCTGCAAAACGGTGAAACCGTCGACCTTGGGCAGATTAATATCCAGAATGACCAGATCGTAGTCGTAATGTTCGGATAGGAAGAGAGCCTCTTCGCCGTCTCCCGCCAAATCCACCACGTGGTTTTCCGCACCCAAGCCTTTGGAAATGAAGGAGGCAACAGGCCGGTCGTCTTCAGCGACAAGAATTCGCATCAGAGTGGTACAGTCCAGTTTTTAAGGGTCTTTTCGCAGGAAGGGGCTACTAGAGCATCTAGGAAATTCCGCACTCTGTCAATGGGATTCATGACCTTCTTGTTCATAAGAACAGTCCATACCTCCCGGATTGCCACCGGCAGGCGGAACGCCGCTTCATAAGAAATTTCTCATCCGGCAGCGGGCGGAAGATGAAAAAAATCTAACGGTCGGGCCAACGGGCAAGGCATTTTTGATAGTTCCCTAAAGAAGGAAACCGGCATCGCCCGTCTCTGTGGGCTGAAGAGCCGGCGCAGCGACTTTTCCCGTCGCTTTGCCCGCCAATATCGTTCCTCTATCGCCGAAACGTGCCGCAGCGGTACGCCGGGGTCGCTTGTGCGCCTGCTTCCGATCCGGCGCGCAGTGGCATCCGTTTTGCTTTAACTCTCAGCGTGATGCAATGCCGCGGCGGATGGAAAAGCATTTTGGATGTCCACGGCGAGAGAAGCGAGAGGGCTCGCGCGAGGCGCGAGGCCCTCCGAGAAGGAGACGCGGGACCATGGCCGCTCAAGCAATCACACTGAACCCAATGACACGGGGACCCGAGGCGCAGGCGTTCGAAAATTTCCTGGCGGGGAAAATCGTAGGGCAAACCGAGGCGGTTCGCGCCGTCGCCGACCTGTTCCAATTGCATCGAGCCGACCTGCAGAGCACGGGGCGTCCGGTGGGAAACCTGCTCTTCCTGGGGCCGACCGGGTCGGGGAAGACGCGGGTTGTCGAAGCGGCCGCCGAAATTCTCTTCGGCGATCCGCGGGCTCTCATCAAAGTCGACTGCGCCGAATTCCAGCATTCGCACGAAATCGCCAAGCTGGTCGGATCGCCCCCGGGCTACCTGGGCCATCGCGAAACCCATCCGCTGATCACGCAGGAGGTGCTGGATCGCTTTCACACCGATCGTTTGAAGCTGAGCTTCCTGCTCTTCGACGAGATCGAGAAAGCCTCCGACGCCCTTTGGCAACTGCTTCTGGCCGTCATGGACAAGGCGACGCTGACCCTGGGGGATAACCGCCGCGTCGATCTCTCCCGGACGATGATCTTTCTGACGTCCAATCTGGGATCGGCGGAAATCGGCAACCTGATGGAAGACCGGCTGGGATTCGCGCCGAAACCGCGGCTCACCGGGCGGCTGGACGACCAGATCGAGCGGGCGGCCATCGAAGCGGCGCGCCGGAAATTCTCTCCGGAATTCATGAACCGGCTCGACAAGATCGTGGTGTTCCGGCCGCTGCATCCCCCGCAGCTCGAAAGCATCCTCGATCTCGAATTGGGTGCGGTCGAGCAGCGCCTGTTGGCCTCCGCTCGCGGAAAATTCAGCTTGCGCGTCGGCGCCGAGGCCCGGCGTTTCCTCTTGCGCGAAGGGACCGATCTCCAATACGGGGCGCGGCACCTGAAGCGGGCGATCAATCGTCACCTGGTCTACCCGATCGCCAACCTCATCGCCAGTTCCCAGGTGCTGCAGTCCGACCTGCTCTCAGTGGAATACGACGCCGGGCGTAATTGCCTAACTTTTTCTCGGGACCCGGGAAAGGCGACGCTGCCACCCGCGCCAGCCGATTCGGGAGTCTTCGCCGCATCGGCGGCGAATTCCTGCGGTGCTTGCGCCGCAGCGCCGTCCCCCGCTTTCACCGCGCAAACCGAACCGCATCCGGCGCCCGAGCGTCAGCGCGCTCGCCGGCGCGAGCGGTAAGGCCTCCGGCCACGGGGAGCGGCATTCTCATTGTTGCGTGGTTGACGGGGCGCGGGTACGGGCGAGGGCGCGGTCAGGCGCCCGGCTAGCGATTCTTGCGCGTCTTTCGGACCGGATCCTCTTCGGGCGACTCGAACTCTTCCTCACCGGGCCGGCCATTGTAGGCCGGCACGCCCCGCGCGGCTTCGACCCGGTAGACCGGCTGACGATGCGCTTCGGAATGGGTGCGCACGATCAGCTCGCCGAGAAGGCCGATCGCCAGCAATTCGACGCCGAAGAGCACGAGCATTATGCCCAGAACCAGCATCGGACCGTGTTCGAAAAAGAGATGCGAGCCGTGGAAGACTTTCTCGAACAGCAGCCAGGCCAGAATCCCGCTTCCCGCCGCAAGTCCGCCCAGCCCGGCCGGACCGAAGAAATGCAGGGGCCGGCTCATATAGCGCAGCAGGAACCGGATCGTGATCAGGTCGAAGAAGACGCGGCCCGTGCGGGATATGCCGTAGTGGGAGCGGCCCTGCGGCCGCTCGATATTGCGGATGGGCACTTCGATCACCGTCGCGCCGTGCCAGGAAGCCAGGGCGGGGATGAAGCGGTGCAGCTCTCCGTACAGGTGAATTTCCTTGATCACCTCGCGACGGTAGACCTTGAACGTCGTGCCGAAGTCGTGGATGTCCACTCCCGATAGCTTCGCCATCATCCAGTTCGCCGTCCGCGAGGGCAGGCGCCGCAGCCAAAAATTATCCACGCGCTTCTTCCGCCATCCGCTGACCAGATCGCACCCGGTCTCCTCCATCGCCTCGAGCATGGCCGGGATGTCGGCGGGATCGTGCTGCAGGTCACCGTCCATGGCGATGATGATCTCGCCATCGGCGTGGTCGAAACCGGCGGCCAGCGCCGCCGTCTGGCCGTAGTTTTTGCGCAGCCGGATGACCCGGACGCGCGGATCGCGCACGGCGATTTCGGCCAACAGGCGCGGCGTGGCATCGCTCGAATGGTCGTCGACCAGAACGAATTCGACCGGCTCGTACCGCCCCGCCATCACCTCACAGAGCTGTTCGTAGAGCGAGAGCAGGCTTTCCTCTTCGTTGTGGAAGGGGACAACGATGGAATATCGCGGCCCTGGCGCGCCGGGCTCAAGCATCGGATTCCCCGAGTTCCCGAAAGCTGATCAACCGGACATTCCGGTCCCGGATCGCGCGACGCACCTCCGGCGTGGTGAGCGCTTCGAGTTCAACCTGCCGCTCGGCCTTCAACCGGGTCTGTTTTTGGTCGAGGATTTCGTCGTGCACACCAGGATGACACATCAACTCGGTCGTCCCTTCCGCCAGCCCATCGATCATGCGCAGCAACCGCTCGCCTTCGAGCGAGCCCGTCCAGCCAATGCCGCAAAAATGGTCCGGGGACCGCAACCCGGCCTTTTTCGCCAGCGCGCCAAAGCGCCGGCGGCCCAGGTTCGCCGCAGCCGCCGTCAGAGACCGGCTGATGGGAGCGTCCTTGCCCTGGTCCGAAGGGCCGCTGAAAAGGGTTCGCATATCCTCATAGGGGTTGCGGACGGCGCCGATACCGAATTCCTGCGTCACGCTCGCCACGGCTTGCATCACCCGCGGGTGGAGATGGGTATGCTTGTGCGTATCGACGTGTGTCGGCCGGATTCCCGCTTCGCAGATCCGCTGCACTTGGGCACGCAATTCCGTTTCCAGGTCTTCCTGCCGCACCCGCCCGAGCGACAAAGCAGCCACCAGTTTACCGAGCGTAGCGGGTAGGCGTCCCTGGGGGTCGGCCAGCGTGGGGATCTTTCCAGCCGGTGCGACCGCCTGCCCTCCCACCAGCACCAGGTGGCAGCCGACGCTCAACCCCGGATTCTCGCCGGCAACCCGGACGGCATCGTCGAACGCTTCGCCGCCAGCCATCAACGTTGTGCTCGTGAGGATGCCATCGCGATAGGCGCGAACGATTCCGGCGTTCACGCCCGGCGTATAGCCGAAATCGTCTCCGTTGACAATGAGTCGCCTCATGGCCGGCGGGGAGAATGCTCCTTGGGCGATGATACCATGCGAGGCTTCGCTCGAAGCCCCCCGGCGTCGGGTTGACAGCCGTGCCGATCCATCTTCAGAACCGGTAGACCTTCGCCGTCGCCAGACCGTCGTGCCGTACCGTAACCGCCGGCCGCCGGATTTTCTCAATCAGATCGATGAGGCTGTCCGTCTCGAAATACCGCCGGGAATCGGCGATCAGCAGATAATCCCCGGGCCGGATTTTGTATTGCGGATCGAACAGGGGCACGACTTTCAGATCCTTGCGCCCAAACAGGTGCGTATAGAAACCGATCCCCATGGGATCGCTTCCCGCCAAAAGCGCCCCGGGCGGCGCCACACGGCAGACGTATTTCACCGCTTCGCGAACCCCTAAATCGTAGACCTCGTCCGGGGGAAAGAACCAGCCGACACTCGCCCGCCCGCCTCCGAGCGCATTTACATAGAGCCGGTCGTAGGGCAGCCAGGTCGCCGCACTGGCCAGCGGCCACGCAACCGCCGTCACAAGGGTGGCCGCCATCGCCGTCCGCCACACCCTCGTCCCCAACCGCGGGCGGCTCCAGGACCAAAGCTTCTCTATGGCCCATCCGCCGGCCAGATAGAGCGACGGCAAAACAATCGCTACATACCGGATCCATTTCGACCCGGCCAGCGTATACGGCACAAACCAAAACGTCATCGTCACCCGCAAAAATATCGAAATCAGAGAATTCCGTTCGCGGAACAGGAGCAGAATCCCCGCCAGGGCCGCCGCCAGGATCGGCAACGGCGTCTTCACCCCCAGCACCCACACATAGAAATACCAGGGCAGGCCGTAAGGGGTCGTCAAAGCGTTGTTCAAATAGACCCGGCCCTCCATCAGGTAGCCGCGATGCTGAATCGTTTTCTCCTCGCTGTACCGGAGCATGGCTTCGAGGTTCTTGGGCGCCAGGATCACCGGATTGAACAGCATGAAGGTCAGCCCCATGACTACAACCAGACGGCGAAAATACGGGCCCATTTGCCGGCTCGGTATGGCGACGCGGTTGGCAACGTGCCAGATCAGGACAATCAAACCGAGCTGCGTGATGCCCAGATAGTAGGAGGCCATGTCGAGTCCGAAGGCGATGCCAGCGAAGGTAAACCATCGTTTCGACTCGGCGTCACTCGGAGCCTGTTTGGCGCGGTTGTAGCAGTAGAAAGACAGCAGGGTGAAAAACACGAAGAGGGATTCTTCCTTGAGCTCGCGGTTGAGCGCCACCGAAAGCGGCGAGACCGCCCAGAACACAGCGGCCAGCCAGGCGCCCAGCAACCCAATCATCTGGCGCGCCAGCAGAAACAGAACGACGGCCGTCGCCGCGCCAAAGAGGACGATCGGCAGGCGGAGCCATGCTTCGAGGGGCAGGCCGTGGGCGCCGTGGGCGAGCGCCCAGCGGTTGTAATGCTCGCCCATATCGAGGCTCCCCCAGGCCATCATCTTCATCAGCATGGGGTGTGAGCAGTTGACCCCGGCGAAATGGCCGTGGCGATACTGCTGGATCGCATCCCACTTCGCCGCTTCATCCTCCGACAAACTGGGCTGGCCGATCCGGTAGGCGCGCAGACCGAGCGCGACAAGAAACAACAGGGCGAGGAAAAGCCGTTCGAGGCGTGGAGCCCGGCCGCTACTCATGGGCCAAGGCGTCGACGGGATCGAACCGGGCAGCCCGCAGGGCGGGATAGCAGGCGCCGGCGGCCGCCGCCGCAAAGGCCAGAATGATCGCGTTGGCCACCCATTGACCCGGAATCAGTATGGTCAGCGATGGCAGATTGTGGTGAAGAATGAACCGCGTGATCCAGGTCGCACCGAGCCCCACGAGAATCCCCAAACCGGCCATGATCATCGTTTCTTCCAAAATCAATACCACGAGCTGCGTGCGCGATGCCCCAAGCGCTTTCAGAATGCCGATTTCGCGCGTCCGCTCGAGCACGATGGTGTAAGTGGCCAGGAAAACGACCAGGAAGCTGATGGCCACCCCCAACCCGACCATGGTATGGATGAACGGTTCGAGGTCGGGCAGATTCGATGTATTCATCAG
>Ga0307372_10001986_pt1 | contig 34559 bp, 33 predicted proteins | sample OX1MG_FD_202533 | JGI IMG/M metagenome (GOLD analysis project Ga0307372, IMG submission 202533) | Soil microbial communities from Risofladan, Vaasa, Finland - OX-1 | ecosystem: Environmental > Terrestrial > Soil > Coastal area > Acid sulfate soil | place: Finland: Risofladan, Vaasa | collected... | reverse complement strand
GCCGCAGCCACGAACCACAGCAAACACCGCTGTCACCGGCAAATCACGCACCCCGCCCGGCGTGTCGCAGCCGTTGGCCGCGCGAGCCTCCGCGGCCACCGTCACAGCACTTCCGAATACTTACGCAAGGCGGCCCGATTTCACCGTTGCTCGCCAATCTCTTCCTGCATTACGGCTTCGATCTCTGGATGGCCCGGGAGTATCCGGGCTGCCAGTTCGAGCGGTTCGCGGACGATGCGGTGATCCATTGCGTGACAGAGCATCAGGCCTTCGAAGTACGGGATGCGGTCGGCCACCGGTTCGCCGGCATCGGGCTGAGCCTGCACCCGGACAAAACGAAAATCGTGTACTGCAAGGACGGGAAACGGCGCCGGGACTACCCGGAAACGTCGTTCACGTTCTGCGGGTATGCGTTTCGTCCCCGCAAAACCTACAACAAGGTGAAGGGGAAGGCAGGCACAGGCTTCCTGCCGGCGGCAGCACCGGACAAGATAACCGGGATGAGCCGGAAGGTCGCTTCGTGGAAGATGCACCGGCGCACAAACCTGACGCTGAACGACATCGCTAAAGAGGTGAATCCAGTCGTTGGTGGCTGGCTTGCCTACTTCACCGTGTTCTATCCGAGCATGGTGATCCCGCTATGCAAGCACATCGATCGCTGTCTGATGCGCTGGGCGCGGAACAAGTACAAGCGGCTGAAGCGTAGTGACAAGCGCGCAAGAGAATGGCTGCATGGGGTGCGGAAGCGTGCACCACGGCTGTTCGCGCACTGGGAACTGCGGTACAGGTCCTGACAACTGGACGGCACGAGCCGGATGAACCGAGAGGTTCACGTCCGGATCTGTGAGGGCCGGGGGCTGCGATGCCCCCGGCTACTCGGCGGCTGAAAGCCCCGATGCTGATGCCCGACGGGACCATGGTCGCCCGGGTGAAAGGGACCCCGCAAGGGGGTCCGATCTCCCCGTTGATCGCCAATATCTTCCTGCATTACGGCTTCGACCTCTGGATGACCCGGAAATACCCGGGCGTGCAGTTCGAGAGGTTCGCGGATGATGTGGTGGTCCACTGTGTGACCGAGCGTCAAGCCCGCCAGGTGCGGGAGGCGATCGGTCGTCGGCTGGTTGAGATCGGGTTGGAACTACACCCCGGCAAGACACGGATCGTGTACTGCAAGGACAGCAATCGGCGCCGGGAGTTTGAGCTGGTGTCGTTCACGTTCTGCGGGTTCGCGTTCCGTCCCCGGGAGGCTTACAACACGAAGCAGGGGCAGGTCTTCACGAGTTTCCTGCCTGCGGTGGCCCCGGGGAAGTTGACCGATATGAGCCGTCGGGCAGCGTCCTGGCGGCTGCATCGACGCACCACTCTGACACTGGATGACCTCGCTGAGGAGGTGAATCCGGTCCTTCGGGGCTGGTTGAACTACTTTACCGAGTTCTACCCGAGCGCGGTGATCCCCATCGGCAAGCGCATGGACCGCCATCTGAAGCGCTGGGCGCGGAAGAAGTACAAGCGACTGGAACGTAGCGACAAGCGGGCCCGGGTGTGGTTGAAGGGTGTCCGGAAACGGGCGCCTGACCTGTTCGCCCACTGGGAACTGCGCTACTAGCCCTGATAACTGGACGGCACGAGCCGGATGAGCTGAGAGGTTCACGTCCGGATCTGTGAGGGCCCGGGGCTGAAATGCCCCGGGCTACTCGGCGGTGCCGGCCCCTGCGGCATGATAGCGAGTGGCATGCTGCAATCCTCTGGGGCGCAGGAGCGATGTCCCGTCAGGACATTCAAGGAGACGGACGGGACACCTAAGTCGTGCTGGCACGTATAGCAGTGTGAACATGGGATCGCCTAAGGGACGCGAGTCCTATGGCGACGGAGTGCCCGTACTAGTCGGCGGGGTAACGTCCGCCCAATCTGGAGACCGGGAGAGCCGGACCACAGGGCGAAGGGGCACAGGCGATGAACGGCTGGGAACCATGAAGGATGCGTAATGCAGACAGCTGAAGTGGTGCTGAGCGTTCTCCGCGACCGCGGCAGGCAGGGCCTGCCGTGCACGCAGCTCTACAGGCAGATGTTCAACAGGGACCTGTATTTGCCTACGGGAACATCTACTCCAACCAGGGGGCGATGACGCCGGGGGTAAGCGAGGAAACCGCTGACGGAATGTCCGAGGAAAAGATCGAACAGATCACAGGGCTGATGCGGCAGGAAAAATACCGGTTCTCACCGGCCCGCCGCGTCTACATACCGAAGAAAAACGGCAAGCTCCGCCCTCTCGGCATGCCGACATGGTCAGATAAACTAGTCGGCGAAGTCGTCCGGCTGCTGCTGGAAGCTTTTTACGATCCGCAGTTCCCGGATAGCTCGCACGGGTTCCGGAAATCCCGGGGATGCCACACCGCGCTGCGGGAAATAGGCAATACCTGGACCGGGACCACCTGGTTCATCGAAGGGGATATCTCCGACTGCTTCGGGTCGCTTGACCACGAAATCCTTCTCAGGATACTGGCGGAGAAAATCCACGACAACCGGTTTCTCCGGCTGATACGGAACATGCTGAAAGCCGGGTACCTCGAAGACTGGGACTATCGTGACACGCTCAGCGGAGTTCCGCAAGGCGGCACGGTGTCCCCGGTCCTCAGCAATATCTACCTGGACAAGCTCGACAAGTTCGTCGAGCAGGAACTGATCCCGCAGTACACGCGGGGAACGCGCCGCAGGCTCAACCCCGAATACGCGAGGGTGCAGAGCCGGATGCGACGCGCGCGGATGCGCGGGGACCGGGCGGCAGCCCGCGACCTGCAAAAGCAGCTGCGCACGCTTCCCCGTGACGACCCGATGGACCCCGGCTACCGGCGCCTTAAGTACCTAAGGTACGCAGATGACCACATACTGGGATTTATCGGGCCGAAGGCCGAAGCCGAGGAGATCAGGGCCAGGCTGGCACGGTTCCTCCGGGAGACCCTCGGACTGGAACTCAACCAGGCCAAGACCCTCATCACGCATGCCCGCACCCAGCGGGCACGGTTCCTCGGCTATGACATCACCGTCTGGCACTGCAACACGAGAATCACCAGCGGCCGCAGGGCCGCCAACGGGAAAATCGCGCTGAAAGTACCGCCGGACGTGGTCAGGGCCCAGTGCGCCCGCTACCGGAGACACGGCAAACCGTGGTACCGGTCCCGGATCCAGAACCTGGACGACTACGACATCGTCAGGACCTACGGAGCCGAATATCGCGGCGTCATCAGCTACTACCTGCTTGCCCACGACGTATGGCGGCTGGGCGTCCTGCGATGGAACGCCCTGACCTCCCTGCTTAAAACCCTGGCGGCCAAGCACGGCTCCACCGTCACCAAGATGGCGGCCCGCTACAAGGCCAAGATCGAGACCAGTGACGGACTGCGGACCTGCTTCGAGGCCAGGAAGCACCGAGAGGGCAAGCCGGACCTGGTAGCACGATTCGGCGGGATCCCCCTGCGGCAGAACCGGCGGGCGGTCATCCGCGACCCCGCGCCCGCCCCGGCACCCTATCCCCGCAAGCAGCTGATCAAGCGGCTCCGCAAACGGGAATGCGAACTCTGCGAGACCGGCACCACGGTGGCAGTCCACCAGGTCACCCGCCTCAAGGAACTCGGGAAGCCGGGACCGGGCCAGCCCGCGTGGGCGGCCCTCATGGCGAAAATGCGGCGCAAGACGCTCATCGTCTGCGCCGACTGCCACGAGCACATCCACGCAGCCCCCGTCGCGCACGCGGCATAAATCGCTGGAAAGCTCAGTGCATTGAAAGGTGCACGCTGAGTTTGGAGGGAGGCTGCCCGGAAAAGGCCCGGTTCATCCAGCATGAACACGGGACCTCGCTGGGCAGCCGACCCTACCCTGCAAGCACGACTCGACGGTGACCAAGATGGCCGGCCGCTGCAAGACCACCATCGACACGCCGTACGGGCCGCGCACATGCCTTGAAGTCAGCGTCGAACGGCAAGGTCGCAAACCACTGGTAGCACGGTTCGGAGGGATCCCCCTGCGGCGCAAGAGGAACGCAGTCCTGAGCGACCGCGTCCCGCCCCCCATCACCGTCCGTCGCAAGGAGCTGATCACCCGGCTCCAGGCGGGACGGTGCGAGTTGTGCAAGCAGACCGGCACGGTGGACGTCCACCAGGTCCGCAAGCTCGCCGACTTGGAAAAACCGGGGAAACCGCAGCCCGCATGGGACCAGCTCATGGCCAGACGGCGCAGAAAAACCCTCATCGTCTGCGCCACCTGCCACACTGCGATCCATGACGGGCAGCCCACCACGGCACCCACGCAGTAGTCACTGGAGAGCCGGATGCCCGGAAACGGGCCCGTCCGGTTCGGGAGGGAGTCGCCGGGTCGGGCACAGGTCAAACTGGCGCCACGCCCGGCGGCTTACCTCGTAGACCACGATCGCCGGCGCGGGGGACCGCACGTCCGGGCCGGTGCTGCGCTCGGGCACCCTGCGGCTGGTCATCCAGGAGTTCTGGGCCTGGATGACCGCCACCCAGCTGGTCCGCGCCAGCGCCGCTGCGTCGCTGGCTGCCGGTGCCGCCGCCGCGCGGGCGCTGCGGCGGCGCGAGGGCAGCGGCCCGGTCACCACCGATCAGGTGTCCTTCACCGCCGCCCGCCACCACGCGGTCTGCTCGATGATCCAGTCCCGGGTCACCGCGGGCACGTCCCTGGCCGCCCTGGCCGCTCTCGCGGAGGACACCAGCCGGGTCACGCTGCACACGCTGGTCTGCACCGGCCGGCACCGCCACTCCCCGCGGGCGCAGAAAGCCCGCCCCGGCTTCCCGCACACCGCGCGGTCCCGTAACGGTCTCGTTGTCTGGGTTGATGGCGGGTTTCCCAGTGCCGGGGCGTGACGAAAGGCCCGCCCGATGCGATCACGGGTGCCGACCAGCTTGGCCGCCGCGTCCCACAGGCTCTGCCACGCGGTCAGCGGCTGCACGCCCGATGCGAGCCGGGGCTAATGCGCAGGCACGAAGGCCGGCGCCAGCGCCAGGCTGGCCAGCCGCAGGTTCAGATAGTACGTCACCGGGTTGCCCGGCGCGGCCAGGTCACCTGGCCGCAGGCCGTCGTCCAGCTATACGTGATGCGCCTGATCCGCGGGTCGCTGCGGTATGCCTCCCGCAAGTACTGGCCGCCGCTCACCAAAGACCTGCGCGTCATCTACACCGCCGCCGACGAGGCGGCCGCGCCCGCAGCGCTGGAGGATTTCGGCGCAGCTGGCAGGACCGCTACCCGGCGATCGTGAGGCTGTGGCGTGCCCACTGGCCCGAGTTCACCCCGTTCCTGGCGTTCCCGTCTGAGGTCAGCGGGTGTCTACACGACGAACCTGATCGAGTCGATGAATGCCCGGCTGCGGGAAGGTCACCCCAATCGCGGCCAGGTCCCCTCCGAGCAGGCCGCTCTCAAGGTCCTCTACCTGGCGGTGCGCAACTGGATGAGCTCCGCGGCCGCAACGTGGGAATCCGCAGTTCCGGGTGGGAACAGGCGCTGCAGGCGTTCACGATCTACTTCGAAGGACGAATCTCGACCCATGATCGCCACGACCACTTACACAGTCGGTCGGACGCTCCCTTATGCGGCACGCGCGTGTCGCAGGCAGCCTCCCATGTATGTGCCATGTATGCGGAACCCAAAATATGGTAAGTGTGATGTTATGCCGCTTCTACCGGACCGCCTACCACTTCGGCCAGGACCACCGTTCAGCTAAGGACTCAGACCTCCGGAAGCAGGTGAGCCGTGGGTCGTTTGACCTGCGCTTCTGTGCGCGAGAGTGCTATGCGCCACGTGTTAAATCCGGCGGCTTGGCCTGGGTGTCGTTCCCGCGGGCGAGGGCGATGACCTGCCACGTACCGGCTCGTGCACCGAAGTCGGGTCTAACGATGATCAAGGTGTGACTTCCGGAGATCTGAGACTACGGTCGGCCGACGGACAACACGAGGGGTGTTTATCATGACAACTACGGTGAATCTCTCGTCCTGCGGCGTCAAGCTCGATACAGGATCAGAGGAGTTCGGGCACATGCGCGATTCCAGCGTACTGCTGAATGATCTGCCTGGCCTCGGGCGTCGACTGGACGAAGACGGCTACCTCCTCCTTCGGGGGTTGCTGGATCGCGATGCCGTCCTCGCGGCGCGCGAGGAGGTCCTGCTCAAATTCGCCATCGCGGGCGAGATTGACCCCCTCAACTATCCTTTGATGGACGCTATCCGCTCCGACCACAGCTTCATAGATCAGGTAAACCTCGTTGCATTCTCAGAGAGCGTCCGATCGGGACTCGCCCTCCTCAATGTGATCCACGCTCCGCAACTCATGAAATTCTTCAATGGATTGATGGGCGGCTCGGTGCGCACCTTCGACTTCCGCTGGCCTCGTTTCATGCGTCCTGGCGAAGCTACCGGCATCCACTGCGATGCTCCCTACATAACTCGTGGGACCAAAAATCTCTGGACGGCATGGGTGCCCATCGGCGACGTGTCCATGATCGAAGGTGGCCTCATGGTTCTTGAGCAAAGCCATAAGAACCAGCAGCTACGCGAATCCTACGCTGACCGGGACGCGGATGTTGACAACCTGGGCTGGCTGAGCAAGGACCCCGTGGAGCTGGCGGGGCAGCTAGGCGGAAGATGGCTCAGTACGGATTTCCGAACCGGTGACGTCCTCGTCTTCGGTCCGTATCTCGTCCATGGAAGCCTCGACAATAATTCACCAGAAAGCCGATGCCGACTGAGCTGCGACAGCAAGTACGTTCTGGTGGGCGACGAACTTGACGAGCGATGGAATGGTGATACATCGAATCCGCATGGCGGCAAGATGCGCGTATTTCTGCCAGGTAAGAGCATAGGCAGCAACAAGAATTTCGATGATGAATGGAAAGAGGTCGATGATTACGGCAGGCTGGTGTAAAGGCCTAAGCAAATCCCGATCGACGACCGACATCAACGGGCGGCCTTGGAGTTGCCTCCTATCTACACAGGTCAGACAGGCACCCACGGCCGCCACATGCTGCAGATTGAACCCAGGATCTGGCTGGGTGGCAGTCGGGGAGTGCGCATGCAGTTTTACGTTCTAGGGCCACTGGAAGTCCGCCCGAGTTCGGAGACAGTGCTCATCCGGTCGAGCCGTCTCCGCGCTCTGCTGGCGATACTGCTGCTGCACCCCTCCCAGATCGTTCCAATGGCCCGAATTATTGACGGTATCTGGCTGGACAAGCCACCCCGTTCCGCTGTCGAAAACATCCGCACATACATCTGGCAGCTGCGTTCACTGCTGAATCGCGCCGACGACCGGGAGAGGGTCGAAAGTCATCCTAGTGGCTACCGGTTACTCACCGAGGTCGAAGAACTGGACTTACTCAGGTTCAGGATGTTCGCCACTGACGGCACCCGCGCGTTGAGGCGGGGTGACTACTCTGGCGCCGCCGCCCTGCTGGGCCAGGCCGAGGCCCTATGGCGCGGCGACGTACTGCCAGACCTCCAACTGGGCCAAGCGGTTCGCGGCAGGATCGTCGCACTGGAAGAGCAGCGGTGGCATGTCCAATCTGACTGGATCAGTGCCCGTACCACGCTGGGGGAGCATGCGGAGGTGGCCGCGACCTTGCGCGTCCTGCTCGCGGAGCGGCCGTTGGACGAGACGCTCTGGGGTCACCTTATCTGGGCTCTCTACCTGATGGGCCGGACCGCCGAAGCGCTGTCCGCTTATGCCGAGGTCCGTCACACTCTCGTACGGGAACTCGGCATCGAGCCTGGTCCAGAACTGCGTAAAATCCACCACGCAGTTCTGCGTGGCAAGACGAGGCTGGCTGATCCGGCTCAGGCTCGCACCATGCCCGAACCCCAGCGTGTCCAGATTCCCCGTCAGCTCCCGGCAAGCAGTTCAGATTTCACCGGACGCCAGCCGGAACTGCGCGCGATCAGCCAGCTTGTCGAGACGGGTGCTGTGGAGCGGGGCGCGGTCGTGACGATCTCCGGGCTGCCGGGCGTCGGCAAAAGCACGACAGCCGTGGCCGCCGCGACCGCCGTGCGCTCGGCCTTCCCGGACGGTCAGCTCTACGTGAACCTGAACGGTTCGACCGACCGGCCGCTGCCCGCCGCCGAAGCGCTGAGCAACATACTCAGCGGATTTGGCCTCCACCAGGAGGCCCTATCCGACGGAGAGGAGCACCGCGCGTCCTTGTACCGATCCCTGCTGGCCGAGCGGCGAATGCTCGTTATCCTCGACGATGCGGCGGAAACCAGCCAGGTCCGGCCGCTCCTCCCGGGTCTGGGGCAATCCCTGTTTCTTATCACGAGCCGACGGCGGCTGTCGGACCTGGACACCACCGTCCGCATCGGGCTGGAACCGCTGAGCTGCGCCGAGGCCCTAGAGATGCTCGAGGGAATCATCGGACGCGAACGGGTCAGGAATGAGGCTGCCGCCTCACAGACGATCGTCGAAGCATGCGGCCGCCTGCCTTTGCCGATCAGGATCATGGGTGCGCGGCTGGCGGCCTGCCCTGGGCGTCCGCTCCAGCCATTCCAGGAACGGCTGGCGGACAGGCATCTCCTCGACGAACTCAGCCTGGGCACCCTGTCCATGCGCCAGCGATTCCAAGCCAGCTACGAGACGCTTCATCCGACGACGCAACGATGTTTCTGCCTTCTTGGCCTGCTCGACCGCGACGGCATCACCCCTGAGGCTCTGGCCGCTCTGCTCCATTGCCGAATGGCAGACGCCGACCGGCAACTGGAGCAGCTTGTCCATGATGGCCTTCTGAGTGCTGCTGTCATAGAAAGGGACGAGCCGAGATACTCCATGCCGTCAATGCTGCACATGTACGCGCGTGAGCGGCTCAACGCGGCAAGATCCGGCCTCAGTTCGCCGACGGGATTCGGTGCCCGGCGCGTAGCCGCGCCGCACCTGTCACTTCACGACGACCTCAGCGACATTCCGCGTGAGTCTGTCGTCCGCGCGGACCAGCGGCGGTGCGGACGGGGTGCTTCTTTCTGAGAGATGTGTCATTTCCGGGTGTTCTGGTCATGCGGCGAGGTTGAGGTCCTCGATGGTGGCCTCGTCGTAGCGGGCGAGGTGGTGCTCGTCGCGGTAGCGCTGCTTGTAGTAGCGCATATAGTGGTCGAGGTCGCCGTTGACGACGACGGCGCGGATCTTGAGGATGTCCTCGGCGCCGTTGGGAGACCACCTAGCGCCTGTAATTCCGAATCTGTCTTCGATGACGAATCTGCAGGCGCCCTCGATCATTCCGGTGGCGATCGGCCAGCCGTTCGCGAGGGCTTTGCCGTACTTCATGTGCTGGCGGTTGTTGTCCAGGTAGGTGACGGCCCGGTCGACGTCGGCGAGGTCCAGGCCGCGTTTGCGGGGGTTCGCGCGGGTCTTCGCGGCGACGGAGGCGAGGGTCGCGGCGACCGCTTTCGCCCGGCCGTGCAGGACGCGCAGCAGCTGCCCGTCGGCCTGCTGCCCGGCGAGTACCGGGTCGCCGGGGTGCAGCGCCGCGGACGCCTTGCCGATGTACCCGCTGACGTGGATGTAATCGATCAGGACGGGCACCGTGAGGCCGCGTTCCCCCGCGCAGTCCCCGATGGCGGTGATCTGCTGCCTGTTCCCGTCGACGAGGAAGACCCGCTGCCGTACCCGCTCCGGGTCGCGGCGGTCGGCCTCGCCGGACGCCGCGGCGATCATGGAGGGGATGTCGCTGGTGACCGACGCCGGGACCTGCTTGTCCCGGGCCTGCGGCCCGGGATGCGCCTTCCGCCGCGCGGGCGGGGCGGCGATGTCCTCCGGCTCCCGGACCGCGGGGGTGAAGTCCGCGACCGCGACGACCTCGGCCATCTTCTTGACCCCCGGCCGGGCCGCGTCGTCCTTCCCGGCGTTCCTGCGGTGCTCCGGGCGCATGGCGATGCCCTTGCCGTCGGCCTGCATCATGATCACGTCCGACGCCGGCTGCTCTTCCTCCGCGGCGTCGAGGGACCGCCCGGCGTAGAAGTCGTCCGTCCACGCGGCGAGGTCCCTGGCGATCCCGGCGAGCTGGGCGTTGCCGATCCGCACCCCGGTCCGGTCCGCGATGACCTCCTGGGCCTGCCCGTATCCCGCGGATGCCAGGTGGAAGGCGGCCAGGGCCCGCAGCCCCATCGAGTACGGGCCGGCGGGCATCACCGACCGGGCGTCAGCGGGGTACAGGTTCTCCTCGCGCCCGTGCCGGTACGCCATCCGGGTGACCCGCACCGGGCCGAACACGCTGGCCAGGCCCCGGCCCTGCCCGGCCTCCACGGTCTTGTGCCGTACCCCCGCCGCGCTGGTCACCCGCGGCGCCCGCTGCTCCCGGGCCGCGTCCAGGGCGAACGTGGCCTGCAGCAGCCGCCGCTCCAGCTCCCGGCCCTCCCGGAGAATCGCCTCCTCGCGCTCCCCGTGGTCCAGGAACCCCGGCTCCTCCGCCGCCCAGGTCAGCAGCCCGGCGAACTGCTCCGCGGAATCCGCCAGCGCCGCCGCCGCCAGCTCCCCGTCCGCCGCGGCCTCGCTCCCGTCCTCCCCGACCCGCCTCACCGTCACCAGCAGCCTTCCCGCCACCGCGCACCTCCGATGTCCCGTGAACGATTTCCGCCCATCGTCACGGAAACAGCCCCGCAGCCCGCGGAACCGGCAATTCCGAACCGCCCCCGGCGCATCCCCGGTGAGTCACCGGCAAGGAAGCTGACCAGCGAACATGACAATCAGTAACGCCCGCTATGCAGGGAAAGTGCAGACGCTCCCAAAACGTCAGCAATTAGCCAGACAAAAGCGACAAATCATAGCTCTCAAAAAGGGGCACCCGTGCGGACGAAGCCGGCGGGCGGGTCGATAGCCGCGATGCGCACCTTTCCTAGGGATCCTGCGGGCACCGTCCTGGCGTCATGACACAGTCGGCGGAGCTCGGTCAGCACGGCTGGCGGACACGAATCCTCGATGACCAGGGAGCCGGGGTCCGATGCCGTCGCTCCCCCCAACCGGGAACGGGCCAATGTCTGGGAGACCGGGGCCGAGACAGTGTGCAACGAGTTCGTCGGCCCGTTTTCTGGGCGGCCTCCTCGTCGATGGTCGCGCTCGGCGCTTCGACAGGCTGCTACCTGATCGCACTGGCCTTACCGTCGTTGCTGGTGGGCCGCTTCAAAAGTCACACAGCGCGCCGGGGAGCCCCTCCCGTCCGTGAACAAGCAGGCCATCGAGGGGCTGAAGTTCCTGTGGCGGCAACGTCTGCTGCGAATGCTGGTGTTCACGGTCCGCATCCTGAACACCTGCTGGGCGGCCTGGTTTGCGCTTACGCCGCCGGCGGCGACAAAGAAATGGGGTCTGAGGCCGATCGGTTACGGCGCGCTCGTGTGGGCCTAGGCCTCGGCGGGATCGTCGGCACGGTTGGCGCGCCCCCGGCCAACCGGCTGTTCGGTCGCCGTTGGGTGATGTTCGCGAACGTGTTCTTCACCTGCTCCATGGTGGCCGTTCCGGCCATGGCCGCGAACGTCTGGGCGGTCGGCACCGCCGCCTGCATCGGCGGGATGGGCGGCACGCTGTGGGTGGTCAACACACGCATCATCAGCCAGACGCTCGTGAGCGCCGGCCTATTCGGATACCGGCTGGCGTTCGGCGTCTTCGACGAGGCAGCAACTGTGCTCATCGTCCCTTTACTGCGTATCTTCACCCCAGAAGTCCTTGCTGGTATGGAAGCTCGCATTTCTGCCCGTTTAAATGGCTGCTTTCTCTCTCAACTGGAGCTGAGGCGTTACAGGTGAACCGCGTGCAATGGACAACGGTCGTGCTCGACTGCGGGGACCCAGCCGAGCTGGCCACCTTCTGGTCGAAACTGCTCGGCGGCGAACACAGCCGCATCAAGGACGACTTCCATGTCGTCAGATCCGGAACGATGTGGCTGGCGACGCAGCATATTCCAGACCCGCGGCCCGCGACCTGGCCTGACGGAGCGCGCGCCAAGCAGATACATCTCGATGTGGCCGTCACCGACCTTGACGCCGCAGTCGCGGAGGCGCTCCGGCTAGGGGCCACGCAGGAGGACGTCCAGCCCTCGCCCCGTCGCTGGCGGGTCATGCGCGACCCGGCAGGCCACCTGTTCTGCCTGTCCGATCACATCCACGAGTACCTGCCAATAGCCTTGGAATCCCGAGACGCGCCGACATGACGCGGAGCCGACCTGCCAGAAATACGGGTGCGGCGGCATATATGGCGTGTACACCGTACGTAGCAGTATGCGTAAGCCTTGAGGCCGGGCGGAGATCCTGGGTTCCGGACGCGGGTTTCGGACTCGCTGCCCAGCTGCGAATGGACATAGCATGCTGAATCTCGACCGTGGCGTCGTGGATGGCTGTCACGCGGCGGCAGTAGCGATTGCGCATCAGGTGACGCAGGCCACCCAAGGCAAGACGACGGTGTCCGTGGAGCGGGCGATTGTCCGCCTGCTGGGCGTGGACGGCGTCGATGACATGGACGTGCCGTTGCCGAACGTGCTCGTTGATCACATCGCCGCTGCCGGGTGCCTTGGCCAAGGCGCCGCGAACTGGCTGGGGCGGGCGCTGGTGCGGACCTCGAGCACGCCGCAGCAGATAGCCGAGGCGGTGGCGCATGGCGACGACCCGTGCGCTGATGAGTGCGCAGTCGATCCCGACAAGAGTCGCCGGGCGGTGATGCAGGCGGCGGATGCCCACATGACGGCGATCGCCGATCGCATGCGCGAGCGGGTCGCGATGCGCGAGCGGCTGAGTGCGGGCGCCCCCCCTTTCCCTTTGCGCTACGTGCTGACCGCCACGGGAAACATTCACGAAGACATCGTTCATGCCACGGCCGTAGCCGAGCATGGCGGAGACATCATCGCGCTGATCCGGTCCACCGCGCAGAGCCTCCTGGACTATGTGCCGTACGGCGCGACGACCGAGGGCTATGGTGGCACGTTCGCCACCCAGGAGAACTTCCGGTTGATCCGGCAGGCCATGGATGAGTGGTCGGAAGCGAACGGCCGGTATGTTCGCGTGTCAAGTTTCTGTTCCGGCCTGTGCATGCCGGAAATAGCCGCCATCGGCGCCATTGAAGGCCTCGATAACATGGTCAACGACGCCCTTTACGGCATCCTGTACCGGGACATAAATCCACTGCGCACTCTGATAGACCAGCAGGTTTCGCGCTACGTGAATGGCTATTTCGGTATCGTCATCAATACCGGTGAGGACAATTATCTCCGGACTGCGGATTCCCTGACAGCAGCCCCGTCGGTGGTCGCTTCACAGTTCATAAATCTGTATCTAGCGAGGTCGGCGGGTATCGCCGACGAGCGCGTCGCCCTAGGTAACGCATTCGAGATAGCGCCCGAAGAAACTAATGGCCTGCTGCTGGAGTGGGCTCAGGCCCTTCTCAGCCGCGAGCTCTTCCCGCAGTGTCCGGTGAAGTACATGCCGCCTACCAGATTCATGGACGGCAACCAGATGCGTACCCAGGCGTGCGACACCCTGTTCAACCTGGTGACCACGGCGACCGGACAGGCGATCCAGACGATCGGCGTACCGACCGAGGCCATCTTCACTCCTCACATCCACGACCGGGTTTTCGGCCTCGAGAACGCCAGGTACGTCGCGAACTTCGCTCGCGATATAGGCAAGGAGATCGAGTTCAAGCATGACGGGCTGATACAAACTCGTGCCCGGGACGTTCTCGCCAGAGCGCTCGATCTTCTCCATGAGATAGCTAAGATCGGGATATTCGATGCCATCGCGGCCGGGATGTTCGGCGAAGTTCGCCGGGACGCGGCCGGTGGCCGTGGCGCGAAAGGGATCGTCCCGACTGAACCTGCCTACTACAACCCGTGCATCGAGTTCATGACCGGGGGGAACGATGGCTGAGCCGCGGCACCCCTCCTTCATCCGTCCGTACGGTGACCACATCGACGATGGCCTGACCCAGGTGGCGTTCACCTTGCCGATCGCCCACGGCCCCGTCGCGCGCACCGCGGCGGTGGAACTCGCCCACCGTATGGGCCTGGAGCGGGCGGAGATCGTCCATCAGCAGCGGCTCCTCGTCGGCTACACGTATTTCGTCCTGTATGGTCGCTGCCGACACCGGGTGGATGTCACCTCTGTCTCAGGCTCGGCAGCGGTCGAATATATGACGCAGCGCGAGACCGAAGCCTTCGCGGCCGAGCGTATCGGCCGCACAATCGTGGTGATCGGCGCCAGCACGGGGACCGACACCCACAGCGTCGGCATCGACGCGGTGCTCAACCTGAAGGGTTACCATGGCCATCACGGTCTCGAGGGTTACGCGGGGTTCGAGGTAATCAACCTGGGCAGCCAGGTACCGAACCGGGTACTCCTGGCCCGCGCATCCGAACACCGTGCGGACGCAATCCTCGTCTCGCAGACAGTGACGCAGCAGGATCTGCACCTGAAGAACTTGACCGAGCTGGTGGAGTTGCTTGAGGCCGAGGGGGACCGCGAGCAGACGGTTCTGGTCTGTGGCGGGCCGCGGATCTCTGACGAACTTGCGAAGGAACTCGGGTACGACGCCGGGTTCTCCAAGGGCACCTACCCGCATCACGTCGCCACCTTCCTCGTGCGCGAGATCGCCGCCCGCATTCGGGCGGGCTCGGCTGAGCATGCTCCTGCTCCGCGCGACTAAGGGCCTGCCCCGGCTGGCCATTGCCGGACTCGCCAAAAACACGGGCAAGACGCAAGCACTGACGACCCTCATCACGGAGCGGGCGCGCTGTGACTGCCGTCTCGGCATCACCTCCGTCGGGCGCGATGGCGAATGCCGCGACGTCATCGATCATCGCATCCGTAAGCCGCGCATCCGCGTTCCGGTGGGAAGCCTGGTCGCCACGACTGACCAGCTCATCCGGGTTAGTGCGGGCCGGTACACGGTGCTCGCCCGTCCCGCCCTCCGGACTCCTCTCGGCTCCGTGGTCATCTGCCTGGCCGAGAGCGAGGCGCCGGTCGAGGTGGCCGGTCCGAGCAGTGCGGCGGGTGTCCGTCTAGTGTGTGCACTCATGGCTCACCTGGGTGCCGACCAAGTGATCATCGATGGTGCGCTTGACCGCCGTTTCGCTGCGTCGCCGGCCGTGTCCGACGGTGTAGTTCTATCGACCGGCGCCGTCCTGGACGAGGAGATGAGCCGGGTGGTCCGGCGTACCCAGGATGCAGTGGCCGTCCTGACGCTTCCGGTGACGGCCGACCAAGCGGTCCTTGCGACGCGGGCCTTGCGCGCGAAGAACTCAATCGTGGCCGAGAACGGTACCGCGGTAACCTTCGGAGACCGGGTAGGCCTTTCAGCTACCGCGGCGCAACTGCTGTCGCTCCTCTCCCGGTATCCGCGCGCGCGTGCGCTGGTGCTCGGCGGGGCGGTCGCCGAGGGGTTCGTCGAGGACTACCTGCGGGCGGTCGGCCAGGATGGACCGGTCCTGGTCGCGCGCGATCCTACGAAAGTGTTCGTCGGCGGCCGCGGGATCGGCTGGTATCAGCGGCGTGGCCTGCGCCTGAACGTGATGGAAACGGTGGATGTGCGCGCTATCACGGTGAATCCGGTCGCTCCCGGTCGGCACCGTTTCGACAGCGGGCTGCTTCGCGAGCAGCTCGCGGAGGCCCTGGGCAACGGCGTTCCCGTGCTCGATGTGATGGCTGCCGACTACCCCCGGCTGCCGGAGCAGGGCTAAACAGGGACGAGGGTGCTCACAGTCCCGGCAGGTCGGTGCCCCGTTTGCGCCGCGGCCGGGCAGCAGTCGGCTGGCGCCGCAGCCGGGGCACTGGCCGTAGGTGCGTGCCGCCCGCTGATAGCAGGTCCGGCAGACCGGCCCGTCCGTCCAGTTCGCGGCCAGGCCGGCCGACGGCCGCAGCGTGCGCGGTCCGGATATGCGAGCGCTCATACTGCTCGGGCGTGCGGTAGGACGGGCTCACCGTCCCGGGCGCAGCCGGGATCGCCTGGGCCGGATGCTGCCCGCCGCCAGGGCCCGTAGCGGCGGGCCCGCCGCCGGCTGCGGCCTTGCGCGGTGATGTTCTCGGCAGTTCTCCAGCGCTGCCTGTTGAGCAGTCTGGGCCGGCCCAGAACGACTCGATCGTCGGCCTGTTGTGGAAGGGCAGCCGGGACGGCGCCCAACGACCGCCGCCGCGCTCGAGCTGGCATCTGGGGGAATACATGTCATGTATAACGCACGTATCCTCCTATGGGGAGGATTGGCCGATCTGGCAATTACGGTACAGGGGAGAGGGCTTACCTGATGTGGTCAGCCGCTGGGTATGACGGATCGTGCCTGCCTCGCTGCGCGGAACAGCGGAGGGTTGCTGTGGTCGCGTGCTCGCGGGGACCTGAACCCGGCGTACACCGGAGATGAATGACAAGACATACATGGCGAATGCCCGGGCCTTACACCACCGGACGCGGTTTGGCGAATCCAGGAAGCCAGGGAACGAGGCAACGTCATGGTGTCTGGATGTCTTTCCTGTATCGCCTGCTGACGGTGCACGACATGGAGGACAGATGCGGCTAGGAGTCCTGATTCTCCCGGACAGGCGCTGGGCTGGCAATGCGGAGCGCTGGCGTCAGGTCGAGCAGTTGAAGTTCGACTCGGCATGGACCTACGACCACATCTGGTGGCGCAGTCTCCGTGACGTCCCATGGTTTTCGGCTATACCGGTCCTGGCTGCGGCGGCATCTGTTACCCGAACCATATCCATCGGGCTCATGGTGGCGTCGCCAAATTTCCGCCATCCGGTCACTTTGGTTAAAGACGCGATCGCGCTGGACGATATCTCTGATGGCCGCTTCATCCTTGGTGTGGGCTCGGGCGCCGCGAAGGCGGGGGACGCCGAGGTCCTCGGGGGCACGCCATTGTCCGCGACATCACGCATGGACCGTTATAAGGAATTCCTCGAGCTTACCAACCGTCTCCTCGGCGCAGAAACGACAACGTACGATGGCCACTGGTACTCGGCTAGAGAAGCGCGTATGACACCAGGGTCACTACGCCAGCCTAGGGTGCCGCTGGCGGTGGCTGCATCCGGGCACAAAGGGATGACACTGGCCGCGCGGTACGCGGACGCGTGGATAACGCCCGGACCAGCGGACTGGACGGCTGGTTATTCACCGGATGAATGCATGGCGGCCGTCGTCGCTCAAGTGGAGTACCTGAAGCGGGCCTGCGACAAGGCGGGCCGCGACTTCGAAAGGCTTGACCGGATTTTTATTGCAACCGGAATGTGCGGGAACCCGCTGCAATCTGCTGAGGCGTGCCTGGAGATTGCCGTGCGGTATGCCGATGCCGGGATGTCCCATCTCATAATCCACTGGCCCAGGGAAGACGGTGTGTATGCCGGTGATACACAGGTCATCGAGGACATTGTCGGTGGCGCTCTTCCCCAGATCCGGGAACTGTAGGACCGCCGCCGCTGACAGTGGCTCCGTGGCCATAGGCCTCGCGCCCCGCGGACCATCCCGAATTCCCCTATGCACCAGACGTATCGAGCGTGACGTAGGCGTCCCAGCCTGTCCCCTTGAACGGGCTCACTGCCCGTCGCCAACCAGCCGGGAGGGTTAAGACGACGAAAGTCGGAATCGCCCTATGCCGATGGCCCCGCCAACAGGCGCCCTGCCGCGATGTGACCTTTGCACCGCTGGAGACTGGGCTTCGAGCAGCCTGGCCTTCGCCATATTACGCGGGCCTTGCACGGCAGCTCCGCGCCTACGGCCGCTGACGCCGGTACTCGAGGATCGTGTCTGGAGCGGCCTCCTGCACCTCCGTAAGCACGAGGTCGGCCTGCGCCGCCAGCGCCCTGTACTCATCGATCGTGCGTTCCTGGCCGCCGGTGAGCACCAGCATGCGCAGGTTCATCTCGGCGAACGCCGCCGGATCGCCGCCGGAGACGCCGTGGGACTCGATCACGAGCACCCGGCCGGTCTGCCCGGCGGCCTGCGCACACTGCCGGAGGATGGCGGCCGCCGCGGCGTCGTCCCAGTCTTGGATGACGCGGCAGAGCAGGTAGGCATCTGCGCCGGGCGGCAGCGGGTCGAAGAAGCTCTGGCCGGCGAACTCGCACCGGTCGGCCAGACCGGCGCTGGCGAAGTGTGCCCGGCCGCGCTGGACAGTCTCCGGCAGGTCGATAAGCAGCCCCCGCAGCCCCGGGTTTCCGGTGAGGATCGCGGCGAGCAGCGTGCCGGTGCCGCCGCCGACGTCGGCCACCAGGCGCAGCGCTGACCAGTCGTAGGTGTCCGCGAGCGCGGTGTCATACTCGGAACCGGCCGCCATCGTGGCGTCGAACGATGCACCGAACCCGGAATTGGCCGCCAGGTACTCCCACAACGGCGCGCCAAAAACCTGTGGCCAGGCCGGCTGGCCGGTGCGGACGGTGTCGAGCAGCCCGGTGAACGCTAGGTCCATCTGGCCACCGAACCCACCCAGGTCAAGCCTGGTGCGCATTCCGCCCGGCTCGTCACCGCGGAGCAGCGCCGCGGTGCCGTTGAGCGCGAACCGCCCCGGCTCGGGTTCGGTAAACACCCAGTGCGTCACGAGCAGGCGCAACATCCTGGTTAGGGCGTCGGGATCGGCCCCGGCCTGCTTGGCGAGATCGTCGGCGCTGCGCGGCCCGTCGGCCAGCAGATCGGCGAGGCCAAGCGTAGCGGCGACCCGGAGCGCCATCGGCGTGGCCAGGTCGAGCAGCGGAGCGAGCTGCTGCCAAGGGGGCTGGGGTTCGGTGTGCTGGGGCTCGGGCATCGTCTCAGCCTCGTCCTTCTTGGTGTCGGGGGTCCGTGACGTTGTGGCAAGTTTCAAGCTTCCCCCGGTCAGGCCGCAGCACGAACAGCCATTCGAGAGGGTGCCCGAACGGCGACTGGCGGGCAATCTGGTAACCGGCCGATGCGAACAGAGCACGTTGACTGTCAAGCGTTTGCAAACGAACACCCAACAAATCGTGGAACAGCCGATATGCCATTGTGAACATCGGTGCTGGTTCCCCCTCGGCGCCATCAGATTCCTGGAAACCGTCCGCGAATACAACTTGGTCTGCCTGGGTGAATGCCAACCTCAAAGCCCTCAGGAAGCTCGCGCCGCACACAAACTGATCCACAAAGTGATGAAGCAGAAAATAGGACATTACCAAGTCGGCATCAACGATCTCTGGAAACTCCTGTGGTTCGGTAACCACGTCTAGGATATCACCCTCAACAATCGTGATCCGGTCATCCAGTCCGGCAGACCGAATGTTTGCACGGGCGAGCCGGCAGGCCCCGGAGTCAATGTCTATCCCAATTCCGGTGGCGTTCCTTCGGCTGGCGACAAGATGGATGAGCCGCGTACCTGCCCCGCTTCCCAAGTCGGCAACCTTTGTAAATTGAACGCCTGCAGTAGTAGCGTCGAATATCGGTCGTTGGAAGGTCCAGTTCTGGGAACAGCCGAGAGCGGTCACGCTGCCATTCTGGAATACTGATTTGCCGAAGCGGTCACTTCCCGCCGTAATCGAGTCCAAGCGTCGGAACACGTCACCGAAACCACCCACAGCAGCTGTGAAGTAGCCTCTTACCCGGTAGGCCTCCCGACCAGCCTGGCTGATCTCTACCTCATCTCGCGCTCCCAGGAAGGAGACCAGACCCAGTCGATCGGCAGCGCGCAATAGCGATCGGAGCGCCGATCGATCGCAGTTGGTGCTCCGGGCCAGCCACGCCACAGGAATCGGACCAGCTCTCTGTTCCAATGTCTCCAGGGCGCCCGTCATAATTAGTGCGTACAGAACGTGACTACCGATGAACCCGTTGAGGAGGTTCGATGCCGGAACGTTTACAGGATAAGCGAGGCTCGCCGAGGTACCGATCGACTCCTGGGACGAGGACACTAATGCTCTCCGATCATTCGCAGTGGCATATCACTCCTTCTGAAGAATAGATACACTGCCAGAAAACGCCAGTGCAGACCGGTTACGTCGGTCGCTGCATGCTACCCACACCATAAATGCCCGGACAAGTCACTTGGTGGCAGTGAGTAGCCCGTGTGGCGTCCACGAGCTGCCGCAAATTCGCTGAATACCCTCATGCTGAAAGCCAGCTTCTCGGAGCCACTCTTCATACTGCCGCCAAGGGTAGATCATCCCCCCTTCAGCGGGAAGTGAGGCAAAATAAACACTATCTAGCGCGGCCATCAACGGGCCGTCGCCATGGTCGGACGACATCGAGTTGAATATGACGATCTGACCACCATCGGGCAGGGCCTCGTAAGCTCGTCGGAGAAGTTGGATGTTCTGCTCAGGCGTCCAGATCACCAGTTGATGGGCGAACAGCACACAGTCCGCGCCTACAGGGAACTTGTCCGCGAACATGTCGCACTCATGTACCCTGATACGCTCACCCAACCCACTGTCCTCCACCCTCTTACGCGCGATTGGACCTGTCGCGGAGATTTCCATAATAGTAATCTCTAAATGGGGGTGAGCCTGGGCCAATGCGATAGCATTAACGGCGTCACCACCACCTACGTCCAGAACCTGTTTAACTGTGGAGAAGCCTCCCCATTTGATGAGCAAAGGATTGGAAGTCTCGGACCACGAGCGCATGTACTGGTAAAATATCCCCTCCATAACAGGGTTTTCCTGGAGGCGGTGATATAGATCTCGACCCACACCTCTCACGCGGCGCAGACCGACGTTGGTGTTCTGACGTAGCGACTCCACGAAGTCTGCCTGGCCTTCGTAAACAATCCAGGCCTCGAACGCCACGATGTTGGTGAACGCTTCCCACTGTCCGTCTTCAAAGAGCTGATCTATCACTGGAGCATTTCTGTAGTGGCCTGACTCCGAGACGGTCAGACGCAGAGACGTACTACCCAACAGCAAGATATCGGCGGCCCTCTCGGCCAGCCCGATCCTCTGCCGGATTTCCTCCTTAGTTAGGTCCGAGTGCTGCTGAAGCAACTGGAAAAGTCCCAACTCGCAGCCAGCATTGAGATATTGGAAGGCGGCATGGCCGAACAAGATCGGAGTCAGGTCGCTCAACTCGAGATTTCCCGTTGTACACATGCCTTTCCTTTCTGGATCGTCCAGCCCGAGGGGATTGTTAGAATAAACACCGCTCACCTGCATCTATAAGCCCCTCTTACCGTAGAGACGCCGCCTGTTATGTTCACGCCACATTAGCGGCCCGCTGCGTAAGCCTGTCGTCCGCGCGGCCCCGCGGCTGCGTGGACAAAGCCTGTTGCGGAATCCACTCCGGCTATGCATACCTTTCCCAGCGACCCCGCATGCACTACTTGCACCTGGTGGCCCATGTAGCGGAGGTCGGTCAGCACGGTTGGCGAGCATGAATCCTCCACAATCAGGGATCCCGGACTGGACGTGCGCGGCGTGAATGAGGCAGGAACGTGGTTGGTGTGAAACGCTGTCGTCTCGGTGGCGGCTTGGAGGTCGAGTTTCTGGTCATGAGCGGCGAGGAATGCCTGAAGGGTCCACTGGTCCTGCTGATCCCCGCCGGGCGTCCCGAACGCCAGGTATGGCTCCCCATCACGCAGGACCACTGTCGGGCTGAGCGTTGTGCGCGGCCGCTTGCCCGGTACGAGGGAGTTTGGGTGCCCATCTGCCAGCCACATGGTTTGGCCACGTGTCCCGAGTGGGAAGCCGAGCCCGGGAACCACCGGGGAACTCTTCAGCCAGCCCCCGCTGGGCACGGCTGCCACGAGGTTCCCGTGATGGTCAGCCACCGCAACCGTGCAGGTGTCACCTGACCCTGCAGTGGCCAGGCTTGCTATGGGAGATCCGTCCTGGAGCTGGACGACCCATCGCTCCTTACCCGAGATTACTTCGTCAGGCTCAGCGGCCGGGATCCACGACTGTCGGCCGGCCGGCCTACCCGGCTGCATGTCCAGCGATGCGCACGGACCGATCAGCGCGAGCCGTTCCGCCGTGTAAGACGGATCAAGAAGCTCCTCAAGCGGCACATCTGAGTATCGCGGATCGCCGTACCACGCCTCTCGGTCGGCCAGCGCGAGCTTCGCTGCTTCCGTAAGGGTATGAATGTATCCGGCGCTGCCTGCCTCCATGGTCTGTAGATTCGCCGCATCGAGCAGCGCCAGTTGCTGGAGGAACACCGGCCCCTGCGACCAAGGACCAGCCTTGAAGACTTCGCACTGGCCGTATCTCAGGCTGACCGGATCCTCTACGGCCGGGCGCCAGTTGGCCAGATCATTCGCTTCGATCAGGCCGCGATGCCTGCCTCCCGTGGCGTCGAATACCTCCGTGTCGTGTACGAACTTGTCGATGGTCTCGGCAACAAAGCCATCGTAGAAGGCGGAATGGGTACCTTCGATCTGGGTCTCACGGTCGGTTGAGCAACGCTCACCCTCGCGTAGCAGCCGCCTGAGCGTATCCGCCAGCGTTCCATTGCACATCCGTGATCCTGAAACTGGCGGGGAGCCCGCCTGCAGGTAAGTGCGACCGGACTCTGCCCACTCTTGGCGGAACAAAGGAGCCAAGGCCTCGATAGTTTGGGCCGTCTTAGAGAGAATCGGGAAACCCCTGGAGGCGTATCCAATCGCGAAGTCCAGCACGGCGGAAAGCCGCATGGTGCCATGCTCGGCGAGCAAGCGCAGCCACGCGCCAAAGGCACCGGGTACGCAGGCAGGCAGCAGGCCAGAGCCAGGAATTTGCCGCAGTCCCAGCTCCCGAAAATGGTCAGGCGTCGCCGCACGCGGGATGGGCCCTTGGCCGCAAATCACTTTCACCTTTTCCGAAGAAGCTGCGTACAGGAGAATCGACACGTCACCGCCCAGGCCATTGGAATGCGGCTCGACCACCGCCAAGACAAATCCCGCGGCCACGGCCGCATCGAAGGCGTTGCCTCCCTGCTCCAGGGCGGCCATCCCGGCAGCAGAGGCGAGCCAATGGGTAGAGGAAACTACGCCTAGGCAGCCGACGAGTTCGGGCCGAGATATCACGATGCAACCCCATCCGCTCTCGCCGGGTGATGAATGATCCCATGTACCAACTGCTGGAGCCGGACGGCGTTGCGGACATCGGGCGACTCGCGGACTTCGCCGAACGGCATCCGGCGACCCCGCAGCAGATCTTTGACGGGCCAGTAGTCCGCGGCCCAGGTGCCGCTGAAACTGGGGTGGCGCAGTCGCATGCTGGGCCGGATAACCGCGTCGTAGACGCTTGGTGGGCACGAGCCCCAATACAGTAGCAAGGCGCAGTAAGCGCGTATGTAACTGGCCGGCGGGATCAGCTGCATGAGCCGATGCGCGCCAACGCCATAATCGTAAAGGTTGCCACACCGTCGGCGTTCAGGGACTTCATCGGGGCTGCCAGGCAGCGGGAGAGTCAATGACTCAAACCTATACGGATATTCGCCATAATCCCATCCAGCTCCAGACGGAGAAGCCGTGAGTGCGGGGCCCCAGTCAATGGTCATTGCTGGTTATTCTGGCAATATATGAACTCGAATTCAAGGTCATTGACATCATGGGCGTAAAAGTTCTGAACGCCATCTTCATCGGTCGCTACTTCCGCTGGTCTATCGCTAACACTCCAGGACCGAGTCCGGGTGGCCGCAGACTTGAGCCCATCCGTGGCACGAGTCCCATAACCTAATTCATTCCAGTGACTGATATGTTATGGATACATTTCGTATACAGGGCGGTATCAGAGCCCACTTAACTGCGGCGTCTCAAGTACAACCGACCGCCGGGGACCGCCTCAGCTAAGTATTACAGTCGCGGTTTCACGATGAGTTTCCGTGTGTGTCCGTTGAGTAGCGGATCACGTCGGGCTCGCGGTTACATGATGTGACCGCCGTTGGGATAACCCCAGGGCTCCGGCGTGTTCCGTGAATGTCCGTTTCTGTCTTAATCGAGGCCGTGGAGGCAGAGGGCTTCGGCGGGGGTGGTGTGGTCGCGCCGGCCTTCGGGGACGTGCAGGTAGCCGGCGTCTTTGATGGCCGTGATGATGGCGGCGCGGATAGTAGCCAGGTTGGCAGCCCCACTGCCGGTACGGCTGGCCGCGGTGTCTTCGCTGAAAGTCACGTCCCGGACGTGGTGGTGCGCCTCGATGGTCCTGTGCTCGCGGACCAGGCGGGCCAGGTCCTGAGCGGTGGCATCAGCGCTGGTCAGGCTGGTGACGGCGTAGACGGTCTCGCGGGAGGTCTTGCCGGTGGCAGCGTCTTCCCGTCGGCGGTTGATCTTCATGGCCTGGCGGGCGGCGGGGAAGTCCAGGCGGCTGACGTGGGCGGTCTTGAGGGTGCGGGTCTCGATGCGGCCGTGCCCGGTGCCGCGGGTAAGGCTGCACGCCGGTACCTGCCGCCAGGGCAGGGCCTTGACCCGGGCATACAGCGGCGGCTGGTTCTGCTTCACCAAGGGGGCGACAGACTACGACGTTTCCGTGCTTTGCTGCCGTGCGAGGTTGTGGTCACGGCGGTGACGCATCCTCTGCATGGGTGCAGGGTGCGGGCCTATGCGTTCCGGCATGTGGACGGGGTGCCGCATTTGAAGGTGGAGTTGCCAGACGGGATGCCTGGCCTGGTGGCGGCAGAGGCGACCGATGTGTTCGGTGCGGGACAGGCGGGTGCGGGCACCGGGCTGGTCCTGGACGGCGCTGGCCTGCGCCATCTGCATGCCGTGGTGATGCGGCTGCGGGAAGGGGACATGCCCGGCGATCGCCGGTAACGGCCCGGGCGGGGATCTGCTGTCCGCTGGCGGGTGGTGGCCGTGCGGACAGCTTCCGGTCGCACCAGCGATGGGCGGCAGGGGATTTCACTGTTGTCGCCGGACGTGATCAGCACGTCCGGTCCTGCGCACCGGTCTTCGCGGTTCTTCCCCGGTGTGGTTTCCGGTGATCTCGCCTGGGTGGCGGTCTGCGGGAGATCTGGTGCCCTGCCGGGACGGCGGCTGCCGCTGTGCCGTGCCCCGGCGCCCCACTGTCGCAATTGTCCGCGGTGGCATCTTCCTGCTCATTTTCCGGAGAGAAAAGAGCAGATGAGAAAAGAAAAGCAGGAAGGGATCTCCATGACTGATGTGACCGCCGGGCCTGCGCTGCCCGGGCCGTGCGTGGCCGGGGAGGCGGGCCCGCGCCGGTGTAAGCGGCCGGGCTGCGGCAACCTGGTTCCTGCGTCCGGCCGTGGCCGGACCCGCGTGTTTTGCGGCGATGCGTGCTCGCGTCGTTTCCACAACGCCGCGCGGTCAGCTGGCGGTGATGGGGGCACGCTGTCACCGGAGCAGTCCGCTGACCCGCTCGGCGCGCTGGAGGCGCTGATCAGGCAGGCAGGGTCCCTGATCACGCTGGCGCGCGGGCAGGCCGCGGCGCTGGATCCCGAGGTAGTGGCCGTGCAGCTGGCGGAGGCGGAAACGGCCCGCCGCCGTGCCGGGGCGCGTGCGGTCACTGCCGAGGCGCGTGCCGCGGAGGCTGAGCAGGAGATGCTTGCGGCGCTGGAAGTAGCGGAGGCCGCGCGTCGCGACCGGGAGGCCGCCGAGGCTGCGGCCCGCCGCGCTTGTGAGGCAGCCGCGCAGGCGCGGCGGGAGCTGGCCGGGGAGGTTGCCGGCGCCCGCGCCGATGCCGATGCCGCCCTGGCCCGCACTGCCCAGCAGCTCGCGGAGGTCACCGGGATCGCTGAGGCGGCAAGGAAGGAACGCGATCAGGCTGGTGAGCAGGCCGCTGCGCTGGTTCATGCTGCCGACGCTGAACTGGCCCGCGCCCGGCAGGCCGAAGCCGACGCCTGCGATCAGGTCCGGCAAGCCCGCGGTGACGCGGCCCGGGAACGGGAGGTGCTGGCTGAGCAGTACCACGCCCGGCTGCGGGCAGCGGAGCAGCTAGCCGCAGCCGAACGTGACCGTGGCCTGCGTGCCGAGCAGCGTCTGGACGCCGAGCGTGAGCACCATCTTGGCCTGCTCGCCGCCCTCACCACGGCCGGCGGCGGCGAGGAGGACCGGCCCGCCCCGGGCAGTGCCCGCGCGCCGGCGGGCCGGCGTCCTCGTGCCCGCGGCACGGCCAGGGACACGCCTTGAGCGCCGGGAAGAGCGTCCGCGGGCTGCAGCGGGGAAGACAGCGCCGGGCAGGCAGGTGCAGCCAGCCAGCGCGTCACCGCCTCCGCCGTGCCGCCTTGATGCCGGGACAGGGAAATGTCCCCCGGCCGGCTGGCACGCACGTAGGTTCACCTCGTCCCTGATCACGGTCATGATTCGGAAAGAGGGAACCTGCGTGCGCGCCATGAGACTAGCGCCTGCCCGCCAGCTGACACTGGATATCCCCGGCCCGGAACGCGGCAGAGGCCATGACCCCGGGCGGGTATGGGACCAGATGCCTGATACGGCCCGGGCCCGGGTGCTGCGCCTGCTTGCCGCGATGATCGCCGCTGGCGTGCTGACCTGCGACAGCGAGTGCGGCGCAGAGGCGGTGAGGGGCGATGGCTGAGCCGTCGGCCGCTCACCTCAGGCGCGACGCGATCTACGTCCGCCAGTCCACCCTGGCCCAGGTGGAGCGGAACACCGAGTCGACCGCCCGCCAGTATGACCTGGTCAGCCGGGCCCGGCAGCTGGGCTGGCCGCGGGAGTCGATCCGGGTCGTCGATGGTGACCTGGGCATCTCCGGGTCAGTGACCGGGCAGCGGGACGGGTTCGAGGGCCTGGTCGCCGAGGTGGCCCTCGGCCAGGTCGGGATCATCCTGGCGCTGGAGGTCTCCCGGCTGGCCCGCGACAACGCGGCCTGGTACCGGATGCTGGACCTGGCCGGGGTCTGCGACACCCTGGTCGCCGACGCCGACGGCGTCTACCACCCGGCGTTGTTCAACGACCGGCTCATCTTGGGGATGAAGGGCATCATGGCCGAGTCGGAGCTGCATGTGCTGCGGGCCCGGCTGGAGGGCGGCATCAAGAACAAGGCCGCCCGCGGTGAGCTGCGCCGCGGGCTGCCCGTCGGCCTGGTCTGGGGCGAGACCGACGGCGAGATCCGCTTTCACCCCGATGAAGCGGTTACCGGCGTGCTCGCCGCCGTGTTCGAGCAGTTCGCCGTGTCCGGGTCGGTGCGCGCCACCTGGCTGTGGCTGCGCGCCCAGCAGCTGCGCTGGCCGCTGCAGCAAGCCGTCTACCTGCACGGCAAGCCCGGTGAGATCACCTGGGTCGAGCCCACCTACCATGCCGTGCACACCACGCTGACCCACCCGGCCTACGCTGGCGCCTACGTCTACGGCCGCACCCGCGACGAACGCTACCTCGGCGCGGACGGCGCGCTGCGCAAACGACGCCGCAAGCTGCCCCGCGACCAGTGGGAGGTCCTCATCCCCGATCACCACCCCGGGTTCACCGACTGGGACACCTACCTGGCCAACCAGGCCCGCATCGGCTCCAATATCCGCCCGCAGGCCAGCCAGCCGGGCACCGGCGCGGTCCGGGAAGGCGGCGCGCTGCTGCAGGGCCTGGCCACCTGCGGCACGTGCGGCCGCAAGCTGGCCGTCTTCTACCGCGGCCCGGCCAAGACGGTCCCGAACTACTACTGCCAGGGCTCCGCTGACCTGGTCGACGGCCGCGGGTCCCGGCACATGAACGTCGGCGGGCAGGCCATCGACGCCGCCGTCGCCGAGGCGTTCCTGGCCGCCCTGCAGCCGGTGGCGCTCCAGGCCTGCCTGCAAGCCGCCGAGCAGCTCGAGCAAGGCCACGATGCGGCGCTGGACCAGCACCGCCGCCAGGTCGAGCAAGCCCGCTACAACGCCACCCGGGCCGAGCGCCGCTACCGGGCCGTCGACCCCGACAACCGGCTGGTCGCCCGCGGCCTGGAAACCGAATGGAACACCACGTTGCAGCAGGTCGCCGAGGCCGAAGCCGAGCTGGCCCGCCGCCAGACCGCCCGGCCGAAGACACTCACCCCGGCCGGGCGGGCCGCGATCCTGGCCCTCGGCGACGACCTCGGCCAGGTATGGGACGCGCCCACCACCACCGATAAGGACCGCAAGCAGCTGCTGCGCACCTTGGTGGAGGAGGTGAACATCACCGCCCGCCGCGACGATCCCGACCCGCACGCCCGCCTGGTCCTGCGGTGGAAAGGCGGCGCGATCAGCGAGCTGACCGTCCCGCTGCGCCGTCCCCAGCCGAAAATCCGCACTGACGACGACACCGTCGATCTGGTCCGCCGGCTAGCCGTGCACTACCCCGACGCCAATATCGCCGGGATCCTCAACAGGCAAGGCCGCCGCACCCCCCGCGGAATGTCATACACCGCCGGTAAAGTCCAGGGCCTGAGGCATTACTGGGGCATCCCCCGCCACCAGCCCGGCACCACCAGCGCCTCCGCGGAAGGAGAACCGCTCAACGTGACCCAGGCCGCCCGCCAGCTCGGCATCGCGCCCTCGACACTGCTGCGCTGGCTCAACGACGGCTTCATCGCCGGCGAGCAGGTCACCCCCGGCGCGCCGTGGCGCGTGCGCCTTACCAGCGAACTCCGCGGCATGCTCACCGGCAGCACGCCCGACGGCTGGGCCGCCCTGCACCACGCCAGCCGCGCCCTCGGCATCTCCCGCCAGACCGTATTGCAGAAGGTCAAGCGCGGCGAGCTGAACGCCGTCCTGACCCGCACCGGACGCAGGAAAGGCCTGCGTATCGAGATCCCCACCCCGCAAGAAGGCCTGTTCTAACAGGCACAATGAGGAAAGGAGCAGTATGACCATGGATCCAAACAGGCTTTGATATCGCCCTCCACGACCCACTCATACGTGCGGGACGTGAAATGAACCACCTCAGCCACCGCGTCATGAGTCCGGCGCCCCGGGTCGATGCCGCACACCGGCATCCCGCCCAGCACCAGCACCGGGCCGCCATCATCAGCGCCGCCGCCGCCGGCCAGCGGCCCGGCTACCCGCCAGAACAGCTCTTCCATGACCGCCGGCGGCACCTTGCCGCGCCACCCGGTGACCACTCCCGAGGCCGGGACATGCCAGTCGCGGTCAAAGGGCACATCGGCCAGGTGCCCGGCCAGCCGCCGTATCGTCTCGGTATAGGACGCCTAGGGCATCAGCGTCATCGCCACCATCATCCGGATCGTCAGTGCCAGCGACATCAGCCGCATCCGCTGCGGCGCCGGCATCCGCCCGCCGGCGACCGCGGCCTCGACCAGGTCCTCGATCACCCGGCCGCCCAGGTGCCGTTCCAGCTCACCAAGGCGCACATGATCGGGCAGCCAGCCGCGCGCCCGCACCACACCGCCCCGGCTGACCACCGCGGGCGCGACCGTCACCGGGCAGGTGAACACCAGCATCTCACCCGAGGCCACCGGCCCCGCCGAGGCAGGAGCGGCCAGCAGCGCCCCCGGCCCCGCCGTCCCGCCCGGGCGGGCCACATCCGCTGCCCGCACCGCGATCATCCCGGCCGGCAACCCGGCCGTGACCTGCGTCGGCCCGATCCCCGGCCGCCCGCCGGCCGCGTCCGGAACCTCCCCCGCGCCGGCCCGGACGTCTTCCGGACCTGCGGGAATGGCACTGCCCGGTGAGATCATGTACAACAAGACGACGGCTCCTGTATGTCGCTGGACTAGACAACAGCACTCATACAGGAGCCGTCTCGTGTCTATACGCACCGGCACGCCCAGAACATGACGTCAGCCATACGCGCTCCAGCGCTCGCACCCCCCGCGCGGCATCTGCCCAGGTCACACCGCCAGTCGCCTTAAGTTCGTGGTGTTGGCCCAAGGGCCGCACCTGGGGCCGGCGCGGCCAGACGCCGGTGGTGACGGTGACCGGTGGCAGCAACAAGCGCGTCTCGCTCGCCGCGCTCATCGCCATCAAGCCCGGGCAACATCCCCGGCTGATCTACCGCGTGCACAACAGCCGCCGCCGTCGCAAGGACCAGCGCAAAGGGTTCACCGGAGACCGGCTACGCCCAGCTCCTGGACGCCGCCCACCAGCAGCTCGCCGGCCCCATCGTGGTCGTCTGGGACAACCTCAATTCCCACGTCAGCGCCGCGATGGCCGAGCTGATCGAGGCCCGGGAGTGGCTGACCGTCTACCAGCTCCCGCCGTATGCACACGAGCTCAATCCCGTCGAGCCGGTGTGGTCACACCTGAAAAGATCCCTGGCCAACCTGGCCAAACGCAACCTCGCCCAGCTGACCGCCCTGGTGAAAACCCGGCTCAGGAGGATGCAGTACCGGCCCGCACTCCTCGAAGGCTTCCTCGCCAGCACCGGCCTGGACCTCACACCCTTCTGTAACCCCCACCATTAGAGATCTTTTAGGTCTACCGCGCCGATATCGGTCCGCACCGTCTTCCCGGTGCTGCCGTTGCAGTTATTGCCCGAGCCTCTCCCGGCCGGGTCGTGCTTGTCATTGCCTAGTACGGCAGCAGCCATTCGGGCTTTGACCTGGGCGTGAGCACGGCGGGGGGAAGCGGTTTGCAGAGCGCAGCCGCCTGTCGATCATGCGTTTGTGAAGACAACAGAATCGAAGGCGGCTGCTGCCGCCAGGATAGGCGCTGCGCTGGGGCGCCGGAAGCGCGCTGAGCTGCTGGGACTGCTGCGGCCGTGTTTCGCGCGGACCGAGCCGTGGCTGCAGGGGGGCAAGTACGCCGCCGCGGTGATGTGCGATCTGCGCAGACGGAACGGGTGGACGATCGCCGGGCGTTCGGGGGACCGCACGCCGGACCGGACGCAGCGGCTGCTCAACCGGGCAGTCTGGGATACCTTCGCGGCGATGGGGGTGGTGCGCCGGTTCGCCGTGGCTGGGCTGGACGAGGCCGCGCGCAAGACCGGGCGGCGGCGCGGCCTGGCGGTGGGCGCGGTCGACGAAACCGGCCAGGTCAAGTCCGGCACCCGCACGGCCGGCGTGAAACGGCAGTACCTGGGTTGCGTGGGCAAGGTGGCCAACGGCATCAACACTGTGCACCTGACGTATGCGCGGGAAGGCACCGGGCATGCGCTGATCGGCGCCCGGGAATGGATCCCGGCCGGGCACATCCGTGATCTTGTGCTGTCCGCGGCCATGGGCCTGCCGGCGGACCTGGCCTTCCGCACCAAGGGCCAGCTGGCCATCGACATCCTCGCTGAGGCCTTCGCCGGCGGCGTGCGGCTGGACTTCGTGTGCGGCGACGAGGTCTATGGCGCCTGCACCGAGCTGCGCGAGTACCTGGAGGACCACGACCAGGCCTACGTGCTGCGGGTCCCCTCCAGCTTCCGGCTGGTGCTGGCTGGCGGGGTCACGCTCACCTGCAAGCAGGCCGCCGCGCGGCTGGGCAGCCGGCGCGGCTGGGAGGTCCGCTCTGCCGGGACCGGATCCAAAGGACACCGCTGGTATGCCTGGGCATGGCTGGCCACCGCCTCCCCACGGCACCACCTGCTGATCCGCCGCCACCTGACCACCGGCGAACTGGCCTTTCACTACTGCTACCTGCCCCAGAGCCAGCCGGCATCGCCGTCGCGGCCGATCCGCGCCGCCGGGCTGCGCTGGCCGGCTGAAGAATATTTCGAGTCCGGCAAGGACTGCTTCGGGCTCGACCAGTCCCAAGTCCGCCTCTACACCGCGATCGCCCGGCACACGGTGCTGGTCATGGCCGCCCTGGCCGTCTGCGCCGTCACCGCCGCCCTGCTGCGCCGCCGCACCGGCACCCAGGCACCCGCCCCGGTACTGCCGGACCAGCTCCCGCCAGCCGACCCCGGGATGATCCCGCTCACCGTCCCCGAAACCGGGCGCTTACTCGGTCACCCGCCCCCGCCCGGCAGCGCCGGGCACTGGCTGGGCTGGCGGCGCGGCCACCAAGCCCGGTCACACTGGTACCACCAGCGAACACGGCTGGCCCGCCGCGTCGAGATCGCCCTGGTCAGGTAGCGAATGGCTGCTGCCGTACTAGGTGGCCGGTCATCTCCTCAGCCAGTGCCTGCTCCAGCACGGCTTTGGTGACCTGGGATAAAAGGCCATCAGGGCGGCTGGCCGATCGCCACGGGCGTGATCGAGGACGCCTGCCGCCACCCACATCGTCAAAGACAGAATGGACATCGCAGGCGCCAGATGGGGCCTGGCTGGCGCCGAGGCCATCCTCAAACTCCCCGCCCTGCATAGCAGGGGGACTTCGACGCCTACTGGACCTGGCACGTAGAGCAAGAACAGCTATGCATCCACTACGCCAGGTACCAAGACCCCAGCATCCTCGCAACATGACCGATCGTCCACTTGGACACCAGATTGGGTACCTTCAAAGGATCTGCACCCTACGGCGACTGTGAGTTGCCCAGGGCCACCTCAGCATCAGCGCACCGGCTTGACATGACATGCGGGGCGCGGTTTCATCATATAATGAAGAAATTCAGGTATGAGATCTATGACCCCGACGTGTACCGGGATGGAATTCCATATCAGACGTACGCGAGACTCCGTGAAGAAATGCCGGTATCCTGGCATGAGGAGCCGCCGCTGCCCACGTCGCCGGCGGGACCGGGATTCTGGGCCGTGATGCTCCATGAAGACGTTCAGTACGTCAGCAGGATGACCACCCTGTATTCGGCCAGTCTGGGGACGACGATGTTGCGGGACCCCAAGCCGGAGGATCTTCCGTATTTCCGGTCGATGCTGCTCAACATGGATCCGCCGGTCCACAATCATTACCGCCGGATTATCAGCCGAACGTTCTCTAAGAGCCGCTTGACGAAATTCGATAGCTTCGTCGAGACGCGTGTCTGCGAGCTCATGGCACCGCTGCGGGGCCGATCCGAGTGCGACATCGTCACCGAGGTGACCGACGAACTCGCGCTTTCGACGCTCGCGTTCCTGCTTGGCGTCCCCCGCGGCGACCGGCGTTTTTTCTTCGACTGGGCGAACCGTATCATCGGGAATCACGATGCGGAATACAGCGATGTCAGCGATCCGGCCTCGGCGCTCGCCGACCTCCGCAGCCCCTCGGAGCTCACGGACTTGTTCGATTACGCCGAGTCGCTTGCGGAGTTCCGTCGGCGAAATCCAGGCGACGACCTGATAACCGAGCTCGTTCAGTCCCGAGTCGACGGCCGCGGCCTGACGACGGCGGAGTTCCAAAACTTCTTCTTCCTGCTGGCGATCGCGGGCAATGACACGACACGGAGCGCTCTGCCCGGCGCCCTGCTTGCCCTGATGGACCACCCCGAGCAATTCGACATGCTGCGCGACCATTCCGAGTTGGTGGGTTCGGCCATCGAGGAGTGCCTCCGCTTCGCGCCACCGGTGATTCACTTCCGGCGTACGGCAACCCAGGACACCGTACTCCACGATGTCAGCATCCGGACCGGTCAGAAGGTAGTCGTTTTCTACCCATCCGCCAATCGTGACCCGCGGGCGTTCGCGCGACCGGATGTGTTCGACATTCGCCGCAAGGAGAGATCGCATGTTACCTTCGGTTATGGGCCGCACGTCTGTGTGGCGGCCGGCCTGGCTCGCATACAGATGCGCCACTTCCTGACCGCCGCGACGCGGCAGATGTCCCAGCCGAGACTGTCCGGCCAGGTAGACCGGCTGCGATCGAACTACATGACGGGGTTCAAACATGTGCCGCTTACTTACACCCCGGTCGTCCCTTGAGCATATTTTCCCGGTATGACGGCGGGACCGGTTTGGAGCCGTTGGCGTCGGGACGGGACGCAGACGTCTTTGTCATCGACTCCCGGCGCGTCTTTCGCCACTACCGCCGCAGGACGGATGTCGCGGCCGAGGTGACGATCATGGCCTATGTCGCGCAATTCGGCTTTCCGGTGCCGGCCGTCTATGAGGCCGAGGGCGCCGATATGGTGCTGGAACGGCTGAACGGGCCGACGCTGCTCGAGGCGATAAAGACCGGCTACAGTGCTCGCGACGCCGCGTCGGTCCTGGCCAGCCTCCATGGCCGTCTGCACGAACTGCCGCCGAGGCAGGCAACGCATCCCGGGACACGAATCCTTCACCTGGACCTGCAACCGGGCAATGTGATCCTTACCCCGCGTGAGCCGGTTCTCATTGACTGGGGCGACGCCACCGAGGGACCGCCAGACCTGGATCTGGCCCTTTCCGCCGTGATCATCGCGCATGTGGCGGTCGACTCGGCGCACGACATGACCGCCTACGCCGGGATCATGCTGACGGAATTCCTGCGACGCGCGGGCGGCAGCCCGGTGTCAATGCTGGACGCTGCGGTGGCGTTGCGTGGCAGCGATTCCACCCTCACTGAGGAGGAGGCCAAACTTCTGCCTGCCGCCGCGACGCTTATCAGGAGTACCGCTAAAATTTTCTAGCCGACGGGCCGCTCGTGTTTCCGAGTTTCTCGGTGAGGCGGCTGAGGCAGGTCACCACTGCCGAGGCACTGTGGCACGGCAGCTTCAGCACCGCCTCCGGCCGTGTCGTGCTGGTCCGCGACCCCGGCTCGCCCCAGGCGTATGACCTAGGCCTGTTCACCCTCGACACCGGCGCGGACCCCGCCGCCATCGCCGAACGCTACTCCTGGCTATGGCCGATCGAGCCTCAGACCTCCGGCAGTCGGTCGTTGCCCGGTGTTAAATCGGGGCCGGCATGGCGAGCTGGTAGGTGATGGGCCGGGGGTCGCCGGGCATGCGCGGTGGCGACGCGTTGATCTCGTCGAGGAGC
>Ga0307372_10001985_pt1 | contig 34576 bp, 28 predicted proteins | sample OX1MG_FD_202533 | JGI IMG/M metagenome (GOLD analysis project Ga0307372, IMG submission 202533) | Soil microbial communities from Risofladan, Vaasa, Finland - OX-1 | ecosystem: Environmental > Terrestrial > Soil > Coastal area > Acid sulfate soil | place: Finland: Risofladan, Vaasa | collected... | reverse complement strand
GCGGTTTGTATAAATCGGCCTTGATTTCAGATTTCGCGTTGAAGCGGGTAATTGAGCTAGTTTAGTGAGGGAACCCGGCCACCTGCGTTCTAGCGCCGACGACTCCATTTCACGTTGTTCTTTGCGCCCCAGCATTCGCAAACCCTTCAGTTTCACGCCACTGACCGCCGAATTGCGAGAGATTTGCCCGCCACGTGTGCTTGCACGTACTGGCTAGCGCAAAGTGCAAGGTGCGCTCGACTGCGAAATCGCTCCAGGCTGGGCTTGGTTGAAAACCGCGTTTCTGGTACGAATCGCCCCCGCGATCCTGGAGGCTCGGGCGCCCTCGCCCGGCCCACACGATGCGACGCCGGGCGAGGGCGCCCGGCCCTCCATGGACGACGTATTCCGGCGATTTTCCCGACCTCCTACGAGACGCGATAATGAAAAAAACCATCTTACTGCTGGCGCTGGTAGCGGGCGGCGGCTATTACCTGCACTGGTACACGTTTACCACCGAGACGGTCGGCAATTCCGAACACGTCGACGTGGTGATCGACAAGAACAAGATCAAGCAGGACGAAGAGCAGGCGGTGGAAAAGCTCCGCGGCGTGCAAGGACAGGCCGAGGGCCAATTGCTGGAAGACGCCAGGCAGCGAGTTTCGCCGGCTGCAGGGGCGGCAAACGCCCCGCCGGCCGTTCAGGTCGTGGAGCAGCCCAACGGTTACGCTCCGCGAAACAGCTATCCGCCGCAAGGCGCGTACCAGCCGCAAGGCGCGTACGAGCAGCGAGGCGGCTACGCGCCGCAGAGCCCCTATCCGCCCCAGCAAGATCCGTACGGCGAGCCGCAATCGTATTCGCCGCCTCCGCCTCGCCAGCCGGCGCGCACGGCCGCGCAAGATCTCGATCGCGGCTTTCAATGATCGGCAGTAGACGCGGCATCCTGCCGCGTTTCGGAATCAAGCGGCAGAGATGCCGCTTCTACTTTAGGGCACGCCTACGACGCCGAACGGAGATTAACGGGCGCCGGACCAAGATCGAAATCGGTCGTGCTCGAGTCGTCTTCGATGGTCCTGGCGCTTGCGTTGTCGTCGGCTTTGGCCTCGGGCGCTGCGGGCGCGGGCGCTGCGGGCGCGGGCGCGGGCGCTGCGGGCGCGGGCGCTGCGGGCGCGGGCGCTGCGGGCGCGGGCGCTGCCGGCGCGGGCTCGACTTGGGCGTCGCGGGCGGCCGCAAGTTCCGCAGGCCCAAGATCGAAATCGGTTGAGATCGAGTCGTCTTCGACGGTTCCTACGCTGGCGTTTGCTTCGCCGCCGCCTTTCGTTTCGGAGGTTGCTTCCGCGGGCTCGACTTGAGCGCCTGCAGCGACCGCCAATTCGGCCGGTCCAAAATCGAAATCGGTCGAGTCGTCATCGATAGCCTTTGCCTTCGGCGCCGATTCCGCCTCGACGCTCTCGACGGCTGCGGCAGGCGCCGGCGTAGCCTCGGCGGCCGCCGCTTCGTGCTCTTCGCCTTTGGGCGTCTCCGCTTCGCCCTCGGTCTTTTTCGGCAAGGGCGGCAGCGTATGGTACTGATGCTTGACCGGCGGGCGGACCTGAATCTGCTCGACGATGCGCATCAGACCGTCAACCGAGCGAACGGCGGCCATCGCAGCATCGCGTTGGTGCGGGTAAAGGACGTGCCCAGACATCGTGAGAATGCCTTTGCGGACGTCCACGTTGATGCGGCACGGCGTGCGCAGCCCGCGATTGGCCAACTGCTGCGTCACTTTTTGCTTGAGCGTCGAATCTGGAATGGGCTCTTTGCGCGCCATCATCGTCCCCGGCAGTTGAACAAGGTCCAGTCGGTCAGAACGAACACGCCTGGCGGGACGATTCGACCGCAACGCTGAGGACGGTCAGTGACGTGGTTGATGAACCATTCCAGCGTTCATCGTAAAGCGTTTCCGCCAAAAAGCGAGCGGTATTCGCCAAAAACTTCTCGCCGCCGCCCTGGAGTTCTGGACCTGGAGCGTCAGACGCTCGCTCGAAATCATGGAGCGTCGGGCGCCCCCGCCCGACGAGCAAAATCCGCCACGCCGGGCGAGGGCGCCCGGTCCTCCATCGTCGAAAAACAAACGGGCGAGGGCGCCCGGTCCTCCATCGTCGAAAAACAAACGGGCGAGGGCGCCCGGTCCTCCATCGTCGAAAAACAAACGGGCGAGAGCGCCCGGTCCTCCATCGTCGATAAAGACGTCACGCCGGGCGAGAGCGCCCGGACCTCCAGGGCCGAAAAATTGCGATCGGCGGAGCGGGCCGATAAGATGCTCTCGCGGCGGAAGGTGCAGGACTTCTTATCGAACGAGGGCGAACTTTCATGGCGAACCGCTCGATAGCCCTAACGGCGTTGGCGGAGATGACGCACGGCCAGGAGGCCGATCTATTCGCGTTGATGACCGTCAAGGAGGAACTGACCACGCGCGACGGCAAGCCGTACTTCAAGGTCGGCTTCCGCGACGCGCGGCGCGAGGTGAACTTTCCGATCTGGGGCGATTCGCCCTGGGCCGAAGAGTGCCGCCGGCAGTGGACGCCCGGCGCGGCCTACAAGCTGCGGGCCGTGTTCCGCGAAACCAACTACGGTCCGCAGCTCGACATCCGCAAAATCCGCGAGGTCGCCGAAGCCGATGCCGACGACGGCTTCGATCCGGCCATGTTCCTGCCGCAATCGCGGTTCGATCCGATCGCCATGTTCGACGAACTGGCGGCCTTGGCGCGCGACGAAATCGCCGACGCGGCGCTCGGCCGGCTGACCCTCTCGCTGCTCATGGAGAATCGCCCGGCATTGCTGGCCCTGCCGGCGGCGACGCGCAACCATCACGCCTTCGCCGGCGGCTTTTTGGAGCACGTCCTGAGCGCCACGCGAACGGCCGTCTACCTGGCCAAGAAGTACGACGATTACTATCCCGATCTCCAGCCGCGGCTGAACTGTTCGCTGGTCGTCGCCGGAGCAATCTTGCACGACATTGGCAAGCTCCGAGAATTGGAGTGGAAGCCCGAGGGCGCCGCTTACACCAGCGAAGGCGCGTTGGTCGGGCACATCCTGCTGGGCCGCGACCTGGTCCGAGAAGCCGCCGCCCGGCAAGCCGCGGCCGGCGAGCCGCTCGACGCCGAAGTGCTGTTGCGTCTGGAACATATCATCGTCTCGCATCAGCGGTTGCCCGAGTGGGGTTCGCCCAAGCCGCCCATGACGCCCGAGGCCCTATTGGTCCATTACGCCGACGATCTCGACGCGAAGTTTCAGATGGTCTATCTCGCCCTGCGCGACGACGCCACGCCCGGCGCCTTGACGTCGAAGAAGAACGTGCTGATGCAGCAGTTTTACCGGGGGGAGCAGCCGTGAACGGGGAAAGCGGCGAAGCGCCCGCTTGCGTGAGTCGCCGTTATTACGGCCGGGCGGTAATCGAAACTCCCTGACGGCGGCCTCGGCCGGGGATAGAATTCGCGTAGCAATCAACCTTTTGGGGAAAGCGATGTCTACAACGAGCTTTGACCGCAATTCGTTGGCCCGTTGGTACGCCGTGGAGCATCTGAAAACGGACCCCGGCGTCGATGAAATATATTATCTTCCAACCAATGCGCCCGAGCGGGAGATACGCTTCATCGAAGTCAACTCTTTGATCGGCGAACTGGAAGACAACGCGCTTGAGCCAATTGACTTCGGCGTCGATTTCGGCCGTGAATCGCAACATAAGTTGCTCGTCTTGGACGTCACGCCGGGACAATTCGAGCGAATTTGCCAATCGTCGCTGCCGCTTCCCAACGGTTGGTCGCTCGACGACGCCGTGCCTTTTCGCTTGAAGAGCGATGAATAAATACCAGGAGCTTTGGTGGCTGCAGGCGCACTCGGACCATGAAGCGTTCGCTCTGCTTCGCGAGCGCGGCGTCGCGCCATGTCATTTGCTCCATTACCTGCAGATGGTCGCAGAAAAGTTAGGCAAGGCGTATCTCTGGCGATCGGGCTCGCCGCCGCCGGCGAGCCACGCGGGGTTCGTACAGTTCATGCGGCTCATGGGCGGCGTCCGGGCAACCGAGCGCGCGCGGATCGCCGAAATCTTCGAGTTCAAACGCTTCGAGGATTTCCAAAAGTGGATTCGGCTCGCCTTGCCCAGTGCATACGCTCTGGAACGCTTGGCGCCGGCGTTCGCTCACGACGGCCCCAATCCCGAGTATCCTTGGCCGAGAGCCGAACCCGTTCACGCTCCTGCGACCTACAACTTCGAGCTGTGGCGCGACATCAGGGATAGCGCCCACGGCCGCCGGCTGTTGCGAGTCATTGAAATCGCGGTGACGCGTTTTCCTGAATACGCTTAGCGAGCGAGAAATGCGCACCAAAGGCTTCAGCCTGGCGGAGTTGTTCCTCTGGGTGGCGATGTGCGCGGTCCTCCTCGCCTGGGTGATGCCTTGGTATCGCGATTTGTCGAGCATTCAAGATCTCTTCATGCCGCAGGCCTTGGCCATTTCCGCCGACGGGTCGACCGCGGCCGCGGCCGATTTCGATGGCCGCGTGCGATTGTGGGATGTCAACGGCCGTTCGACGCTCAAAACCATCAAGGCGTCGTGCTTGATGGAAGGTATTGCACTTTCAAGCGATGGCCGCTTGTTGGCGATGTTGCAGCAATCGTCCGCCGCCGGCAGCCACGACATAGAAGTGTGGGACGTCCGCTCGGGCGAAAAGATCGATTCTTTCCCCGCCGATCGGCACAGCTCGTTCGCCTTTTCGCCGCGCGAGCCGCGGCTGGCCTCCGTCGCCGGCAAGCGAGTCGAATTGCGATCTTACGGCAATGATGCCGTCGCGGTGCAGAAACAACTCGCATCAGGCGTCAAAGCTCCCGCGGCGCCGATTTTTACATCCGATGGGCGGCGCCTGGTCGTCGGCAGTCGCGATCGCGTCGAGTGTTTCGACGCCGGCGATCTCGGCCGCAAATCCGCGGTGAAAACCCCGGTTGGGTTCTTCTTTAGCCTATCGCTCTCTCCTGACGGACGCAGGCTGTTGGCCAAGGGCGTCTCGACCGATCAAGATCACCGCGTACTCGCGTTGTTTAAGCTTTACGACGCGGCGACCGGCGAAGCGAAAGCGGCTCTCGAACGAAAATGGGGCTTGTTCTTAGAGGGCGGCTTCAACGCTTCGGCCGGCTATTTGCCCGACGGCCGGATTCTGTTGGCAGCCAGCGGCCAGTTGCAAGTCTTCGATCCCGAGACGCTCGCCGTCCTAGACGAACCGCTCCATGCTGCAGAGCCGATTGAATGCGTTGCGACGCCGCCCAGCGGCACGATTTTTTTGGCCGGCGGCCGCTACTCGATCGACCTCTGGGACGCCCAAACCATGTCGCCCGTTTGGACGCTTTGGAATTCGCCCATATCCGTCAGCCATATCAAGCAAAAGATCTGGCACGGTCTGTTGTTACTGCCGATGGTTGGCGTTTTCACCTATCTGCTGCGATGGGTGCGCAGCCGGAATCACCGCTGCAAGGTTTGCGGCGAGCGGTTTCTGCCGCAATTCATCGAAGATTGGCGCCTCGGCTGCGCAAGTTGCCGTGCGACGGGGCGAATCAGCGAGCAGGAAATCGCCCGCTTCGAGCGAAACCAGCGATACACGCGCCGCGGAATGATCTTCTGTGTCGCCATCATACCGATTGCGTTTGCCGGCTTCGGCGTGTTTTGCTGGTTAAAAGAAATTCCGGCAGAGGTCGTGCGCCTTCTCAGCCCCATTCTCGTCATGAAAGCGACAATGGTCGTCATCCCCTGGTTTACGCTCCTCTTTCAGCCGCCAAGCGCCAAGAGCGTTGCGTCCCGCAAACTGCACGCAGCACCATCGCCTTCAGCAACCGACCTGTAGCCATCGATCCTCATGCCGCAACGACGTTTCAGCCTGACCGATTTGTTTCTGTTCGTGGCGTGCTGCTCGCTGCTGTTGGCGTTTTTCGTGCCGCTCATCCGGCAAGGCGCCAATCGCGGGAATTACGTGCAAGGGCGCGCCTTTTCCGCCGACGGTTCGACGGTCGCCGCGCTGCTTAGCGATGGCAAAGTGCGCGTTTGGCGCGCCAGCGATCAAGCGCTCGTCGCGACGCTCGACTCCAGCGCGAGCCCGTTTGGAAACCGGATTGCAATCTCGTCGGTTGGGGCGCTAGCCGCCGTGTTCACCGGATTCGCTCCGAGAAAGAAACGCCGGAAAGAGAGAGCGAAATCCGAGACATCGACTCGACTGCCAATACGCACTCTCGCTAACGCTGCTCGACGACATGGCGGCCTCGTCAGGCGGACGCGGGGCGTGAAAACGACGCTCAGAAACCATCCCAAGCATTGGCGACGTTCTCGACTGGGAACGAAACTCCCGGCGGCCGGGGGATTTCTGCCCAAATCCGGCGGCGATGGCCGCGAAATCGCCGCGAAATCCGGCTTTGCAGCCCAATTTCCTCCTGGCATCCGCTTTGCTTAACTCCTTCGCGGCCGAACTTGCCGGGCGATGGCCCAGGCGAACGGCCGGTCGCCGCGAGCACGCGGCGGCTCGGCGTTACGAGTTTCTTGGAAGAAGGAGTGGAATCATGCAAGGGTTGGAAAGAATTGGCGATCGCCGCTGGAAAACGCAGTTGGCGGCTTTGGGAGCGTCGCTGGCGGTCTTGCTCGGCGCAGGCCTCACCGCTCGCGCGCAGGCTCAAGAGCGAGTTCGCGGGACGGTCGAACGCCTGACCACGGCGCCGAAAGGCGAAATTGACGGCGCGATCCTCGACGACGGCACGACACTGCACTGGCCGCCGCACCTGGAAGGCGAATTCAGGCGCGCCATCGTGGTGGGCGACGAAGTCGAAGCGACGGGCCGGCAGGAAACCGGCAAGAGCGGCGAAGAGCGATTCGAGGTCGTGCGGTTGACAAACCTCGAAACCAACGCCTCGGCGGCGAACGACGATCGTCGGCCGCCGAAGCCTCCCAAGGGACCCAAAGAACGCGGCCCGCGCCGCGGCCCAGGCGTCGAGGACCGGAGAATCACGACGATCAAAGGCGTGGTGCGCCGCCTGACCACGGCGCCGAAAGGCGAGATCGACGGCGCGATTCTCGACGACGGCACGACGCTGCACTGGCCGCCCCATCTGGAAGGCCCGTTCAAGGACGTCGCCGTCGTGGGCGATCGGGTCGAGGCGACCGGAAGCAACGAGACCGGCAAGCGCGGCGAAGAGCGATTCGAGGTCGTGCGGTTGACGAACCTGAAAACGAACGCCGCCGCCGGAAACGACGCGGGCCGCGCGAAACCTCCACGCGCCCGTCCAGACGACGTCGACGAGCGATTGCGCGCCTTGGAAGAACAGGTGCGGCGGATCGAGCGCAAACTCGATCGGCTGATTGACGAACGGTGATCCGCGTTCGCCGCAGTTCAACCGCGGATGAAACACCGATCGAATCTAGGGCGGCCTTCGGCCGCAACCAAGGTAGCAGGCACATTCCATGTGCCGTCGCCCGAAGCGGGCTTAAGCTTCATCGCAGGGTCGGCGACGGCACACAGGAGTGTGCCTGCTACTTTGGCGCAAGCGTAGTTTGCGTCGGCCCGGCATGAAATCTTGGCGATGCGCAATGAAATCGGAGGTTGGTAGTACGATGGATGGGCGCAATCGAATCGGCTTGTACGCCTCGTATGGGCTCGGCCTGTCGGGCATCGGCTTCACGTTGCCCTACTTGCCGCTGTACCTCGGCGAAAAGGGTTTGTCGGATACGCAGATCAGTTCCATCAGCGCGTTGGCCGCCCTGGCCGCCTTGGCTCAGTTCCCTTTGGGGCTTTGGTCCGACCGGCTGCGCTCGCGCAAGCCGTTCTTGTGCGCGTCGCTGGGCTTGCTGGCGGCCGCCACGTTTTTGCTGCCTCGCGCCGAGAGCACGCTCGCCTTGGGCCTGTTGGTGGTGCTGTTCGCCGAAAACGGCTTGTGTCGCGCCGTCGTCGAAAGCCTGTCCGGCGCCGAGGCCGCAAGCCTGGCGCCGCCCGGCCAGGTCGGCGCCGCGATGGGCGCGTTGCGATTCTGGAAGCCCGTCGCCGTCGTCTCCGTGACGCTCGCCGGCGGCTGGTACGCCGAGCGGTTCGGAATCGAATCGATTTTCGCCTGGCTGATCGTGCTGCAGGGCCTGGCGTTCGTGGCATCCTTGCTGATCCACGATCGAGAGCGGCAAGAGCCGTCGGACGAACTGCCAGCGATCGCCAGTGAGGCGAGCGAAAGGGGACCGAGTCCCCGAGGCTGGGATCGTTCGCTGTGGGCGTTCATCGCGGCGATGATCCTGTTTCACGCCTGCAACGCGCCCGGCGGAGTTTACCTGGGCTTGTTCATGGCGCGCGATCTGGCGGCGCCGACCGTACTGCTGTCGTACGCCTTTATCGTCAGCATGGTCGTCTGGATGTTGCTGGCCCGACCGGCAGGCCGCCTGGCCGATCGCTGGGGACGCCGGCCGCTGTTGATCTTCGCCTGGACGATCATGGCGGCGCGATTGGCCCTGATCGCCTTGGCCCGTTCGCCCTGGGAAATCGTGGCGATTCAAGTGCTCGACGGCGCCGCCAGCGGATTGTTCTCGATTCTCTGCGCCGCCTGGGTCACCGACCGCTTGGGCGCCGCCGAGCGCGTTAGCGAAGCGCAAGTGATCGTGGGCGCCTCGCTCGTGCTGGGTTCGGCCATTGGGCCGGCGCTTTCGGGGCCGATCGCCGAGGCCCTCGGTTATCGAGGCTTATTCGGACTATTGGCGGGCGTTGGGGCGCTGGCGACCGCCGTGGTCGTCTTCTGCGTGCCGGAAACGTTGGGCGTTATCGGAAAGTCGTCGGAAGCTCGGAGCGTTGAATTTGCCGAGGTTCCGTAGGACGGACTTCCAGTCCGTCTCCCGCCGGGTGACGGACCGGAGGTCCATCCTACGGTCGCTCGGCGAGCACCAGGCAAAGGCCATCCCATCACGAATTATCTCGTCCGTGCATCGGCGGCGCTGATCGCGCGAGATAGAATTAGGACCGTTTTCTTTAACCCATTGGAATGCGGAAACTTTACGCTTGAACTTACGCCTGCAAATGATGCTGGTGGCGTTGCTGTTTTTGGGCTCGTTGTCGGCCCTGGCGTTCAACGTGTTCACCGTCCAGGTTTCGCCCGAACGCGAGCGGGCCGTTCGCCGCCAGGTGCGCGAAGCCAGCCAGACGATGGCCGAGCAAGCGTCGCAGTTCGCGGCGAGCGAATCGCTGGCGGCGCCCGATTTCGAACGGCTCAACCGACAATTGGCCGAAATCTCCGAGACTGCACTGGCCGACTTTCCCGGCGTGGAAGGCGGATTCTATCTGGACCAGGGATTCGATCGCTTCGCGGGTTACGCGTATCCCACGCGCGACGCAGGTCGCAAACCGCCGCACGATCGCGAGCATCGTCCTTCCCGCCGCAAGAAAGCTCCGCCCGAGGGCGGTCCGCTCCGCAGCGATCCGCCGCCCTTGGAAACGCCCTACATTCGCTTGCAGGCTCGAGACAGTTTGCAGAGCGAGCCCGGCGAGTTTTTGCTCTCGATTCACGACATCCGCCTGAGCCGCGTAATGATTTTGACCGAACCGGTCGGCGCCGCGCAGCCGGCGAGAATGGCCGTCTGGGTCATGTATCGGCTGATCGAGCCCGGACAAGCCGACAGCCAGGTGAAACGCTACCAGGCTTCGACCGCCCTGGCGATCGGCGGTTTGGCGCTGGCGATGGCGTTGATGGCGAATCTCGGCCGCAATCTCGCTCGCCAGCGGCGCGAACAACAGCAGCTCCGCGAGGAACTGCGCCGCAGCGAGCACCTGGCGGCATTGGGCAAGCTCCTGGCTGGCGTAGCGCACGAGGTTCGCAATCCGCTGGCCGCGATTCGCTCGACCGTGCAGTTGTGGCAGCGGCTGCCGGAGACTTCGCGCTCGCCCGCCTCGCTCGACGCCGTCGTGCAGGCCGTCGACCGGATGAACCGCACGGTCGGCCAGTTGCTGCTATTTTCGCGCGCCGATCACAGCCGGCGCGAGCGGGTGAACATCAACGCCCTCTGGCAGGAAACGCTGGAGTTGATCGCGGCGCAGGCCGCCGAGCAAGGCGTCGATCGTGAAAGCGAACTGGCGCCGAATCTGCCGGCGGTCGACGGCTCGGCCGGCGCCTTGCGGCAGGCGTTCTTGAACCTGGCGACGAACGCCCTGCAGGCCATGCCCGACGGCGGCAAGTTGCGCGTGAAGACGGCCTACGACGCGCGCGCCCGCGAGGTCGAAATCGAAATCCGCGACACGGGGCCGGGCATCTCGGCCGACGACCAACGGCGCCTGTTCGAGCCGTTTTTCACCACGCGGCCCGAAGGCACGGGCTTGGGGCTGGCGATGTGCCGCGAGATTCTCGTGCAGCACGGAGGGCAGATCGAGTACCTGTCGGAGACCGGCGGAGCGACGTTTCGCCTGCGGCTGCCTGCCTGGCAAAACAACTGAGTTGAAAGCATGTCCGCCCCGCCTCGCTCGCCGATCACGATCCTCGTCGCCGACGACGACCCGACGATCCGCGCCAATTTGGCGACGCTGCTCGAAAGCGAGGGGTATCGCGTCCTCGAAGCAGCCGACGGGCGACAGGCCGCCGAGCGCTGGGCCGACCGTGCGATATCGTTGGTCTTGCTCGATCTGAAAATGCCCGGCGCCGGCGGGCTGGAACTGCTCGGCGAGTTTCAAGACCGGCTGGAAGAAACGCCGGCGATCGTCATCACCGCGTTCGGCGGCAGCCAGGCGGCCATCGAGGCCATGAAGCTGGGCGCCTACGACTACATCACCAAGCCGTTCGATCTCGACGAAGTGTTGTTCACCGTTCGTCGGGCCCTCGCGCAGCAAGCCCTGGTGGCCCAAGTGCAATCGCTGGCCGTCGATCGCGAGGCGGAGCCTGCCGGCGCCGATGAAGAACTGGTCGGCCGCACGCCCGCCATGCTGCAGGTCTTCAAGACCATCGGCCGGCTGGCCACGACCGAAGAGACCGTGTTGATTCTCGGCGAAAGCGGCACGGGCAAGGAATTGATCGCCAACGCGATCCACGGCAATTCGCGCCGCGCCGCCCGGCCGCTCGTCAAGGTGAACTCGGCGGCGCTCAGCCCGATGCTGCTGGAAAGCGAATTGTTCGGTCACGAGCGGGGCGCCTTCACCGGGGCGGTGGCGCGCCGCATCGGCCGCTTCGAGCAGGCCCATGGCGGCACGCTGTTTCTCGACGAAATCGGCGATCTGGACGTCGAGCTGCAAGCCAAACTGCTGCGCGTGGTCCAGACGGGCGCTTTCGAGCGCGTGGGCGGCAACGAAACCGTGCATGCCGACGTGCGCGTGATTTCGGCCACCAATCGCGATTTGACGGGACTCGTCGCCGAAGGCAAGTTCCGCGAGGATCTCTATTATCGCTTGCACGTGGTGACGATCGAACTGCCCCCGTTGCGCGAGCGACGCGAAGATATTCCGCTGTTGGCCGAGCACCTCGTCGGCCGGCTGGCCAGAAAATACGACTGGCCTCAATTGGCCCTTTCGCCCGAGGCGCTCGATTGGCTCACTCGCCAGCCTTGGCCCGGCAACGTCCGCGAATTGCAGAACGTGCTGGCCCGCGCCGCGGCGCTGGCGCGCGGGCGACTGATTCTGACCGACGATCTCAAGCCGCCGCCGCAGGCCGCGAACGCCAAGTCCAAGCCGACCAGCAATGCGACGCTTCCGCTCAAAGAAATCCTGGCCGAAACCGAGCGCCGGGTGATTGCCGAAGCCCTCGATCAGTGCGACTGGAACCGCACCCGAGCCGCGCAATTGCTGGGCATCAGCCGCCGGCAACTGTTCGACAAGATTCGGCAATACGGCTTGCAACCTTAGTTTTTTCCGGCGGGCAAGGCGCCCAACGCCGCCGTTTTGCGATGGCTCCTCTTGACGCCGTCCTTGCCCGAACGACATGCTTCCGAGCTTGAATCACCTGCCTTAAGAAAAGAAAGCGAGTTTGCGTGCCTAGCGGTTCATCCAACGCCTTGTTGGCCTCTGTCATCTTCGGCTTGACCTACGCCGGCCTGGCGATCGGCAAGGCGCCGGGCTTGAGAATGGACCGAGCGGGCATCGCCCTGGTCGGCGCGGCCGCGATGTTGGCCTGCGGCGCGCTCGACCTGCAGGCCGCGGCGAAAGCCGTCGATTACGAAACCCTGATGCTGCTGTTCGGCATGATGGTCGTCGCGGCGCATCTCAAATTGTCGGGCTTTTTTGCCTTGGCCACCGAGAAGATCGCCGCGCATTGTTCCGGCCCGCGGTCGTTGCTGGCAGTGATCGTTGCGCTCGGCGGCGTGCTCTCGGCGTTTCTGGTCAACGACGTGGTCTGCGTCGCCATGACGCCGTTGGTGCTCAGCCTGTGCCGCAGCTTGAAGCGGCCGGCCGTTCCCTACCTGGTCGGCTTGGCCACCGCCTCGAACATCGGTTCGGTCGCCACGATCACCGGCAACCCGCAAAACATGATCATCGGCTCGCTTTCCGGCATTTCGTATCTGCGTTTTTCGGCCCGGTTGGCGCCGATCGCCGTGGCAGGCTTGATCCTCAATTTCTTGATCGTGGCCTGGATCTATCGCAAAACGCTGGGCGAGACGGTCGAATACGCCTTTGGCCCAAGCTATGCGGCCCGGCCGCGCGTCCATCGCTTCTTGCTCGTCAAAAGCCTGGCGGCGACGCTGGTTACGATCTCGCTGTTCTTCGCCGGCCGGCCGATCGCCCTGGTCGCTCTCGGCGCCGCCGGATTCCTAATGCTCGGCCGCGTGCGCCCCGAAAAGATCTACCGCGCCGTCGATTGGCCGCTGTTGGTGATGTTTGCGGGGTTGTTCGTGGTCGTCCGAGCGTTCGAACTCAACGTCGTGCGCACTTGGGGCTTCGAACGCTGGCCGGCGCTGCGCGAGTCGCCCGTGGCGATGGTCAGCCTGTTGTCGCTGGCCCTATCGAACCTCGTTTCCAATGTTCCGGCGGTGCTGCTGTTCAAACCGCTGGTGGAAGTCGTGCCGCAGCCCGAGCCGGCTTGGCTGGCGCTGGCGATGTCGAGCACCCTGGCCGGCAACCTGACAGTGCTCGGCTCGGTGGCGAACCTGATCGTGGTCGAAAGCGCTCGGCGAGCTGGGACTCGACTGGGTTTCTTCGAATACCTCAAAGTCGGCGTTCCGCTGACTTTGCTGACCACTCTCGTCGGCGTCGCCTGGCTGACGTTGACACGCTATTGAGAAAGCGCAAAAAAACGGGGGCCTCTGACGCGCCACGTACACATTGGCTGTGCAGGACGGTCAGGGGCAAGTCAACCGTCCGGCCGGTAGTCGTCAGAGGCCCCGCGGGCCAGTCAAACGTTAGGGCTCGTCTCGTAAGCCGAGCGGTCTTCTCGTATAGCAGACCGCGTGCCAGAGACCCGCGCGGACCGGATTTGCATGCGATTGTCGATTGCAACTCGTTCGAATAACACGCGTTGCGAGGTTTAATCTCATTTTGAGGCTGCCAGCCGCAGGGCTTGCTCGCAACCGAGCGCGAAGAACAATTGCACAGTCGGATGGATGATCTTGCCTAAGTTTCCACCCAGAGGAGTTAAAAGCGCGACCTTTCGTCCGTTTTGAGCCCCATCGCGTCCCGAAATGAGACCGGCCCGACAACCAGCAATACTAAGTGCATATATTTATTGCCTTTACGAAACACGCGCCAACATCCTTGGACGCAGTCGTCTCGGCACGGCGCCACGCCGAAAGACGAACCTTCAAGAGCGTAATCGGTGCGGCGTTCCCAAAATGAGACTCGACTTTCTCGCTTGTTATTTGCCCGCCGAGAGCGAATTGCCCAAACCGCTTTCGGCTTGACTTCGTACAGCGAATGCGCGGCTGTCGCCGGCGGCGTCGGGTTGTATATTGGAAAGCTTATCCTTCGGAAAAGAAAGTGTCGCCGTTGCCAGAGAATCCGCCCCCGCTGTCGACCCCTATGCCTCGGAATCCGGCCGCGATCGCTTCGTATCGTTGCGGGCGGGGGCGACCATTGTTGGTGATCGCCGGGCCGTGCGTGATCGAAAGCGAAGAACTGACGCTGGAAATCGCCCGGCGCCTGAAGCAACTGGCGACCGAACTGCCGATCCAGCTCGTGTTCAAGGCCTCGTTCGACAAGGCTAACCGCACCAGCCCGTCGGCCTTTCGCGGGCTGGGCATGCAGGCCGGACTGGCGATTTTGAACCGGGTGCGCGAAGCGACCGGTTTGCCGGTGACGACCGACGTTCACGAGTCGCACCAGGCGGCCCCGGTGGCCGAGGTTTGCGAGTTGCTGCAGATTCCGGCGTTTCTTGCCCGGCAAACCGATCTGCTCGTCGCCGCGGCCGCAACGGGCCGCGCGGTGAACGTGAAAAAGGGGCAGTTCATGGCCCCCTGGGACATGCAGCACGTTGTCGCCAAGCTCTCTTCGGCCGGCTGTCATAACATCTTGCTCTGCGAGCGCGGCACGTTCTTCGGCTATGGCCGATTGGTGAACGACATGCGCGCGATTCCGCAGATGCAGGCCCTGGGCGTTCCGGTGATCTTCGACGCCACGCACAGCGTCCAGGAGCCGGGCGGACTGGGCGCCGCCACTGGCGGAAATCGGGCCATGGTCGAACCGCTGGCCCGCGCCGCCACGGCCATCGGCGTCGACGGCTTGTTCTTCGAAACTCATCCTCAGCCTGATGCTTCGCCCAGCGACGGCCCGAACATGGTTCCGCTCGACCAGTTCGGCAGCCTGCTCGCCCGGCTGGTCGAGCTGCGGCAAACCGTGGAGAATCTTGGTGCTTAGTCGCTCACCTCAGCGGGCCCTCTCCATCGGCCCGTCGTTGCTTTGCTGGTTGGTCCTCCCGTTCACCGCCGGGTTGCTCGCCGGCTGCAACGGCTCGCAGTCGCAGCCCGCCGCGAGCGGCGCCAAGCCCGCGGCGAGGAGCGCCCGCGGCAGCGCCGACACGTTCCGCTACGCCGCCGGCTTGCTCAACAGCAACGACGGTCTCGAGGACGCGGAAGCGGCGATGCGGCAGAGCAAAGCGCCTGAAGAAGCGGCGCGACGCCTGCTTTACAGTCAAATGCCGTCGGCCGTGGTCGACCAGCTCAATCGTTGGCTGGCGACGCAAAAGGCAGCCGAAGACTGGCGGCCCGACGCGTTGCTGGAAACGTTGCCCGCGGAGTTGCGCGAACTGCCGGCCGTCAAAGCGCTCGGCGACTCGAAGTTCTCCGATCCCGAAGCCGCAACCTTGCGCGAAGTCGTGTGGCTGCGCGATATTTCCAACCGCGTCTGCGGAGAAGCCAGCGACGATGTGGAGCGGGCCAGGCGGCTCTTCGACTGGACAGTGCGAAATATTCAGCTCGATCCGGCTCCGACGCCCGAACAGAAGCCCGGCGACCAGCCGGCCGCAGAAGACGAACCGCTCGCGGCGCCTTACCTGCCTTGGCACCTGCTGGCGCTCGGCCACGGCCAGGCCACCGACCGGGCGTGGTTGTTCATGCTGCTCGCCCGGCAGCAGGCGCTCGACGTCGTGCTGCTCGAGCCGGCCGGGGCCAAGCGGCAAGCGCTGTTGGGCCTGCTCGTCAAAAACCAGCTCTACCTGTTCGACGCCGAACTCGGCCTGCCGCTGCCCGGCGCCACGGATGCGGAAGTCGCCACGCTCGCGCAAATCGCGGCCGACGACGGCCTGCTGCGCAAGCTCGATCTCGACGCGGAACACGCTTATCCGCTGCACGCCTCCGACCTGGCAAAAGTCACGGCGCTGGTCGAAGCCTCGCCGATCTATCTCCAGCGGCGCAGCGCATTGATCGAAGCCCGCTTGACCGGCGAGGAAAAACTGGCGCTTTCCCTGGACGCGTCAGGGCTGGCCAAGCGGTTGGCCGCGTGCGAACACGTCGGCGAAGCCAGGCTGTGGCCCTTGCCGTACGAGCGGCTGCAGGGGCTGGCAAAACGCAACTCGCCGGGCGTTAAGCGGTTGGCCAACGAATTCCAGGTGCTGATCACGCCGTTTCAGCACGTCGTCAAGAAAAAGACGGAATTCACCGTGGCCGTGTGGCGCGGCCGCGTGCAGCATCTGCTGGGCCGCTTCACGGGCGAGTTCGGCGCGAATTATTTCTATCAGTTGGCCCGCATCGCCGACGCCGACCTCGATCAGATGGTCGCCCTGATGAGCACGCCCCGAGAGGGCGACACCGCCGAAACGCTCCAGCAGCGCCGGCTGTTTTCCGAAAGCTCGGCCAACCAGTACCGGGCCGCCAAGCGCTACGCCAGCTATTGGCTGGGCCTGGTGGCCTACGAGCGAGAGAACTATATCACCGCGATCGATTACTTCGCCAAGCGCACGCTGGAAGCCACGCCCAACGGCCCCTGGACCTACGGGGCGCTTTACAACTTGGGTCGGACCTACGAGCTGCTCGGCCGACGAAAAGATGCCATCGCGGCCTACGAAAGCGACGACTCGGCCCAGCAATACGGCAATCTGCTCCGCGCCAAACGGCTGGAAACCGCGGCCGGCGCCGAAGATCAGCCGCAGTAGCGCCAGGTCAACGCGTAGCCCGCCGCCTCACTCCCGCTCGAAAGCCAGCGGTTGCTCGCTGCGGGGGTCGCGAATGCGAATCGAAACCTTGCCGTCGAGCAAATCGTCGAGCAGTTGGCCGACGACTTCGGCTCGCCAGCCTTCGGCCAGGGCGGGCTTTTCGCCCTCGGCGCCGTCGTATTCGCCGAGCTGATACGCGATCAAGTCGCGCACGTCGTTGGGCGTGCCCACCAGGCTGGGCGCCACTTCCGCGGCGCGGCAGATGCTGCTCAAGGCCGACGAGAGAAACTGCCCGAGCATCGCCAATTGGGGGCTCGCATCGCGGCGAACCGTCTCGGGGCACTTCTCGTCGGGCGTTTCCAGCGACTTTTCGATCGCCTTGGCGATTGCCGGCACGTGACGCTGCAGATCGCCTCGCTCCATGCCGCGCACCGCGCGAATTTGCTTGGGGTCGGCCGAGCGGCGCTTGGCCAACTCGACGATCAGGTCGTCGCGCAGCACGCGCCGCACCGGGCAATTGCGGCGCTCGGCCTCGCTCTCGCGCCACAGCCACACCTCGCGCACGATCGCCTGGCTGCGGCTCGACAGACTCGAGCTGCCCGTCACCTTGCGCCAGCGTTCGCGGCTGCGGGCGTGAATCACTTCCTCTTCGAAGGCCGCCATCTCCGCTGCGAGCCAGCTCAGGCGCTCGAGTTCCGCCAGCCGGCCGTGCAGCTTGTCTCGCAGCGGGTGCAAATGCCGCACGTCCTCCAGGGCGTAGTCGATTTGCTTGTCCGACAGCGGGCGGCGCCGCCAGTCGGTGCGCGTTTCGCCTTTCCGCGGCGTGGCGCCCAGCAGCTTGTAGATCAGGTTGCCGTAGCCGGCCGGATATTCCAAGCCGATCAGGCCGGACGCGATCTGCACGTCGAACAAGTTGGCGGGCGGCCGGCCGACGGCGGCCAGGCAGAAGTTGATCTCTTCGCGCCCGGCGTGAACGATCGTTTCGTGCCCCGGCGCCGCCAAGACTTGCCAGAACTCGGTCAGGTCGCCGATCGCCAGCGGATCGATGGCGAACATCTCGCCGTCGCAAGCGACCTGCACCAGGCACAATTGCGGCCGGTAGGTGTGCTCCGAGACGAATTCCGTGTCGAAGGCGATCGATCCGGACGTAGCGAGCCGGCGGCACAACGCGGAAAGTTCCCGCGGGCTAATGATGATCTGCTGACTCAAGGGGTTCGCTGCTCCGCGACGCTAGGGCAACCAGAAGAACAAGAAATGGACCGCGATGAACAACGGGATCAGCACGCAGCCGCTATAGAGCATGTAGCCGAAGAAGCTGGGCATCCGCACGCCCGATTTCTCGGCGATCGTCTTGACCATGAAATTGGGGCCGTTGCCGATATAGGTATTCGCCCCCATGAACACCGCCCCCAGGCTGATCGCCGCCAGCAGACGGTCGGGGATGCCCACGTGCGGCATGCTTACCGCGCCGTCGGCGTGCAAGGCCCGCGCCGTTTCGAAGAACACCAGGTACGTCGGGGCGTTGTCCAACACCGAAGAGAGCGCGCCGGTGATCCAAAAGAACTTGCCCGGCGAGTTGATGCCCAGGTTAGGCCCTTCCAAATCGAGAATCTGCAACGCCGGCTGCATGCAAATGAAGATGCCCACGAACAACGCGGCGACTTCGACGATGGCCACGTAGTTGAAGCGGTTGGCTTCGCGAACGCTCTGTTTCCCGAGCGCCAGCGACGCCGCCACCAGCCCCAGCAGCACGCATTCGCGAAGGTAGAGCCAGGGATGCCAATCGGTTCCGGGAATCGTTTTGCTCGTATCGAGCAGCGCCACCGACAGCACCACGCCCAACAACAACAAGGCGTTCGGCCAGAGGCCGTAGAATCGTAGCGGACGCCGGCGCGTCTCGTCGACCAAACGGTCGCGAAGCTGCTCGCGGGGGTAGCACACGAAGCGGTCCCAGGCAAAGTAGATCGCCAGCAGGGCGCAGTTCACGGCCAACCACGGCTGCCACAATTGCAATGTCCAGAGAAAGTCGACCCCTTGCAGGTAGCCCAAGAATAGCGGCGGATCGCCCAGCGGCAGCAGACAGCCTCCGCAGTTGCAGACCGCGAAAATGAAGAACACCACGGTGTGCTTCACGTGCTTGCGCTCGCTGTTGGTCTCCAGCAGCGGGCGAATCAAGAGCATTGCGGCGCCCGTCGTGCCGATGAAGCTGGCCAGCAGGGCGCCGACGCCGATAAACGCCGTGTTCGTCCCGGGATGCGCCGGCAAGTCGCCTTCGATGCGGATGCCGCCGCTGATCGTGTACAAGGAGAACAGCAGGATGATGAACGGCACGTACTCCTGCAGAATGGCGTTGGCGAAGATCGTGGCCGGCAGTCCGAAGTCGAACACCGGCGCCGAACGTCCGACGACGGCGTGCCCCAAAAAGTGCCGCTGGATCGGCTCGGCGTGCAGCAGGCCGTAATAAGCCAGCGTCAACGCTCCCAACCCGGCCGCCACGAGAAACTTGTTTCGGTTCTCTTCCCACCAATGCTCGGTGGCGTGGATCAGCGGAAACACCGCGATCGCGCCCAGCAACAGGACGAACGGAACGACCGTCCACCCCGGAGGCGGCGCCCCCTTCGCGGCCGTCGAAGCTTCGCGCCCTTCGTGTCCTTCGGCGGCCTCAGCTTCATGCTCGCCGTCCGATGCCGTTTCGTGCTCAGCTTCGTGTTCGGCGTGATGGCTGGCGGCGACGACGTGCTGGGCGCCGGCCTGGGGCAAATTCAAGGCCGCCGCCACTGCGTAGCCGACGAGCACCGCAACCAGGGCGAACAACACGGGGCGGCTGGAACTGGCGGCGGATGAACTGTGAGCATCAGACATACAGTTACGGTTTATACACGATGCACGAATTACTAAAATGGACAATTGGGAGTTTTCTCGGCAAACTCGCCCCCCCTTCTCCAGCCTGTTTGGTTTTTGCTACGATCACGCCAATTGCGCCGTCTGCAACCAGGGATATTACGGCTGATGTACGAAGTCTGGCTCAAGACCAATCGACTTCCTTTGACAATCGGGGCGGTCGCGACGATTGTCGCGGGCGCCGCCGGAGCGCTGCTCGGCACGGGCCTGTTCGGCTGGATCGAAAACTCCCTGGCGCGGCTTGCCGGTTGGCTCTTGGCCAGCGTGTCGCTGTTGACTTCGATCCACCTGGCGCGGCAAGCCTGGCGGCCGCGCATTGCTTGCCAGGCAGGCGAGTTGCTGCTGTTCTTACGACCCGGCCGCCCGATTCGCGTACCGCTGAAAATCGTGGAAGGGTTTTTAATGGGCCAAGGCCCGAGCTTTCTCCCAGGCCAGCGTTTTGCTCGCATGGAAGCAACGACCATCGTGATTCGACTCGCCGAGCGCGCCCAGGAGTGGGCCAAGGTCGACGTCGAGCCGAAGCTGGGCAGTTGGTGCGGCCATTACGTGACGATCCGCGGCGCCTGGTGCGAACCGCTGTCGGTCGATCTGGTAAACCGTCTGAACGCCCGGTTGGCCGAAGTTCAAGCGGCGCTTCACGCGCAGCAGGCCGCCCCATGACGCGGCTGTTGGTCAGCGTGCGATCGGTCGACGAGTCCCGCGAGGCGCTGGCCGCCGGCGTCGACCTGATCGATTTCAAAGAGCCGCGCCGCGGCTCGTTAGGCCCCGTCGACGCCTCGTTGGCCGCCGAAATGGTACAGGCCATCGCCGGTCGCGCCCCAGTGAGCATGGCTTGCGGGGAGTTAGCGCACTCCTCTCCCTCTGGGAGAGGTTGGGCGAGGGCTGCTTCGCCTCAGTTCTGCCTTCAGCCGCCCGCGGGAGTATCGTATGCAAAGCTCGGTCTGGCCGGCTGCGCCACTCGGGCCGATTGGCCGCGCTGTTGGGCCGACTGGATCGCGGGCCTGCCGCCCGGCGCGGCGCCGGTCGCCGTGGCCTATGCCGATTGGAACGCAGCCGCGGCGCCGCCGCCCGACGAGGTGTTGCGTCACGCCGCGGCGCTTGGCTGCCGCGCGGTGCTCGTGGATACCTTCGACAAGACCGGCGGCGATCTGCTGCGTTATTTCAGCGCCGCCGATTTGAGCCGCTTTGCCGGCGACGTTCGCGAGCGGAGCATGTTGAGCGTCTTCGCCGGCTCGCTCTCGTGGCGCAGTTTGCCGGAAGTGCTCGACGCCGCGCCCGATTACGTGGCCGTGCGCGGCGCGGTTTGCTCCGGCTCGCGCGACGCCGCCCTCGATGCCGGCCTGGTGCGGCAATGGGTCGAACGCATTCGCCGCGCGGCCAGTGGCTAGCGCCGAATGCTCGAAGCCAACGTCGCTGAGGGCAGAACCTTGTACCCCATCAAAATTAGATTGACGGGTGCCTGGGGCTGAGCCAAGGCGAAGCCCCAGATCGCTGGGGCATCGCTTCGCTCTGCCGCCAGCCACCCCAGCATCGGCGGTGGAATGTCAATTCAGCATTGCATGAGCACTCGGTCGCTAAAACGTTCTTGAATAAATAGCGCGCCGGGGTGTCGGGAAGGCGAGCCTTACATCGCACAGCCGCCGGGGCCGCAGCCGGGCTTGCCGCAGCCGCCCCAGGGGCGCTCGGCCAGCGGAAGGCTGCCGCCCGAGGAGACCGGCGCCGCCGGCACGCTGAACTGCTTTTCCAACTGCTCGCTGCCGCAACTTGGGCAGGCCGGTTTCTCGCTCGATCGCACCAGCAACTCGAACGCCGCGCCGCAGGCGGCACATCGATATTCGTATAATGGCATGTAAACGCTCCGCAAAACTCGCCTGCCCGGCGGCGCCGGACGTAGAAAATGCACTACGAATCCATTCTATACTTCACGCGGTCTGAAACGAGACATTCCTGCCGTGGGGCGGCCTTCCAGGCCGTCGACTGACGGCCTGGAAGGCCGCCCCACGATATGCGCATGCGATCATTATCGCCCGCGCGCCGTATAGATTCCGGCGAAGTGGCTGCAAAGTGGGACGACTTCTCGCTGCGGGACCGGTCGGGTTCTGCCGCACGCGGTGTTGCCATTGCTCATCCACATCGACGTTGCAGTGCGGGAAAAAAGAATTCCCTTACCCTTGTATCGGCGACTTCGGGAATTAGAATCGCAGGCATAACTAGAGCCGGCGGCGCGTTGGAATAGTGTTGCGATCGCCAAACACACGTCAGCTTGGGAGGCAGTCAACATGACGCGTCGCACTGGCCGTGATTCTACCGTTGCGCGCGCAAACCGCAAATGCCGCAGGACTCGGGGCGCGCACAAGGCCGTGTTCCGCAAGCGGCACGCGGTCGAATGGCTCGAAAAGCGCGTTTTGTTGTCGGCGACGCCCACCAACATCGCCGTCAGCGCCTCGTCCAGTTCGGTCGTCTACGGTCAGCCGGTGACCCTGACGGCTAACGTCTCTGCTCCGCTGGGTTTTCCTTCGGAGGGAACCGTCGATTTTTTCGACAACGGCACGCCGCTGGGGACGGCGCCGGTGAGTGCGGGCGGCGTCGCGACGCTCGCCGACGTACGCCTGCCCGTGGGCGCCGATCTGATCACCGCTGCCTACAGCGATCCCGGCGGCGCCTTCGCCTCCAGTTCCACGGTCGTCGGGCCTAGTTCGACGATCGAAACGGTCGCCGGCGGCGGCTTGCAGAATGGACTGCCGGCCCTCGACGCCTCGATCTCGCCGCAGGCCGTCGCCGTCGATTCGTCGGGCGACCTGTTCATTGCCGACAACACGCTCAACGTCGTATTCGAGGTGCATCACGCGACAGGGGTTGCCACGATTGTGGCGGGAAATGGCACGGCCGGTTTCAGCGGCGACGGCGGCCCGGCCACCGCGGCGGAACTCAATAACCCCGAAGGCGTGGCGGTCGATTCGTCGGGCGACGTGTTCATTGTCGACCAGGGTAACAATTGCATCCGCGAGGTAGACAACACGACCGGCGTCATCAAGACCGTGGCGGGAAATGGAGCTTACGGCTATACGGGCGACGGCGGCCCGGCCACCTCCGCAGAATTTGCCAAACCCAACGGTGTCGCGGTCGATTCAGCCGGCAATTTGTTCATCGCCGACTACAGCAACGACCGCGTCCGCGAAGTGAACCATGCGACGGGCATCATCAGCACCGTGGCGGGAAATGGCAAATTCGGCTTCAGCGGCGACGGCGGACAGGCTACTGCGGCGGAACTAAACCCCTCCGGCGTTGCGCTCGATTCGTCGGGCGACTTGTTCATCGCCGACGGTACTCGCGTTCGCGAAGTGGACCACGCGACGGGCATCATTACCACGGTCGCGGGAAATGGAACACTCGGCGATTCCGGCGACGGCGGCCCGGCCACAGCCGCGCAGATCGGCCTGCCTAGCGGCGTCGCGGTCGACGCGTCGGGGAACCTGTTCATCCCTGACCTTGGCGGTCGCGTGCGTGAGGTAAACCACGCCACGGGCATCATCACAACGGTCGCGGGAGATGGAACATTGGGCTTCAGCGGCGACGGCGGACCGGCCGCCGCCGCGGAACTCACTTGGCCTGCGGGCGTCGCGGTCGATTCGTCGGGCCACCTGTTCATCGCCGGCGGGGCTGAGGAGCGCATCCGCGAGGTGAACCTGGCGACCGGCGTCATCACCACCGTGGCGGGAAATGGAGTTCAAGGCTCCAGCGGGGACGGCGGCCCGGCCACCGCGGCGTCGCTCCTCTCTCCCAGCGGCGTCGCGGTCGATTCGTCGGGCAATCTGTTCATCGCCGACTGGGGCAACAATCGCATCCGCGAGGTAAATCTTGCGACCGGGATCATTACCACGGCCGCGGGAAATGGAACACAAGGCTTCAGCGGCGACGGCGGCCCGGCCGGCGCGGCGGAACTCTCCGCGCCCCAGGGCGTCGCTGTCGATTCAATGGGCAGCCTGTTCATCGCCGACACGGGCGCCAATCGCATCCGCGAGATGTCGAAGGGCGCCGTGGTCAACGTGACCGAGCCGTTCGTCGTGAACAACGCCGTCTACACCGTCGGCTCGGGCGTCGTCAGCGTCTCTGCCGCCGATGGCCTACTGCAAAACGACACCGGGCCGTCGCAACTCACCGTTACCGCGGGCACGGTCGCCGGCGCCGAGGGCGGGACGTTCGTGTTGCACGCCGACGGCTCGTTCAGCTATACGCCGCCCGCCAATTTTCCAGGCTTCGACTACGCCCAGTTTACAGTCACCGACGCCCAAGGCGACAAGCGGAGCGCAACCGTCAACGTGCTCTCGCAGACCGGCGGCGTGGTGTGGAAATTCTACGAGCAGGTGCTGCACCGCGACCCCGATTACGGCGGTTTGCAACACTGGATCAACGACTTATCGAGCGGCGGCAAGACGGGCGATATCGCCGTCGGATTCTTCGAAAGCGATGAGCTGCTCGACCAAATCATCACGGGCTATTATCAACAGTACCTGCTGCGCACGCCCGACGCCAGCGGTCTGGCCTACTGGAAACAGGTCTGGCAGGCGACTGGAGGCCCCGAGATGATCAAGGCGGGTTTTGCCGACTCACCGGAATTCTACACGTCCGCCGGCGGCGCCCCGCAAGCTTGGGTTACCGAGCTGTACCATCGCGTTCTCGGGCGCGATCCCGACCCGCAAGGCGACCAGTTCTGGCTGAATTACCTGACGAGCCACGGGAACACGGCGGCGACGCGAAATCAAATCGCACTCGATTTCTTTACGTCGCTTGAAACCAACAAGGCAGACGTGACCGGTTGGTTCCAGGAATACTTGCAACGAGCGCCGACTGCCAGCGAACTCAACCAATATGCCGGCGAAATGCAGGCCGGCAAGACCGATCGCGACATCGAGCAGGAGATCACGAACCTGCCGGAGTACGGCCAAAGCCCGCCCGCGGCGCCCTCAGGCGCCGGCGTTCGTCTGCCGAATTACTTCCCGCAGCAGACGTCCGACGTTGTTGTCAAGGATTCGTTGTTTGCAAAGCTGGGCGCCTAGATTCCGGATGAACCCGCCCACGCTGAACCGCCGGCAGTCTCGCGAGGTCGATCGCCGGGCGGTCGAAGAATATGGCATGCACTCGCTCGTGCTGATGGAAAACGCGGGCCGCGGCGTGGCCGATCTGCTGCGTCAGCTCCGCGTCGCCGGGCCGATCGTCGTTTGCTGCGGCAAGGGCAACAACGGCGGCGACGGCTTCGTGCTGGCGCGGCATCTCGATCTGCGCGGCACGGCGGTCAAGGTCTTGCTGTGGGCCGAGCCGGCGAAACTGACGGGCGACGCCGCGGCGAACTTCGCCATTCTGCAAAAGAGCGGCGTGCCAATCGAAATCTTCGGCAAGACGCACGATCGGGCGCGGCTCGAAGCCGCCTTGACCGGCGCCGGCGCGATCGTCGATTGTCTGCTGGGAACCGGCGCCACAGGCGATCCTCGACCGCCGCTCGATGCCGTGATCGAACAACTCAACGCACATGCGGCGCAAAAGATCGCCGTCGATCTGCCCAGCGGCTTTGATTGCGACACCGGCTGGGCCAGCCGCACGACGATCCGCGCCAGCCACACTTGCACGTTCGTCGCCCAAAAACCCGGCTTCCTCGTGCCCGGCGTCGAAGCTTGCACCGGCCAGGTTCACGTGCTCGACATCGGCGCGCCGCGGAAGTTGGTGGAGGAGTGTCTCGATTCAGACGCAGCGAACGCGCAGCCGTAGCAAACGTCGCGTCTCCGCGTAAAGCTGCGCCTTACGGCTTTTCTTCCGGCGGCGGCAACTCGGTTTCGCCCTTTTCGCGAGAAAGCAGTTTCTCGAGTTCGGCAAGCCGCTGCTCGAGCTGTTCGATTCGCTGTTCGAGTTGTTCCACGCGCGCGTCGGAGGCGGCTTCCGGCGGGCGGAAGGGAATCATGGCGGGCGGGAAGCGGCCGGCGGGCGGAAGCGGCGGCGCCGAAGCGGGACCGCCCAGTCGCACCATCCGCTCGTGAAGCTCTCCTTGGTAGTAATAGGTGATCATCACCTCGGCCCCGGCGCCGGCGCTGGCGACCAGCCGTTTGAGATCGCCGGGCGCGAGCACCCGCTTTTCGTTGACGCCAATGATCACCCCGCTCATCGGCAGCCCGGCCTTCTGGCCGGGCGAGTTCTCGTTGATATGGACGATCAGCGCTCCGTCGTCGGAAGGGAGATCGAACTTGGCCTGCGTTTCGGGCGTCACCGCATCGACGCGCACGCCGAGCAGCCCTGGACGATGCGGCTGATCTTGAGCCTGAGACGCAACTGGCGCCTCATCGGGAATCTGGCCGAAATCGGCGAACGGGCGTTCGTCTTGCGGCGGCCGGGTCCCAAGCGTGACTTCGAGCTGCTGCTGCTTGCGATTGCGTTTGATCTCGAACTGCAGCCGGCTGCCCGCCGGCGCCGGCGCGAGGATGCGGGCGAAATCGTCCATCGACTTGACGGGCTTGCCGGCGACGCCGGTCACCAGGTCGTCGGACTTCAACCCCGAGCGCTCGGCCGGCGAACCGCGCAGCACCTCCATGATCCGTACGCCTTTGCCGAGATCGAGCCGATCGTCGGCCACCACGCCCAAATAACCGGTGTTGTCGTCGGCGCTCGACGGCTTCGTCGTCTCGGCGGCGCCATCCGATGCGCCGCGATTGCGGACCTGCTGCTCCAGCTTCTCTAACGCAGACTGCGCCGCAGCCGACGACGCCAAGCAAACGCAGCACAAACTTCCGGCAAACAGCGACAGAACGCTGAATCGCATGGCAGGGCAAACTCCCGCGGTCGGCAAAGTGATTTGAATAACGGGCGGCCCCCGCAATTATAGGGCGCCGCTGATTTTACAGAGCATGCTGCACACATTCCAGGCACGAAGAAATGCTCTGCCGACAGAAGCGGCACGATGACTTTCGAGCATCGGATTCTTTTGAATTGACGTAACTCGAAGGCATGGCAGCAGGATACGTAATGTTCAGCCCTTGATTGAACCGCCCTGCCGGCGGTTGCGGCACAGAGAATGCAACCCGCGTCGCTCGACAAGGCCGCGGCGGAATGGGAATCGCCGCAGCCAAGCGGGTATGTGGGAATTCGCGGCATTGAACAGTTGGGCGGCGAGATATTCAGGCGACGGACGGCAAGGCTTGGGCGCGGCCGCCAGAGATTCTCCCCCAATCTCTGGCGGCCCCCGGCCTGTCCGAATTCAGTCGTTCAGCGGCTGCGTGCTGCGCAGGTAGGCGAACAAGTCGCGGACTTGTTGGTCGTTGAACTCGCGCAGCACGCCCTCGGGCATCAGCGACTTGCGCTGCGGCAGAAGTTCTTCGATCTCGCTTTGAGCGAGGGTTACGTTCTGCCCGTCGGCGCCGCGGAGCACGACCACCTGGTTGTCGCGATCGACCAGAAAGCCCGTCACGATCCGGCCGTCTTCGGTCAGTGCCTGGTAGGTTTGGAATCCCTCGCGCACCTCGGCGCTGGGGTTGACGATGTTGATCAGCATATTGCCCACGTCGTCGCGCTTGTAGCTGGTCAAATCGGGACCGATCTGGCCGCCGTCGCCGAACAGCCGATGGCACTTGGCGCAAATCTCCTTGAACAGATTCTTGCCGGGATACGGGCTGCCCGAGCTGGCGGCGACGACCTCTCGCAAGCGTTCGATCTGCTGCTGCATTTCGGCCGTGGTGGCGCCTTCGATGGCGCCCCAGTGCTTGGCCACCGACTGGGCGATGCGATCGTCGCGGAACACGGTCAGCTTGCGGGCCGTGTCCAAGGGAATCGTTTCAGGGTCGATCTTGCCCGCGTCGATCGCCGCCACGAACTCCAAGGCCCACGGCTTGCGGCTGGTCAACAGCGTTTGGGCGGCGCTGCGGGCGTCTTCGGTGAAGTTGCCGTAGAGTTCGATCACCGCCGCGGGAACGCTCGCTTCGGCGTACGATTGCAGCGAGGTCAGCGCCGCCATTCGCAGTCCGTCGTCGGCCGAGTTGCGCACCAGGGCCAACAAGGCGGGCACGCACTTGGCCGTTTTCACCTCGCCGAAAATCTGCACGTATTGCAGCCGCTCGTTGGCGTCGGCCTTGTTGTCGGCGATCGCGGCCAGCGCCTTTTCGATGGCTTCGGCCTTGCCTTGCCGCAAGCCGAGCACGAGCGACTGCCCGCCGACTTTGCTCATGGCTTCCACCAACTCGGTCGGCAGGCCGGTGAGCGGCCGGCCTTGATAGGCTTCTTCGAAGCCGCGCATCAGCAGCCGGCTGTGTTCTTCGTCGGGCGAAAGGGCGAGCAGCTTGGCGCAGGTCGTCAGATCGTTGCGGGCGCCGGTGGCGGCGTAACGCCGCATGAGGCGGTGCAGCAGGTGCTTCTCGGCCAGCGGCGCCTGCCAGACGGCTTGGTCGGCGAACAGCGCCAGCACGGCGTCGCGATCGCCGGCGGCTTTGGCTTCGATGGCCCACCAGATCAACAGCGGCAGGTGCGGATCGCCCAGGTCTTCATCGTGCGAGATCAAGCGCCGCACGATCGGCATCGCCTGTTCCGCAGGCAAACGCTTGGCGGTCGAGGCCAACTGGCTGCGAACCTCGACGTTCGGCTCCCGTTCGGCCAGCGCGGCCAGCTTGGGCGCCAGCGAAGGCGAAACCTGTCCGGAATCGCCGAGCAGCCGCACGGTCCACGAGCGGACGTAGGGGTTGGCGTGCTCGAGCGTTTCGGCGGCCACCGCCTCGTTGAAACCGCCCGAGGCGTTCAAGGCCCACAGCGCTTCGAGCGCGCCTTGGCCGGTCTCGGCTTTCAGCTTGGCGAGCAATGCCGGAACGAGCGACGCGTCTTTGCGATCGCCGAGCAATCGCAGCGCTTCGCGGCGGAACCACTTGTTCTCGTGATCCAGCAGCTTGACAAGTTCAGCGCCGGATAATTTTGCCAGGTCGAACGGTTTTCGTTTCGTCGGGGCCGCGTCTTTGGCTTTGAGGCGATAGATCCGCCCGCTGCCGACGTCGATCTTGCCTTCGTGGTGCCGCAGGTGAGCGATCTGCGCCTCGTACATGTCGCAGACGTAAATCGCGCCGTCCGGCCCGACCAGGATGTTCACCGGCCGAAACCAATCATCCTTGCTCTCGATGGCCAGGCCGACGTCTTTCGTCTGGAACGTCGAGCCGTCGGGAGAAACATCGCTCATCACGACGTGGCTTTGCAGCGGCGCGACGCCGAACAGCCGGCCGCGATAGACTTCGGGCAAGGCGCCCCCTTCGTAGATCACGAAGGCGTGCGTGAATCGCGGCACGTTGGCGTGCTTCATCGCCGCGAAATAGCCGAACGTGTAGGGGTTCGACAGCGGGCCGTGTTTGCTGAAGCCCTTTTGCGAGTAGCCGCCTTGCACATAATGAAAGCCGCGCGTGTCGCCGCCGTTGTGACCCGAGAAGATGCGCCCCTTGGAATCGATCTCGATGCCGAACGTGTTGCCGCCCCCTTCGCCGAAGATTTCATAACGCCGCAACTCGGGGTGATAGCGCCAGATAAGCTGGCCCATCGAGTGAACCGGCTTTTTGTCGACGCCCGGCCGCAGCACGTCGCCGCTGACCGTGCTGCCTTGGCAGCCGTAGAGCCAGCCGTCGGGGCCGAACGTCAAGTTGCTGGCGCACGAGTGGGTGTCTTCCAGCCCAAAACCTTGCAGATGGACTTCCGGGTCGCCGTCGGGCACGTCGTCGTTGTCGCGATCGGGATAGAACAACAGATACGGCGGATTGAGCACCCACACGCCCCCGCGACCGCGGGCGAAGCTGGTCACGATGTTCATTTCGTCGAGAAACGTCTTGTGCTTGTCGAAGCGGCCGTCGCCGTCGGTGTCTTCGTGGATCGTGATCTTGTCGCGGCCGCGAAAATGATTAGGCGGCGGCGGGGGCGTCTTGTCGTAGGTCGCCCGCAAGAATTTGTCCTCGCTGAGAATCTTCAAACCGGCCGGAAACGGATACTGTAGATACTGCACCACCCACAGCCGGCCGCGCTCGTCGAACTTGGCGAAGATCGGCTGGCCGATCTCGGGCTCGGTCAAGACTTGTTCGACCGTCAGATCGTCGGGTGCCTTCAGCGCCGCCAGCGCCTCGGCCGGTTTCTTCGGCTCGCTGTCGGCGCCAGTGGCGGCCGCGGCCCAAGCGGCCGGCAGCCAGAGAGCGACGCACAAGAATCTGCCGAGAATCGTTTTCACGTGCATGAAGGCCAGCCCGAGGTTCGAGGTCAGGAGTGATTTCGTAAGCGGAAGTTTGCAGGCGGGACCGCCGGTCGAGCGAACACCAAGACCGGCGGCGAGCGGCAAGCGGCCGCCCCTTTAGAGTAGCTGTCGGCAAATGACGTGTCGAGCGTTTTACCGCGGCGGGCGCTGAGGTAGGGTGGGGCGCAACCCCACGCGCCAATACAATATCCGAGCGTGAATGCGCGCGGGGCTAACGCCTTGTTGTTCTACACAAGTCGCAGGTTAGCAGTTCGGACGTTGTGAGAGGGCGTGAAAGCTGTGCTTTTTACATAGCCCAGGCATTTATGCCTGGGATCCGCGAGCCATTTACCCCACCTACCCCCGATGGGCGCCTCGCGGCCGCCGATGGCGGCCGCGAGGCGCCCATCGGGAAAAACGGACGCGCGTCGAACAAGTTCCCAGGCATAAATGCCTGGGCTACGCAAAAGTTGTGGCCGAAGACGATCCGGGAAATCCGGCGGAAAAGATGTGAAGAACAACAAGGGGCTAGCGCCCAGCCTACGTTTGACACGCTGCTAGAATTCAAATGAGATATCGCAATGCCCGTTGAGCATGCCTGAATGCGCTCTCATGTCCGACCAGCCGACTGAAATCTACGCCGCGGCCACGTCGTTCGACGCATACGAATTGAAGAATCTGCTGGCCGAAGAAGGCATCGACGCCTTGGTGGTCAACGACAACGTTCAAGTTTTGGCGGGCGAACTGCCGTTGGGTTGGGCCACGGCGCGCGTGCTGGTGGCGAACGAACACGCCGAGCAAGCGAGGAAGCTTGCCGAAGAGTTCGACCGCCAAACGGTCGCCGCCCATCGCGAGCGACGAGCAGAAAGCGTCGAACCCCGCGTGACGCCTGTTACACTGGCAGTCTGCCCTCGTTGCGGCCGGCCGCGAACGGCCGTTTGCCCGATCTGCCAGACCGCAGGCGCGCATTTCCTGAGCGGCGACATGCCCCCGACGGACCAGGAAACCGGCGAGCCGCAACTCTTGATCTGCCCGATCTGCGACGAGCCGTTCGAACCGGGCTATCTGCCGCGCTGTGAATGGTGCGGCCACGAGTTCCGCCGCGAGCCCCCAACCGCGGCGCCTGCCGAGGAGGCGGAAGCCGAAACGGAACCGCCGAACCTGCGAGTGATCGCTGCGGCGGTCGGCATGGTTGCCGTGATTGCAGCGGTGTTCGCCTATTTCGTCTGGCTGTTCCGCTGAATCAGACGATAATCTCACTCAAAGCCCGAAACTCGGGATCGGAGCGGATCGGATCGAAGTCGGACTCGTCGTGGATCCGCTCTCGGAACTCCGGATCCATCGCGATCGCCCGCGAGAGATAGCTCAAAGCCTGCTGCTTTTTGCCGGCCAGGCTCCAGTAGCAGGCCAGATTGTAAGGCACCACGGCCTCTTCGGGGGCGACCTCTTCGGCCCGCTCCAGCGCTTCAATCGCCAGATCCAACCGACCCAGGCGTTTTTGACACCAGCCCAATGCCATCCAAACGCGGAGATTGCTGGGCTGCAGATCGGCCGCTTGTTCCAAGGGGGCGATCGCGTCGCGGTAGCGCTGGAGCGAACGCAACGCCTCGCCCGTCAGGTACAACTGCTGGCCGCGAAAGGTCCCCGGCTCCTGGATGCGATTCAACAATTCCAGCGCCGCCTGGGGCATCTCGAGTTCCAGATAACCCTCGACTTCGCGCAGAATTCGCTGCAATCGGATCCGGTTGCCGCCCGTCACGGTTCAGCTTCCTCCCTGTCGGATGCCTCGTCTCGCCACTCTCATTGTGATTCTACTCACGAGTCGGGCAAATCCCAAATGCCAGCTTTTCGGCGCCGACCGAACTGATAGCCCGCGTTCGATTAACGGCAAAAATTTTCGCCGGTCCGCGTCTGGATTGAAATCAACCGAGCCAAGAGTCCATCGCGCCGCGAGCGGCTGCATGCGTTCGCGGCGGCGAACGCTCGATAGGATTCGAAGCTGTGCGAGCCGCCCGGGCTTGCCTTCGGAGCGCTGCCAGGCGGCAGCCCGGCGCGAGTTAATTCACGGGCTGAACGGCTTCTTGATAGCTGGCCGCCAGGGATTTCGCCGGAACGGAAATCTTCAGCAGCGGAGCGAAATCATGGAATTCGTGGTCGATTTTTTCGAGGAATTCCAGGGCCGACGGCCCCCCCGCCGGGCACAATTGCTGGAAGCCGCGATCGAACTGCGCACATTCGTGCCAACCTTCGTCGGCGCCCGCCGGCAACAAGGCCGACAAGGCCACGGCCAGCCGGCCGGGAGGGGTCTGTGGGTCGCTGAGCATATCGTCGAGCGTCGTGTGGTGCTGGATCAGGGTGATGAATTCCTCGGGCAGATTCCATTGCTGACCCATGCGCACCGCCGCATCGTAGTGCGTCCAGCCGAATCGCTCTTTTTCGAGTTGCGAAAGCCGCACCTTTCCCCGCTCGCGCATTTGGAGCATTTCGACGTAATCGTCGGGCAGTTGCTTCGCCAACAGCGGCACCGCCATATCTTGCAACAGCGCCGCGGCAAACGGCTCTTCGGCCTCGCGCATGCCCAACAGCTTGCCGAACGAGCGGGCGAACAAGGCCCGCCGCAGCGAGTCTTGCCATAGGCTCTTCAGATCGAAGGGACCGCACTTCGGGTTCGGCATCAGGCTGAACACGGCGCTCCACAGGGCGAAGTTCTTGATAGTGCGAATGCCGACCATCGTGATCGCCAATTTGACGCTGGAAATCTCACGAGAAAAGCCGAAGTAAGCCGAGTTCACGAACTTCAGCACCTGCCCGGCCAGGCCCGGGTCGGTCTCGATGGGCAAGGCGAACTCGACCGGTCCGTTCTTGGGATTTTGCGAGAGTTCCAAAAGTCGAATCGCGCTTTGCGGCAAAGCCGGCAATTGGGCGCCTTGGAGAATCCGTGTCAATGCGTGCGGTGAATCGGTTGCCAACTCGGCCATCTTCGGCGCCTCGTCGTTACTTGGAAGCGTAAATTATTGCTGCGGTTTCGATAAGAGACGCTCAGACGCCCTGCCGAATCCGCAATCTCCTGGCTCTGCAAAGCTAGGACACGACTTGTTGCGCGGCAAGCGGCTTTCACGGCCCTCGCGGCTCGCGGCTTGTGCGATCGTTTCCGGCCGTCGGGCCGGCGCAACGCTTGAACCCCGGCGCTGCGACCGATATCTTCGCACTTTGACGCACCTCCAGGAGAAACAGATGAGCGCCGTAGGATTCATCGGTCTGGGAACGATGGGCGGGCCGATGGCCCGAAATCTCATTCGCGCCGGGCATTCGCTGACGTTTTGCTCGCGCCGCCCGGAAGTCGCGGCGGAATTTACCGCCCTGGGCGCCCGCCACGTCGCCACCGCCGCCGAAGCCGCCCGGGCCTCGGAATTCACGATCTCGATCGTCACGGCCGACGCCGACGTAACCGACGTCGCCTTGGGCCCCGGCGGCGTGATCGAGGCGGCGGCGCCGGGCAAATGCTTCATCGACATGAGCACGATCGGGCCCGCGACGGTGCAGCGGATTGGCGCGCGCTTGAGCGAGGCCGGCATGGGCATGCTCGACGCCCCCGTCTCCGGCGGACCCGGCGGCGCGGCGGCCGGCACGCTGGCCATCATGGCGGGCGGCGCCGCGGCCGATTTCCAGCGCTGCCGCGGCGTGCTCGAAGCACTGGGCAAGCATTTGTTTCACGTCGGGCCGCTCGGCGCCGGGCAGACGATCAAGCTGGTCAACCAGTTGATCGGCGGCGGCATCATGGCGCTCGTCGGCGAAGGCTTTGCGCTGGCCCAAGCAGCCGGCGCCGATTTGCAGGCGATGATCGACGTCGTCAAAGTCTCCAGCGGAAACTCGACGCTGTTCGAGGCTCGCGCCGAAAAGTTCGTGTTGGCCGACTCGTACCCGGCTTACTTCACGACCGAGCTGATGCGCAAAGACCTGGCGCTGGCGCTCGATCTGGCCGAGGCGCATCAGGTGCCGCTGCCGGTCTCGGCGGCCGCCTTTCAGCTTTACACCGAGGCCATGAACCAGGGGCACAAGGCCGACGACTTCTCCGCCGTGGCCAAAGTTTGCCGGCGCGCGGCGGGCTTGTAAACCCGGCGAATTCACCCGCCCAGGCAGGTAGTGTCTTGAAGTTGAGTTGGGGAGCGGCAAGTAGACACTAACCCGAAGCGCAAGCGAGGCAGAATCGGCTCATTTCCTCGCTGGCGCTTCGGGTTAGTGTGGGCGACCAACTCAACTTTAAGACACTACCCCCAGGCATGGATCCTGGCATGCCCGCCATCTGCGCCGTAGAATAAGCGGAACCGGGCGGCCGCGGGGCCGTTCTCCTATCTTTTCGGCCGGAATTCAACCAAGGGAGCCGGGCCATGTTAACGACTTGGTTCGTGGCGGGGGTGATTGCGTGCGGCCAGGCGGAATCTGCCGCTGAAAAGCCCAAGGCCGACGCCGCTTCGCGAGAACAGGCTGACCTGGCGGCCCAGGTTCGCAAGCTGGTGATCCAACTCGACGCGCCGGAAAAGGCCAGTCGCGACGCCGCAGAAAAGAAGCTGCTGGAGCTGGGCGAGGCGGCGCTCGAATTCCTGCCGGAAAAATCCGATCGCATGGCGGCCGGCGTGGCCTTGAAGCTCGACGCCATTCGCGCCCATTTCGAGCGCTCGCAGGCCGAGAATTCCGTCAAAGGCACGACCGTGACGCTCAAAGGAGACGCGCTGCCGTTGTCGAAAATCGTGGCCGAAATCAGCGAGCAAACCGGCAACAAGATTTACGATCTGCGCGAGGAGTTCGGCCAAGACGCGACCGATCCGGAGCTGAAAATCGATTTCGACAAGACGCCGTTTTGGGCGGCGCTCGACCAGATTCTGGATCAGGCCGATTTGAACGTCTACAACTTCGCGTCGGAAGAAGGCGTGGCGATC
>Ga0307372_10001983_pt1 | contig 34587 bp, 31 predicted proteins | sample OX1MG_FD_202533 | JGI IMG/M metagenome (GOLD analysis project Ga0307372, IMG submission 202533) | Soil microbial communities from Risofladan, Vaasa, Finland - OX-1 | ecosystem: Environmental > Terrestrial > Soil > Coastal area > Acid sulfate soil | place: Finland: Risofladan, Vaasa | collected... | reverse complement strand
TTGCGCACGTACTGCACTGCGGCCTGGTGGATCTCGTCGCTCGTCGTCGGTGGAGCGATGTTGTAGAGGATGCGGATGTTGCGGCACATACCGCGAAGTCTAGAGGCTTGATGTGGCCTGGTAGCGCGCGACCGTGAAGGCGATCAGCACCGGCACGTTCAGCATGAAGAGCGCGAGCATCAAGGTCATCACGACAAGCTGTGCGCCGCGCGTGTGGTCGTAGACGAACGCGAACTCGATCATCCCCGCGATCACCGCGTAGGCGAGGAGCCCCCAGCGCCCGACTTCGAAGAATCGGCTCCAGGCGAAGTCGGGCACGCGGGAGAGCAGGATCGCGTTCGTCAGCTGCAATCCCGCCGCGATCGCGAGCATGACGATCGCGAACCAGATCGGCGCGTGCTTCGGCAGGTAGGCGGCCAGGTAGATGACCCCGCCGGCGATCGCGATCATCGAGGCCGCGCCGATCTCCGTCACCGGCGGCAGGCGCCGGTCGACGAGGCTCGGGCCTGTTGGGTGTGCGTGCGCCTCGGCGCTCAACTCGCGAGCCTCGTCATGATGATCAGCGTCGCGACCTGCATCACGCCGGTGATTCCCGCGGTGTAGATGAACCTGCGCATCAGCTTCTCGATCACGCGACCGTCCGGCTGCGGCTTGCGCAGCTCGAACAGGACGGCGACGTTCGCCGGCTCGAGGTACGCGAGCGCGATCACGGCCATCACACCGACGACGCCGAAGGAGGCGACGACCCACGCGTGCCGCGGAGCCGACGTGTCGAGGAAGCCGGAGAGGCGCGCCGTCTGGAAGCCCGCGGCGAGTGTCATCGTGACCACCGTCGGCATGATCAGGAGCATCTTCGGCATGAAGCGCGTCGAGAACTCGATCCGTGCCGGGATCGACATCCGCCCGATGATCGGCCCCACGATGAAGCCGACGAACAGGTCGATTCCCGTCCAGAGGCCGCCGCCGACGACGTGGCAGAACATCAGGCCCCAGCGCGAGTTGGTCGAGATCGCCGCGATCACGCCGAGCAGCACGACGCCGACGATCGGCAGTCCCTTGATCGGCACGATCACGACCTTGGGGCGCTCGGACATGGCCGCCGGCGCGACGGCTGCCTGGGTGGCGACGGCCATGCGCGGGATTCTACGAAGCGGGTCGGAGGTCCGCAATCACCCGAGCGCCTGTCGAGGCTCTACGCTCTTTCGGATGCGGGCCCGCCCGAGCCTGTCGGCTTACTACCTCGCCGGAGCGTGCGTCGCACTCGCCGGCTTCGTCGCGGGCGCGGCGCTGCTCGCGGTCACGCTTCCCTACCACCAGTGGGATTCGTTCGGGTTCGGCGACTGGTCGCTCGCGATCGCCCAGCATGGCAAGTTCGATCCGCTCTTCGCCGGCCCCCAGTCGGCGGCGCGGCCGCTCTTCTACGAGCTGCAGGGCCTGGTCTGGTCGGTCACCGGGATCAGCTTCACGGCGGGCCGCCTGCTCTCGCTCGTCTTTGCCGTGGTGCTCGCCGGCTCCGTCTACCGTCTGGCGCGCGCAGTGACCGGGACGCGGCTCGAAGCTGCACTTGCGCTCTCGGTCGTGCTGGCGGTCGTTCCGTTCTCCGAACAGGCGCTCACCGGCCAGACCGACGTGCCGGCGGCGGCGATGGTGGCGCTCGCCGCCGCGCTCGCGTGTCGCCGGCCGCAGGGCCGCTTGGCTCTCGCAGCTCTGGTCGTCGCAGCTGCCGCTGCCGTCCTGACCAAGCAGACCGTGCTGCTCGCTCTGGCTCCTCTGGCGGTCTTCATGCTCGCAGGGCCGCTGCGCGACCTCCGCCACCGTCTGCGTGGACCGGCCGGCGCCCTTTCGGCAGGGCTTGCCCTCGGCCTCGCCTACGACCTCGTGATGGCGCATCGCTTCGGAACCAGCCTGTCGGTCTTCTTGCGCGAGGGCACGGGGGGCATCTGGGCGCAGCTCGCTGCCGCGACGCGCACCGACGCGGTGCTGCGTGCCGACGTGCTCGGCTCGGGGCTGCGTTTGCCGCTGACGTTTGCGCTCTTCTATTCGGGCCTGCGGCTCGTGCGTCTTCGCCACCGGCCGGCGACGCTGCTCGCGCTCGGAGCGGGGCTCGCCTGGTGCATCGCCGGCCCGCTGGCCGCGGGCGTGCCGAACGGCGCGTTCTCCCGGCCCGAGGACGGCTTCACGCTGGTGGGGTTTGCGCTCGTCCTCGCAGCGGCTGCTCTGCTCTCCGAGCACGACGCGCCGAAGCGCTCGACCCTCGCACTCGCGCTCGGGCTCGGACTGCCGACGCTCGTTGCCTGGGTCGACTCTGCGACGTATACCGAGCGGCTTGCCGCACCGGCCTGGCCCGGCCTCGCGCTGCTGCTCGGCTGCGTGCTCGGCGCCGGGATCCGGGGCCTTGCCCGCGCGGGGACGGCGTTCGCGCTCGCTCCACTCCTCGTCGTCGCGATGGCCGTGTGGATGTCGCTCGCGTCGCTCGACGGACTGCACGGCGCCATGTGGGTCGAGTATCGGTCGCTCGGCGTCGGCGGCCTCGGCGACTCGGCCCGCACGATGCACGTCGTGCTGCCCGCGCTCCAGTCGACGCTGGCGACGGTCGAGTCGCAGATCGGCGCCGGCCGGGTCGTGACCGGCGATCCGATGTTTCCCTACTTCCTTCCCGGCCGGGTCGACACGAGCACCCCGGGGCGCTGTAGCGACGTGAAGGGCGAGACGGTGTTCGTGCTGCTGACCGGCAACGAGTCGATCACGGAGGCGCGCCAAGCCGGCCGGCTTGCGACGCCGGAGCAGTGGGCTGCGTGCCGGTCGCCGAAGCTCCGGCAGCTCTCCGACGGCACGAACGGCTATGCCGTCTTCGCGGTCGGTGGCTGAGAGTTCCTCTAGGGCTGGATTGTTTCGTGAACCGGGAACTCCTTGATGTCAGGCGGCCCCTGCGGGGTGACGCCCGCTGCTGCCATTCCTTCCGGAATCCGGGCTTGGAACGCGTCGAAGTCCGCGCGCGATTCCCAGAAGTCGATCACGCCCCAACCGCCGTCGATCGGGCCGGATGAGTGGAACAGGAGCCCGTTCGGAGCGGTGCGCGACGGGTTGATGTGGTCGTGCGCGAGTTCGAACTGCTCCTGCGTGATCCCGGGGAGCTTGATGCGGATGCCGACTGCCATGTTTCGATGCTCCTTCGCTCGTGAGTCACCAGACCCTAACGTTGGGCCTGCGGCGAGAACCAGGTTCAGCAAGCGTCGCCTGCGCCAGTTCGGGAATGTCACCGGAACTGATCCGAACTGTCGGTGACATACTTGGGTGGGAGACCAGGGAGGCCAGGGACGTCCGCTTTCCAACCGCCGCTTCGCGCTCACATCATCGGCTGCCGCTGGTTCTGGGCATGGGCGTTGCTTGGTTGTGCTGCTGCGTTCGGGTTCGTGTCGTTGGGGGTGCTCGCGGTCGGGCAGATTGCGGTGGTTGGCGGTCTGATGGCGGCGCGTCCGGCGGCCCGTCGCTCGGCGTTCGGGTTCGTCAGCGGTGTCGGTTTGCTTCTGCTCTACGTCGCGTGGGTGCAGCGGGCCGGGCCGGGCACGACCTGTTGGCAGACCGAAACGGCGAGTGGGTGTGATCAGCACTTGAATCCGCTGCCCTGGTTGATCGCCGGGCTCGCCCTGTTCGTGGGTGGCGTGGTCGCCCACGCACGACAAGGCTGAGAACTTCCTGTGGGCCGGCTCGGGAATGTCGCCTCAGGGACTTTTCGATCCTGGTTGCCGGCGCAGCCGGAACCAGGATCGTGTCTGAAGCGTTTCGGCGAAGGTCGAAGACGTGAACCTGGTTTCGCCTGCGGCGAGAACCAGGTTCAGCAAGCGTCCTGATGTCCGAGCCGGTCAGGCTCTGAGCGCGGCGGGCCGTTCGGCGCGGCGGTAGGTGACCTCGTAGCCGAGGGAGCGCGGCACCGCGAGCAGGCCGTCGAGGTCGAGCTCGATCGTCGCGCCCGCCTTCTGCGTCACCTCGTCTTCGATCGGCAGGTCGAAGTCGTCGGCGCCGTAGTCGAGCGCGCGGAACGCCTCGGCGTTCTGCGTCAGCACCGAGGTGCGGAAGTGCTTGACGTTGTCGAGGAAGATGCGCGAGAGCGCCATGTGCCGCCAGTACTCCTGCGGTGAGATCTCGCGACCGCCGAACGCGGTGCCGTACGGCTTGTACGTCCAGCAGAGGAACGAAAACAGTCCGTCGTAGCCGTCGCGGATGCACTCGTCCTGGAAGTCGCGGGTGCGCTGCAGGTGCTCGAGCCGCTCCTCCAGCGTCTCGTCGAAGCCGATCACCATCGTCGCGGTCGTCTTCATGCCGGACTCGACGATCGCGCGCTGGCCCTCGAAGTACTCGCGCACCGTGTACTTGAACTTGGCGTGCCGCTTGCGGAAGTCCTCGGTGAGGATCTCGCTGCCGCCGCCGGTCACCCAGTGCACCCCCGCGTCGCGCAGGCGTACGGCCGCCTCGGCGTGCGTCAGGCCCGCGTGGTCGGCGAGGTAGACGAACTCGGCGATCGTCAGCGCGTAGAACTCGACGCGGTCCTCGTAGCGCTCGCGGACGGCGGCGAAGAGGTCGCAGTAGTAGTCGAGCGGCAGCTTCGGGTTGAAGCCGCCGTTGAAGCCGACGAGGTCGCCGCCCGCCTCGAGCAGCGCGTCGATCTTCGCGAACACCTCGTCGCGTGAGAGCACGTACCCGCCCTGCTGGTTCGGCAGTACGTAGAACGCGCAGTAGTCGCACTGCGCGACGCACACGTTCGTGTAGTTGATGATGCGCATCACCATGTAGGTGGCGCGATCGGGCTGGTGCCAGCGCGCACGCACACCCTGCGCGAGCTCTTTCAGCTCGTCGTCGGACGCCTCCAGCCAGAGCCGCCGCGCCTCGTCGACGTCGATGCGTTCGGTCATACGGGAACCGCTTCCTCGACCGTGACCTCGTCGGGCGCCAGCGTGTCCATGAACGAGCTGACGGAGAAGACGGCGTTGCCCGCGCCCGCCACGCCGTAACCCGGCGGCGGCTTCAGGCCGTGACGCTCGAGTGTCTCGCGGTAGGCCTCGAGCAGGCGGATGTGGTACTCGAGCGGTGCGCCGTTCGGGTTGTCGCGGCCGAGCGGCGTCGAGGGCTCGGGGCACCACGTCGTGAAGCGAGGGGTGATCCCGCGGCTCATGAAGTAGTCGAGCCCCTCGGTCGTCGAGCGGATCGCCTCGTCGATCGTCTCGAAGCCGTACGGCTTCGCCATTTCGACGCCGGCGACGAAGTTCGGGATCACGAAGCGCGCACCGAACACGTCGGCCGCGTCGAAGATCCGGCGGTGCCACTCCTCACGGCCGACGTAGCGCTCCTTGCCGGGGGAGATGAGCCCGAACAGCCGCTTGTCCCACACCTCGTAGTTCGGGTGGTAGATCGTGATGCCGTAGTCCTTGTAGCGCTGCACGTCGGCCTTCGGGAGCGCCTGCGCGACGACCTTGCCGATCCAGCGGTTCGGGAAGCGCTCCTCGATCGCCTGCGCGTAGCGCCCGTAGAAGTCCGCTTCTGCGAGCCCGTCGACGGTGCTCGTCACCGAGCCGCCGGTCAGCGTGTACGCCTTCGAGACCTTGGCGGTGTCGTAACGGTCGATCAGCGCGAGCGCCTCGAGCACGTCGGCGACCGGCTTGACGCCGGTGTACGGGCGACCCTCCTGCTTGTGCTGGCGCCAGTTGTGGTTGATGTCGCAAAACTGGCACTCCTCCTTGGCGCCGAAGTACTGGCAGAGGCGCAGGACGGTCAGGTAGATCAGGTAGCCCCACTGGATCGTCGGCGCGGTCTCCATCACGGTCTTCCCGTTCGCGAGGCCGTGGCGGTAGTACTCGGGCATCGGCGGCAGGCCGACGCCGGCGATTGCCCGGCCCTCGAGCTCGAGGGTGAGCAAGCCCTCGTCGTTCCGCGCGATGCTGTAGGGCGAGTCGGGGTTGACGCGCACCGACACGATCGTTCGGCGCAGCGCGTAGGGGCCGCCGGTCAGCGCGATCTCCTCGGGCGGCCTGCGGATCGCCGCCTCCCCGAGTTGCGCGAGCGGCTTCTGGTCGAACGAGAAGATGAAGTACGACTTCGGCTTCACCTCGCCGTCCAGGTTGTCGGTCAGTGCCGACTCGTCGAAGGCCATCCCGGTGCGGAGCAGGTCCTCCTTCAGCACGGCCTCGGGTGGGATGTGCGAGAACCGGTCCATCAGGTCCTCGACCAGGGTCGTGCGTGCGCTCACCCTGTCAACCTAGCGGAGGGCGCCCACCCCTCGGGGCGCCCTCCGCCGGTCGCCGTCAGTGGCTCTTCGACGGGCTCTTGGCACCGATCGAGCTGAGCGTGTTCTGCCCGCTCGAGAGGGTGCACTTGATCTGGACCGTGTCGCCGGTCTTGAACTTGGCGTTCACGTCCGCCGACGTTGCCGACGGAATCGAGCACGTCAGTCCAGCGACGGTGATCGAGGTGGCCGAGAGCGCCGAGATGGTGCCGTGCGCCTCGCTGCGCTCGGTCGTCGTGGTGGACGGCTTGCACGAGCTGCCTCCCACCTCCACGGCCGATCCGCCACTGGTGCCGCCGCCGAGCTTGCCGCTCGTGAAACCAGAGGTGGGTGAGAAGCCGGCCGACATATTCGCGACGAGCTTCGCGGACGGAGCGTGTGCACGTCCGTTCGCCAGTCCGGCGATCGACCCGTTGGCGTAGACCGCCGAGTAGTTCGCCTGGGTGTTGCCGCCCGAGGGCTGGGCGATCTTGAACGTGCCCGTGACGAGGCCGACGTTGTCGGTGGTGTTGATCACGCTGCGAGCGCGCAGGGTGATCGCGCCAGTGAGATCCGCGTCGCCCGCCGCGGCTCCGGTGTACTGCCCGTCCGTGACGACGACGGTCTTGCCGTCGGTCGTCGTGCACGTGCGGGTGGAGGTGCTCGATCCGGTCGCCGTGAATGTGCCGGCGACCGCATTGGCACTCTTCGCGCCCTCGATCCCATCGGCCACGGCGTAGCTGGTCGCGACGAGCGCGACGAGCACCGCGACTATGTACGTCAACTTGCGCATCGTTCCTCCAGACGTTTGAGATCGGTTGACCGCACTCTCGTGCCGTGGTGTGCGCGACCGGCTAGGACCACGTAAATCGGGCGTAAATCGCGGTGTCCGGGCGGCTTGGCTACCCTCGGTCGGGGTCATGTTCCGCCGCGTCGCGACTCTCCTTCTGCTTTCCGCGGTCCTTGCCGGGCCTGCGTACGCGCAGGGCACCGAGCTTCTGCCGGGCGTGACGTTCGAGCAGACCGTGCAGTTCACCCCGCACGGCCCGGTCGTCCTGAATGTGATCACCGCCCCGAGGCCCGGCGACCAGAACGGCCTGTACGCGCTCGTCCCGGTGCTCGGCGGCGCGACGGTCACCGGCGGGCGCGAGCGGGTCACCCAGATCGAGAAGGACGTCTCGAGCCAGGCGACGGTCGCCGGTGTGAACGGTGACTTCTTCAGCGGATCGAACGGCCAGCCGGCCGGGATCTTCATGCGGGGCGGCCTGCTCGTGCGTCCCCCGCTCGCGTCGCGGTCGTCGGTCGGCGTCGACGCGCAGGGCGTGCTCCACGTCGACCGGGTCAAGTTCTTCGGGACCTGGCGTGGCACCGGCCAGCGGCGGACCCTCGACGGGCTCAACCAGGTGCCGACCCAGGGGCAGGTGGTGCTGTTCACACCGGACTACGGTCTGCGGGTGCCCGCCGTGCCGGGGTCGGCCGAGGTCGTTCTGCAGCCGTTTCCGGCCACGGCGCCGAACGCCGACCTGACGGCAACGGTCTCGGCTGTCGGGGCAGGCGGCGGCGAGCGGATCCCGCCCGGCGGCGCGATCATCCAGGCGACAGGCCCCGCTGCCGCGAACCTTCGGGCCGAGGCGCCTGCCGGCACGAGCATCACGGCGCGGCTGATCCTGCAGCCGGCGTGGACGGGCCTGGTCTCTGCGCTCGGCGGCGGGCCGGAGCTCGTGCGCAACTCGGCGCCCATCTTCCAGTCGCTCGAGGACTTCACGAACGACCAGGTGGCCGCCCGCTCACCGCGGGCGGCCGTCGGCCAGCTCGCCGACGGCCGGATCATCCTCGTCGCGGTCGACGGCGCCCAGCCCGGATACAGCGTCGGGCTGACGAACTTCGAGCTTGCGCAGGCGATGGCGCGCCTCGGCGCGGTCACCGCGTCGGCGCTCGGCTCGGGGAACGACGTCACCGCCGCTTTCGACGGGCAGCTTCTGAACCGGCCGAGCGCCGGCAGCGGCGGGCGGGCCGTCAAGGAGGCGCTGCTGGTCGAGTACTTCGGCGTCTACGCGTCCGAGGTGCCGTTTCAGCTTCTGACCGGCGAGCCCGGCAGCACCCAGCAGCAGCTCTCGTACAAGATCGTCCGGCCGTCGCTCGTGACCGCGGAGCTGATCGGCCCCGACAACGTGCCGCGCGTGCTCGAGGCCGGCGTGCAGCACGGCCCGGGCACGTACGCCTTCACCTACTCGAACTTCGACGTGGAGGGCACATGGCACTGGAACGTGACCGCCACCGACGATCTGCAACGCACCTCGACGATCGACCGCACGTTCCGTTACGACGCCACGCTTCGCGGGCTCGTCGCGCCGAACCTCGCGCGGGGCATCGCCGTGTTCGGGTTCACGCTGGCACGCTCCGCCGCAGTGACGCTGCAGATCGAGACGAAGACCGGTGTGGTGGTGCGCGAGCTCGCTCCGGTCAGCCTGCCGCCTGGCGCCCAGTCGGTCGTGTGGGATGGAACCCTCCCGCACGGGAGCCTCGCCTACGCCGGCGCGTACGTCGCGCACCTCTCTGTCACGAGCTCGGTCGGCACGTCCGGCTTCGACGTTCCGTTCGCGTTCAGGCGCAGTTAGAAGCGGCAATCAAGTTAGAGTCGGCTCGTGACTTCCTGGCTTGCGCACTACGGCGTGATCGTGATCGCCGTGCTGATGATGATCGACGCCGTCTTCCCGGCAGCGAGCGAGCTCGTGATGGTCTACGGCGGTGCCCTTGCCTCGGGCGCGCTCACCCACCGTGTGGACGTGCTCGGCTGGCGCGTGACCGGCTTCGTCGCCTATCTCGCGGTCGTGTGTGCGGGCGTCGCCGGCTACCAGGTCGGCGCGGTCGCGGGCTGGTGGATCGGCGACCGCGGCAGGCAGCCGTTCGTCGCCCGCTACGGACGCTTCGTCCACCTGACGCCCGAGAAGCTCGACCAGGCGGAACGCTGGTTTACGCGCTTCCACGCGTGGGCGGTGCTGGTCGGCCGGATCACGCCCGTCGCCCGCTCGTTCATCTCGATCCCGGCGGGCGTCTTCGGGAGCCCGTTCGCCCGCTACAACGTCCTGACGCTCGTCGGCAACGGCGCCTGGTGCCTCGTGTTGGCGGGCGTCGGCTGGGGGCTCGGTTCCAGCTGGTCGAGCTTCAACCACTCCTTCCAGTACGTGGAATACGCCGTCGTGGTGGGAATCGTGGCCTTCGCGGCGTACTGGGTCCTTCGGCGCCGCCGCGCTACCATCTCCTCCTCCGATGGCGATCCCTCACGTTGATGTCCAGGCGCAGTATGCGCCGCTGATCCCGGAGCTCCAGGAGGCGTTCGCGCGCACCCTCGAAACCGGCAGGTTCATTTTCGGGCCGGAGGTCGAGGCGTTCGAGCGCGAGGCCGCCGCTCACCTCGGTACGGTCGACGCGGTCAGCTGCGCGAACGGCACCGACGCGCTCGTGCTCGTGCTGGACGCGATGGAGATCGGACCCGGTGACGAGGTGATCTGCCCCGCGTTCACCTTCTACGCGACCGCCGAGGCGATCGCCCGCCGCGGCGCGACCCCCGTGTTCGCGGAGATCGACCCGGTGAGCCTCAACCTCGACCCGGCCGACGTCGAGCGCCGGATCACGGGCCGGACGAAGGCGCTCATGCCGGTGCACCTCTTCGGCCGTCCGGCACCCGGCCTGGCGGGCTTCGGCCTGCCGGTGATCGAGGATGCCGCGCAGGCGTTCGGCGCCGGCGGGATCGCGACGAGCGTCGCCTCGACCTTCAGCTTCTTCCCGACGAAGAACCTGTTCGCGCTCGGTGACGGCGGCCTCATCTCCGTCAACGACGCGGCGCTCGCAGAGCGCATCCGGATGCTTCGTTTCCACGGCTCCGCTGCGAAGAAGGAGTTTCTGTACGTCGGCTACAACTCGCGCCTCGATGCGCTGCAGGCGTCGTTCCTGCGCATCTTCCTGCGGCACATCGACGCCTGGAACGTGCAGCGTCGCGAGGCCGCCGCTCGCTACACGGAGCTGCTCGACGGGCTTGTCGAGACACCGGTCGACGAGGCGGGCCACGTGTACCACATGTACTGCGTGCGCTCGCCGGAGCGCGACCGGCTCGCCGCCGCGCTGAAAGCGGCCGAGATCGGCTGCGCCGTCTACTACCAGCCGCCGCTGCATCTGCAGCCGGCGCTGCGCTACCTCGGCTACTCCGAAGGCGACTTCCCGGAGACGGAGAAGGCCGCGCGCGAGAACCTGTGCCTGCCGCTGTGGGCGGGGATCACCGAGGAGCAGCAGTCGGAGGTCGTCTCGGTCCTGAAACGCGCCTCCGGACTCGTCCGGTCGTAATGCGCTTTCCGGTGAACCGTCACCGGGTTTGGCAGCTTGCATTCGATGCGGTCCTGATCGTCGCCGCCTGGCGGCTGGCGTTCTTCCTGCGTTTCGACAAGGCGACGCCGGTCTTCTACCGGCACCTGCTCGACTGGCAGGTTGTTGCCCTGGTCGTCGCGTTGAAGCTGGCGCTGTTTGTGCTCTTCGGCTTCTACAACCGCTGGTGGCGGTACGTGTCGACCCGCGACATGTGGGGGGCCGCGCGCGGGGTCACGGTCGCCTCGACGCTCGCCTATCTCGTGCTCTACGCGTTTCCGCCCGCGTCGACGTCGCGTCTCCCGCGCGGTGTCGCGGCGCTCGACTTTCTCCTGCTGCTGGCGTTCGTCGCGGGCTCGCGGCTCCTCGCGCGCACGCTGATCGAGCGACCGCCCGGCGGGCTCGTCGCACATGGCAAGGAGGTGCTGATCATCGGTGCGGGGGACGCGGGCCAGCTGATGGTGCGCGAGATGCAGCGCAACCGGCAGATGCACTACACGCCGATCGGCTTCGTCGACGACGATCCGCGCAAGCGGGGCGACCGGATCCACGGCGTGCGTGTGCTCGGCACCACCGACGAGCTCGCGCACATTCTGCGCGACAACAAGCCCGACGAGGTGCTGATCGCGATTCCGTCGGCGCCGGGCCGGGTGCGGCAGCAGATCGTCGAGACGTGCCGCGCCGAGAGGGTGCCCGTGAAGACGCTGCCGGGCCTGCACGAGCTGATCGCCGGCGACGTCAACCTCGGGGCGCAGATCCGGCCGGTGCAGGTCGAGGACGTGCTCGGGCGCCAGCAGGTGGAGGTCGATCTGCGTGCGGTCGCCGCGTACGTCGAGGACAAGACGGTCCTGGTGACGGGCGCCGGCGGTTCGATCGGCGCCGAGCTTTGCCGGCAGCTGGCGCGGCTCGGCGCGGCCCGGCTCGTGCTGGTCGACAAGGGCGAGTCGCCGCTCTTCGAGATCGAGCGCGAGCTCGTCGACGAGCGCGACTACACCGCCACGATTCCGGTGCTCGCGAATTGCGGCGACCGGGCCAAGATGCACCAGGTGTTCGAGCGCTACCGGCCGCAGGTGCTCTTCCACGCCGCCGCGTACAAGCACGTCGGCATGCTCGAGGCAAACCCGCTGCAGGCGGTTGCGAACAACGTGCTCGCGACGCAACGGCTCGCAGAGGTGGCGGTGGAGTTCGGCATCGAGCGCTTCGTGCTGATCTCGACCGACAAGGCGGCCAATCCGAAGAACGTGATGGGCCAGTCGAAGGCCGTGTGCGAGTGGATCGTCGAGTCGTTCGCGCTGCGCCCTCAGGTTGCGACGCGGTTCGTCGCCGTGCGCTTCGGCAACGTGCTCGGCTCGTCGGGCTCGGTGATCCCGATCTTCCGCAAGCAGATCGAGCGAGGCGGGCCGGTCACCGTCACGAACCCGGAGATGACGCGCTTCTTCATGACCATCCCCGAGGCGGCGTCACTCGTCGTCCAGGCGGGGGCGATGGGTGGGCGCGGCCAGGTCTACATCCTCGACATGGGCGAGCCGGTGAAGATCCTCGATCTCGCGAAGCAGATGATCCGCCTGTCGGGTCGTAATGAGGACGAGATCGCGATCGCCTTCACCGGCACGCGGGCCGGCGAGAAGGTGCACGAGGTGCTGTGGAACGAGGGCGAGACGGTCGGGCCCACCTCGCATCCGAAGATCATGCGCGCCGCGCGGCCGCAGATCGACTCCGCCTGGCTCGACGAGGCGCTCGCGGAGCTGGAGCGGCTGGTCGACGAAGGCGACACGCTCGGCGCGGTCGCCAAGCTCGCCTCGATGGTCAAAGAACCCCTTCGCACCGGTCGCGCCGCGGTTCTGGAAGACACGTTCCACTGATCGTGTGATTCTGGTTTCGCAAGTTTGACGGTTGCGTTTCAGGTCGCTCCGGAGTCGGGGTTACGCTCGACTGGGGATGCGGATGTCTGCGACCCGCACCGAGAGCCATGCTGCGGATCACCCTCAGTCGACATGCCAAACTGCAAATGCGGCGCCGTGTGATCACCGCGCAGGACATCAGAGCGGCTCTGACGAATCAGCACACGACATACCCGGGCACCAATCCAAAGGGTGATACCGTCGTCGTAGTGGGTACGTGTTCCGATGGACGCGATCTCTGCGTTGTTGTGCCGAGCGAAGAGCGGACGTTTGTCGTGACGGCGTACTGGAAGGAGGAGACGTGACAGCCCCGTCTGTGAGCTTCGACAGCAGCGCCGATGCGCTCGTTGTGGTGTTTGCCGAGTCGGTTGTCGTACGTACCGAAGAAGTGTCCGAAGGGCGGACGGTTGACTTCGACGATGCCGGGAACGTCGTTTCGATCGAGGTCACGGGTGTCAGCGCCGGTTTTGCGTTGGATGACCTTGCCGAGCGATACGACCTGCGCGAAGAGCTCCGCGGTGTCGAAAAGTTCTTACCGGCGCAGTTCTATAAGCATTTCGCCTAACCGGGGAAGTTTTCCGCCGAAGACGTCACAGGCGCTCGCCGGAATCGCCGGTACGGTGGCCCGGTGGACCCGCTCGACGGCCTGAACTCCGAGCAGCGGCGTGCCGCCGAGGCGGTGCGCGGCCCGGTGTGCATTCTCGCGGGCGCCGGCTCCGGCAAGACGACGACGATCACGCGGCGCATCGCCCAGCAGGTCGCAACAGGCGCGTTCGCTCCGGCGCAGATCCTGGCGGTGACGTTCACCGACAAGGCGGCGGGCGAGCTGAAGGCGCGGCTCGCGGCCCTCGGCGTCTCCGGCGTGCGGGCCTCGACCTTCCATTCCGCAGCGCTGCGGCAGCTGCGCCACTTCGCGCCGGACACGGTCGGGCGGATCCTCCCCTCGAAGGCGCTCGCGCTCCGTCAGATCGCGAACTCGCTGCCCGCGCCGTACAAGTTCCGTCCGGCGGGCGACCTGGCGACGGAGATCGAGTGGGCGAAGAACCGCCGCATCTCGCCCGACCGGTATGACGATCGTGAGCCGCCGATCCCACTCGACCTGATGCAGCGGGTCTACCGCGAGTACGAGCGGCGCAAGGCCGCGGAGGGTCGCGTCGACTTCGAGGACCTGCTCGAGCTTGCGGTGCGGCTCTTCGAGGAGAACGAGCAGGTGCGTGACACGTTCCGCGCGCAGTACCGCGCGTTCACGGTCGACGAGGTGCAGGACGTGAACCTGTTGCAGCAACATCTGCTCGACCTGTGGCTCGGCGACCGCGACGACCTGTGCGCGGTCGGCGACGACTACCAGTCGATCTACGGCTTCACCGGCGCGAGCCCCGACTACCTGCTCGCAATGCCCGACCGGTTTCCGCAGGCGCTCGTCGTGCGGCTCGAGGAGAACTATCGCTCGACGCCGCAGGTGCTCTCACTCGCGAACCGGCTCGTGCCGAACCTCGGTGGGGCAGCCAAGACGCTGCGGGCGGTGCTGCCCGACGGCCCCGAGCCGGTCGTCCGGCCGTTCGCGGCGCCCGAGGACGAGGGGGCGGCGATCGTCGCCGAGATCCGCAGCCTTGCCTGCCCGCTCGAGGAGGTCGCGATCCTCGCGCGGACGAATGCCCGCCTCACGGACTTCGAGGAGCTGCTGCACGAGGCGGGCATTCCGTTCCAGGGGTCGTCGCTGCTCGAGCGCGACGCGGTTCGCCGGCTGACGCGGCGGCTCGAGCGCTCGACGACCCCCGCCGCGGAGGCGGTACGTGCTGCGGCGCTCGAAGCGGGCTGGCTCGAGCGTGTGCCCGACAAGCTCGGCGAGCGTGAGGCGGTGCGCCAGCAGGACCTCGCACGGCTCGTGCTGCTGGCAGCGGTGTTCGAGGGTGACGCGGCGGCGTTCGTCTCTGATCTCCGCAACCGCTTCGCCTCGGGCGGCGACGGCGCGCAGGGCGTCAACCTGCTCACTCTGCATCGCGCGAAGGGCCTCGAGTTCGAGGCGGTCTTCATCCCGCGTCTGCAGGAGAAGGAGCTGCCGTCGAAGCAGGCGCGCACGCCGGAGGAGGTCGCCGAGGAGCGCCGGCTGCTCTATGTCGGCATGACGCGCGCGAAGCGCGTGCTCTGGCTCACCTGGTCGGGCAAGCGCTCGCGCTTCCTCGCCGAGCTCGGCGTCACCCAGAGCGCGCCGGCGGAGAAGCGCGAGTGGTCTCCGGATGCACAACGCCTTCGTGACTGGCGGCTTGAACGCGCAAAGGCCGACAACGTCCCGCCCTACGTCGTCTTCCACGACAGCGTGCTGCACGCGATTGCCCAGGCGCGCCCGTCGTCACTCGGCGAGCTCGCGCAGATCGCAGGCGTCGGCCCCGCGAAGCTCGAGCGCTACGGCGCGGACATCGTCAGCCTGCTTGCGTAGAACTCCGCTCGACAGGTCGCAAAATGGGGTAGAACGGCAGCCCCGAACCGTGCGTCCTGCCGGGCGGTCGTTCGGCCGATGGTGTCTGGATGCGGCATTTCGACTCGCCCCGGGGGAGGGTGGCCCTGTGAGCGTCTTGGCGCTGATCCCGAAGAACGGTGCCCGTCTCGGGCTGGCGTTGCGGCGTCCTGCCCAGAGTGAGCGGCGGTCCGGCTTTGCCGTCGTCTCGCTGCTGCTTGCGTTGCAGCTTTGTGTGTACGCGGCGTGGCAGCTTCTCCGTTTCAACCTCTTCTCGCTGTCGCGGCCGCTCATGGGTGACCTGTTCTTCGTTCCCCTCACCGCGCTCGCCGTGTGGTCGGCCTGGCGGGCCTCCCGGCGGTGTCTTGCCGGGTCGCGGCTTCGGAGGAGTTGGCTGCTGATCGCCGTTGCCTGGGCGTCCTGGGCGGCGGGGAACGCCACGCAGAGCGTGTACGAGGCCATGGGCATGAGCGCGTTTCCGTCGGTGGCGGATGTCTTTTATCTCTTGTTCGTCCCGTTGGCGCTGGCCGGGTTGCTGTCGTTTCCATCCGTCGTTCGCGATCGAGAAGAGCAGGTGCGCTACTGGCTCGACCTGGCGGTCGTGGCGCTCGCGGGCGCCGCCGTCATCTTCTACGTCGTCTTGAGTGGCGCGGCGACCGCGGAGGCAGGCCGCCTGTTGAAAGCGGTCTCGATCGCCTACCCTGTCGGCGACCTCTTGATCCTGCTCGGCGTCGCCTCGCTGGTCTTGCGTGGCACGGTGCCGTCGGCGCGGCGCGCACTCGTGCTGCTCGGGATTGCGGCCGTCATGTACGTGGTCAGCGGCGTTGTTTACGGGTACGTCAGCGTGCACGGCGGTTACCAGGGCGGCGATCCGGTCGACGGTTTCTACATGGTGGCGGTCTCTCTGTTTGTGCTTGCGGCGGCAGCCCAGGAGCGGCCCGTCGAGGGCGAGCAGGTCGTCGACCCGAATGCGCGAGGCAACTGGCTGCTGCTCGTGTCGGCAGCGGCGGGCCTGGCGACGCTCGCCTACGCCGGGCATCGTGACCGGTTCTTCCCGACGTACGCGGTCGACCTCATGGTCATCGGGATGGCCGGGCTCGTCTTTCTGCGCCAGGTCGTCGCCCGCCGGGACCTGGTCCGTGCGCTCGTCCGTACCGAAGCGGCGAACGAGCGCGTTCGCTCGGCGTTCGAGCGGGCGGCTATCGGCATGTCGCTCGCCGCGCCCGGGGGAACGATGCTGGCCGCCAATCCGGCGTACGCGAAGATGCTCGGGTACAGCCCATCCGAGATCGTCGGGATGCCGCTCTCCGACCTGATTCATTCCGGCGACCGGGCGGCGGTTGCCGCGGGTCACAGGCGGATGTGTTCCACGCTGGGGACTCGCACGGAGGGCGAGTATCGCTATCTGCGCAAGGACGGCGAGGTCATCGTCGGCCGCGTCACCGTCTCCCCGATCCACGCCGAGGACGGCTCGCTGCTGCATCTCCTCGCGGAGGTCGAAGACGTGACCGAGCTGAGGCGCGTCGAGGCGAAGCTAGGCGAGTCTCATGCCTTGCAGGAGGCGGTGATCGAGGTTTCCAACGATGTGCTCAGCGTGCTCGAGTCCGACGGCACGATCCGGCTCATCTCGCACTCGGTGGAACAGAAGCTCGGCTATTCCCAACGCGAGCTTGTCGGGCACAACTTCCTGACCGTCGTCCATCCCGACGACCGGCAAGCGGCACTCGACACAGTTGCTGCCGCGATGCGCGGGGAGAGGCCGGCGGCCGTTCGCTGCCGAGTCTTCGCAAAGGACGGCAGTGAACGGCTCTGGGACGCAACCGTTGCAGCGGAGCCCACCACCGGTCGCGCCCCGAGTTTCCTCGTTGCGAACCTGCGCGACGTGACCGACCAGGTCGCGCTCGAAGACCAGTTCCGGCAGGCGCAGAAGATGGAGACGGTCGGGCGGCTCGCCGGGGGTGTGGCGCACGACTTCAACAACCTGCTGACGGGGATCCGCGGCTACAACGAGCTCGCGTTGCTGAAGATCGGCGACGGCCCCGGTGCGGCGGAGATCGGCGGGTCGATCGCCGCCGCCGAGAAGGCCGCCAACCTGACCGCGCAGCTGCTCGCCTACAGCCGCCGCCAGGTGCTCGACCCCACGGTGTTCGACCTGCGCGACGTGGTCGTCGAGCTGAGCGGATTGCTGCAGCGCACGATCAACGGCACGATCGAGCTCGTCACGACCCTGCCCGCCGAGCCGGTGGCGATTCGCGCCGACCGGTCGCAGATCGAGCAGGTGCTCATGAACCTGGCGGTCAATGCGGCCGACGCAATGGCTTCGGGCGGCCGTCTCACGATCGAGGTCGCGGGCGACGAAGCTCGGCACGAGGCGCGGATGCTCGTGCACGACAACGGCGTGGGGATGGACGACGCCACGCGCGCCCAGATCTTCGAGCCGTTCTTCTCGACCAAGGGCGTGGCCGGGACGGGGCTCGGGCTCTCGATCGTGGACGGCGTCGTGAAGCAGTCGGGCGGCCAGATCGCGGCCGCGAGCGAACTGGGCGAGGGGACGACCTTTGTGGTCACGTTGCCCCTGGCGCGCAACGACCAGATGCCGGGGCGAGTCGGGACGTCGCCGGCTGAGGTTGCGCGGCACGGTGAGACGATCCTGCTCGTCGAGGACGACCCGATCGTCCGCGACGTGGTCTTCGGCATGCTCACCGAACGCGGCTACAGCATCTTGGTCGCCGCGGACGGCGAGGAGGCGGTTGCGATCGCGCAGGCCGCTTCGCCGGGCACGGTCGATCTCATCGTCACCGATCTCATCATGCCGGGGCTGGACGGCCGCCAGACCGCCGCGGCCGTCCGCGAGCGTCAACCGCAGGCGCGGGTGCTCTACATCTCCGGTTACACCGACGACGAGGCGGTCAAGGCCGGCGGCTACGAGCCCGGCATCGCCTTCCTGCAGAAGCCGTTCGGTATCGACGAGCTCGACGAAAAGATCCGCGAGCTGCTCGACGCCGTGTCTTCAGCGCAGCGCTGAGAGCAGCAGGTCGAGCAGCAGCTGCGGGTCGCGGCGTGTGCGGGTGCCCGCGTCGGGGTCACGCTTGTGCAGGTCGAGCGCGCGCGGGTCGGTGAGGGGGCGCAGCCGGCCGTCGCGGATCAGCTGCTCGTCGACGCCGCCGAGCCGGCCGCCGTAGGTCGTGTAGACCGGAACTCCGAGCGCGGCTGCCTCGCGGTTCATCGTTCCGCCGGCGGAGACGACGAGGTCGGCAAGCGCGATCAGGCTCTGCGCGTCGACGGCCTGCTCGGGCACGATCACCGACGGCAGCGCGAGCGCCTTCACGAAGTCTCGCTGCTCCTCGGTGCGCGGAATCACGAATGCGTGCACGTCGTCGGAGCGGCCGAGGTGCTCGAGCGTCATCGGGAAGAGTGGGTTCGAGTGCCGGTGGTACAGCGACACGTCGGGCGGCGGGCGCAGCACGACGAGCACGCGCGCCGGGTCGATCGACCAGTCGGTGAGCACCGAGGGGTCGGCCTCGAAGTCCGAGAGGTAGTACTCCTCCTTCAGCCCCGGGTACTGCTGCAGCTTCGGCGGCTCCGCGCCGTAGGTCTTCAGACGCTCGGCCGGGATCGAGTCCGGCACGACGACGCGGGTCGCAGCCCGGCAGCCGAGCTGGTGCTGCAGCCACGCCCACTCGTAGTCGAAGGTCGTCGAGCTCGGGATGCCGAGCCGCCGCGCCGTGATCGCCAACTCGTGCGAGCCGTGCGCCAGCGCGAGGTCGAACCGGCGCGGCTTCGCCCATTTGCGCAGCGCCCGCAGGCGTCCTTGCATCTGCTGCGCCTTGCCGAGCGCCGAACGGCCGCCGTGGTGGCCGATCACGGTCGCGGTCATCCCGTGCGAGGAGATGAGCTGCAGGGTCTGCGCGTACTCGCGCGTGGTGATCTCCACCTCGTGCCCCTGCTCTTCGAGCAGCTTGACGAGCGGACGGAAGACGAGCGGATGCGCGCTCGCGGTGAGGTCGACCCAGACCTTCACCCCGCCACCACCGACTCCAGTGACACGTCGCGCGTGACGCCTTCGACGTGCCGCTCGTACCAGAGCGTGAACGCGAGCAGCCCCCACAGCTGGCGCGAGAGGTCCTCGCGACCCGACACGTGGTCGTCGAGCACGCGAGTCACGACCTCGTGCTGCAGGAAGCCCTGGCGGCGGATCGTGTCGGCCGACAGCGTCTCGCGCGCGAACGGCTCGAGCTCGCCGCGCAGCCACGCGGCCGCCGGGATCGAGAAGCCGCGCTTCTTGCCGTGCACGATCTCGTGCGGCAGCAGCGGCTCCATCGCCTTGCGCAGCAGCCGCTTCTTCGAGAAGCCGCGCACCTTGTGCCGCACCGGCAGCGAGAACGCGAAGTTCGAGACGACGGTGTCCATGAAGGGGACTCGGGCTTCGAGCGACCACGCCATCGACGCGCGGTCGGTCTTCGTCAGCAGGTCGTCGACGAGGTAGAGGCCGAAGTCGACATCCTGCAGGCGCGTCAGCAGCTCGTGCCCCTCGGTCAGCGCAAACCGCTCGCGGTAGCCGGTCAGCGGGTCGAAGTCGCTGCGCCGGCCCGTCAGCTCGGCGCGGACGTCGGCGGCGAAGATCTCCTTGTAGGTGTGGTGGCGCTCGAGCGGCGGCAGGGCCGAGGCGCGCGTGAAGCGCTTCAGCCGGTAGTCGAGGCTGACCTTGCGCGTCGACGACGGCAACCGGTCGACGAGCGGGCGGGCGCGCGCGGCCAGCGGCCCGAAGCGCTCCGCGAGCAGGTCGGCGACGTAGGTGTAGTAGCCGCCGAAGAGCTCGTCGCCGCCTTCGCCCGACAGCGCCACCTTCACGTCCTCGGCCGCGAGCTTCGAGACCAGGTAGGTGGGCAGTGCCGACGAGTCGGCGAACGGCTCGTCGAACGCGTCGGCGAGCGCCGGCAGGAGCAGTGCGGCGTTCGGTCGCAGTGTCAGGGCGCGGTGGATGGTCGAGTAGCGCTCCGCCACGGCCCGCGCGCCGTCGAGCTCGTTGAACGAGGCCTCCTCGAATCCGATCGAGAACGTCCGGACGGCCTCCGACGACTCCTCGGCGGCGAATGCGGTCAGCGCGCCCGAGTCGACGCCGCCCGAGAGCAGCACGCCCACGGGAACGTCGGCGATCATGTGCGCGCGCACGGAGTCGCGCAGGCGTGCCCTGCACTCCTCGACGAGCTCGGCTTCGTCCTCGTCGTAACGGGCGGGCAGGGGGCCCGTGTGCGCGAAGCGCTCGATCGTCGCCCGCCCGTCGCGCCAGGTGAGTGTGTGGCCCGGCGGCAGCTTGCGAATGTCCTTGAAGATCGAGAGCGGCTGGGGGATGACGTTGAAGGCGAGGAACGCCTCGAGCGCGTCGAGGTCGATCTCGCCGTGCTCGAGCGCATCGAGCTCCGACGAGAAGGAGAGCTCTCCGCCGGCGTCGCGGTAGGCGAGCGGCTTGATCCCGAAGCGGTCGCGCGCCAGCACGAGCCGCCGCTCGCGTGCGTCCCACACGGCGACGGCGAACATGCCGCGCAACCGCTCCCAGAGGCGCGGCCCCCACTGCTCGTAGCCGTGGGCGAGCACCTCGGTGTCGGAGTGCGTGCGGAACCGGTGCCCTGCCCGTTCCAGTTCGAGCATCAGCTCGCGGTAGTTGTAGATCTCGCCGTTCTGCACGACGACGACGGTGCCGTCCTCGTTTCGCAGCGGCTGGTCGCCGCCGGTGAGGTCGATGATCGCCAGCCGCCGGGCTGCGATCCCGACCGATCCGTCGATGTGCGAGCCCTCGGAGTCGGGCCCTCGGTGAAAGAGGGTCGTCGACATCCGCCGAAGCCGCTCGGGGTCGACGGAGCCGCGGTTCGAAGCGATCCCGCAGATCCCGCACATGGGGGCCAGTCTAGGTGCGGCGTCCGAGGGTCTGGGCGACCACGCGGGCCGCGGTGACGATCAGCGTGCGCAGGTAGAGCCGGACCGAGCGGTCCGCGATCCACTCGAGATCGTGGGCGAGCTTCTCCGCCATCGAGGTCTCGTAGCCGCGCCGCACCTGTGCGAAGCCGGTCAGGCCGGGCCGCACGACGAGCCGCTGCCAGTACGCCGGCAGGTCGTGCGCCAGCTCGACGAAGAAGCGCGGCCGGATCGGTCGCGGACCGACGAACGACATGTCGCCGGCAAGGACGTTCCAGAGCTGTGGGATCTCGTCGAGCTGCGACACCTTCAGCCAGCGGCCCATTCGCGTCAGCTCGGCTTCGGTGGCGCGTACGAGCTCCTCGCCGAGAAACTGCCCGATGCGGGTCTCCGCATCGGGCTTGAGCGTCCGGAACTTCAGCATGTGGAAGAAGTGGCCGCGCCGGCCGACGCGCTCGCCGCGGTAGAGCACGGGGCGCCCGCTCGAGACCAGCATCAGGGCCGCGATCACGAGCGCGAACGGTGCAAGGACGATCCCGAAGACGCTCGCAAAGAGCATGTCGAGTGCCCGCAGCTCCAGGTCGATCCGCCGGTGCTCCGCGTCGGAAGCGAGCCGTGTGTACCCGCTGACGAGGGTGTCCTCGAGCGGAGGCGGCGCCGATGCCACGCGGCCGATGGTAGACCGTAGGGGATGACGGTCAGTGGAATCGACCACGTGCAGGTGGCGGCGCCGCCCGGCTGCGAGCCCGAGGCTCGCGCCTTCTACGGCGCCCTGCTCGACCTGGAGGAGCTCGAGAAGCCGCAGGAGCTGCGGGCCCGCGGCGGCTGCTGGTTCCGCGCCGGCGCCCAGGAGCTGCACGTGGGGGTCGCGGAGCCGTTCGCTCCCGCCCGCAAGGCGCATCCGGGTCTTGTCGTCTCCGACCTCGACGCGCTCGGCGAGCGTCTGCGCGGCGCGGGCATCGAGGTCACCCCGGACGACGCGATCCCGGGCGTGCAGCGCTTCTACGCCGCCGACCCGTTCGGCAACCGGCTCGAGTTCCGCCAGGCCTGAGCTCCCGATTTTCCACCTGGATGTCGTCTTCCTGCCCGCTGGTGACGGCGTGACGAAAATGGCTCTATATTTGGCTACGCCGACGTCCATGAAAACGTATACAGTTCTGTCCGCGATGGTCGATACATCGCTGTAGCTGCATGAGAACCTGACCGGCGACGCAGGAGAGGACCCCACCTTGTCCGGAACCACCGTCCGCATCCGTGCGGAGACGCGCGAAGCCCTGCGCGAGCTCGAAGAGCGGACTGGCGAGCGCACGCAGGATCTTCTGGCACGGGCTGTCGACCAGTTTCGCCGCAGTCTGATTCTTGCCGAGACGAACGTTGCGTATGGGCGTGTTCGTGCCGAGTCCCCGGAGGCGCTCGATGCCGAGCTCCGCGAGTGGGACGCTGTGCTCGGGGACGGCCTCGACTAGCGTCCACGCTCGTGGCTGCCCGTGGCGAAATCTGGGTCGTCGACCTTGACCCCACACGTGGCCGCGAGCAGCGTGGCACACGTCCCGCGCTTGTGGTTTCCGCCGATCCGATCAACACTGGGCCGGCGCAGCTTGTGGTCGTTGTTCCGCTCACGACCATAGAGCGGCGCATCCCGCTGCACGTTCAGATCGACCCGCCGAACGGTGGAGTACGCGAGCGGTCGTTCGCGATGTGCGAGATGATTCGATCGGTGTCGGCAGACCGGTTGGTTCGTTCGTGGGGCAGAGTCGACAGCCGCACGATGGCGGTTGTGGCGGACCGCCTCAAGATCCTCCTTGACCTGTAGTCAGGCCGTCCCGTTCGGCAACCGGCTCGAGTTCCGCCAGGCCTGGGCGCAGGTTCGTGTCTGACACCGTTGCGTATAACATTCGCTTATGGATACGCGCCAGCTTCGTGCGTTCTGCGAGGTCGTTGAGCGCAGGTCGTTCTCGCAGGCGGCCGAGCGGCTCGGGGTGACCCAGCCCGCGGTCAGCCTGCAGGTGCGTTCGCTCGAGAAGCGGCTCGGCTTGCAGCTCCTCGACCGGTCGGGACGGCGCGTCGAGCCCACCGAGGCGGGCGCCCGCCTGTACGCCGGGGCGCAACGGCTGCTCGCGCTCGAGGAGGAGATCACGAGCGCGCTTGCGGACGAGGTCACCGGCGCCCTCGCCGGCACCTTCACGATCGGCGCCTCGACCGGGCCCGGTGGAGTCGTGCTGTCGCAGCTGCTGTGCCAGTTCGCGGAGGTCCATCCCGATCTCAACGTCGCTCTGAGCGTCTTCGACACGCAGACCGTCGTCGAGCGTGTCGCCGACCGCACGCTCGAGCTGGGCGTCGTCGGCGCCGCGCCGCGGCATCGCGCGGTCGAGTACGAGCCGTTCTTCCGCGACACGGTGATCCTCGCGTGTCCGCCCGGGCATGCGTTCGCCGGGCGGACGGTCACGCTCGACGAGCTGCAGGGAGAGCAGCTGATCCTCATGCAGGAAGGCGCAGGGGTGCGGCAGATGATCGAGGACGAGTTGCGCCGCGCGGGCACGAAGCTGGGCGACCTGGGCGTACGCCTCGAGCTCGGCCTGCAGGAGTCGGTGACGAGCGCTGTGCGCGGCGGCTACGGGGTCACGTTCATCTCGCGCTCGTCGGTCGAGAACGACCTGGCGGCAGGGACACTGGTCGAGGCGCGCATCGCCGGGCTCGAGCTCGAGCGCGAGATCCTGCTCGTTCGCGCCGCCGGCCGGTCCGAAACGAGGGCGGCGCGCACCTTCGTCGAGTTCGCACGGCAGCGCCTGCGGTGATCGTCCGCTGGAGCCTCGTCGAGCTGCCCGGTGTGCTCGCCGAGGTGGGGATCGAGCGTCCGTTCCTGATCTCGAGCCCGCGCTGGCAGGGGCTCGAGCTGCCGGCTGCTGCCGGCCGCCTCCTGGAGGTTCCTTCCGAGCGGGTCGAGGTGCCGGCCGAGGCCGACGGGATCCTCGCGGTCGGTGGCGGTTCTGCGATCGACACCGGGAAGTACGCCTCGGCGCAGTCGGGGAAGCCCGTGGTGCACGTGCCGACCACCTACTCGGGCGCGGAGTGGACGACGTTCTACGGCATCCGCTCGCCCGACCGGATCATCCGCGGCAGCGGCGGCGGGGCGCAGCCGGTCGCGATCGTCTACGACGTCGACCTGACGCTCGGGCTGCCGGCCGACGTCACCGCCGGTACCGCCCTGAACGGCCTCGCGCACTGTGCGGAGGCGCTCTACGTCCGGGGGCGCACCCCGGAGGGCGACGAGCGGGCGCTCGCGGGCGCCCGGTTGATCGCCGCCGCGCTCCCGCAGGTGCTGGCCGACCCGATCGATCGCGACGCCCGCCTTGAGCTGCTGCGAGGAGCCGCGCACGCCGGCCACGCGCTCGGCCTGGCGGGCCTCGGTCTCGCCCACGCGATGGCGCAGGCGCTCGGCGGCACCTACGGCATCCCGCACGGCGCGATGAACGCGCTCTGCCTGCCGCCCGCGCTCGAGTTCAACCGTGCGGTCGTTCCGCAAGAGGTGGCGCGCTTCGGCGAGGCGGTCGGCGGCGACGCGGTCGAGCGCACCCGCGAGCTCGCGCTGCTCGGCGGCTTCGACCGCTTGAGCGACTTCGGCGTGCCCGAAGAGGATCTGCCCGCGGTCGCCGAGGCAGCAGCCCAGCGAGGCGGCAACCAGGCGAACCCGCGTCCGGCGACGCCTGCCGAGATCCTGGAGTTGCTGACCCGGATCTGGTGACGGTTCTTCCGTGAGCCGAGTACCGGGATCCCCGGATTTCGGTTCGCCGGCTCGGCCGTAGCGTCCCGGGCGTGGCCGATCGTACGAACCTGGCCGGCCGTGCAGGCCGCTGGAGCGCCGCCCACTGGAAGGCGGCGGCGTTCGGCTGGCTCGCGTTCGCTGTCCTCGCGGTCGTGCTCGGCAGCCTCGTCCCGATCAAGCAGCTGACGGACGCGGACATGGCGAGCGGCGAGGCCGCCCGCGCCGAGCACATGCTCGCGTCGGGGAACTTCAACCTTCCCGCCACCGAGAGCGTCCTGATCCAGTCGAAGACCTCGACGGTCGACGCGCCGGCGTTCAGCGCGACCGTCGCAAGGGTCGTCCAGGCGCTGTCGAGCCAGCCCGAGGTGACGAACATCGTCTCCCCGATCGAGAAGCCGAATGCCGGACTCGTCTCGGCCGACCGTCACTCGGCCCTCGTCCAGTTCGACGTCAAGGGCAAGATCGCCCAGGCGAAGGACAAGATCGCGCCGATCGTGCAGGCGGTCGACGCGACGCAGGCCGGTGACCCCGGCATGCTCGTCCAGGAATTCGGCTACGCCTCTGCGAACTACGAGCTGAACCGGCGCTTCGAGCGCGACATGACGCGCGCCGAGTACACGTCGTTTCCGCTCACGATCGCGATCCTGCTGATCGCGTTCGGCGCGCTCGTGGCCGCGGGGCTGCCCGTGCTGCTCGCCTTCTCGGCCGTGCTCGCCGCGACCGGCCTGAACAGCGTGGTCGGCCATTTCGTTCCGACGGACAAGCAGACCGTCAGCGCGGTGATCCTGATGATGGGCATGGCGGTGGGGATCGACTACTCGCTGTTCTATCTCCGCCGCGAACGGGAGGAACGGCACGGCGGCCGGGAGCCGCACGAGGCGCTGCTACGCACGGCGCGGACGTCCGGGCAGGCGGTGCTCGTCTCGGGCGTGACGGTGCTGATCGCGATGGCGGGAATGCTCCTCTCCGGCAATGCGATCTTCACGACGATCGGTCTCGGGACGATGCTCGTCGTCTTTGCGTCGATGGTCGGTTCGCTGACGGTGCTTCCGGCGGTGCTGCACCGTCTCGGCGACAAGGTCGACAAAGGGCGCATCCCGATCTTCCGTGGACAGCCGCGTGACGATGGCCCATGGGGGCGCATGGTCGGTCGCGTCCTGCGGCGTCCGGCCGTTGCGGTCGCGATCTCGGCCGGCGGGCTGCTGCTCCTGGCGCTGCCAGTCACGTCGATGCACACGAAGCTTCCATCGCTCACGGATCTGCCGCACGACATGCAGATCGTTCGCACCTACGAGCGCATCCAGCAGGCGTTTCCCGGTTCGCAGACTCCGGCCGTGCTCGTCGTCGGCGCGCCGAACGTGACGACGCCGGCGTTCCAGCGTGCGTACACGCTGTTTCGCGAGCGCGCGCTCGCAACCGGCGAGCTCTTTGCGCCGTTCCATGTGACGGTCAACCCCGCCAAGACCGTCGCCAGGATCGATTTCGCGATCGCCGGCAACGGCGACAACGCAGCTTCGATCAGCGCGCTGCAGGCGCTGCGGGACACCGTGGTGCCACCGATCGCCGACACGATCCCGGGTGTCCAGACCGCCGTCACCGGCGTCACCGCCGGCACCTACGACTTCAACCAGCAGATGAAGTCGCGTCTGCCGATCGTCTTCCTCTTCGTGCTCGGGCTCGCGTTCACGCTGCTCTTGATGACGTTCCGGTCGCTCGTGATCGCCGCGACGGCGATCGTCCTCAACCTGCTCTCCGTGGCCGCGGCCTACGGCATCCTCGTCGCGGTCTTCCAGTACGGCTGGCTGCACTCGCTGCTCGGGTTCCAGACGAACGGCGCGATCGTCACCTGGATTCCGCTCTTCCTCTTCGTGGTCCTGTTCGGCCTCTCGATGGACTACCACGTCTTCATCTTGAGCCGGGTCAAGGAGCTCCACGACGCGGGTGAGACGACCGAGGACGCCGTGCGTCTTGCGATCACGCGCACGGCCGGGACGGTCACGAGTGCGGCGCTGATCATGGTCGCTGTCTTTGGCCTCTTCTCCCAGCTGGCCCTGATCCAGATGCAGCAGATGGGCTTCGGCCTGGCGGTCGCCGTGCTGCTCGACGCGACGGTCGTGCGGGGCGTGCTCGTGCCGGCGACGATGAAGCTGCTCGGCGAGGCCAACTGGTACCTGCCGAGGCGGCTCGAGTGGCTGCCGTCGCTCGCGCCGGAGAGCCGCGGCCCGCGACCGCTGCCGCACTAGCCGCCGGCGCTCGCCGCTCCCGCCAGCCGCGCGTCCCGAAGCCGCGCCCGGCGCCCGGCGCCCGGGGACAGTCCCAGGGACAGGTCGCCTCGAGACACGACCGCGTCAGACACGACGGGGTCTGACCCCGGTTTTTCGCCCCTGAGCAGGCGTTGTTGCGATCTCGGCACGGTTCCGCGAGCCTTCGGTAAATCCCCTAGATAAGACGTGGTTATCTCAGGTATAGTCCAGCCTGTGGCTGAAACCGCCGGGACCTTCGACGTGCTCGTGATCGGGAGCGGCGCCTCCGGGCTCGCGGCCGCCGTCTCGGCCGAGCGCGCCGGTGCCCGCGTCGCGCTCGCGACCAAGGGCTCACTGCAGGCAAACAACTCCTCGAAGGCGCAGGGCGGCATCCAGGCCTCGTTCGGCGCGGACGACTCGCCCGAGCAGCATGCCGCCGACATCTGGCGTTCCTCGCACGAGACGGCGGACCTGCGCCTCGTTGAGGTGCTCACGGGCGATGCCCGCTCGGCGATTCACTGGCTCGAGGAGCTCGGCGTCGAGTTCACGCGGGAGAACGGCGGCTACCGCCTTGCCCGCTGCGGCGGCGCGACCGCCAAGCGCCTGCTCCAGGTCGGCGACCGCACCGGCCACGCGATCACCAAGCAGCTGCGCGAGGCCTGGGAGGCGGGCAGCGGCACGAGCTTCGTGAATGCGCCGCTGCACGAGCTCGCCGAGGTCGACGGCCACTGGCGCGCGCGTGTCGGCAGCGAGACCGTCGAGGCGGGCACCGTCGTGCTCGCAGCCGGCGGCCGTTGCTACGCGGAGGCGATCGAGCGCGGCGAGCTCTCGACCAACCACCCGAACGCCACCGGCGAGGTGACGCAGATCGCGCTCGATGCGGGCGCCGAGGCGCGCGATCTCGACGCGCTGCAGTACCACCCGAACGGCGGTGCGTGGCCGCCGAACATGCAGGGCTACTCGATCCCCGAGACGACGCGCGCCTACGGCGCCGTCCTTCTGAACGCGGACGGCGAGGAGTTCACCGACTCGCTCGGCCCGCGCGACGCGGTCAGCCAGGCGATCGTCGACGAGGTTGCGAAGGGAAAGGGCGTCGCGACTCCCGACGGCCGCCCGGCTGTCTACCTCGACACGACGCGCATCGCAGAAGACGACGCCGAGATCTCGCTGCCGTACATGCTTCGCCGCTACCGCGGCGCGGGCATCGACCCGCTCCAGCAGAAGCTCTTCACCTACCCGGTCCTCCATTACCAGAACGGCGGTCTCGTGATCGACACGAACGCCGAGACGACCCTGGAAGGGGTCTACGCGTGCGGCGAGATCGCCGGCGGCACGCACGGACGCAACCGCATGATGGGTAACAGCCTGCTCGAATGTGTGGTCTTTGGACGGCGCGCCGGGCAGGCCTCATTCGAGAAGGCTAGGAGCTAGATGACAATCGATACCGCCACCGATCTGCAACACGCAGTCGAGCAAACGGCAGCGCATCTGTATGTCTGGGCGCTGAAGGACATCCCGCAGGATCTGCGTGATGCCCTTGCGGCTGCGCGTTTGCGTGAGACCTCGGTGCCCGGCAAGCGTGTGCTCGAGACGATTCACCGCAACGTCAACATTGCCGACAGCGAGAACAACCTCGTCTGCCAGGACACCGGCATCGCCGTCTACACCTGCCGGGTCGGCGAGCACTTCCCGCTGCATCCGACGCGCATCTACGAGGGGCTGCGCGACGGCACCGCCCGTGCGACCGTCGAGCATCCGCTGCGCTCGAACGCGGTGCACACGATCACCCGCGAGAACACCGGCCCGAACATCGGCTATCGCCTGCCGATCGTGCACTGGGAGTTCATTCCCGACTGGGACGGCCTCGACGTGAAGTGCATCCCCAAGGGCTCCGGCTCCGAGAACATGAGCTTCCTCAAGATGTGCGTTCCCGCCGACGGCGTGAAGGGGATCAAGCGCTTTGTGCTCGAGTCGATCGTCGGCGCCGGCGGCAAGCCGTGCCCGCCCGGGATCGTCGGCGTGGGGATCGGCGGCACCGCCGACTATGCGATGTACCTCGCCAAGGAGGCGATCACGCGTCCCGTGGGCACGCGCAACGCCGACCCGCTGGTCGCGCAGCTCGAAGACGAGCTGTACGGCCTGCTGAACGAGACGGGTATCGGCCCGATGGGCCTGGGCGGAGACGTGACCGTCCTGCAGTGCCACATCGAGCATGCCGACACGCACATGACCCTGAACCCGGTCGCGGTCAACTATCAGTGCTGGGCCGCCCGCCGCGCGTCCGCGCACATCGCCGCGGACGGTTCCGTCGACTTCGACAGGGAGTTTTAGATGGCCAGCCATACCGTCACGTTTCCGGTCACCGACCCCAACGAGATCCTCAAGCTGCAAGCCGGCGACGAGGTCACGGTGCAGGGGCACATCATCGGGATCCGCGACCGCACGCAGATCCGCATCTTCGACCAGGGCGTCGAGCCGCCGATGGACCTGAAGGGAGCGTTCCTGCTCCACACCGCGCCGGGCGTGCGCAAGCTCGAGAGCGGCAAGTACGAGAAGGTCTGCATCGGCACGACCACGAGCGCACGGATGGTGCGGTTCACGGAGCCGCTCGGCCGTCAATACGGCGTTCGGGCGATCTGCGGCAAGGGCGGCTTCCCCGATGAGGCGATCGCGCCGATGCACGAGCTCGGCATGGTCTACTTCGCGATCGTCGGCGGAGCTGCGGCGCTCGAGACCACTCAGATCGAGGAGATCGAGGAGGTCATGTGGGAGGAGCTGATGCCCGAGTGCCTCTGGAAGTTCCGCGTCAAGGACTTCGGCCCGCTGACCGTCGGCATCGACGCGCACGGCAACTCGCTCTACCACGACGTGCAGACGCGGGCCAACGCCAAGCTGGAGGAGCTCTATGCCCGCCTCTAGTCTCGACCTGGGCCTGAAGCCGCACAACGGGCTCACGCACGTGCTCGACAAGGGTCTTGGCCCGCGCGGCTGGGCCGACGTGCTCGAGATGTCGGGCGACTACATCGACATCATCAAGCTCGGCTGGGGCACCTCGTACGTGACGAAGAACCTCGAGCGCAAGCTCGACGTGCTGAAGGAGAAGCCCGTCGTGATCGGCGGCACGTTCTTCGAGGCCGTCTACGTGAAGGGCGCCTTCGACGAGTACAAGCAGTGGCTGACCGGTCTCGGGCTCACGCACGTCGAGATCTCCGACGGCACGATCGAGATCCCGCGCCAGCGCAAGCTCGAGCTGATCGCCGACTTCGCCCGCGACTTCACCGTTCTGTCCGAGGTCGGCTCGAAGGACTCCGAGGTCGTGTTCGCCCCGTACGAGTGGGTCGAGTGGATCAAGGAAGAGAAGGAGGCCGGCGCGTGGAAGGTGATCACCGAGGCGCGCGAGAGCGGCACCGCCGGCATCTTCCGGCCGGACGGCCAGATGCGCACGGGGCTGATTGCCGAGATCGAGCACTCGGTCGACTTCCACGACCTCGTCTGGGAGGCGCCGACGAAGACCTCGCAGGCCTGGTTCGTCAAGCACTTCGGCTCGTCGGTGAACCTCGGCAACATCCCGCCCGAGGAAGTCATCCCGCTCGAGACGCTGCGGCTGGGGTTGCGCGGCGACACGCTCAAGGAGGTGCTCCTTGCAGCTCCCGCCTGAGGTCGAGAGCTGGACGGCCGAGGAGGTGCTCGCGTTCTGCCTGCGCGAGTTCCCGGGCCGGGTCTCGCTCGCCTGCTCGTTCCAGAAGGAAGAGGCGGTGCTGCTCGACCTGCTCCTATCCCTCGACCCGAAGGCGCGCGTCTTCGCGCTCGACACGCATGTGCTCTTCCCCGAGACGTACAAGGTCTGGCGCGCGGTCGAGCAGCGTTACGGCACGAAGGTCGAGGTCTACGAGGGCCCGTCGCTCGGCCGCCAGGCGGCCGTGCACGGCGACGAGCTGTGGAAGACGAACCCGGATCTCTGCTGTTCGATCCGCAAGGTCGGGCCGCTGAACGAGGCGCTCGCCGAGCTCGACTGCTGGATCACCGGCATGCGCCGCGACCAGTCGCCGACGCGCGCGAACGCGCCCAAGCTCGGCTGGGACGAGGCCCACGGGCTGTGGAAGGCAAACCCGCTCGCCGACTGGGACAACGAGCGTGTGTGGGCCTACATCGCAGAGCGCGAGCTGCCGTACAACGAGCTGCACGACCAGGGCTACTCCTCGATCGGCTGCACCCATTGCACCCAGCCCGGCGAGGGCCGCGAAGGCCGCTGGGCCGGCCTCGACAAGGTGGAGTGCGGGCTCCACGTTTCGAAGGTCTGATGGGTTTCGTTCTCTGGTTCACGGGTCTTTCCGCGGCGGGGAAGACGACGATCGCTTCGAATGTTGCGCCCGAGCTCGAGCGGCGCGGCCTCGTCGTCGACCACCTCGACGGCGACATCGTCCGCACGCACCTGTCAAAAGGGCTCGGCTTCTCGAAGGAGGATCGCGATGCGAACATCGCTCGCATCGCGTGGGTTGCCTCGCGCGTCGCGCGGGCGGGGGGTGCCGTGATCGTCTCGGCAATCTCGCCCTACGAGGAGGCGCGGCGCCATGCGCGCGAGCTCGTTGAGCCGCACACGCCGTTCGTCGAGGTGCACGTCGCCACGCCGATCGAGGAGTGCGCACGCCGCGACCCGAAGGGCCTGTACGCGAAGGCATTCTCGGGCGAGCTCGCCGATTTCACGGGCGTCTCGGCACCGTACGAGGCGCCGGTCGATCCCGAGCTCCGCCTCGACACGACCGGCGCCACCCCGACCGAGTCGGCGGCAAGTGTGCTTGCCCGGCTCGAAGAATTGCAGCTGATTCCGGCCGGAGTAGCGTGAATACCATGACGTCACGCCGCACGCTCTCCCACCTCGACGTGCTCGAGGCCGAGGCGATCCACATCATGCGCGAGGTTGCGGCCGAGCGTGAGCGGCCGGTGCTGCTGTTCTCGGGCGGCAAGGACTCGATCGTGATGTTGCGGCTGGCCGAGAAGGCGTTTCGCCCCGCGAAGTTCCCGTTCCCGGTGATGCACGTCGACACCGGCCACAACTTTCCCGAGGTGATCGCCTACCGCGACCGTCGCGTGCGCGAGCTGGGCGAACGGCTCGTGGTTGCGAGTGTGCAGGAGTCGATCGACAGGGGCCGCGTGACCGAGCAGACGGGCCCGCGCGCCTCGCGCAACCAGCTGCAGACGACGACGCTGCTCGACGCGATCGAGGAGCACGGCTTCGACGCCGCGATGGGAGGTGCCCGCCGCGACGAGGAGCGCTCGCGCGCGAAGGAGCGCATCTTCAGCTTCCGCGACGACTTCGGCCAGTGGAACCCGCGCGCGCAGCGGCCCGAGCTGTGGAATCTCTACAACGCGCGCACCCGCAAAGGCGAGCACATCCGTGTGTTCCCGATCTCGAACTGGACGGAGCTCGACGTGTGGCAGTACGTCGCGCGTGAGAGCCTCGAGCTGCCGTCGATCTACTTCGCGCACGAGCGTGAGGTGTTCACGCGCGACGGGATGCTCTACGCGGCGTCCGATTTCGTCGAGCGCTATCCGAGTGAGGAGCCGTTCGCTGCAACCGTGCGCTTCCGCACCGTCGGCGACATGAGCTGCACCGGCGGTGTCCGGAGCGATGCCGCGACGATCGACGAGGTCGTCACCGAGATCGCGGCCACCCGGGTCACCGAGCGTGGCGAGACTCGCGCCGACGACAGAGTCTCGGAAGCCGCGATGGAGGACAGGAAGCGCGTTGGCTACTTCTAAGGCGTTCCTCGACACGGAGCTGCTGCGCCTGGTCACCGCGGGCTCGGTCGACGACGGCAAGTCGACGCTGATCGGCCGGCTGCTCTACGACACGAAGCAGATCCTCGTCGACCAGCTCGAGCACATCGAGGACGCGTCGCGCCGGCGCGGCTACGACTACGTCGATCTCGCGCTTCTGACCGACGGTCTGCGCGCCGAGCGCGAGCAGGGGATCACGATCGACGTTGCCTACCGCTCGTTCGTCACTCCGCGCCGACGCTTCCAGCTCGCCGACGCGCCCGGCCACGTGCAGTACACGCGCAACATGGTCACAGGCGCGTCGACCGCCGACGTCGCGCTGATCCTGGTCGATGCGCGCAAGGGCGTGATCGAGCAGACGCGCCGCCACTCCTACATCGTCTCGATGCTCGAGACGCCGCACGTCGTGTACGCGGTCAACAAGATGGATCTGGTCGGGTTCTCCGAGGAGCGCTTCGACGAGATCGCGGTCGAGCTGGCCGTGCTCGGCTCGCAGCTCGACATCCGCGACGCGACGGTGATCCCGCTCTCGGCGCTCAAGGGCGACAACGTCGTCGACCGCAGCGACGCGATGCCGTGGTACTCGGGCCCCGCGTTGCTCGAGCACCTGGAGACAATTGAGCTGGCTGCCGATCGCAACGTCCACGACCGGCGCTTCCCGGTGCAGTGGGTGATTCGGGCGATGGCCGGCGAGCACCACGACTACCGCGGCTATGCGGGCCAGGTGGCGGGCGGCGTCTGGCGCGCGGGCGACGAGGTGGTCGTGCTGCCGTCGGGGCTGCACAGCCGCGTCGCTGCGGTCGAGACGGTCGGCGGCCCGATCGACGAGGCGCTGCCCGGCGAGTCGGTGACGATCCTGCTGGAGGACAGCCTCGACGTTTCGCGTGGCGACCTGCTTGCCGATCCTGCGAATGCACCGGTGGTCGCACGCGAGTTGACTGCGCGTGTCAGCTGGATGGCCGAGCGCCCGCTCGAGGATCGTGCGCGCCTGCTCGTCAAGCACACGACGCGCACGGTGCCGGCGCTCGTCGAGGAGATCGTGAGCGTCGTCGAGATCTCGACGCTCGAGGACCGGCCGGGCCCGGGGAAGATGGAGCTGAACGACCTCGGTGTCGTCCGCCTGCGCTTGGCCGAGCCGCTCGTCGTCGACGCGTATGCGCGCAACCGCGCGACCGGCGCGTTCATCCTGATCGACGAGGCGACGAACGAGACGGTCGGTGCCGGCATGGTGGTCGATGCAGCGTAGAGCTCACCCGTATCGCGACACGCACGTGATCGACTCGCGCGCCCCCCGGTGCAACCAGGCCGTGGTCGGCTCCGTTTCCGTGCTCGCGGTCGCGACCGGCTGGTGGTGGCTGCTCGCGCTGCTCGCGGTGCAGCTGGCCGTCGGCCTCACCTTCGGCCGCCGTTTCTGCCTGCCGTGCGCGTTCTACTTCGAGCTGATCCAGCCCCGTTTCGGCGAGGGGCCGCTCGAGGACTCCAGGCCCCCGCGGGCCGCGAACATCGTCGGCCTCGCTGTTCTCGGCGCGGCGGCGGTCGCCTATGTCGCCGGTCTGTCGGGCGTCGGTATCGCGCTGGGGGTGCTCGTCGCGGTGCTTGCGCTGCTCGCGGCAGTCACGGGCTTCTGCACGGGCTGCGAGGCGTACAAGCTGGCCTGCCTGCTGCGGGGCCGCCCGTTCGTCGCGTGCCCGCTGCCGCCGCGGGCATGAGCGTGCTCCCCGCCCCGAACCTGCTTGCCGGCGAAGGCGAAGCCGTCCGCCCCTTCCCGAACCTGGTTGCCGGCGAAGCCGGAACCAGGTTCGTGTCTGAGACGCCGGCATGACCTGGCAGTTCTCCATCGGTGGGCTGCTGATCGGGATCCTCGTCGGGATGACCGGGATGGGCGGCGGCAGCCTGATGACGCCGATGCTGATCCTGCT
>Ga0307372_10001982_pt1 | contig 34603 bp, 33 predicted proteins | sample OX1MG_FD_202533 | JGI IMG/M metagenome (GOLD analysis project Ga0307372, IMG submission 202533) | Soil microbial communities from Risofladan, Vaasa, Finland - OX-1 | ecosystem: Environmental > Terrestrial > Soil > Coastal area > Acid sulfate soil | place: Finland: Risofladan, Vaasa | collected... | reverse complement strand
GTTCAGAAAGAATTGAATTGGATATATACAATAATAACAGCTTAAAGTCAGGAATGTATGCTGATGTTGTAATTAATGCCAAGTCAGATGACGACGTGCTTCGTGTTCCCCTTTCCTGTGTTACCAATACTTCTGAGGGAAAATATGTAAATGTACTCAAGCAAAACAAGTGGGAGAAGGTAAATGTAAGTACCTATCGCCAAAGTTTGGATAGCATTGAAATAAAAGGCAATCAGTACGCTAATGAACGTGTATTGGTAAACGCAAACAACCAGGATTAAGATTGACTGTGCAGGTATCCGAGAAAATATAAAAGTTATACTTACGTGCAGACATGATAAACTAACAAATATCCCGAATTTTCTTACCTGCAAGGCTCCAGGCATTAAAAATACTGTAGCCTGGTACCCGCAGGAATGAATCCATCCGGGCAGGTATTTTTGATTTCTTTCAAATGAATCAGTAAGAAATTAAAATTGAAGGATGTGATTTCTATAGGTCAGTAAAAATGATTTTCATTTTGCAGCCTTTGCCGGGAGAGGAAATGATTTCAACAATGCCATTATATATTTCGGCCCTGTTACTAATATTCTTTAGCCCAATACCATTTCGTTTTGTTGAAGGATCGAAACCTTTACCATTATCGGTTATGATTACCTGTAAATAGTTGGCCTCTTTTTTTAACTCTACAGTAACTTTAGAAGCCTCCGCATGTTTTAAAATATTATTTAACTGCTCCTGAACTATTCTATATATAACCAGTTTCTGTCCAACTTCAATTTCTTCTTCCCTGTAAGTACAATAGTTGAAACATATTTCTAAATCTTTCACTATGGATAAATCACTCAGAAGCTTGGCAAGCGATGCAATAAGACCCATGGTCTCATCCTGTGTAGGTCCAACTAAAGCATGTGAAAGCTTACGCAACTCTTCCATAGCACATGAAATTTATTCAACACTTTTAGTAATATATTCAAACTTTTTAGTCGGTTCCTTGAGACTTTGGTGCTGATACAATTTTGAAGCAGCAAGTAACTGATTTACATTATCATGCAATTCGCGCCCTATTTCTGCCCTTTTTTTTTCCTGCGCATTGATAACTGCCTTAATGATCTTTTTTTGTTCCTGCATTTTTTGTTGAAACAATTCTTTTTCCAGGAATTTTCTTTCCGTTATGTCACGCACAATTACCAGGATGCAGTCTTCATCAATTTTTTTTGCGTTCGCTTCTACATAAATGAGGGTTCCGTTTTTATGTACCATTTCCCTCTGATTAAAAATAGTACCGCCTGCGGCCAGAATATCAAAACGGATTGGGTTTTCTTTTAAATGTCCGGGAATGAGAAGCGCCTTTACATTTAGCTCAAGCAATTCTTTCTTTGCATAGCCAAACAGGGTGCAGCAATTGGAATTCACATCTTTAAAATTCCCTTTAAAGTCTGTTACCATAATGGCATCAGTGGCCTGTTCAAAAAGAGAATCGTATTTCATATTATTTTGCGATGTCACCCTGCTCTAAGCTAATGCGGCTTTGCCATAGGAAAAATCTTCCGGGGTTATATTGGTTTATTTTTTTCGGGTGAAAAGATGGTGCTTTTGCAACAATGACACCTTTATAAAACAAAGGAACATCTTTACTTTTCAAATAAAAGAGGACCGATAATTAGCAGGAGAAGTTTTTTCGAACTTTTTAAAGAAAACAGTAAAGTAGTTAGGGTCGCTAAAACCCATGCGGTTTGCAATTTCCTTAATTGAAAGATTGGTTGAATGAAGTAAATATTTGGTTTCAAGAAGAAGCATGTTTTGAATAGATTCTTTGGCAGTTAAGCCGGTATGTTTTTTAATTAATGAATTCAAATAATTAGGATGCACGTTCAATTGCTTTGCATAATAACTGACTGAACGCTGGTTAATGAGATTCGCTTCAATCAAACCAACAAATTTTTTAATGAAATCTATTGAGGGTAAATTTTCGTCTAAGTTTTGTTCTTCGGTAAACCATCGCTCGTTTAATATAAGCAGTTCAACAATTTTTAAGGCGATCAGTTCACCTTTATGTTTATGACTGCTCATTTTTTCTTTGAGGATAATTTCAAAAATAGCAGACATTTTTTTTGTCCGCTCATCACTAAGATAAATGTAGGGACGTATAGATGAATTAATAACCTTTTTATCTTCAATATATTTATGGGGGAAATTATTTTGCAAAAAAAAGTCCATATTAAATAATAGAATGTAGCCTTCTGTGTCTTTTTTCCAGTTTTTGCTTGACGTAATGATACAGGAAGGAAAAACAATCAAGGTATTTTTAACGGCTTTAAAATTGTAAATGCCGGTTATAAAATCTCCTGATCCCCTCGTTAATAATACAATACGAAAATAAGACCATATTTGGAGGAATACTGGGACCCATAATTTTGAATACTTCTTCAAGTCGCTGAATTTCAAAATCAAACGAGATCTTAAATTTATTATCGAGTTCAACAACCTCTGTTGTTGAATTTTTTTGAACGGCTTTTTTAAATTCACTTATTAAAAATGATCTTTGTTCATACAACAGTTTGAGGTTTATTAGTTTTAATACTGTGTATAGTTTTACCTGGAAGAAGAATCAAAAGTAAATATACTAATCTCTAATTATTAAAATCACAAGTAACCCTACAAAATGCCTGCCTCTTTTGCTACATAGTTGTTCATTTCGTTTAGTCAATAATTTTTAATTTTCACAAAAATTGTCATTGTCTTTATCTTCTATCCAATTGTATTCAATTTGAAAAGCTACCTGTCTTGCAAATTGTATTCCGTGCCTATCACTTAAAAATCCTAACGCCATATCCATACCGGCACTTACTCCCGACGAAGTATAAAATTTACCATCAACAGTCCAACGCGCCTTTTTAATCCAATTTACATTTTCGCCATTTGTAATAGCCCAGTCAAATGCTCTTTTATTGGAAGTTGCTTTTTTGCCGTTCAACAAACCAGTCTTCGCCAGCAAAGCACTTCCTGTACAAACGGTCATTACATACTTACTTGCATGAGAGATCTCCCGGATTTTTTCAATAAGAAAGTTGTTGTTAATTTCTTTTCGGGTTCCAAGGCCACCCGGAATTAATAAAATGTCCACAACATTATTTATTTCTTTAACACTTTCAGTTAAGATAGAAACTCCGTGGCTATTCTTTATTTGACCTCCTTTCAATGAATAGAATTTAAGAGTGTACAAATCTTTGAGCCTTCCAAGAATTTCTACAGGCCCAAAGACATCTAAAGTTTCGAAGTCTTCGAAAAGTAAAACAGCTATATTCATAATACGGTTTGTTTAAATTTTACTGCCAACTTACAATTTTTTTCCTGTTTTTTTGCTGTCTCATTTTTTTGCTGAAATTGATTTATTCAAAAAGGTAGTAAGCTCTGAAAAAACAACCTGTCCTTATTTTGTTTACATTAGCATCAATGAATACGTGTATTTATAATTCCTCCCCGAGTTTGGGCAAAGCTGCAGGAAAAACCGCTGCCCAATTAATCCGCAACGCTATATTAACTAATGGATCGGCTAACATCATTCTTGCAACAGGAACCAGCCAATTCGAGACCTTAAAGGAATTGGTTGCGGCTAAAGATATTAACTGGAACAGAGTTGTAATGTTCCATCTTGATGAATATATTTCTTTGCCAATCACTCATCCGGCAAGTTTCAGGAAATATTTACAGGAAAGATTTTTATCACAGGTGCCACAATTGAAAGATGCCTGGTTGATAAATGGAGAAGCAGATGCTTTGCAGGAATGCAAACGACTGGGAGGTTTGATACAAAAGAATCCTATTGATGTGGCGCTTATTGGCATAGGTGAAAATGGCCACATTGCCTTTAACGATCCACCGGCAGATTTTGAAACAGAGCAACCCTATATCATAGTGGAACTGGATGAGGCATGCAAGAAGCAACAGATGGGCGAAGGATGGTTTCAATCAGTTAATGAAGTACCACAACGTGCTATCAGTATGTCGGTAAAACAAATCCTAAAATCCAAACATATTATTTGCTCGCTGCCCGGTGACAGAAAAGCAAATGCTTTAAAAAATACTTTGGAAAAAGAAATCAGCAATTTATATCCTTCTACTATTTTGCAGATGCATAACAATTGTACTCTTTATATTGATGAAGATGCCGCCACAGCATTGAACTCTGCAACAAAAGAAAAAGTCACATGGATCAACAACAATTAAAAATCTATAACGCCAGGATAATAACGCCTCATACTATTATTGAGAACGGAAGTATTCTTGTTACTGGGAAAAAAATTACAGCCATTAGTGAAAGAAATATTGAGACAGAAAATGCGATAGCAATAGACGCGAAAGGGAAATACGTAGCTCCTGGTTTTATTGACATTCATGTGCATGGAGGAGGTGGCCATGATTTTATGGATGGAAGTGAAAACGCATTTTTGAAGATAGCCCAATTGCATGCGAGGTACGGCACTACTTCTATGTTACCAACAACCTTAACAAGCAGTAAAGAGGAATTGCTTCAAACGCTGGCTATTTATGAAAGTGCCCATAAAAAAAACATTAATGGTGCGCAGTTCCTCGGTATGCATTTGGAAGGACCTTACATTTCGATCAACCAGATAGGTGCGCAAGATGCCCGTTATATTCGTAATCCCGATCCCATTGAATACCGCGAAATAATATCTTCCACCTCTTGCATTAAACGATGGAGCAGTGCCCCGGAATTAAAAGGAAGTATGGAACTGGGCCGCTTTCTAAAATCAAAAAATATTTTGCCGGCAATTGCGCATACAGATGCTATTTATGAGGAAGTGGTGGAAGCTTTTAATAATGGTTATTCGCTGATCACTCATTTATATTCCGCCATGACAGGAGTTACCAGGAGAAATGCTTTCAGGTATGCCGGTGTAATTGAAAGCGCTTATTTGATTGACGAAATGGATGTAGAAATAATTGCTGATGGAGTTCACCTGCCTCCCCCACTCCTGAAGTTGGTGTACAAGATCAAAGGGCCCGATAGAATTGCCTTGATCACAGATGCGATGCGTGCCGCCGGAATGCCGGAAGGTGAAAGTATTTTGGGGAGCATTCATAATGGATTAAAAGTAATTGTAGAAGATGGTGTGGCAAAGTTGCCTGACCGTTCTTCTTTTGCTGGAAGTGTGGCTACGACAAACAGATTATTAAAATCAATGGTACAAATGGCAGGTATCTCTTTAACTGATGCGGTAAAAATGCTTACCACAACCCCGGCCCGCATCATAAATGTATCAGATACAAAAGGTGAATTAGTTGCCGGCAAAGATGCAGATATTGTAATCTTTTATGATGATTTTTCAATTCAAAAAACGTTGGTACAGGGAAAGGTTGTATATGATTACGAAGGGGTAATCTAACAGGGTTATACTATTTGAAAGATCTTTATTTAATTTGTTTGTAGGATTGTGGGGTTATTGTTCTACAATATTATAAACCATCAGTTATGCTTAATCGCCTGTATTCAAAATTATCATAAGCGGTATAGTTTTTGTTCAAGACGTAAAAGCGTTTGGTCATATTTAAAGCTCACAATGAAAATAAAACTTTTACACCTGTCATTTGTTATTGCTATTTTTTTGGGAGGATGTACTACTGAACAAACTACAGTTCAAATAGTGCGCAATCCTTTAGTAACATTTACCTTTAATGGTAACTCCTCCTGGAAAGCTAATAACTATTCATTTGCTCCTGTTTCAAAAGTAGTAGTGTATCCCCAGGATACTACACAACCAGGTCAATTATATAATCGTCTTACACTTCAGGCTACAGGTACAGATAGCCTTAACAATACGTATCAATTCATCCTTACATTCGATGCGGTTGATATGAATCAATTAACAGGAGTTTATAGCCCGCTTTATAGTTCTATGAGAGGGATTGATAATGTTCAGTTATTTAATCTTACCAATAGTAGTGATTTATCTGCTTATGCCCTTTACAAGAATTCTGCGAATGCGGTTTTGCAGATACAAAAACAGGATATTGATGAAACATTAATCACAGGTACATTTCAGATGACTCTTTATAATACCCGGGATACTACTCAAAAAATAAAAATTACCAACGGAATATTAAGAGATATTACCTACTAAAAAAAATAAAATTTGAAATTCCTTATGAATAAAAAAAAATATAGGATAAAAAAAATAAAAAAGACTTTTTTCCGCTTAGCCATAGTTGTTATATCTTTCATCGCATGCAATGCTTATGGCCAGTCCGACTCACAAAGAGTGATGCCACCTCCTCCTCATGCCATTCCGCAAAATGCCGGATTTGATGTTATTGTAAAACTAAATGGAGATATTGTATATGGGTTGGTAAAAAAAGTAGGGGCCCAATATATATCTTACCAGCGAACAGACATCCCTGACGGTCCTATTTATGTGATTCCACGAAATGAAGTGTATGTGATAAGCTATCGCAACCAGGTTACAGATTATATAAACTCTGATGATACCACATCAGTTCCGGTTAATGGCAAATATTATTTGAAAAAAGCGCCTCAAATCCGGCATATCAATTATAAAGAGAATGACTTGTTTAAAAATGGTACCGCATATATACAACTTGGCTTTATAAGAAGTTTTTCAAAAGTAAACGATATAAAAAGTTATACTTCATCCGCCTCATTCCCGGTAATTTCATTTGGGTATGAAGTAAATTATAAGAGCAACCTGAAACTTGGCGCGCAGATTGGATTTGGTTCACACAAATTTTCTACACAGCAGTTTAGCAGCTATGACAGTACTAAAAATGATATCGCTTTAAAGGAAAATATTTTTGCTTTGTATGTATATGGAAAATATTATGTATCCAAAAGTGCCTCAAGATTACAACCCTACATAAAAGGAGGATTGGGTATAACCAGCTCGAATATTATCTCAAATAATACCATAAGTTTTACCAATGATAATTCCCAGGAAATACTTGTAAAATCAGGATCACGTTCGACGGGTATAGGCATTATTGCCCAGATTGGAGGAGAATATTTTGTAAGCAAACAATTGCAGGTTTATCTGGATGCAGGAGTTGGATTATCAGTAATTAATGCAGGAGTTGCCTTTTCTATAGAATAATTCTTAAAAGAATAAATAATTTAGTATGAAAAACATCATCATCTTTTTATCCATCTTTTTTTTATTGGTTTCTTCTGTAGAAGCACAAAACAATGACAGAAACAATAACCGAAAAAATGGTATTGTTGTTTCTATTGGCGGTTCCGCAAATTATTATTACGGTCCGGGAAATGATAATTTTGGCCAATATGATCATAACCGCTTAAACTGGCAAATAAATGGAATGCTCGGATTAACAATAGCAAGGGATAAAAATGATCGTAGAACAATGCTTGCAGGATTTGGCAGTTTCGGAATGAACAACGCTCAAACAGTTACCAACATTTTTGCTGACCAGGGATATACTACAATAGCTCCTGGTCAAAATTCATCTAATAATATGTACCAACTGGAAGGTGGCTTGCTCATTGCCGAAGCATTTCGAATAAGCACGGGAGTAGGTGAACAGGTTTTTAATAAACAAACCATCACTTCGGGGAATACAATTAAAACAGGAGCCACTTCATTAAGTTATAATTCAAGCACTTTAGGATTTAATTTTAATGTTTCGGCAGTAGCTATTATTATTAACTGTAGTTTTCATTACGGACAGGACTATTCGAAAACCGTTATAGTTCCTTCTGCAGGATTAATGCTTCATTTTTGAAAAACTAAATTCTTCAATACTGATTCCCCGTCTCAATTCAAATTCAAAGAAAGATTTAAAATTGAATCTAAAAGAATTGATTAATTGAGGCTTGATTTTTATTGATCTTTCTTATTCCTGTATCAACATTAATAAATATTTTTATGACTTCAATTAAATGTTGAATTAATGATATTATGAATCCAATCAAAAAAAATTACTTTTTCGTTTGCCTTTTATTTTCAATTTTTATCACCGCTGCATTTAACAGGGCTAAAGTGGTTTCTGGGTTTGATAAAGTAAAAGTAGAAGGTGGTACCATTTCCGGGGTTGTAAATGCAACAGGTGATGTACATATTTTTAAAGGGATTCCTTTTGCAGCACCACCTGTTGGTCCATTAAGATGGAAAGCTCCAGAACCTGTAAAGCCATGGGAGGGTATAAAACTTTGCGACAAATTTGGTCCAAGTCCAATGCAGCCCTCGCCACATCCATTCTATATGTGGTCGCAGGAATTCCTGATTCCGAAAGAACCAATAAGCGAAGATTGCTTATACCTTAATGTATGGACTGGAGCAACGTCGCCAAAAGAGAAGCTGCCAGTGTTAGTGTGGATTTATGGAGGTGGATTTTCAGGGGGTGGCAGCGGTGTTCCAATCTATGATGGTGAAGCCATGGCAAAGAAAGGGATTGTATTTGTTAGTATCAATTACCGTGTAGGCATATTCGGTTTTTTTGCACATCCCCAGTTAACAAAAGAATCAGTCAGGCAGGCATCGGGTAATTACGGATTGATGGATCAGGTCGCCGGTTTAAAATGGGTTAAAAAAAATATAGCCGCTTTTGGTGGCGATCCCCGCAATGTAACTATCGCAGGACAATCAGCAGGATCTATGAGTGTGAACTGCCTTGAGGCTTCACCATTGGCAAAAAATTTATTTCAAAAAGCTATTGGAGAAAGCGGTGCCTTTTTTACGTCAGAAAATATGTCATTGCAAAAAGCAGAGGAACTTGGTGAAAAAACAATGTATGCACTTCACGATTCTTCCATCAGTGAGATGCGCAACGAGCCTGCCGAAAAATTAATGAAAGAGCAAGGCACAGGCCCTATTATTGACGGCTATGTTTTGCCGGATGCTATTAAAAACATTTTCAGGAATGGCAAAGAAAATAAAGTACCTCTTCTCACCGGATGGAATGAAGATGAAGGTTTGGTTTTCGGCTCTTTAAAAAGCGCTGTTGATTTTAAAAAAGAAATTGAACAAAAATATGGTGTTAATGCACAAAAGCTTTTGCAATTCTATCCGGCAGCAAATGATTCGTTGGCAAAAGTTTCTCAATTAAATCTCTCAAGAGATATGATCTTTGGTGTTCAAAATTATACGTGGGCAAATATGGAAAGCTCCGTAGGATTAAAAGCTTTCGTTTATCGTTTCACACGAAGGCCACCGGCAACCGGCGAATATAAAAGGTTTGGCGCATTTCACACTGCAGAAGTTCCCTATGCTTATGATAATTTAAAATTTGTAAACCGCCCATGGCAACCTATAGACTACAAACTTTCCAATATCATGTCAACTTATTGGGCAAACTTTGTAAAATATGGGAATCCAAACGGGGAAGGATTACCTAAATGGAAAGCTTACACTATAGGAGAAAAAGATATAATGATACTTGGTAAAACTCCTGGAACAGAAAAGATTCCGGATAAAGATGCATTGGATTTTCTTTTTAAAATTTTGAATTAAAAATTAATCATTCCCATCAATAAACCAATTAACTAATAAACCAACCAAATGTTCGATTTTCGTTTACAGGTTTTTCAAACAGTAGCCAAGCGCCTCAACTTTACCAAGGCTGCAGCAGAATTATATATTACCTAACCGGCAGTTACCAAACACATTCATGAGCTGGAAAGATATTTTAAGCTAAAACTTTTTGACAGAAGCGGTTAAGGAATAAAGCTGACTTCAGCCGGGGAAACTTTACTTCAATACACTGAGCAATTGTTTGCCATCTATCGTAATCTTGAATTTGAGATGAATACTCTTTCTCAAAACATAAGGGGAAATTGCGCCTGGGAGCAAGTACCACTATTGGGCAATATGTGTTGGCAACGGTACTTGCTGCTTTTCATAAAAAATTTTCGGATATTCAAATAAAACTTATTACCGACAATACGGAGCATATAGAAAATGCTTTAAAAGATAATGATATTGATTTAGGGATTATTGAAGGGCGATCAAAAAATACTTCCATAAAATATTCCGAATTTATAAAAGATGAGATCGTGCTGGTTTCATCAGTTAACAATCAATTTGCCAGGAAAGAAATAATCCAACCAAATGATCTGAAAAATATTTCGCTGTTGATGCGTGAGCCAGGCTCCGGCACTTTAGAGGTAATTATTCACGCGCTGAAAAAAGCCGGGCTTACACTTCGGGATTTAAAAATAGAAATGCAACTGGCAGGTACCGAAAGTATAAAAAGTTATTTATCTCATTCCAACTGTATGGCTTTTCTTTCTATACATTCCATATTAAACCAACTTAAAAAAAATGAATTCCGGATTATTGATATCAAAGGAATGAACATTGAACGTTATTTTTATTCTATACAGCTACATGGCCAACTGGAAACCTTGCCTGAACTGTTTATGAAATTTGCCCGCAATCATAACTTCAGGTAATCGCACATCACTAATAACAATTTCTTTTCTATCGGCATGTTGATGAATTTTGCACCATAAAAATTTATCAGTTATGGAAAAAGATACGGTTATACCTCGACCCCGGAGGGTGTCTTCACCGACCGGAATCAAAGAAAATAAGTTCAAAAATTTTTTGGATAAAAGCGTAACTACAAGAGAAATTATTTTTGTTATTGCTTTAATATTTTGCCTTACCCCTTTCGTATCCCCGCCGGTCGCTTTGCTGATAGGATTCGCAATGGCGCAGTTTGTAGGGCATCCCTTTCTTCACCTGAACCATAAGGCCACTTCTTTTTTATTAAAAGTTTCTGTGATTGGTTTGGGCTTTGGGATGAATGTAACAAGCGCAATTCATGCAGGAAAAGAAGGAATTCTTTTTACAGTGGCATCTATCATTGGTACGCTCTCTTTGGGTTTATTACTTGGCCGATTTTTGAAAATAGAAAAGAAAACATCTCATCTTATTTCATGTGGCACTGCCATATGCGGTGGTAGCGCCATCGCGGCTATCAGCCCTTTAATATAGGCAGGAGAAAAACAAATTTCAGTTGCATTGGGAACGATATTCATTTTAAATTCCATCGCCTTATTCTTATTCCCTTTTATCAGCCACCAGTTGCATTTGTCTCAAACACAGTTTGGATTATGGAGCGCCATTGCCATTCACGACACAAGCAGCGTAGTAGGTGCAGCCAACAAATATGGTGCTGAAGCATTACAGGTAGCCACTACTGTGAAACTGGCCAGAGCTTTGTGGATTATTCCGGTAGCCTTTCTTACCAGTTTGTTTTTTAAAACCAGGAAACAGAAAATTAAAATACCTTATTTTATAGGATTGTTTATTCTGGCAATGATCATCAATACTTATTTCCCTGTGATTCATCCTGTATCAGATATAATGGTTCATTTAGCTAAGATTGGATTAACGGTAACCTTATTTTTAATAGGTGCCGGGTTATCAGCTTCTGTTTTAAAATCTGTGGGAGTAAAACCATTAGTACAGGGATTCACTCTGTGGGTGGTTATATCAGTTGTGGCTTTGTGGGCAGTAATGCATTTAAGTTGATTGGTTGATAAGTTAGGTCCCTGTTGCAGTTGGCAGATGCTAACAGCAACAGGGATAGTAACATTACCCTTTCCACACATTATTATCCGGAGTATAATCCATAAAAATTCCTTCGTCAACATCAACTTCTTTTATGATCTTTTTTGTGGAGATCTTAAACAGTTGTTCCCTATCATTATTTTTCCAGATAGCAGGCGTTTCATGGAGTAATCCTATTTGGCCGTCTGCATAAATAATTCTTATATCAAAGGGGATGGCAAATCCACCAACGTTTTGAACGGTGATCGTATAAAAATCATTTTCTCTTTTGATGGTGTCTATTTTCAGATCAATATAGTTATTGGTAAAAAACCAGTTCTTAAAAAACCAATTCAGATTTTGCCCTGCACCTGTGCTCATGCAATTAAAATAATCCCATGGAATCGGATGTTTGCCATGCCATTCATCCATAAAATGATGAAGTGCTTTTTTAAAAGTAGCATCACCAAGCATATCTTTTAATGCGAGATAGCTTAAAGAGGCTTTTCCATAAGAATTATTGCCATAGCCTGCACCACTTTCCTGTGTTGACATGGTGATTATCGGTTCGTCCTCTTCGGTAGAAGGATCGTGAATATAACGACTGATTCGAAATCTTTTATAAACAGAATCTTCATAGGCTTTTCCATTTTCAGCTACTCCAATCAGGTATTCAAAAGTAGTAGCCCAACCTTCATCCATAAACGCATACCTTGTTTCATTGGTACCCATGTAAAAAGGAAAATAACTATGTGCTATTTCATGGTCCTGCACCATTTGTGCAAACTTGAAACCCTGGTCGCCAAACCTTCTTGTATCGCCGACTGTAGCATCATTCACCATCATTGGATATTCCATATCAGCATGCCCCTGGAAAGACGTCATTTTTGGAAATGGGAAAGTTACACCGGGCCACTCTGTAGAAAAATATTCCAGTGAATGTTGCGCCCATTTTGCATAATGGTGAAAATCCATTGCGGTATCATTATATGCTGTCTGCACGCTTGACCTGCGATTATCTTTTGCATCCACCAAAGCGCTGGTAGCATCCCAAACATAATTTTTACTTACTGCATAACAAACATCAGTGATATGGTTGGCGCTGAATTTCCAAGTGTTCCAATCGTTTTGAAGAGTTACTTTATTGTGCATCATTTCATTGAAATCAGCAATATGAATTACCTCATTGGAAGTATAAGATTCATTCAAACGCTTTGCTATAGCAGGTTGCAGCACTTCATCAGGATTCAGGAAATCGCCGGTAGCCCAGACTACATAATTTTTCGGCACTTTTACAGATAATTGGTAATCATTAAAATCGTTATAAAATTCCTGCCTCAGGGTATGAGGAAGAAAATCCCATCCATTATAATCATCATAAACTGAAACGCGCGGATAACTGTAGGCTACATAAAAAGTAGTACTGTCAACTTGCCCTTCACGCCCATCCTGTTTAGATAAAGGATAGTTCCATGCAATATTCAGTGTAGCTGATGAATGTGGCAGTAATGGTTGTTTTAATCTTACCGCAGCCACAGTGCCCCAATTTTTACTATTAATATTATATTTTTCATCGTTCACAGAGAAAGAAGTGATATCCAACCCAGTAGTAAAAAAGTTATCACTCATATAACTACCTCTTGGCGCTTCGGGCTTGTGAACATTATTTACAAAACGAATGGCAAGAAATTTCAAAGTATCGGGACTGTTGTTGGAATAAACAATATTTTCAACGCCTGATACAATCTTCGTATCAGGATTTACGGTTTCGTTAATATCGTATTTCCCGTCGTTTTGCCAATAATTTTTTCCCGGGCTTCCATCTAAAGAACGGGTACCGTTTTCATATGCCTTAGTAATGTTGCGTGGCATATATAATTGCTGGGCATTTAAAAAATTCCCACAAAAGAAAATCAAGGAACCAGCAAGCAGGATAATTTTTTTCATAAAATTAATTTTTCTTTTTTTGAAGTGATAAAAGTAAGAAAGACGAATGAAAAGTAATGCAAATGTTTTATGATCACTGATTATAGGCCTCTGTAGTAAACAATCTTCAAACCGGAATTACCGCGAATTTCTTTTGCTTATATATTAAGATTGTTATCTTTCCCGGATTATAATTTTCCAATTAGATTTGATAACCGAATCTATTTTTAATTTACATATGCAAAAGAAAAAATTAGTTGTTATTGGTGGCGGGGCTGCAGGCTTTTTTTGCGCAGTAAATGCTGCATCACAAAATAGGGAACTGGAAGTTTTGCTGGTTGAGAAAAGCAATAAATTATTAAGTAAAGTAAAAGTAAGTGGCGGTGGGCGTTGCAATGTGACTCATGCCTGTTTCAGCATTGCAGAAATGATCAAAAAATATCCACGGGGAGAAAAATTTCTAAAGAAGGCGTTTTATCATTTTTTTACAACAGATACTATTGAATGGTTTGAAAAAAGAAATGTAAAACTAAAAACAGAAGCTGATGGAAGAATGTTTCCCGAAAGCGATTCATCTGAAACTATTATTAATTGCCTTTTGCATGAGGCTCATAAATACAAGGTAGAAATTCTGATGAACAGGGAAATTGCGAAGATTGAGAAAGATAGTTTTGAAGAAAATAAAAATCTTTTTCAATTAACGGGTAAAGACGGATCAGTTTTAGAAGCCGACTTTGTCTGTGTCGCTTGTGGTGGTTTTCATAAAGCTGAACAATATCAATGGATCACTAATTCAGAGCATAGTTTTGAGAGCCCCGTTCCATCATTGTTTACATTTAATGTCCCCAAAAATCCAATTTCAGAATTGATGGGAATATCTCTTGGAAATGTTCGTGTAAGCATCAATGGAACTAAATTATTTCAAAATGGATCTATACTCATTACTCATTGGGGATTTAGCGGGCCGGCAGTTTTAAAATTGTCTGCGTTTGCGGCAAGAGCACTTTCTAAGATGAATTATGATTTTTTGATTTCTATAAACTGGCTGGGCGACCTTCATGAAAATTCACTTTTAGAAAGGCTAAGGTTAATAAGGCAGGAACTGGCATCAAAAAAGATCATTAATAAAAATCCTTTTAACCTTCCGCAAAGATTGTGGGAATATCATCTAAAGCAATGTGAGAATGTTCCTGATATTAGATGGGCTGATCTTCCAGCTAAAAATCAAAACCAATTGGCCAAACAATTATGCGCACAACAATTTCAGGTAAAAGGAAAAACCACTTTTAAAGAAGAATTTGTAACTGCCGGTGGTATTAATTTGAATGAAATAGACGCTAACACCATGCAAAGTAAAATTGTTCCCGGTCTTTTTTTTGCAGGAGAAATTTTAGATGTGGATGGAATAACAGGTGGATTTAATTTTCAGCATGCATGGACAAGCGGCTGGATCGCCGCAAGAGAAATTTCTATTAAAAGTAGTTTTTAACAAAAGTAAGAATGTCAATTGTTTTAATTACCTGTTTACTTTAATCAAGACTTTTATTAAGAAAGGATTCTTCAAAAAATAAATTTCTTATTTCGAAAGGCATTTGCCAATAATAAAAGTATTTGGCTACTTTTATTTGAACCAATTCCATAACTTTGAATTCTAAAAGAATTAATTATGGAAATGAAAGAAATTTATAGTTGCGACAAATATAAAGTACTCAACGTTACACTAAATGTCGGTGAAAAAATGCCATTGCACGAAGCTACTTCTGATGCGTTTATTATATGCAAAAAAGGAAAAGGTCTCATTACTTTTTCTGACAGAATTGTTGATATCTATCAAAATGAAACTTTATTAATAGAAGCACACAAACAACACAAACTGGAAATTTTAGAGGATTTTTCTGCAAGCATTATTTTGGAAAATGATGGCAGAATCAATTTCATAAAACAGGAAATGAAAAAAGAGATTCCGGTAGGCATCTATTGATTAAACCATACTGAGTAAAGGTTTTTAAAAATTATTCCTCTAAGTTATGCATCCTGCGGGCTGTTTCTGCCCGTTTTATATAGTACCAATCAACTTTCCTTTTAAACGAACCAAATTGTTTACTACTATGATTCCTATTGGTTTTTCTCAGAAATAAAAAATTCTGATTTCTGCTTTTGTAGCGATGTTTAATATCCTGAAATAGCAAAGCAATAATTTCTCAGCAAACTAACCTCCATCCCGCAAAACTGGCAGCATCTACCTAAAACAGGATTCCTGTTTTAAAATTAAAACAGCTAATATTAACGGAATTAGCAATTTTTTATACTTAAAAAGCTACACTTTGCTTTCTCTGGCAGATTACGGCAGCATTTTTTTTATTTCAAACATACCAAAGTAAAGTAAATCTACTATTTCAGAATGTCCACAATAATTTTATTTCCTTCTTTTTACATTTTATTTTGAATGGTTCGAAAAGTGTAGTAATTTTCTGATGTCTTAACAAGAATTGAAATCCAATTATTCACTCAAATTTCTACTTAAATGGAAGAATTATTCAGAGATTTTGGGAAAGCCATCATTCGCACTCCACTGTATTCTTACGTAACCCTTTTTGATCAAAACGAAGAGACAAGAGATTTAGAAGATATTGTTCGTCTAAAGCTTAAGGATCCTGTTTTTTTAGAAGCCTTATATTGGAGTTCGCCTCAATTGTTTTATGCTGCTTTAAAATTTAAAGAAGGTGGCATCAAAGGTTCGAAAGAAAATAAATTGATGCAGACTTTGAAAAAATATCTCATCAGGGCAAGTACCCGGTGTACACCTTATGGAATATATGCATCAACCGGCATAGCCACTCACGGCTCTCATTCAGCAAATCAAAAAAGAGAAATGGAGCGTAAGGTGCGAATAGACATGGGCTTATTGCAAAATATAAAGTCCCTAATAGAATCCGATCCGGGAATTTATCCTTACCTGTTTTATTCAGTTAATAATTCTCTTTATCATATTCCGAACCAATATCGTTTTACTGAAACGATTATTGAAAACGGAAAATGCCATTATCAGTTAAGTGCACTGCAGGATACTAATTTTTTAGAACAAATAATAGTATTAGCAGGAAATGGAATGATATCTCTTAATGACATTTATAAACTAACAGAAGAAGATACTTCTTATGAAGAATTCAATGATTTTATTAAAGAGCTGATCACATCACAGTTTTTAGTAAGTGAACTGCAATTAGGATTAACTAACGGAGACGAATTAGAGAGATTTACAGGAGTATTGAATCGCCTAAAAGAAAAGGGTATTCATGCAGCAAAAAAATATCTGGATGTTTTTTCGTCCATCGAAAATATTTTAATTCAATTTAAAAAACTACCGTTAGGAGTTTTGCCATTGGAAGAAATAAATGATTTGAAATCCTTATTGACAGAATGCGGGATTGGAGATTCGCAAGATCATTTATTTCAAGCAGATTTAAAAGAATCATTCAAAGAAAACTTTGTTTTTCCTGCGGAAAAGATAAAAGAGTTAAAAAAAGGAATTTTAATTTTAGGAAAACTTGCTAATAATAATTCTTCCAAAAGCGTAAAGAAAGAACGGTTTATAAGGCTTTTCCAGGAAAAGTATGATACCCAGGAAATATCATTATCAGAAGCATTGGATCCGGAATTTGGTATTGGATTTCCTCCACAGGAAAAAATTGGTGACACCGTTTTTAATTCTCTCATAGAAAAAGTTGATTTAACCATTGAAGATAATATTGGTAATTGTCAATTTGAATTGCAGGATAAAACAGAGGCGCTAAATGGACAAAATTTAAATGAAGATGTTCAACTGCTTGATGAAGAATTGAAATGTGTTGAAGATAAATTTTCTACCCTTCCTAACACTTTTTCGGTAATGGGTAGATTGCTACCCTCGGAAAAAATTTTGCTCGAAAATGTAGGAGGCGCTCATTCAAATTCCTTATTGGGCAGGTTTGCCTATTTAGATAAGAAGATAGAATATCTATGTAGAGAATTGGTAGATACAGATCAACAAAAAACTGAAGAGGTTATTTTCGCAGAAATAATATTTATACCCGAAGGAAGAATTGGTAATATTGCCAGAAGGCCCAACTTTACCGAACATGAAATTCCTATTCTTGCATGTTCCGGAGTAAAAGGAGAAAAGCAAATACCCATTAATGACATCCTGGTATCAATTCAGGATAATGAAATTATTCTTAGATCGAAGAAATTGAATAAACGTATCATTCCACGCCTTTCCAACGCACACAATTATACCGCCAGTACCGTACCAGTCTATAAATTTTTATCTGCAATCCAATTCCAGGGAACATTGGGATTGGAAATCAATTGGGGTGATTTTGCTTCTAAGAAACGCTTTTTACCACGTGTCAGTTACAAGAATATTATCTTACACAAAGCTTGTTGGTTTTTGTATAAAAGTGATATCAAAACAATTGTAAAGTCACCCAATTCTGTTGATAAACTTCGGGCATATTTTCAAAGGTGGAATGTTCCAAAATTTGTTTCGTTTGCTGAGGGCGATAATGAATTATTTATTGATACTTCAAATAATAGTTATTTGGAAATATTAATAGAAGAAATAAAATCCCTTAATTCTGTAAAACTAAATGAATGGCTTTATGATAGCACATTCAGCAAACCTGAAACAGATAAGCCAGTCATACAGCAATTTATTTTACCCTTAGCCAAAAAAGAAATAACCGGTAGCTTACCAATAAGAAAATCAGGCGGGTTTAACAGGGTACAGCGAACTTTTGAACCTGGTAGCGAATGGATCTATTTTAAAATTTATTGCGGTTCCACATTCTCTGATAAAATTTTATTAAATGTAGTAAGGCCTGCGATTCATTCACTTTTAAAACATAAAGTAATAAAAAAAGCATTTTTTATTCGTTATACCGATCCACATTATCATATTCGTTTTAGATTGCAATTGGCAGATAGTATAAAAAAGGAATATCTTGCAACGGGACTAAAATGTATTTATGATTTACTTCATCCTTTATCAGCCAGCCGTATCGTATGGAAGGTGCAATTGGATACTTATCAAAGGGAAATAGAGCGCTATGGAGAGGAGGGAATATTGGCAAGTGAAGTTATTTTTTTCCACGACAGCCTTTTATATCTTAATTGTTTACAGCATGAAGAATTTGTAGAAGATGAGCAGACCAGGTTCCTGAGTGCCATTAAAAATATAGACAAGTGGCTGACTCTTTTCAAAATGTCTCTGCAGGAAAAGGCAACCTATTGTTTAAAGAGTTGTCAGCGGTTTAGTAACGAATTTGATTCTGATGTGAAATTTCAATTAGACCTCAAATACAGGGAAATTAAAAATCAATTACCAGCTTTTTTAAATTCTGATAACTATGACGATGAATTTAACGAAAGAGAAAATAACCTGCAGAAAATTTTGATGCCCAAAGAAAATATGGTAAGCTACATTCACATGAGTATGAACAGGTGGTTTCTTTCTGAACAAAGGCTTATGGAGTACATGTGCTACCTGTTTTGCAATAAACACTATAACCAGTTATTACAGTATAATCAGAAAAAAATAACAATAATGGATTTGGAAGTATAGTTGATTGCAAATGGATACAATTAAAACAAATATTGCCAGAAAGCCCTTTCTAGAAAGAATAGCTAATTTTGATTTAGAAAAGTACTATACTGCAAAAATTCGTATTGTATGTCATTTGTTAATGTGGCTGATATTCACTTTCCTTCTCCAGATTAACTTGCTTTTTGAAGCTACTCTTCCATTGAACAATACTTTTGCGTTTGCAGCAAGAAGCCTGATATGTAATGCAACCGTTTTCTATCTTTTTTTTTATGTTTTGTTGCCTCTTACCTTATTTAAAAACAGGGTAATTTCAGCTTTTTTCTTCTTCCTGATTTGTATCATAATATGGATCATCCTTAATCATTATTGCCTGGTTTTTATTGGAAAACATTTTATTGTGGAAGCCCCTTATTATAAGCAAGGCATAGATTCCAACATGCACGAAAATTTTGCTCGATTAGTATCTCCCAGAAATATACTTGCTGGTTTGGTCCCTGTGTTTTATTCAATTTCGCCATTCTTTTTCACTAAAATCGTTTTTGATATTTATCATTTTTATTTCAAAATGTTCAAATTAGAAAGAAAAGCAATAAACCTGGAAGTGGAAAAATTAATCCTTGAAAAAAAATTTTTAAAAGCTCAATTAAATCCTCATTTTCTTTTTAATACTTTAAATAATTTATATGGCCTTGCTTTGCGGCGTGACCACGAAACTCCCAAGGTGATTACCCAACTTTCAGAAATGATGCGGTATTCTCTGTATGAGTCCGATGCGGAGAAAGTACCAGTTGCCAAAGAACTTCAATATTTAAAAAACTATGTAATGCTGGAAAAAATGCGATATAAAAATAATACGGATATCGTTTGTAATATTAATGAATCGCAAATAGATAATCTAACGATTGCGCCTTTGCTTACCTTTATCTTTGTCGAGAACAGCTTCAAATATGGCCTGAAATCAAAGAAAGAAGGATTCTTAAAGATCAATATTTCTATTGTGGAGAAAAAATTTTTTTTTACTATAATGAATGATAAAGATGAAAAAAACAAACAGCAGGAATTCGGTGGTATCGGGCAGGTAAACGTCAGAAAGAGATTGCAACTCTTATATCCGGGTAAGCATGAATTAAAAATAGAAGACCGCGGCAAAACCTTTTTTGTTGAGATGACAATAAATCTTGAATAATATGCCAGCCATTAAATGTATAATTATAGATGATGAGCCAATAGGCCTGGAAATAATGGAAAATTTTGCAAAAGAAATTAACTTTCTGAAAGTAGTTGCAGTATGTGAAGATGCTTTTGAAGCATTGGAAATTCTTGAGGGCAATCAAATAGACTTATTGATTACCGATATACAAATGCCGAAAATTAATGGTTTGGAGTTGGTACGTTCTCTGTCCTCTCCACCGGTAATCATCTTTGTTACCGCGCATGATCAATTTGCCGTAAACAGTTTTGAATTAGGGGTGGCTGATTATTTATTGAAGCCTGTATCTTTTGACAGGTTTCTAAAAGCCATTAATAAAGCCAAAATGCAAATTGAGATGCGCAAAAATGTTTCCATACATTCAAATGCTGAAATGGTGGATTATATCTTCATTAAAGCAAATAAAAAATTAAATAAGATTGTCTATGGCAACATCATGTACATCCAATCTTCAGATGATTTTATAAAAATATTTACTGCTGACCAGAATCAACCTTTGATTGTTTATTTAAACTTGAAGTCTATTGAAGAAAAATTGCCTACCAATCAATTTGTCAGGATTCATAACTCATACCTCGTATCCATAAATGCAGTAAAAGCGGTAATGGGAAATACGGTAGAACTGACCAACGCACAATTACTACCTGTATCCAAAAACTATAAAGATGGATTGTTTGCAGTTTTGCAAATTCAAAAAACCCAATAATTATAGTTCTTCAATTTTTAAGATTAAAAATTCAGATACCGTCTAAATCTTGCCAAATACCGAGTATTCTTTGCCAAGTACCGAAAAAGTTTTTCTGTTCAGTTGATAAGAATAAATTTTGTTAGATAATTATTTTATCATCAAAAAAAGAAACTATGACCTCAACTGTTTTAAATTCCGGGAAAAAGCTTTTACTTGTTAAAAAAAATATTATCGTAAAGTTTGAATCGATAAGTGGTGTGAATAAAAATGGTAAAAGCAATAAGAATAATGATACTGCAACTTCTTTTACAATTCCAACTTCTTTGTAAGCAAAATTATATACTAATTGCTTTTTAAACTACTCGGAATACTGGCCGTTGCTACGGCATAGGTTTGAAGAGGGCGAAGAAGATGCTAAATATTACCACTAAAAATTGCCTGACTTTGTCTATAAAATAAGTCTTAATGGAAAAATAAACTTCTACTTCTGAAAACATTAAGATTGCTTTAATAAAAGTAAGGTACCCCAACCACCGCTGATGACAGAAGGGATTCAGTTTCAGCGGCTGGTTTTTTTTATGAGATTTAGCCTTTTAAAGGTAATTGTTGTGAACTAATCATTTGAAAACAATGTATTCTTTGCAATAGGATACCAATGCAAAAGAGAATGGTGAAAAAATTTAAAGAAGATTATGATACAGCGGTCTTTACCACAAAATTTGTCTTAGAGAAGAAATCTCCAATTTTGTATGTATTTCATTTTAGTGATGACTCCTGGCAATTCTCCGGTCCAGAAGAGAATCTTTCACATGATGATTTTAAATTAGTTTCATTAAAGGAAATTATCGCATTAGATAATTCAATATTGGAAGTTGCCCATCTCCCATTAGGTTCTGAAGCAACAAGGATAAATCATGAAAGCTCGTGGAGAATCAACACAGAAAACTAAAATTAAAAACTTTCTTATCGCCCCCCAGCTATCTGTAGAATTTTCAAAAATATTAAAGAGTGCTGTCTGTATGTTTTTAGCTACAGATAAATAGAAGATTTATCGAATAGACTTTATTTTATTTGTTGAATCAAAAATCACTTCTTTCAGTAGAATATCTAAAAATGAAAAGTAAGAAGTTTATTTTTTTCGTATAAGCCTTAGCCAAAAAAAATTCCATCCTTTTGTTCCACCCACGCTTTTAAATTCTCTGTAAGTGAACTATTGCGAAATGGCTATGCCATAAATGCTATAATAAAGTTTTCGGAAATGGTGCTACACAAAAAGTAGCGTATTTTAGCCGAAAAAAAAAGTTGTGCACCCTTTAAAAGACTTCATGAAGACCATAATATTCTTGCTCGTTTTTACTGCATTCATTTTTGAGGGTTGTAATTCTTCAACCTTTAAATTTGAGAAAAACCAAAGTATAGATGCTGCAACCCGGCATGAAATCAGGATTTTAAACGATAAATTATTTGTGGGATTTACAAAAGATAGTTTGGCAATTATACAATCGTTAATGTCGCCCGGGTTACTAGGAAAATTTGCGAATGACTCTAACAAGATGATTAACCTGATCAGTAGCAGAGATATTGACAATTACAGTATCCTTGATGAATATGATGTTCAGGCTTCTGCTACCAAAATAAACATTACGCTGCCATCAGGGAATACAGGGGACAATGATTTTATATTCTCTTATGAATCCCCCAATAAAGAATCTTATGTTTCACTGCTTTTATTAAACAACTTTGGCAACCAGTTTTTATTGGCCGTTGTTTATGGGAAGTATCCGGATGGATGGAAAATAAATATTTTAAAATTTGGCCAATACAGTTTCTTTGGGAAAAACGCACCTGATTATTTTCGATTGGCACAAGCAAACTATAAGAAAGGATATTTAATTGACGCAGTTAATAATATATCATTAAGTGATGTGCTGCTTTGGCCTGCAGGTCCTTATTGGCAATATGTAAAAGGAAATGAATTTAAAGAATTTGGAGATTCCATTTTGCAGGAAGCCAATGCGAAATATAAACTCCCGATGACACTGGAAAGTATAAAGAATAAACCCAAAATATTTAAAGTGTATCAACAGGTAATAAAAGAGGGGTTTTTCCCAATGGTATGGTACCTCACAAACATTAACCTTAAAGACACTGTGGCATTAAGAATAGAGAATAAAAGTATTAGAAAAGAAGTTGATAGCCTATTCACGGGTATTGACAAAGGCAAAAAATATATTTTCTATTTTGCATTTAATAAAATTCCTACAGGCACAAAATCAAAAGAACGATATGGATTTATTGATACGCTAACAAAAAGATAACGGAACCCTGAAAGCAAACAGTAAACAAATCGTGAATAATTAAAGAATATGGATTTGAGTTAAAAAAGTTTTGCATTTACGGCAAGGAATTATCTCTATTATCATTCTATAAACCGCGTGTCTTTGAATTTCATAAACAAATCAAATAAATGTCTATGTTATATGGCGGCTGACTTTTCTTTTGCTCAAACCATTAACTTTGAATTGGAATTCAAAAATAATTATACCAGGCAAAAATCCTTTTATATGCGGAAACAAAACTTACGTTCAATATTGACTAGTTTGATGCTATTATTCTTGCTGATTACATTACTCCCACAACTAACCTTTAGCAAACCTTTGTATAAATACCCGGTAGCCAAAGCAAAATCATTCACCACGACTCCCGAAGATTCAACCCTGGCGAGACAAGTGGATTCTATAGCAATGCAGGTGCTGAGGGAAAATGGTGCACCAAGCGCATCAGTTGCTGTAGTGCTGCATGGAAATATTGTTTACGCCCACGCTTATGGATATGCGAAAATTAATCCTAATGTTGCAGCCACGCCCGATATGCGTTATGCAATCGGATCAATCAGTAAGCAGTTTACCGCCGCTGCTATCCTGTTATTGGAACAGGAAGGCAGGATTTCCTTAAACGATCCTATTTCAAGATGGTTGCCCAATCTGACACGTGCCAATGAAATAACCGTTCGGGAGATCCTTTCCCATACTTCCGGTTACCAGGATTTCTGGCCGCAGGATTATGTGCCGCCTATGATGTTCAAGCCCATGCCTCCGGAAGAAATATTAAAACGCTGGGCCATGCGCCCGTTGGATTTTGAACCGGGGACACGCTGGCAGTATAGCAATACCAATTTTGTAATAGCTGCTCAGATCGTTGAAAAAATTACAGGTGAGCCTTTCTTTAATTTTCTAAAAAATAATATTCTTATTCCATTAGGATTGTCAAGCGCTGTAAATTTTGATAAAGGTAACATGTCTCAAACTGATCCTTCCGGTTATATGCGCTATGGATTGGGACCGCTACGACCAGCTCCTGAAGAAGGTTCTGGATGGATGGCGGGTGCCGGAGAACTTGCTATGACACCAACTGACCTGGCGAACTGGGACATCTCATTAATTAATGAAAGCCTGCTTGACCCAGAATCTTATCACCAAATGGAAGAGGAAGTGCGACTGAAGAATGGAGCTGGTACCAATTACGGATTGGGTGTAGAGGTCGGGATTGAGGATGGTCATTTTACCATCAGTCATAGTGGGGAGGTATCTGGTTTTACCTCCGATAATATTGTATTCCCGAAAGAAAGTGCGGCTGTAGTGGTTCTTACCAACCAGGATGCAGCCTCTACTGCCGCTGTTATAGCCAATAGAATCAAAAATATTTTATTTAGTACCCAGGATGCAGAAACGAAAATGCGTACCGACCAGGCCAAAAAAATATTTGAAGGACTTCAGCAGGGAATGATAGATCGCTCACTTTTTACTTCTGATGCCAATTCTTACTTCAGCGCTCTTGCCCTGAAAGATTTTCAATCCAGCCTGGGGCCGCTCGGTACTCCAAAGGCAGTTATGCAAACCTCCCAGGAAAAACGTGGTGGGATGCTCGAACGTTCTTTTCGTGTAATACTACCCAATCGTACGTTACGGGTATGGACTTACCAGATGCCGGATGGAATGCTTGAACAATACCAGGTAGCGCCATAGAACTGAAGCGAGGTTTAGGGGTTTTAATTTTATAAAAAATAATTAGTAATATATTTACACCATGCCAGAGAAACCGAAGCCTATATTTAACAAACGAATTTTTTGGGATGTGGCATTCGAGAAAATTGACTATGATGCGAAAGCCAATTTTGTGATCGAACGTGTTTTTGAACTTGGCGATGTGGACGATATTCGCAATTGCCGTCGGTATTATGGCGACGAAAAAATTACGGGAGTATTGTTGAATGCAAAATTTTTACCTGAAACAAGAATGTATTTGGCAAGTGCAGTGATTAACAGGCCGCTAAAAGATTTCAGATGCTACATGTTAAGACAGTTGAACCCAACGCTTTTTCCGTATTAAATCAATTAATGGAAATTCCCGAATTGCAGGATTTTTCTTTAGTTGGTGGCACGGCATTATCACTTCATTATGGCCACCGGAAATCGGTTGATCTGGATTTATTTTCAAATAAACCTTTTGAGAACAATCTATAGTTGAAAGTCTGAAGAAAAATTTTCGGGATAAATTTTTAATGGAAGAAAAGCCTCCCAGGTTTGGCATTTTTTGCTATTTGAATGCAGTAAAAGTTGATTTGATAAGGTATCCTCATCCTCTAATAACGCCGCAATTAAATAATAATGCGATAAGAATGTTCTCTGTAGAAGATATAATCGCCATGGAAGTGGAGGCAATATTAGGAAGAGGTATGAAGAAAGATTTCCGGGATATTGCAGAACTTTTACAACATTTTTCAGTAGTTGATTTTATACAATTTCATAAAGAGAAATATAGTACTCAAAATTTATTGATAACCGTTCCTCAGGCCATCACTTATTTTGCCGATGCGGAGGAAAGTGAAGATCCGGTCAGTTTAAAAAATAAAACATGGGATAGTGTGAAGGAATTTATTAACGCAAAAGTCAGGGAGTATTTAATATAAAATTGTGAAGAAACAATTCAAATGTTTCAGATCCCCCAGCTCGCCGCCATCATGTTTACAGATATTATAGGCTATAGCATTAATGGGTACTGATGAGCAAAAAGCTTTTGTTGTTCTCAACAAAAACTGCGAGTTACAAAAACCAGAGACTTTGCTGAGAAAAAAATACGGCAAAGTTTTGAATTTTGCCGTATTAGTAAATATCGTTAACAGGCCGGCCTTATCCCACAGCCAGTTTCTTTACGTAACCAAAGCTCTTCGCAATGGCTTCGTACACGGGCAATTTTGTCTGGTCCTGTTCTACAAAGAAAAATTTCATACCGGATTCTTTTTTATACTTAAAGAGTTCTTTGAAATTGATGATTCCGCTTCCTACGGGTGCGAAAAATTGTGGGCCTGAAGTGGTATAAGAAGGTGGTTGTTTGGATGCCATATCTTTTAGATGCCACATTTTTATCCGCCCCGGATTCTCCTTAATAATTTTAATCGGATCATGACCTGCTCTAACTACCCAATAAACATCCATTTCAAAATTCACCAATGAAGGATCGGTGTCTTTTAAAAGCACCTCATATCCTGTTTTCCCTCCACCCCAATCTTTGAACTCGAAATCATGATTATGGTAGGCCAGTTTTAATCCTGCGCTTTTTGCAATTACCGCTGCACTATTAAATTTAGCAGCCAGTTTTTTATAATCATCCAGGCTCGTGCGCATATTATCCGCGAGATATGGGATCACCAAAAATTCATGTCCCATTTGAGCCGCGACGGCCAAAGTTTTTTTCAGATCGTCTTCATCGTTATTTGCTAAATAAGTGTCTATCGAATAATGACCACTGGGAGTTTTAAGACGATTCTTTTTGAGAATAGCTAAAAACTCCTTGGGGGTTTTTCCGAAAAACATGCCATTGGCATATCCAAATAATTCTACTGAGTTGTAACCGATCCCGGCAACTTTAGCGATAGTTGCTTCTACATCCTTATCCAATTCCATACGGACGGTATATAACTGTAAACCGATAAGTTGACCAGGTTTGAACCAGCGGCTTTTCATCAGGAGTAAACCGGAGGTAGCGAGTGACGTTTGTTTGATAAATGTTCTGCGTGTAGGCATAAATGGTTGTTTTTGTGAAGGTATTAAAATTTTCATTTCGATTGGGAGAAAATATACTGGCGGTTTGAAATTCTTTTTCTTACTGCCCCAGGTGCAGCCGTCAGCCCGAAAAATACCGGATTTGATGTATTGCTGCCATTCGTCTGCACAGGTAATTTCACTTATTAAAACAATTGAAAAGATTAAGACAGAGGATATGAATCTTCAGAGAAAAGAAGAGATATAAAATCTTATATAATACCTTTATCGCCTTTACAGTAACTATTAATTTAAAATGCTTTTTAAAAGAAACCAAATTTTAATCGGGTCGCTGCTTATGCTACCAATTTTTAGTTGTAATAATCCCAAAACTAAAGCCACTAACAGTGGGCAACCAGTTTCAAACATTCCGGTTATTAGTTATACAGTACCCCATTATTTTCCTCATGATACCAATTTATATACCGAAGGATTTTTGTTTCATAACGGAGAATTATTTGAAAGTACCGGTTCTCCAAAAGAACTTGATCAAACTGAATCTGTAATTGGAATAGACAATTTGACAACCGGAAAATTTTCAAAGAAAATAGAAATTGATAAAACAAAATATTTCGGTGAAGGCATTGTTTTTTTAAACGATAAATTATATCAACTTACTTATAAAAAACAATTAGGATTTATTTATGATGCCAATTCTTTTAAAAAGATTGGCCAGTTTACATATAATAATGCAGAAGGTTGGAGCCTGACGACCGACGGGAAAAATTTAATTATGAGTGACGGTACAAATAAGTTAACTTATTTAAACCCAACAAATCTAAAACCGGTACGAGTATTAAGTGTAACCAACAACGGAATGCCGCAAGACAGCCTGAATGAACTGGAATATATAAAAGGATTTATTTACGCCAATGTTTGGATGAATAATTTTATCTTTAAGATTGACCCCACCACAGGAAAGATAGTTGGAAAATTAGACCTTAGCCTATTAGCACAGGATGCAAGAAATAAAAACCCGCAGTTAGATGTGTTGAACGGAATTGCATACGATTCAACTACTGATAAAATATATGTTACCGGAAAACTGTGGCCCAATATTTACCAGATAGATTTTAAGCATTGATAATATTTCATCGGGGATGCCGCCATGTGTATCATATTTATTGTAATTCTCTAATTAATTATGTATGGCAGGCCAATGCTCTATTCACAAAACTTTATTTGTTTCCAGAAGATGGCATAGGAGGCATTGGCGGCATCCCTTCCTCTCTCTTCGGAGGTTTATTATCAGGATGTGGATCACCACGATGGCAGGTGTAACAGGTAACATATCTAAGCATATAACTTATTGCAGCAGTATCGGTAGGTATTGCCATTCTCCCACTATCCATAGCTTCAGCAATTTGCTGAAAATCATTTTTATTGATATCAATATTCATCAACATCATTTTGCGTGCAATTAGCTTTTCGGGTTTTGCATCACTTGCAAAATCCATTCTCCTGGTTGCAGGATCTCCCTCATGACAATAAGTACAATGCACTCCAAGCGAAGCAGCAAAAAAATGCATTACACTATCAAGGTCATGTTTCGAAATGTCTTTTGGTAAAATTTTTAGATTGTGAAACCCTGGCTGATGCGATGTAGTAAAAGCCTGAAAGCTAAAAACACATATTAAACAAGCAGCAACTACAAGAATACTTTTTTTCATTTATTAAAATTTGAATATCGAAAGTATTAAAAAAATGATTACCAACTTTCAAAAATATTTCAAACGGAAGAAAATAAGTTTTTAACATTTTTAAACTAATGTGAATAAGTAAATTAGTATTTAAGTTATTTCATATTTTATATTTGATTATAAAAAAAATCTTTAACCCTAAAAATAACCTATTGACAGAAACTATCATTAACCTTGAGACCGTAAGTCCTATTGAGTTTTTTGGTGTTAACAACGGAAAACTGGACATTCTGAAAAAAAAATTCCCCAGGCTAAAAATTCTTAGCCGTGGAACACAAATCAAACTAAGCGGTGCTCCCGAACAAATAGAAGACGCAAGAGACAAAATAAATCTTGCCGTTCAATATTTAGAAAGAAACGGGCAAATGAGTGAAAACTACCTTGAACAAATATTGGGTGGTGATGATGAAACAACAATTGATCATTTTATAGAAAAAAACCAAACTGATGTATTGGTTTTTGGCCCTCACGGCAAGAGTGTAAGAGCAAGGACAGCTAACCAGAAAAAAATGGTTCAATCAGTTGAAAAGAATGATATCGTATTTGCTATCGGCCCCGCCGGAACCGGGAAAACCTACACCGCAGTGGCCCTTGCAGTAAGAGCTTTAAAAAACAAACAAGTCAAAAAGATTATTCTTACCCGTCCTGCCGTAGAGGCAGGCGAAAATCTCGGTTTTCTTCCCGGCGATCTTAAAGAAAAAATAGATCCCTATCTAAGGCCGCTTTATGATGCGCTCGACGATATGATTCCGGCTGATAAACTGGGATATTATATGACAACCCGCACGATCGAAATCGCACCATTAGCATATATGCGTGGCCGTACCCTTGATAATGCTTTTATCATTTTAGATGAAGCGCAAAACGCAACCGACCTTCAGCTAAAAATGTTTTTAACAAGAATTGGCGCCAGCGCTAAAGCCATCATAACCGGTGACATCACTCAAATTGACCTTCCCCCAAAAATAAAAAGCGGACTTGAAAAATCTGTGAGGATCCTTGCCAATATAGAAGGCATCGGTCATGTGGTACTTGATGAAGAAGACGTCGTGAGGCACAAATTGGTGAAGGCTATTATCAAAGCTTATGACAAAGAGAAATTAAAAGAACTGGAAGATCTTAAATGATTTTTTTAAAACTATCAATGTAGAAACACTTTTGGAAACATGCTATTTATTGGCAGGAAATAAATGTAAACTTCAAAAAATAAAATTTAAATTTGTTCATTACTCAAAAAAGTATTTATGAAGAAATTAATATTTTTTGCGATTACTGCATTTGTAGTACTATTATCAGGTTGCCAATCAGGTAGCGGCGCTAATCCAAAAGAAGTTCTTAGCAGTTTTTTTAATGCCTTGACAAAAAAAGATGTTACCACTGCCAAAAAATATGCCACCAAAGACAGCGATGGAATGTTGAGTATGATGGAAATGGGAATGAATATGAGCGGCAACATGCAAAATGATCATACTGATAAAATGTTTGAAATGTTGGAAAACGTTCAAATGGGAGAACCGGTAATCAAAGGAGATGAAGCAACTGTTCCTGTTACAGACAAAAAATCCGGTGAAGTCACCAATTTCCTTTTAAAGAAAGAAAACGGCGCCTGGAAAGTTGCTTTTGATATGGCAACGCTCTCAAACATGGCCGCTGAAAAAATGAAAGAGCATGGTATGGAAAATATGGATATGGATAGCATGAACCAAAAGATGAACGAGGCCATGGATAGCTTAAATAAGGCAATGCCTGATATGAAAGATAAAATGGATCAGGCCCAAAAAATGATGGATAGCGCAAAAAAAATGATGGATAAAAATGCTAATTAATTCTTGTATTTATATTATATAAACACCTCTTTCGGGGTGTTTTTTATTTAATAAAGAAAGATATTTACCTTCAATTTTTAAAATGAAAAATATGAAAACTATAATGACCCTATTGATTGCTTTTACAATTATTGTTTCAGCATGCAATCAATCAGGAAAGGTTGATAGGAGCGATCCATTAATATCCGGAAGAGGTTTTATTGAAGCATCTTTGAAAGGAGATTATATAAAAGCTCAAAACTATTTATTAGTGGACAGCACCAATATGGAATATTTCAATGGGCTTAAAGATTTCAACGAAAAAATGAGCCGTGAAGACCGGCGGGGATACTCCGAAGCGAACATTATTATTGATTCATCTATCGCCAAATCAGATTCCGTGGATATCATTTATTATACCAACACTTATAAAAACAAACCTACAAAACTAAAAATGGTAAAACATAAAAATGAATGGCTGGTTGATTTTAAATATACTTTCACCAATAACTGATACCTTTCTTATGAGGTAAATCGTTATTCGCCTCCCGAGAGCTACAGGTATGTGAATTGCAGCACGGAAAATGGATGTCTCAGAAAATTGCCATTCTCAAATTATCGAAACCAAAAGGTTTTCCCCCAAAAAATAAAATAAACATATGTACGTTTTAAATCCATGGCATGCCACCAATTATGGCAAACAAACCAATCAAGATTTTAAGGGAAAAGAAATTGCCTTTGAAATCATTAATAAGTTCATCCAATTTTTTAAAAAGAAATACTATCCGTAATATGAAAAAATTTTTAGTAGCAGCTATCATTTTAACCGGGCTTTCCTGTAAAAAAGAAACTCAACCAGCACCAAAAATAACCACCCCTCCTATTACAATTGCTACTAAATGTGGAATTTTATTAAATACCCCTACTCTGGATAGCTTTGTATATCCAACCTATTATATAACAGTAAACGTGGCTTTCCCTGATGGAAATGAATTAGTCCATATACATGATAATGTTACCGGTGACCATGACGGATCGTGGTATCTTACAAAATATGATAAGGACAGTACTTATTGTATGACGCCTTAAAAATCACCTAAATCTTCCTGTGGTTATTACTTGATAACAGAAAGATTTGCGGTATCAATTTTTAGTGTTGGAATTAAATAGTTGACATCATCTCTTTTTTTTCTCTACCGAATAAGCTTTCATCTTGCTATCATTAATAGCAGCTAAAAGAATTTTTTGTTTTTTGACAGAAATTAATTTCAAATCCTTTACATCTCCATCTATAATCAACCCACTTAAGACCGGTGGAACAGGAGTGAATTTCCCTTTTCCATTGCCTGTTAAGAGAAGTCCATATGATGCATCATAACGGCCCGGATTTACATCAGCCTGGTATTCGTTTCCTGCCAGGATAATATCATCGTTCCCATCACCATTTACATCGGTACAAACTATTGCATTCACCGGCGCTTCCTGCGCAATTAATGGAAAAGGATGAAAAGTAAAATGATCTTTACCATCATTTTCAAACCAGCCACTCCGGTCCTCGCTGCATTTAAGAACTAATGCGCTATCCATCATTTCTTTGGTAAAAATCTCATCCATCGTTGCTTTGGCAAAAGCGCTGTTCGTTGAAAATCTTTTTTTGATCGAAGGCATTTGCTGTGCCCACTCATATAGCGATAGGCCAGGAGATAACTTATAGTTACCATCACTGTCTTTCATATAATAGCACAAAATATCATCAATGGTACCATTATGATCGAAATCTTTTGCAATCAATTCTGCGGGTTGTTGTGCATTGATATGATAAGGATTATTAAGGCCGAGATTGCCCGCCACAATATCAAGTTTGCCATCGTGATTAAGATCGGTAACAACCATGCTTCTCCATAACCCGGGATAGTTTTGTAATCCCGTCTGATCTGTTATTTCAGTTAATGTTTTTCCGTTATTTTTAAAAATCCGAATAGGCATCCAATCGCCTGCAATAATCAGATCCGGCTTTTTATCATGATCAAGATCAACCCAGGCTGCAGCATTTATCCTGCCTATATTTTCAAGAGCAGGGCAAACAGAAGCCGTTACATCAATAAATTTTCCATGATCCTTTCGCAAAATATAACTTCGGGGGGGTATGGGATAGGTTCCTAAGGCAACCCTACCACCAATAAAAATATACTGATCCCCACCAAAATCAGTGACTGCAACGCATTTGGAAGGAGTACGTATAAGTGGCGAAAAGGCCGTGTCATCGAATTTAAAGTTCCCTTTTCCATCATTAAGATACAAACGTGGACGAAAAAACGAAGAGGTTACATCAAATTCGCTGCTCCCTCCCACAATAAGTAAATCAGGGTAACCATCACCGTTAGCATCGAATAAAATACTCTGCATATCTTCTTCATATTTTTTACCTGTAACCAGATCTTTACTTTTGAATGTTCCATCCTTTTGTTGAAGAAATACTTTGCCGGATTGCTTAAAGGCACCTCCGATAAAAAAATCTTCCAGACCGTCTCCATTCATATCCCCTACACTAATAAAAGGTCCTTCCTGGGAATATTTTTGCATAATCAATGGCTGGAATTGATAATCGAAAAAAAGAGTTTCTTTATGTTGAAAATCAGCTTTTATATTCTCAGTTACATCTCTGAAGAAAGAATCGGAAACAGGTTTAGGTTTGATGTATTCCTCCACCGCATCTTTATAATTTACATCCAGTATTTTATTGACAGCGGGATAATCTATCACCTGCATTTTTTCATCAGGCCAAACAATTTTCAGGGAGTCAGGTCTCTTTTTGCCAAAACCAAAATGGAGCCTGTTATCCACGGTTGATAAATAACCTCTCACAGGATATTCTTCTACCATTTGGTTGAGACCTTTACAATAAGCGTAAACAACGGTTCCAATTCCGTCTCTGTTCAATGAATCACCATTTAATTTAATGGTAAGGTAATTATTGCGTTTGGAGCTATCTTCATTCCTGTCAATATCATTCCGCATAATGAATGCGTCGCCGTTAATGTTATTGGTAACTATATCAAGATTTCCATCATTATTAAGGTCAACGTATGCAGCGCCATTTGAAATAGATGTTTGATCTATTCCGGCCTGTTTTGAAACATCCTCAAAAGTAAATCCTCCTTTATTAATAAATAAATAATTGCGAAGAGGCACAGTTCCCAAAGAAGTTAGATGATCCCTTAAAATCTTCTGCTGGCCGGGATCGTTTTCAGGAATACCGCTTTCCATGGCAAGTTGATGGCGGTATTCAAGAAAATCCAGGTTAGTAGGATCTCTTCCTAATCCATTTGTAATGTGTATATCTTTCCATCCGTCATTATTGAGATCGGCTATTAAAACGCTCCAGCTCCAGTCAGTTTCCGCTATGCCTGCCATCTCTCCTATCTCGCTGAAAAAAGGTTCTTCACGGTTATTAATTTTTCTGACACCATTATTTAACTGGAGCATATTATGAACATATTCCGGTTGATAACCTTTATCTATTTCTACCTGGTGTCGTGCATTGTTAAGAAATGAATACATCGTTTTTTTTCGTTCGTTTGTTTCCGGCTGCATATCAAGAGAAATAAGATCGGGCAGATCATCGTTGTTAATATCTGCAGCATCCGTTCCCATACTGGAATAACTTTGATGTTTCATTGCAGAAGCAATACAATTAGTAAAAGTTCCGTTTTTGTTATTAAGCCATAAAATGTCATTTTTTATATAATCGTTGGCCACGTAAATATCAGGATAACCATCTCCGTTAAAGTCGCTTACCACCACGCCCAATCCATCGCCATCTTCTATGATACCAGCCTGTTTTGATACATCCTTAAATACAGGATGGTCCATGCCCGGCGGAATTCCTTCATTACGATACAACTTATCGCCAGCAATTGAATTGCTATCAGTTATATCATTCCTGAGATCGTTTGGCCGGTTATCGGCAAGAGTGTGATTGAGCAGGTACATATCCATTCTTCCGTCTTTATCATAATCCAAAAAAACAGCCTGGGTAG